>Ga0182027_10006094_pt1 | contig 18160 bp, 16 predicted proteins | sample 712E1DmetaG_FD_121300 | JGI IMG/M metagenome (GOLD analysis project Ga0182027, IMG submission 121300) | Permafrost microbial communities from Stordalen Mire, Sweden - 712E1D metaG (Illumina Assembly) | ecosystem: Environmental > Terrestrial > Soil > Wetlands > Permafrost | place: Sweden... | reverse complement strand
GGTGGTGCCGGTATTGGTCGCCGAGAACGTCGGTGTCTGGCCGCTGACCGGGTTGCTGTTGGCGTCCTTGAGGGTGATCGTGACGGTCGAGCTGGCGGCGCCATCGGCGACGACTGGACTCGTGCCGGTGATCGTCGAGGTCGTGACGGAGGGCGTGCCGGCGGTGATCGTGACGGCTGAGGCCGGCGACACGACTGTGACGTCCTTCGAGGTCGCGACGCTGAACGTCGACGGTCCGTACGCCCCGGCCGTGGTCGGATTCGTGACGCCGACGACGGTCAGCGTGGCCGCTGTGCTAATGGCTAGGGCGCAGGTACCTCCAGCCAGCGTGATGAGAACCGTGGTGTGGTTTGTGCCGGAGGTCGTCGCGGTCGCTGAACAGTTAGCGAACCCTGTCCCCAGCGTGATCGTCGGCGTCGTCTGCACGACGAACGCCGGGTCGAACTGGGCGGTAATGGTGTTGCCCGTGGCAAGCGCGCCGGAAGCGCTCGTGGTGAAGCCGACCGCCCAAGACGCGGTCGCCCCCGCGGTCGGCGGGGTGCCGGTGAAGGTGACGCCGGTGACGGAGGTGGCGGAGGAGTTGCCAACGATGAAGTCGCCGAACGTGGTCGAGTATGAAGTGGCCGTTTCATTTGGAGGAGGGCCGGCCGCGTAGGTCGACGACGTCGACGGAGAAGTCCAAGCAGACGAGGCGTACTTCTTAACCAAGAGCGAGCCGGTGGTCAGCGTGCCATTTGTGTCGCCGGACGCCCCCCACGTGAATGTAGGCTTGTACGTCCCAAGAACCAGGGTCGCCGCCGTAAGGGTCCAATATCGGTTCACATCCTGGGTCGCACTGATCCCAGATGTACTGATGTTGAGGTGGTTGCCCGCGGTCGTTGAAGCGGTCAGGGTGCCGGCCGTCGATACCGAGCCACCCGGAATGGACACGCTGATCGGCGCGTACGTAGTGCTCGAACCGACAGGGAACGCGAACACCTGGGTGGAGACGCTCGCGCCGATCCCGCGCTGGAGCTTGCCGTTGACGAAGCTCGTCGAGCTTCCGCCGCTGACGCTGCCCGTCGCGGTCCCGCTGACGATGAGCGTGGTCGCGCCCGTCGCAACGATCCCCGACGTCAGGGTGAGCGTGCCGCCAACGGTGGTGTTCGAGGCGAGCGTCACGCCGCCGCTAGTGTTGGCGATCGTCAGGTTGTTGAACGTCGTTGCGCCGGTGATCGTCTGGGCGGTCGATCCATTGAACGTGACCGTGCTGCTGTTCGCGGTGAACGTGCCGCTGTTGGTGAAGTTGCCGGCGACCGACAGGGCGTAGTTGCCGCTCGAGGACGTGTTGAACGTGGCACCCGAGTTGACCAGGAAGTTGCCGGCGACGATGAGCGCACCGCCGGCCGTCTTCGTGCCAGAGGTCGTGATCGTCAGGTTGCCGTAGCCAGGTGAGGCGACGGCAGTGACCGTCTGGGCCGTGCCGTAGTACTCGACCGTGCTCGTCGAGGCGAGCGTGTTGATTGTGTAGCTGGACGGGAAGCCATTGGTCCCGCCGATCCGCAGGGTGCCAGCTGAGCCGACCGAGAGCGTGCCGCCTGTGGCCGTCCGGTTGGCAGTGTACGTCGATAGATCGAGACTGCCCGTCACGCTCAGGTTGCCGGCGATCGTGAGGTTCCCGCCAGCGGTAGCGGTACCGCTGATCAGCAGGTTCCCGTAGGCCGACGGCGCTCCGATGATCGCGGAAGGGGCGATGACGGTCTGCGCGGTGCCGCCGTAGATTACCGTGCTGCCGGAGTTGATCGTGTATGTGAATGAATTGAACGCATAAGCATTGTCGACTTCGAGTGTGCCGCCAGCGTTGAGCGACAGGGTCCGGGTGGCGTTGCTTGTGTCGCCGAAGAGGTTGCCGACCGTACCGCTGACGTTGACCGTGCCGTTGATCTCGAAGGCGTGCGTGGCCGAGCCGGACGCAGCTGTCGGGTAGATCCCGCCCCCACTGGCGTTGAGGGTGCCATTGACAATGAGGGCGCCCTTGGGGTTGATCTGGTCCGAGGAGACATTGAGCGTCGCGCCCGCCTCAACGGTCAGGGCACTAGTGGAGCCCGTGACCAGCCTACCGGCAGTGCTCACCGATGCATCGACGGAGAGGGTCGCGCCGGATTGGATATCGAGGTTCCCGTAAGTAAGAGAGGTGCTGCTGCTGGAGAACGTCGGAGAGTAGGGGGTTCCAGCGAGGATAACGATGTTGGTCCCCGTCGTGGGAACGGCATCGCCGGACCAGTTCGTCAACGTCGCCCAGAGGGCGTTCGTGATGCCCGTCCAATACGTCTGGGAATCGAGGGTGATGACCGGGGGGGTCCCGATGGTCGTGAGGTTGCCGCCAGCGTTCTTGGTCTGGACGTTGAAGGTGTTCGCGCCGGCGGTGGACCCGGCGGTCGTCCCGACAGTGCCTGCGCCGTAGCTCACCGTGAAGTACTGGCCGGCGTTGCACACGAAGCCGGTCACCGTGATCGTACTGGTCGAGACGGTCGGGGTGGACGGAGCGGTGGCACAGGTGCCGTTCGTCGACGTGACGTAGCCAGCGCTGGTCGAGGTAGTGCCCTGGGGGGTCGTCCAAGAGGTCGAGGTCGGCACCGCGATAGTCACCGACGCGCCGCTCGTCATGTTTGTCGTCCCGGCCGTGTAGGTGAAGATGAAGCGCTGGTAGCTACCGCCCGTCGCCCCCACGTTCGGGCTGACAGTCATCGTGCCAGTCCCGTCGCCCGACAGTGCTGCCACGTATGGTCCGACCAGCGGGCCGCCGCTTCCGACGGGCGCCGCGCCAGCAGGCTCGATTGAGTCAATGCTCGTATCGGCGATGGCGCGCTCGAGGTTTAGGCGGCCGTTGCCGGTCTGAGCTGCCGTGCCCGCCGCATCTGCATCTCGCGCCAGGCGCGAGACGACGACGCCGTTGGAGGCGCTCGGGTCGGCCGCACGCAGAAGAGCGGCCGCGGCCGCGACCTCGGCCGCGGAGGCCGAGGTGCCGGTGATCGAGGTCGTATCGCCACCAACAGCCAGGGTCAGGATGTCGGTGCCGGGGGCGGCGAGGAAGGTGTCGGCGCCAAAGTTGGAGGACGAGTTCAGGGCATCGTTTTCGTCGGTGTTCGAGACGCCGATGACTCCCCTATCGCCTGCCGGGTAGGTGGCGGCGTCGGTGCCGTCGTTACCGGTCGCCGCGACGACGACGACGTTCTTGCTCCAGGCGTAGTCGATGGCGGCCTGGAGGGCCGGCGAATAGCCGGGGTTGGAGAAGCTCATCGAGATCACGTCGGCGCCGTGGTCGACTGCATAGACCACGCCGGCGATGATGTCGCTGTCCTGGCCGAGACCGTTCGAGTCGAGAACGGTGATCGGCATCACCTTCACGCCCGCGTAGCCGATGCCCGCGATACCGGTGCCGTTGTTCGTGTCGGCGGCGATGATGCCGGCCATGGCGGTGCCGTGGCCGTTGGGATCAACGTCCGGGTTCGAGCCGTCGAGCATCGAGGCGCCCCCGACGAGCTGGCCCGCGAGGTCGGGGTGCGAGGCGTCAACGCCGGTGTCGAGGAGGGCGACGACGACGGAGCCCGACAGCACGACGTCCGGGTTGCCGTAGACCTGATCCCAGCCGATCTTCGGGAGCGACCACTGGTCGGCATAGCCCGGGTCGGATGGAGTCGCCTCGGCGACGCGGGTCTGGTCCGGGGTGACCGAGGAGACCGACGTGTCCGAGGTCAGGTCGGCGACCGCGGTGCCGTCGGTCGGGATGTCGGCCACCTGCATGGCCAGCTGCGGGATCGAATCGACCGCGGTCGCGCTGACGGCGGCGAGGGCGGCGAGCTGGTCGGCCGCGGAGGTGCCCGCCTTGAAGGTGACGATGTAGCGAGCCGTCGGGCCGGCGACCGGAGTCGAGGTCGGTGCCGGGGTGTCGGTCGGCGCGGGCGTCGCCGTGGGCTCGGGCGTCGCGGCCGGGGTATCGGTCGGTGCCGGGGTATCGGTCGGCGCCGGGGTCGCCGATTCGCCGGGCGACGAGGCCGGCGTGTCAGAAGGTGCAGGCGTTGTGACCGGGGCAGACTGATCCCCTGTCGGTTGGGCCGCCAGTACGGTGACCGGCCCGAACAGCATGGTGATCAGCAGGAAGGATTGCGCGAAGGCAAACGCCGTCCAGAGGGCGCGTCCGCGATGCGAACCGCTCGTCGGGCTCATTGAATGCAGCCTCCTTGACCCTGGGCTGTCCGGGCGACTCTCCTCGGACAACCCCGTTCCCCGGCACGAAAGCAGGCGTGCTAACCCAGGGCACAACCCGATTGGGACACGGCGCGGGGGGTGGATAGACAGACAGATAAGTGCTAGGCCCCGGGCGCATCAGGCTGAGCCCTTCTTCTGTTGTCCCAGCACCTTACTCCCGCCGGGACTCTTGTTATCAACAAATCTGGTACTTCAGGCGGATTCTTCGGTGCCGTCGGTCAACGGCTTCTCGCTCCGCACCGAACCGGACCGGGGCAGACCCCACAAGACCCCAAGTACGCATGGTGTCTCGGACCGGCCGCGGTTCGGTCGCCGGCTAGGTCAGGCTGCGTAGCCCGAGGGTGGTCGCCGACCCACGACGGATCGGCTAGAGATCGGCCAAGAGCGTCAGCAATCAGCCGATTTGGGGCCCGCAGCGGCGCTTCCGCATCAGCCGGGTTCGACGCCCGCTGCGCGTGCCAGGTCGGCTCCCCAGCGGCGCGCCCGCTCGAGCTCGCCGTCGCGAAGCGGCCTTCGCGGTGATCGTGTGATTGCCGACGGTGAAGCCCGACTTAGTGTTGTTGATCGTGAAGTCGGCGGAGTTGGCTGCCGGAGTGACTGGCATCGCCGCTGAAGCTCGCCGAGGCCGTGTCGGTTCCGGTGTCGGCCGGGAAGCGCCGTGGCCCCCCCTGTCGGCGCTCGCTGCTTCCTAGCGGCGAACGCTCCGGCGCCGGTGCTCGACGGCGCTCAGACCGAGCCCGGCGAGCAGCAGGCAGATCGCCAGCGCGAGCAGCGGGGTCGAACCGCCGTTCGAAGAGTCGCCCGAGGAGGCGGTCGGCGGCGCCGTGAGGGCCAGGACCGGAGTGGCCGTCTCGCCCGCGACGCGCTCGACCGGGGTCCATGTCGGGACCGGAGTTGCTGTGACGCCCTCCACGGACTCTGCGACCACGGCGTAGGTCACGACGAACGCCGCACCCAGGTCGGCGTTGTCCAGGGCGGTGCCGGCGTTCGCACCCCAGACCAGGCCCGGATTGGCGGTCACCGGCAGATCTGCCCCGCTGAACGTGTAGATCCTCTGCGGCGTCGTCCCAAAGAAGACCAGCGGGCCAGGCTGAGGGGCGATGGCGAACTTGTCGGCGGACGCCTCGGCCGCGGTGATGCCGGCCACGGTCATGGTCACCGCGACGGAGCCCGGCGCAACGGCACCGATGCTCGAGATCGTGAACTCGCACGCCGCGAGGTTCTGACCCGATGAGGCCGTGATCAGCACCGGCGGGCAGACCAGCGTGTCCCCGCTGAAGCTCACGCCGGGCATCGTCGACGTGAGCTTCAGGGTCATCTGACCGTCAGTGAGCGTGTTCGGGCCCGCTCCGTTGCCGGGACCCGATGCGGCCACTCCGGCGCCCATGAGGACGACCGCGAGGACGAGCATGACCAGAGGCGTAGCGAGCTTTCGCACGAGTGCCCTATCTTGGGACTGAAGGTTGACTTCCGAGAACTATCGGCTCTATTAGACACCCGGCGAGGGGCGACCACACTTGGGACTTGAGGGTGCCCCGGCCAGCCATTCGACTTGCCCCTTGGCCTGGTGCGTCCGCCGGGCCGGGCCCCGGCAAGGGCCTCCTCCGAGCGCGGCCCCGGAGAGGCAGCGCTCGGAGAGGTGCTGCGGGACTAGTTCTCGTAAGCGGTGACCGTGTAGGTCAACGTCACGTCCTTGTCCACCGGGGTGTTGCCCGGATCGGTCCGGGTCGCCGTGAGATTGCCAGGCGCCCGAGCAGCGAGCCCACCCGGGCACCTGGCACTTGAACTGTCGCAGTCAGCCGACCGTTGCCGGCCGACCATGAGCTTTGCCGCGGCCCGACCGGGCAAGGCTCCTGTTGAGGCCTAGTAGGTCGCGACGATCTGGACGGCGATCTGGCTAGTCGTGGGGCTTTCGCTCTCAACGGTGCCATCCAGTCGGAACGTGCCGGTGGCTCCGCCGTCACTGTAGAACGAGGACTGGGTAGAGTTGCGGTACGTGTTGGCGATCGGGGTCGTGCCCACCGCCGGGGCCAACGGGGCGATCACGACATTGAAGGAGTCCCAAGGACCCGGCGCCGCTGTGCCGGTACCAGACGTGGGAACGTACACAGAGAGGATGGCGCTGTTCGGCAGGGTCACCTTCAGGGAACTGAGGTCGAACGTGACGGTAGTCTCCAGGGCGGTCCAGCAGGAGCCGTCGAGGTAGAACTTGTTAGCGGCGTCGTAGGGAGCTGCGGCGCACACTGGATCTGCCGAGGGCCGGTACGGGATGGCGAACGTCTCGGTCTTGGTCGCGATCAGAGCTCCGACCGCATTGCTCGGCGCAACCGCGTAGACGTTGAACGTGATCGGGACGTTGTACGTGGCGCCTGACGATGTCGCGCAGGTCGTGTCGGTATAGCTGCCGGTCTGGCAGGGGTAACTAACCACGTCCACGGTGGCCGTTTGCAGGTTTCGTGCCGTGCCAGCGAACGTGACCTGGCTTCCGTATTCGCTCGTGCGCTCCCCGTTGAAGGACAGGGCGTAGCCGTGGGTCGGCACCGCGACCGTGTTGTCGAAGACAACGGCCGGGGCGTTCTCGCCGCAGTTCACGGTCCACGTGACCGTGCCCTTTTGGCCGATGTTGGCGTTCTGCAGCTCAGTCCACGAAATGCCGGTGTTGTAGATTGTCGAGGCACCGGCGGCCAGGGGCACAGCGGCGAACGGCGCGCCGATGATCGACCACGGAGCACTCACCACGGGGCTCGTCGAGACCGTGAGCACCTGGCCGATGCTGCCCGTGTTCTTCACGGTGAAGGAGAACGGGGCACTCCCGGCAGCGGAGCTATCGATCTCGGGAGCCGTGTACGTCACGGACTTCCCGTCGGCCGCGATCCCGTTCGAGGCCCCGATCGGGGTTGCATTTACGATCTTGCACTGGAACGTACCGACGTTGATGTTTTCTTTGGCCGTGACCTGATCGGTGAAGTTGGCGCCGACGCCGGCTCCGATCAGGCCAACCGCGAGGGCGAACCCCGCGAGTAAACCGACGATCTTCTTTAGGGACATGAGTCCTTCTCCCTACTTTCGTGTACGCGCTAAGAGTCCTGAATGCGCTAGGTGATCAGGGTTGAGGTTCAGACCGAGCCTTCGTCTTCCTGCTCCTCACCTCCTTCCTGATCTCGAGCAGGATCGCGAGGACGAGAAGCAAACCGGCGACTATGAGCGCCGGCCGCTGCAGCTCGGTCAGCCAGCCAAGGAAGGGCACGACGGCCACCATCCGGTAGGCGGTCGTGCCGCTGAGCGTGACCTGCCAGGGGTCATCGACGTTGTTGGCATCGCCACGCGTCTTGATCACGCCGTTGTCGATGGACACGATCCGGTGCATAACCGGCTCGGCAGTGACGCCAGGCGGGTAGAAGACGATGATGTCGCCCACCTTCAGCGAACTCGCCGGGACGGCCTGGGTGACGGCCACGTCGCCGGGCGAGATGGTCGGGCGCATCGAGCCGCTGGTGACGACCTGGAAGTGGAGGTGGGCCACGAAGACGAGGATCCCGATCCCGATCGCGAGGACGCCCACGACACCTATCAGGACCGTCAGCAGGCGGTCGAGCAGCCGGCTCATCGAGCGAGCCCGCCCGACCGTTCGCTCGGGCCGAGGGTGCCATACCCCGGTTCCGGTGAACCTCTCGTCGTGTCTCTCGGGCCAGTCGCACGTGAGCGCCCCGTTCTCGTCGTAGCACGCCGGACCGTGGACACTGCCGTCTACGGCCGGAAACCCAGGCCCGGAATCGAGGAGGAGAGCGGCCGTTTCACTCATGGCGGTCGCCTACGGCGCCGTGGTCGGCGCGTCAGTCGGGGCCGTAGTTGGCGCCGGGGTCGGGGCCGGAGTCGGCGCCAGGGTAGGCGTGTCGGTCGGGGCCGGAGTCGGCGCCAGGGTAGGCGTGTCGGTCGGCGCGTCGGTCGGGGCCGGAGTCGGGGCCGGAGCCGGCGCCAGGGTTGGCGCGGCAGTCGGGGCCGCAGTCGGCGCCGGAGTTGGGTTGGGCGCGAGCGCCAGCTTGGGCGTCGGCGTGGGGGTCGGCGTGGGGGTCGGGGCCGCAGTCGGCGCCGGAGTTGGCGCGGCAGTCGGGGCCGCAGTCCGCGCCGGAGTTGGGTTGGGCGCGAGCGCCAGCTTGGGCGTCGGCGTGGGGGTCGGCGTGGGGGTCGGCGTGGGGGTCGGGGTGATCGATGGGAAGGCCACGTTTACCGTCATCCCGCCGGAGAGTTGCGACGTAAAGGAAGCCGACGTGGCCCCAGCCGCGCTGATCAGGAGGAGCGCCAACCCGGCGAGAAGGACAAGACGGTGCCGTCTCTCGAGTCCGGTCGAGTTCACCGATATCGCCGGCCCGGTCGCGCCTCCCCGGCCAGCCGTCCAGTGGGGCCCTCGCGAGGTCGCCCGGAGCCGGCCCAGTACGAGGAAACCACTCCCGGCGAGGAGCAGGAAGACAACCGACGGCTGAGTCAGTGCGTCCAGTACGTGGCCTGTCACTCGATAGCGGCCCCCCAATGCTTGAACACGCCAGAAGACCACAGGGTTGATTTGGAAAGGTCGCCCCCGCTCCCGGCGCCTGCTGTGGAGTGCGACCGGGGCAGACGCTCAATCGGCCTATCACGCCGATCCAACATCCGGACGAGTCGCCCACCTGCATCCGTGGACGACGTGGGCGCGATCAACTCCCGCGTGCTACCAGCCGGCAGGTCGTCGAGTCTGCCGGTTCCAGCTCCAAACGCCGTCCCGAGGGCGCATCCGTGAAGCCGCGAGCGCGTCGGGCCCATTGATGCAGCCTCCAGTTCCCCTGGGTCGTCCGGGCGACTCTCCTCGGAGGACCCCGTTCCCCGCACGAAAGTAGGCGTGCTTTCCCCGGGCACAACTCGTCGGGATGGGGAGTGAGCAATCGAAAAGAAGGATAATTACGCTAGCGCCCCCCGGCGCCGTCAGGCTGAGCCCTCTTTCACTTGTCATGCCAGGTTACTACCGCCGGGACCATTGGCAACATCGAATCTGGTACTTCAGGGCCCTCTTCGTTGCTACCGGGCAGCGGCTCTTCGGCACCTAACCGCAGCAGACTCGTGCAACCAAAGAGGACCGCCAGTACGTCCGGCCCTCGCGTCGCCCGCGGCTCCAGGTCAGGTGGCGCCGCGCCTCCGGGTCGGGCGCCGGGAAATACGCGGCATCCCGCTCGTCGTTCTCGGTGTACAGGAACGAGCGCGAGTAGCGGGCTGGCGCGCTGTGAAGGATGCGGGAGATCGACACGTACTCCAGGGCGGATCGGCTAGAGATCGGCCAAGAGCGTCAGCAGTTAGCCGATTTGGGGCCCCCAGCCGCGCTTGCGTATCAGCCGGGTTCGACGCCCGCTGCGCGCGCCAGGTCGGCTCCCCAGCGGCGCGCCCGCTCGAGCTCGCCGTCGCGAAGCGGCCCCCACTTGCCCTTCACGACGAAGCGCTGGCCCTTCACGATCGGGGTGTATCCGGCCTTCTCGAGGCCCTTGCCGATCGCCGAGGTCGCCCCGCCGGGTGACCATCGGAAGCCCGTCTCGAACGCGGCGGAGCGGCCGTGTCCGGCCGGCAGCGCCTCGAGCCAGGAGCGCATCGACGGTCCGGAGAGATCGGGCGGTCTCGGCGCACGCGCCGGGTTCCTGGCGATGCCCTCGCGCATGCCCTCGGTCGGGAGCTGGAAGCCAAGCACAGGGGCGCCGGCCACGATGAGTTCAGCGCCCGCGATCGCCGGCCCCGCCGCCTCCGCGGTGGACAGTGCTCGGACGTCGGGCCCGATGCCCTCGGCGACGGCTCGGGCAACGGCCGCGGTGTTGCCCCAGAGGGACTCGTAGACCACGACTACCTTCATCGGCACATCTCCCCGCGCTTGAGATTCGAGCAGCACCTCCGGCCAGGGCCCGGCCGCGATCATACCCTCGAGGCGCGGGCGGGAATGCTACTAAACCCGTGGCTGCAACGTGAGTCCGCCCGCCGGAACCGGGCTCAGGCGGAGTTCGCTCCCCGTTCGACGCTCCGGATCCGCTCGAGCGTCATCGTCCTGAGCCTGGCGGACCTGATCTTCGAGACCCACAGTTGGGTTTCCTGGCGTCGATAGCCCCGACCGAGTTCGAGCTCGGGAAGAAGCTCGTTGCGACCGCCGTGGCTCGCCGACAGGTAGGCCAAATCGAAGATCGCCTTTGCCGGTGTCGCGAGCGGAACACCGTTAGTCATTTCGTATCCGCCGAACACCTCGGGGGCGATCCTGTGCACGACGAGGATCCCAAGAGGGGTCTCGATCCGCCCTGGACGTCCGACCGAGACCACGTGCGTTTCGCGCGGGATCTGCGACAGCATCCCGTGCGCGTGGAGCGCCGACCAGAGTGAGACGTAGCTCGGGTACGGCGCCGTTGCCCAGACGGCGAGCTGCATCGGGTCGAGATCGGGCTCGAGCGCCCAGAGCCCTCGGCGGATGGCGAAGACGGCGCCTGCGTCGGCCAGCCGTCGCAGGACATGGCTCGCCGCGCTCGGAGAAAGCGCGAGACGAGCGGCTGCATCCCGGCTGGTCACCAGGGGCCGCCCCATGGCGCGAAGGCTCGCCAGGTCCGAAGCCGCGCTCATCAGACCAGCTCCAGAAGGTAAGCCAGGACGCGTCCCTGGATTGCCGACCAGGCCTGCGGAGTCTCGTAGAACGAGCGCACGGCCACATCGATGAAGGGAAGGACCGCGTCGCGAAATGCGGGGAATTCGAGCTGGGCAGCGCGATCTGAGGCCCGCTCGGCGTCGGCCGCGTCGACGTCACCCTTTCTCGGGGCCATGTCTCGGTGGTTCCCTATGAGCATGTCCAGGTCGAACACGTCTCGTGGCTGGCTGACCGCTCGATGCGCAAGCGCCTCGATCTTCTGGAGGATGGCCGCCCGCGGAAGGTAGTGCGGTAACGTTATTGGCGGCGCCCCATATCGACCGGCGATCCGGGCATCAACCGGGTCGACGCTCGCGCTCGAGCGCGCGGCGTCGTCAAATCGGCCGCGCTCACCCGGTGGCTGAACTCACCGGTCGTGGAGATCGTCAGCCGGTGGCCGGGAGCCACGACTTCGACCGCCCGGCGTTGCCTCGTACCCGTCTGCTTCTGGCTGCCGGCCCGCGTGACCGAGAGGCCGTGGGTACGGAGGATGAGCTCGACGACGGGCGCGCGCAGCGCCTCGGCCACCTTGTCGGCAAGCTTCCAGTCGGGGATGTCGACCGCGTCGAAGTCCATGTCCTCTGACGACCGAGGGCTGCCCAGGAACAGCCGCAGGTTGGTCCCACCCTTGAGGATGTAGTGCCGCGCAGGCAGGCGTTGCGTCAGGCCGGCGAGAAATGCCAGCTGGACGACTTCGTGGACCTCGGGAACCGAGAGGCGGCTCTTCATGACCCCACAAGATTGTGAGTTGTTGCCGCATATGTCAACTACCTGGTGTCCTAAGCGACCAGGGAGAGGAAGGCCGCGGGCGCGTAAATCGGAAAGTCGCCGGCGAGCGCCAGCAGGTGATCGTCTCCGGAAACGAGAACGGCGCGCTGGTCGGCGGCGAGAGCAAGCAGGTAGTCGTTCCCCGGATCGACCGAGCGTATCGGTGGCGGGCCGCCGGGATCTCGGGCGAGCAGCGCCGAACGAGAGAGCCACGTCACGAAGGCATCGGCGTCGTTCTCGGGGATCAGGCGCCGCAACTTCGGATACGCCAGGGCGCGGCCGAGCTCGGCGAGGAGGCCGGGCGAAACGATCAGCTCGAAACGACCCTCCTGCCAGGCCAACAGGAGACGGGCCGGGGCGCCGGTGCGCGACAGGAGGGCCGATATCATGACGTTGGCGTCGAGGACTGCGCGCAACTGCTACGTCCGGGGAATGCGGGTCTCGTGCTGAGCCTCCACGCTCAGCGCCAATGCCTCTTCCTCGGCGAGATCGTTGCTGGGCCAGAGCCTGTCGAGCAGATCGAGCCCGAGGTCACGCCGGAGCGCCTCTTCGATGACCTCGCTGTCGCCTTTGCCGCTACGGGCAGCCCTGACCTTGATCGCGCGGAGAACGTCGGCATCGACGGTGAGGGTCGTTCGCACCTTTGCCATACCCGCATCATAGCATCACCGCATCAAGGTGGCGATGCCGACACAACTCCGCGACCGCGGCGGAACTCCGCGGAGACTCGCGGCGGAGTCACCAGGCGGAAGCTCCTAACGGAGACGGCGGGTTCTCTGGGCCCTGACCAGGGGCGCGGCGCGCCCGGCCGGGATACCCGACCTGGGTCTGAGCGGTTGGCTGGCAATTGCCTCGAGCGATTCGGTCGCGGCACGCCGCACGTTCGAATCATGGTCCTCGAGCGCGGCAGTGAGCGCATCGGTGGCGTCCGGATCGCCGATCCGGCCGAGAGCCTCGGCGGCAGCTCGCCGCACGCTCCAGCTCGCCTCTTTCATGGCGGCGATGAGCGGTTCGACCGCGCGAACGTCGCCGATCTGGCCGAGCGCCTCGGCGGCCGACTTCCGCACCTCGACGGCAGGACTCTTGAGGGCGGCCAGGAGGTGTTCGACGGCTCGAACGTCGCCGATCTGGCCGAGCGCCTCGGCGGCCGACATGCGCACGCTCGGGTTGTCGTCCCGCAGGACGCCAATCAACGGCTCGACGGCGTCCGGATCACCGATCTCGCCGAGCGCTTCGGCGGCATCGCGGCGCACGCGCCAGTGCTTCGGGTAGTCGAGCGCCTTGATCAGCTCCAGGACATCTCCCCGGGCCTTGAACCTATCGACATTTGGCGGTCCGAACAGCGGCAAATGAGGATCCTCCCACGGGTAGTCTGCCACGTACCGGGCCATGAGGCTTGACGCGACCCGGCCGGATGCGCACGCCGACCGGCATGCACGGACGCCGGGCACCGATCGGCGGCTCGTTCGGCTCTGCGGTCCGCCTGATCTTGCGGGCCCAGGCCGGGCTATCATCGGGGACGAGATGCGCGCAGGGATCCGCTGTCATGCCCGGTAATCCCCCGGACGCCGGAGCCGCGAACCGCGACGCGGGGGAGCGGCGCGTCGCCCTCGCGCGGGAGGCGATCGGCCTCCTGAGGCGTGCCTTCCCGCCGGGCGACAGGCTCGAAATCGTGCTCGCGAGCGATGCCGCGCCCACGAGGTCGGCTCGGGCACGAGTAGTGCTCTCCGGGCCCGATGCCCTCGCCCGGCTGCTCTGGCCACCCAGCCCGGATGCCTTCGGCGAGGCGTACCTCCGCGGTGACGTGGACATCGAAGGCGACATCTGGACCGCAGTCGACGCCGGACGATCGTTCGACCTGCGGCGACTCGCACGCCACGGGCCGCGCCTCGTCCGGCTCGGGGTCGAGCTGCGGCGCGGGGCGGGATCCGCGCCTCAACTTCGGCGCGTCGCGCGGATGAGCGGACGACGCCATTCACCGGCCCGAGACCTGGCCGCCATCCGGTTTCACTACGACGTCGGCAACGACTTCTTCAGCCTCTGGCTCGATAGCAGGCTGGTCTACTCATGTGCCTATTTCGAGACCCTCGAGACGACGCTCGACGCGGCGCAGGAGGCGAAGCTCGACCTGATCTGCCGCAAGCTACGGCTCAGGCCGGGCATGCGACTGCTCGACATCGGCTGCGGCTGGGGCTCGCTCGTCATGTTCGCGGCGGAGCGATACGGCGTCGAGGCGACCGGCATCACGCTGAGCGCGGCCCAGGCCGAATGGGCTTCCGCCGAGATCAGCCGACGAGGCATCGAGGCGCGGACCTCGGTTTCGATCCGCGACTACCGCGACCTCGCCGGGCTCGGCAAGTTCGACGCCGTCAGCTCGGTGGGGATGTTCGAGCACGTCGGCCGGGAACGTATGGATGCCTACTTCGGGGCGGCCTTGGGTGCCCTCCGGCCCGGCGGGCTCTTCCTCAACCACGGCATAGCCACGACGGCCACGCACCGAGGCCTGCGGCCGAGATGGATGCGCTTCAGGGACGGAGGCTTCGTCGGCCGGTACGTCTTCCCCGACGGCGAGCTCGTGACCGTCGAGGACGCCGCCGGCTTCGCGCGGCGGGCGGGCTTCGAGCTGATCGACGTTCAGCGGCTTCGGCCTCACTACGCGCTCACGCTCAAGTCGTGGGTAGAGCGGCTGGAGGCCTCCGCCGATCGCGCCCGCCAGCTCGCCGGAGAGGAGATCTACCGCGCCTGGCGTCTCTACATGGCCGCCGCCCGGCGGGGCTTCGAGGACGGCTCGCTCGACGTCGCCCAGCTCCTGCTCGCGCGGCCCGGCCCGGACGGACCGGTGGAACTCCCGCTGCGGCCGTGGTGGTGGGCCTGACCGCCGGCCCCGTCCGGCCGGACCGGGCCTAGAATGGATGAGAAGCAGCTGGCAGAACGCCTCCCGGCGGTGGCCTTGGAGAGTCCGAGTTCACGGGCACCTTGGACCGCAGCAGGCGCACGGAGGAAGCCATGGCCAAGCCGATCCAGAACGAGGCCCAGGCGGGGCCGCTTCCCAACGTCCTCCACGATCAGAACACCCCAAACACGCTGGGCGGGATCGGCGCTCCAACCGTGGCCGCGAGGCTGCGCGTTTCCGCGGGCATGGTCGTGGCAGCCGTGGTCGTGATCGTGGTGGTGCTAGCGATCCTGGCGGGACGACCCTTCTAGCCGGCGGCCCGCGGCGTCTCGGAGGCGGGGCGATGGACTTCTACGCCTCAGCAGGTGACGTGTAGGACCGCGGCCGTTTCCTCTACGTCCGCGGCCGAGAGTCGGGCGCAGGCATCCGCGGTGGGGAGCACGAGCAGTTCGACCCCGCGGCGGCGGGCTTCCTCGACCACGTCCGGCGCGACCGGGAGGCGACCCTCGGCTCCAGTCCCGATGATCATCCGGCGGCAGCGCCAGGGCAGGGGCTCCGCCGCCGTCAGGGGGGTGTGCCCGTACCGGTCGCGCTGGGGCTTGGAGGCCTTCTTGTGGCGAGGCGAGACCCGGCCGCCCTCGACCAGGACATCGCGATCGTAGGTCTGACCGTCGATCTCCACCAGTCCGAAAGTGACAAGGCGGGCTTTCATCAGGTCCTCAGTATGCCGCTCCGCGGTCCCCGCCCGCACACGACATCAGGGGATCAGCAGGCGGATCCCGTATCGGTCGGCCTCGCTCGGATCGCGCAGCGCATTCGTCCGCGCCAGGTCGGCTTCGGCGGACGCTCGGGACGAGAAGTCGATGCGAGCGGCATAGCGCTGAGCGAACGACAGCGAGGCGACGAGAGCCGCGAAGCTGCCGTTGTGCGTCGCGCCGCGCAGAGCCGAGACGTAGTCGTTCCGGTAGACGGTGGGGATGATGACCCGGACTTCACCAGCGTGGACGAGTTCGGCGTTCATCTGGATTCGCGCGATCCGGCCATTTCCGTCGGCGAACGGATGAACCTCCGACACGAGGAACATGAGGAACGTCGCCCGAGCCAGCGGGTCGATCAGGTCGGCTCCGGCAGTGAAACCGGCGCGCAGTGTCGACTCCACGAGGTCCGGGGCGACGAAGAGCGTTGCCCCGGCACGATTGGCATGCTCTTTGAAGCGCCCCGGGAGGGTCTCGGGTCGCCCCTCCATGAGCGTGCGATGGCGGGCTCGCAGCAGGTCGATCAGCTCGTCGGCATCCCGTGGCACCCGGCTCATCTCCGTCTCATCGGACACGATCCGGTACGTTCCCAGGACGTCGTGCGCGTCCTGGGGGCGGCCGGCCGGGACCTCGTGTTCGAAGACAATGGCGGCCGCTTCGTCCAGCGTGAACTCGGTTCCCTCGATGTAGTTGCTGAAGTAAGCCTCGTAGAAGGGCAACAGGGCTCGGCGCGGCGCGTCCACCGACAGCGCCGGGAGAGGGCGTGGTGCGACGTCAAGGAGCACCGCCGCAAGCGCTTCGAAGCGTGCGACACGCTCCCTGTCATGAGGCTGACCGGCCGCACGGGCACGAAGAGCCCGGGTCGCCGAGGGCTCGGCCGGTCCCGTCGCGAGAGCGGCTGCGATCAGGCGGTCGACCCGGGCGAAGGCGGCCGATCGTCCGGTGGTCTCGGCCACGGCCCTGGCTTCGTCGCGGACGCGGTTGAGGGTCGTCCCGCCGCGGGCTGCGAGATCGACTATCCACGCCTCGAGTTCCGCCTGCGCCAGGTATCGCGCGCCGGACCCAGCGGCGTTGTCGATCATCGCCCGGCCCTGCGAACTGAGCCACAGGCCGAGCATTATCGGTGTGTCGCCGGGGAGCACCCCACCTGGGCGCGGCACGATCGTGAGCCCGCGCAGTCGGAGAGGCCGGCGGCGGCGATGGGCGACTGTCAGCACGCCGTCCTCACCCGGGCTGCCGGCGCGGGCAGACCGGTCCACGAGGGTTGCCCCCGGAAACTCGTGGGCGACAATCTGGGCCCAGTTGCGCAATACCGTTGCCTCGGTGTCGCGGCACGGCGTGTAGATGCCGGGGCCGAGCCGGGTCATCCGTCCCTCTCGGGCCGCCCTGGCGAGGCTCGACCGATGGGCCTCATCCGCGAACACCACGTCAGGCCACTTCCTCGACGCCATCAGTTCTCCCCGAAGGTCCACATTTTGTATCCCGTATCCACATTATGAGCGGTCGGACCAGCCTAGGCAACACTCGCGTCCACATTCTGCGCCGAGTCGATCCACATTCTGCGAATCTGGCTCCGCAACCAGTGGCCGCTCCCCTGTCCCCGGACACAGAGAGCGGGAGCCCGGTCGACTCGACCGGGCTCCCGCGATAGCTCCCGCGTTAGCTCGCGCGGAGCAGCGAACCCCGCGCTCCGAGATCAGAAGACTCGGACGGCGACCTCCGCCGGGGCCAGGAGCAGTTCCTTGAGCTCGTCGTCCACCTTGAGCAGCGAGATGTGCGCGCCCGCCATCTCGAGGGACGTGCAGTACTCGCCGACGTAGCTGCGGAAGACCTTGATGCCCTGCGCAGCCAGCTTCTTGTGGGCGATGCCGTAGAGGAGGTAGAGCTCGCTGATCGGCGTCCCGCCGAGGCCGTTGACCATGAGCGCGACCTCGTCGCCGGCCTTGAAAGGCAGGTCGGGGACGATGGCGTTGAGCAGCACGTCCACGATCTCCGTGGCGGTGCCCATCTTGCGCCGCTCGCGGCCAGGCTCGCCGTGGATGCCGATCCCGACTTCCATCTCGCCGTCGGCGATCTCGAAGAGCGGGGTGCCGCGAACCGGCGGCGTGCAGGACGAGAGGGCGATACCCATCGTCCGGACTCGGCTGATCACCTTCTCGCCGACGCGGACGCACTCCTCGAGCGTGCCGCCCTTGTCGGCCTTGGCCCCAACGGCCTTGATAACGAAGAAGTTGCCGGCCACACCGCGCCGGCCGATCGTCCAGGTCGAGTCCTTGACCGCGACGTCGTCGTTGACGAGGAGGTAACCGATCTTCTGGCCCTCGGCCTCGCACAGTTCCTTGGCCATCTCCCAGGCGGTGCGGTCGCCCGTGTAGTTGTTGACGATGTAGAGCACGCCTGCCGGGGTGTCCATCAGCTTGGACGTCTCGGTGACGAACTCAACTGGCGGGCCCGCGAAGACGTCGCCGGGGCAGGCTGCGTCGAGCATGCCGGGGCCGACGATCATGGTGTGCGCCGGCTCGTGGCCGGACCCGGATCCCTGGATGATCGAGACCCGATCCTTCTTGGGCATGTCCGCCCGATAGATCAGGTTGTACTTCGGCTCAAACTTGAGCGTACCGCCGCTCGCGAGCGTGACGCCCTCGAGGAACTCGGTGACGAAGGTCTTCGGGTTGTTCAGGAACTTCCTCACGCCTGTGCTTCCTTTCCGTACTTCTCGCGCCACGCCGACGCGATGGCCTGGAGGATTACGCCGATCGCCGTCGCGCCGGCATCGACGGAGCCGATGCTCCGCTCGCCGGTGTACGCGGCCCGACCGCG
>Ga0182027_10006092_pt1 | contig 18164 bp, 10 predicted proteins | sample 712E1DmetaG_FD_121300 | JGI IMG/M metagenome (GOLD analysis project Ga0182027, IMG submission 121300) | Permafrost microbial communities from Stordalen Mire, Sweden - 712E1D metaG (Illumina Assembly) | ecosystem: Environmental > Terrestrial > Soil > Wetlands > Permafrost | place: Sweden... | reverse complement strand
AGAAAAATAGTTCAGGATTTTTGGGAAATAGCCAAGACGGTTAATCTATTTGTCGGATTTAACGTTATGGATTTCGATCTACGTTTTATTTATCAGCGCTCTGTAGTCTTGGGAATTAAACCAAGCATTGAATTAAATTTTGCCAGATACAGGAGCAGTCCTATTTACGATGTCATGCGGGAATGGGTTAAATGGAATTTGCAGGCTTCAATAAGTTTGGATAAACTTGCAAGAGGCTTAGGTATTCCTTCCTCCAAGGGTGGGGCAATTGAAGGGAAAGACGTAGCTAAAGCCTATGAAGATGGCCGGATAAAGGAAATCTGTGAATATTGCGAAAAGGATGTTGAAGTCACTAGAAGAATCTACAAGAGAATGGTCTTCGAGGATTAATTCCGGCTATTATCGAAGATGTCCTCCCCATTCAATAAGAGTAAATCCATCCCTCACGATTTTTGTCAAATTTTCGGGTTGAAGCTGTATCGAAGGTTTTGCGTCTAAGGGTAGATAATCCAAGAAATAGCGGAAATAATGATCCGGAATGGGACTAACCTTCATCGGGGCAATTTCATTCATCTCAGAATTTTGCAGGAAACTAATTCTATAGTACGGACTATTATGAAGCATCATTTGCGGAATCCAGTATGAAAGAAAGTCGGATTTTTCCTGTGACGAAAAGCCAATAGTATCAAGAGTCTTATTCATAAAACTTGAAACATCTGTTCTTGAAACAATCCACCCCTTTGTAATTACCGGATACGGACGGTTAGTACTGGTGCCGGCCCAATAAAGGTATGGGTAAGAATTATTTTGACAGGCGGATCCTGCGTATTCGGAGCCGAATTTTTTGATATCAATTACGCTGCAATTTGTAAACCGCGGCTGAAGATCGGTCAAGATTCCGTCGGGCTGAGCCAAGACATTCCATCCGTTGTGATAGGTCGGAATATCGGTGTCAAGGGAAATCGGAGCAAGAAACTGAATAGATATTTTGGTAGGTTTTACGGGATAGAGATAAATAACCGGTTTACCGCAACCGCCCTCTAATTGATAATCAAATTCCCCAAGCATAACCCATCTTCCCCAGTAATCCTTAATGAATATAAGCGGATTTTGATTGACATATTCAGTGTAGGTCGGAGGATTTGCCGTAGTCTTATTCACGGATTGGAATTCGCTAAGACTTCTATCGCTTATGCTGGTTATCTTAGCCTGATATTGAGCTTGATAAAGGGGGTGGTTTTTATCCTTTAAAACGTAAATATCCCCGTCTGCGGACGTGCCGATTTTTACAAGATCTGAGTCCTGAATATTTTTAGTAACCAGAGTATCTCCTCCGTTAGCACAGCTCCCGGGGAGGGCGACATTATAGCTATTATAGACAGATTGATCGGTTTGAATATCTTGTTTTGTCAGACTCAGATCCGGTTGTTTGGGATAGTCCGGACTGACGGTCGTTTTTTTTGTTTGAAACGCCAGCATATCTTTATTGTATTGGCTCAACTGCTGAGGATAATCTTGTGCTTTCAGAGGATTTGCGAGCGTATAAGAATATGCCAGTCCAGTAGAATCGAGCGCATAAACCGTTGTCATTCCCGCTATATACGGATCAGACGGCTGGCTGGTAGGAGTCGGAGATCCCAGTTCGGCATAAGCAATATCTTGTGTGGAATTTTGGGCCAACAGCGTTAAGCTTGAGAGCGGAGATTTAAGACTGGGGTAACCGGAAAAGTCCGTAACTATGATATAACTATCGATTTGATTGCCGTCTTTGTCTTTATTGCCGGTAGGTATAACTTGCGAAACTATATTATCCCTACTTAATGCGTAATGTGTATCTAATTGAATTACTGCAGCGTGTTCGGAATCCAAATGATCAATAGCGGTAACCTTTGTTTTATCCATAGAATAGACGGGATTATTATAGTCATCGGATTTGTAAGAATTTAAATCAACTGGTTCTCCGTCCAGGATAAATGTTTTACCGTCCTTTGAGGCAAAGATTTTTGCGCTAGGTCCCCCGGGTCCGCTTTGAGATACGGATACGTATCTGGTATACCCGGCATATTTTCCGGTAAGATATACTCCTGCACTATAATAACTCACGTCAGGATCAACTATAGTTGGTGCGGGATCGTTGGAATTGGCATACGTTAACAATAGCCCTAAATTCTGTGATAGTTTTTGCAGATGACCTGAAAATAGTTGATTTTGAGCGGCAGTTTTGGGCACAGTAGGAGAGACCGTTACACTGGGCGACTGAATATTTGTATTTGAATTAATATTGTTTGAAGATTGACCCTTTTTAAGAGCAAGAATGTATCCTCCTGCACCAGCCGCTAAAATAATTACGATAATAATTACGAAAATTAATGATTTTGAAAAAAGAGATGGTCTTGGTTGATTCGGATTAGTTGGCTTGGTAGGCATGTCCTGTCGAACGTTTGCGTTGCTGATGGGGGGAACTATTTCTTGTATGGTATTTTCATCTTTCTCCATATAGTTATAAGTATATGGAGCGCAATATTGCAATGCAATAGTTATTTTTCATTGATGGATTTTTAACGAATTGTCAAACTGAAAATAGATTTAATTGATAATTATTCAAGCATCTATTTTATACACTTGAATAATAAATTTTAAATCCCTATTATTAATAGTAACTTAAAATAATATTGAAATGAAATTATTGAAATTTGTTAGAAGACACAGAATATTATTCTTACTTCTATCCATAGTTTTTATTGCTCTAATAGCTAGAGTAGTGTTGCTGGACAGAATCCCCACTGGGATGAGCGATGACGAGCTAACTTATATTTATTCTTCTCGATCTTTTTTATATACGGGAAAGGATTTGACAGAGCAATGGTCTCCCTTAACTTTAGTTAAACCTCCCGCAAATGTATATATTGCATATGGAAGAGTTCCATATATTATGTTTTCTCCATTTTTTGGAAATGTCAATTTATCTATGTTTACTGCGAGACTCCCTTATGCTTTATTAGGAGGATTATTTGTATTAATAATATTTTTTATTTGTTCAAAATTGTTTTCTACCAAGATAGCACTTGTAGTTAGTCTTGTTTATGCCTTAAATCCTTGGTCCATATTTTTTAGTAGAACAGCTTATGAATCTCCGATAGCATTGTATTTCGCTTTTTTAATGTTTGCTTTCTTACTTTATACTAGGTCTTGGAAAATATTGTTAATATTTCCATTCTATGTTCTTTCATTTTATTCATATCTTGGAACAAATATAATTTTACCTTTATTTACTACTATTGTTGTTATATACAGTTGGATTCTAAACAAAAGGAAATATACTAAATATTACGTTTTATTTTTAGTATTAGCATTTTCATTGTTTATATTTTATATAATCCATCTACCCAATGATATTGGAGGTAGCAGAACGAGTTCGCTTATATCGCCTAATATGCCTGCGATAGTTAGCGATGTTAATTGGAATAGAAGAGAATCAATTCAAACTCCCTTAATGGGTATTTTTATCAATAAATATGAAAATTCAGCTAAAATTTTTGTTAATCAATACTTAGGGGCCTTTTCTCCAGCATACTTATTTAGTAAAGGAGAGGGGGCTGCAAGATACACTCTTTGGTCTCACGGAACATTCTATCTTGTAGATGCAATATTTTTGATTTTTGGATTTGTGTTAATGTTTAAAAATAAAAGAAGAGAAGCAGTTTTTTTGTTAAGTATTCTGTTAATTTCTCCTATTCCCTCCGCCTTATTCTATGCAGATTCGCAGTATGCCTTAAGGTCTTCATTTATGTTTCCAATATTAATGATTTTTATTGGTTATGGTATTTATTCGTTAATAAATAAATTTAATAAAAAATTGGTTCCTTCAGTTTTAATAGGAATTGTATACATGATTTTTATTGCTAATTTTGGGTATCAATATGTATTTAGAAATCCAATTTATAATTACGATTCTTTTGGAATAAGCGGAAGAATATTCGCGAGATATTTAGAATTAGCAAACAAATATGGTTATAAAGTGCAAGTCTTATCTGATGGTCCGGATACGGGTCTTTTCAGACAATACCTCTTTTTTAATAATATGTATAGAAGAAACAATCATTCTCAGATTGCCCCTCTTTTTTCAGAACACACAACAATTAATATAAATAATATAACTTTTACAGATTGTAATAATATTAATTTAGATAAATCATTAATTACCATAATTCCATTTAATCTCAAGTGTACCGAGCATAAGCTTTCAAAAAATATTTTAACAATTGCTAATTACACTGATAATCAAGGAATTTATTTAATTTACAATGATTTAATATGTCAAAAATACAACATATTGCCTTATTTAAATAATTTGCAACTTAAAGATTTTAACATTGAAAAATTAAATGAAGAAACGTTTTGCCAAAAGTTCTTCATAAGAGATGCGGGATATAATTCAATAAACAGTACAAGTAGCGCTGTGCCTACCGATGGAACGAATAAATAGGCAAATGGTTCAATGGAATTTTTTAAATAAGTTCATCTTTGCTCTCGCAAAATGAGGAGTAAGGTTCCTGGAGAGTTAGCCTATTTCGAAGCTTCGTATCAGTCTGATATAATTGCACCGAATGAAAGAAAGAAGCACGGGAAATACAGTTTTGATTGTTGATCAGGGTGGAAGAGGTTCTGCTTTGGTTGATAAATATGCGCAAAGCGATCACGTAGGTAAAATTATTGCCGTTCCGGGCAATGATTTGATGAGAATAAATACGGATAAACCCGTAAAAATTTATTCTAAGCTAAAAACCACAAGCATAAAGGAAATAGAAGAAATTTGTGAAAAAGAGAAGGTTGACTTAGTTGATATTGCACAAGACCGGGCAGTAGAAGCAGGTTTAGCAAATGTATTAATAAAGAAAGGAATTTCGGTAGTAGGCCCTACCAAAGAAGCGGGTAGAATTGAATGGGATAAAGCATTTGCCAGACAGCTTGGGTTTAATCTGAGTCTTCCCCAACCGGGTTTTAATATCTACGCTAAAGATGAGTTAAATTCTGCCTTAAATCTCATGGACCTGGAACCAGATAAGCCAAGATTTATTAAAGCAGCGTTTTTAGCTGACGGCAAGGGAGCAAGAGCAGCTAAGAACAGTCAAGAAGCAAAAGAAAAGATTTCAGAAATAGCCAACACGGAAGAAGGCAGAGTTTTCTTAATTGAAGATTGGTTAAAAGGAGATGATCGTAATCCCGGTGAAGAATTTTCGCTTTTCGTTGCAACCGATGGCAAAAACTACCGGGTTTTGGGTAATGCTCAGGATTACAAAAGAGAAAATAATTTTGACGAAGGAGAAAATACCGGCAGCATGGGTTGCAATAGTCCAACTTCTTTAATGACCCCGGAATTATTAAAGAACAGTAAAAAGAAAATAATTGAAAAGGTATTATCTAAACTAAACGAAAAAGGTATTCCATACAAAGGAATTCTCTATCTTGGCGGTATGGCGATAAATAAGGCCAATAGAATCTATGCCACTTATCCGGAGGATTATGATTCTAAGCCTTACGTTATTGAGTTTAATTCCCGCTGGGGGGATCCCGAAGCGCAAGCAATTCTGCCGGGATTAAAGGTTGATTTATTTGAACTGGGAAAAGCAATTTCAGATGGAGATATTTCCAAGATAAACATTAAGCATGATGAAAAAACAAGGGTAGTATTAACCGGGGCAGCAAAAGGCTACCCGAGGGAAGCGATAAAAGGAGAACAAATATTTGGACTTGATAAAATCAGAAAATTGGACGGTATAAAAATGTACCCGGCAGCAATAAAAGAATTTCATGGCAAACATTATGCCTGGGGCGGCAGATTGTTTTACATAGTCGGAGAAGGCAAAGATATTATTGAAGCAAGAAGTAAAGCAATTGAAGCCATGTCCACAATCTATATAAATGATAATAATCTTAAATACAGAACCGACATTGGTTGGCATGATGTGCAAAGAGCAACAAAAAAGTAAATATTTCGGTAGCTTCGAAATTATATATTTGCCACAAAAATTTTCTCTTGATCCTTGCAAAATATGGAGTAAGACTCTTGGAGGATTCTCATCATATTTAACCAGGCGGAGCAAAAGCCGTATTCTTGAGACATGCGTATTGTGCGATGTGGGGAACTTCTTTCTATATTCCGAATATGGGTAAAGTAAACGTAAGTGGAGATTTAAATGGTCCAGAATCTACGGAAACAAAAAAGCAATAGGCCTGAGTCAACGATAATGAAGCCCAACGTTAACGATATCATAATTAACTGGCGTATTTATTTCATTCATTGGAAGGAGAAATTTCTCTAATAGATAGCCGTTTTGAAATTTAATTACCTCCTCTGGTTTACTCGTAATCCCAAGTTGGTTAATTTGCCAATAATCATAATGAAGATACGGTGCGTTTGATGAGGGTATTGCTATTAATACAAAAGTAATACGTTTTTTCTGATAGGCATATGCTGTTTTTTTGGGATGTGTCTTCGCCGCATATAATAAGGCATATTTTGATCGGTAGCCAGTAATATCAGGAGTATATTCAAAATATCCAAATTTATTTTCCGGACTTTCAAAAATCCGTGAAGCAGCAGAATAGAGAAATTTCCATGAATTTTCATCTTTTCCAACAATACGTGAATAATCTCTTACTTGATCGAGCGAAGAATTGAGGTTAAAAATATAAAATATAATAAAAATTAATAAAAATATTTTCTTGTATTTACTATTAAAAAAAGAACAAAAAATGAGAATAATCAATGGAACAAAGGGGAACAAATAAAAATCAAGCATATATCCTTTATTTATAAAACTAAGTACAAAAAATCCTAAAAAGAAATAGATAAAAGAAAAGTATATCTTCTTATACCTGCCCTGTTTTATTTGTAAAAATAGGAAGATAGACATTATAGTCATAGGAATAAAATCCAGGAAGCTTGGTAAATTCCTTACAAGGTAATTACGATAGAGCAAGCTTCGCAATCTATCGGCTACTATACTTTGATAGGTCAGTCCAGATGAAATATTTATCCCCGGGGTAGCAAAATTGATAGCTTGTTTTAGCAAAATAAAGTTATGCCGAAGGTCAAATATGGCGAATGTACTTACCCATATGCTAATGACTAGAAACGATAATAAATGTTTTTTTCTTTTTCCACGTACTGCATAATATATTATGATCGGAGAAGATAATAAGAGTAATGGAATGCCTACAGCCATTTCGAATTGAATCATTGCTCCAATAACACACAATTCAAGAATAAGGTACTTTAATCTTAATGTTTCTATGTATCGAATAAAGTAATAAAAAAATAACGGCATAATTAACATTGCTCCAGCAGGATTAATAAGCGCATTCGCATAAAAGATATACAGTACCGAAAGCATGATGACATAGAGATATGCAACGGTTTGACTAAATAGTTTTTTGGCAACAAAATAACTGGCAAAAAGAGAGAGAGTAATCAGTAATATCCAGTACCAGCCAACGATTATTGGGTTCCCGTGACCTATGAGATATGCTGGGAAATTAATATACCACCATAAGGGACCGTGAAATAGGCCCGAGCTTGTTCTTCCACCAATGAATAAAAAAATTTTTTGTTTTATTTCATCAAAGATGAAAAAATCTCTTGCAATATCTGATGAGAAATAGACATCAGAAAGAAACAAGCGCCATGATGCTAAAATTAGATGAAAAATAACCAGAAAAACTACAGCAAAGCAGATGGTATTTCGTTTCATTCATTTATATTAACACACTGGTCGCAATTCTTTAAAAAAATTATATAATGAATATTGACATAGATTTACCCTGGTTATACAAAAAAACTAGTTAGTAATTCCCGTTAAAAGTTCTTAACTCACTAATGAGGTATTTTCTGGATGTCAAGGGTGATGGTAGTCTTACTGGAGGGTAACGTTTTGACCGTTTTTATAATTTCGGCTGGTTAATGTTCTAATGATTTGATTATCTTTATCAAGCATCAACAGTGAGCCACCGTCATGCCCGCTCAGCTCTTTGTCATATTGTTTTTCGAGGCCACCGTCTCCATGGTAATTTGAGCTACTGTAAATTTTTGTATCATATTCATCGTATTCTGTATTCTTAATTGATCCGTCGTAAATACGTGATATATGAGGCGTCATAAGAAGACCCGGATATGAATCCAGCTCCTTTTGTTCTTTGATATCTAAATGTGTGAAAGCGGTAGCGATTGGGATGAAGGTGTTCGGTAATGGATTTTCAAGATATGCATTCTGCAAATAGCCGATCGGGGGGCGCGCAATAAGATTTATGGTTTTTAACATTTGTTGTTCACGTTTTGTATCAATTTTACTGGGATTAATGCTTATTAAAAATAAAGTAGTATCCTGAGCCAGAATCGTCCCCTTACTATCAATGATGCTTCCTCTTGTGCCGGGCAAAATCTGCGTTACGAATGTATCTCCCGGAACAAAGGAATTAAATAATGCATCCCAATTCCATATGATTTTCCATTGTCCGTTTTCTTTGATAAGATTTATTGTTTTTTCTTCGGAAAATTTACCTAAATTTTCGGTGGTGTAATTTGCGATATATTTTACCTTACCTGTTTTTCCCATCAAAGGAATTGATCGGGATAATTCTTTAAAGTTAACCTCTTTAATATTAGCGTCAATCATTGCCTCCTGAGAAATTTTCCTGAATTGTTGTTCGGAATATGGTTTTTTACTTGATGTTGAAATATCTTGTTGGTAAATATCTTGAAAGTATTTATGAGAAAAATTATATTTAAAATCTTGCACAGCATCATCGGATGGAAGAAGCAAAGACGTTGAATAACAGAACCCTGCGATTGCAAATAAGATAAATATTGTCAAAAAAACTGGTTTGAAGATATGCTTTTTGAGCAATAATGCGGAAAATATATATAGAAAAGGAATAATTAGAATCAAATAGCGGGGGTAAATTGGAATAATTGTATATATTGCCAAAAGTGAAAATAGAAAAACGACAAGGCCTTTCAGGATTACCAATTCTTTGGTAAATAAAGTTTTAATAGCGCCAATAGTACCGATAAGGGTTACGATAGGCAAAAAGATCCACCATTCGTTAATTTTAGTAAGTTTTCCCGAAACAACATCAGGAAAATAACCGATAAACAAAGATTGCCAAATGGATAGCGGAAAAAGTTGCTTATGGCCTGAAAGGTATATCGAAGCCATATATTTATGCAATTTTAAATAGTCGATAATGCTGTGGCCAATTTGAAAATAGCGGAAATATGGAACCAGTGCGCCAATTAGAAAGCCAAAAGCGATGGGCATCAGCTTGAAAAGAGATTTTTCTTTATACATATACAACACTTCAAGAGTGAGAATAATTGGCAGGGGTATCGGAGGTTTTGTTTCGGCAAAAAGACCAAGAGATAAGCCGCTTATTAGTGCGATAAGCCAGCCATATTTTTTGGTCTTAAAAATATAAAGGAATAAAAGTAAGTGTAATAGTAAAAACAAAAGTTGGGGAAGATCAAGTAGGGTAATATAGAAAGTAGAAAAAATAAGTGGCTCAAGAGCAAGCATGGTCGTTGTCATTAGGGCAAACATTTTATTTTTAAGGAGCTCAAAAGCAAGTAGATAAAAGCAAATTAATGTACCGATGCCAAGAAACAACTCGCCTAATATAGGATTATTGAAGACGAATATTGATAATCCCGCGACGTAAATGCCGACAGGTGGCTTATCCGAAATTACGCTTTCGATGCTGGCTCCGTTGAGGAGGCGATAGCCCGCATAACTATATAATCCGTCATCCCCGATAATGCGCCTTGAAGCAGGTAGAACATATTGTGAATGCTCAAATCTATCTTTCCAGTAAGTAGCATCATATGGTTTTGAGAAAGAGGCGCGTTTGAAGTAAATTATTTGGGAGAATTGGAGAATAATGATTGCAATACAGAAAATGATTATCCAATTTTTAAGAGCATATTTTTTAATAAGATTTAATAAAGCCATAGCTCAACTCTATGAGTATACAAGAAATAAGTGCCCCTTACTATTGGTTTTTGATGCGCTAATTTGAGGTTAGGCTTTGGATTTCCAGATCTGGAGGTCTTTGAATGCCATTCTCTTCTTGGCAAAGCGGAAGAGATAGATAATTTCCAGAATTCCGAGGGTATTTAAGACTAAGATAGCGATAAACCAATTTCTTTGGCTGTGTTTGGCGGCATACCAGAGGGCGACACCTTTCCAGGCGACCGACCAGACGATCAAGGCAAACTGCAAAAGATAAGATGTGACTGTTGAATCCATGCCTTTAAGATTAACATAGCCCGACGAGCTTTGCAAGTAGGCTTAAAGTTGTATAGAATTAAGTAATGAAGATTGGGATTTTTGATCCGTATCTTAATACTTTAAGCGGAGGGGAAAAATACATGTTGACGATTGCCACCTGTCTGGCTCAGGACAACGAGGTTTTTATCTTCTGGGATATCAGCAAAGAAGATGAAATTAAAAAAACCGCTACTAGAAAATTAGGTCTTAATCTTTCTAGAATTAAGTTTACGGATAATATTTTTGCCAAGGATGTCTCGACCGTCTCTCGGTTGATAGAATCTAATAAGTTTGATGAAATTGTTTATTTGAGCGACGGCAGTATTCCGATGGTCGGCACTAAGCTGTATGTTCACTTCCAGTTTCCGGTAGAGTGGGTCAACGGACAGGACTTAAAAACCAAAGTAAAGTTATCCTTCGTTAAGAAAATATTTTGTAATTCAAAATTCACCAAAAAATTTATTGATAATAAATTAGGCGTTCAAAGTGAGATTTTATATCCGCCAATTGAGCTCCACGTTAAGGACTTAAAAAAAGAGAATGTAATTTTGCACGTCGGCAGATTTGACTTAAGTGACAGTGGAGTGAATTATAAAAAACAGGATGTGATGGTAGAAGCGTTTAAGAAAATGGTGGATAAAGGTCTTAAGGATTGGAAGTTAAGACTGGTTCTAGGGGTAATGTCGGGGGACGAAGAGAAATTAGCCAAATTTGAAAAATCTGCCCAGGACTATCCGGTCGAATTCATTGTCAATATCTCAAACGAAGAACTCTGGCAGCATTATTCTAAAGCTAAAATCTACTGGCATGCCACCGGTTACGGAGAAGACCTGGAAATACATCCTGAAAAAGCCGAGCATTTCGGCATTACGACGGTTGAGGCAATGGGTTCAGGTGAGGTGCCGGTCGTCTTTAATGCCGGAGGACAACGGGAAATAATTGAGGACAAGATAAATGGATTCCTGTGTGACAGTATCAATGATTTTATTTTAAGGACTACGGAATTAATTCAGGATAAAGATTTGTTAAATAAGATGTCAAAGGAAGCGGTCAAAAGATCAGCTGCTTTCAGCGGAGACAGATTCTGTAGTGAAGTTAAAAATATTATCAGATGAAAAAGTTATTACCGTATTTATTTATTCTTTTAGTCGTTGGCGTCTTCTTCTGGCAGTTTCTTTTAAAGGGTTTACTGCCTATTCCTTCAGATACCATTATCGGACTTTACCAGCCGTTTAGAGACCTATACGCCAAAGATTATCCTAACGGTATTCCTTTTAAAAACTTCTTAATTACTGATCCGGTCAGACAGCAGTATCCCTGGAAGAATTTGGCGGTAACAGAAGAAAAACAAGTCCGTTTGCCGCTTTGGAATCCATACAATTTTGCCGGCACACCGCTTCTGGCCAATTTCCAGTCCGGAGTCTTTTATCCTCTTAATCTTCTCTTTTTGGCTTTACCTTTCTCTTTGGCCTGGAGCCTAATAGTTTTTCTCCAGCCACTTTTGGCCGGCCTCTTTCTGTATTGTTATCTCTCAAACTTAAAATTAAATAAGCTAAGCAGTCTTTTGGGAGCAGTCACTTTTTCCTTCTGCGGATTTTCCATTGCCTGGATGGAGTGGGGAACAATTGTCAGTACGGCTCTCTGGTTGCCCCTCATCCTACTAGCGATTGATAAAATCTTTGAGACATCAAAGTCAAAGCTTATCTGGTATATAATTTTAGCTTTTTCTCTTGTCTCATCTTTTTTTGCCGGACATTTACAGACCTTCTTCTATTTAGCAGCAGTAACATTTCTTTATCTTTTTGTTAGGTGGTTACAGACTGGAGAGAAGATAAAATTTTTAGCCCAATTCGCAGCGCTATTTATTTTGTGCCTCATTATTGTCTCCCCCCAATTACTGCCGGCTTTGAAGTTTATCAGTCTTTCCGCCAGAAACGTTGATTTGGTTGGATATACTCAGGCAGGCTGGTTTATTCCCTGGCAGAATTTAATTCAATTTATCGCTCCCGATTTCTTCGGTAATCCGGCCACCTTAAATTATTATGGCATTTGGAATTACGGGGAATTTATAGGCTACGTCGGGATAGTACCATTAATAATGGCCTTCTATGCACTCTTCTATAAGAAGGACAAAAATGTTTTGTTTTTCGGCTGTGCTTTTTTCCTGTCTTTGTTTTTTGCCCTGCCCGATATTGTGGCTAAAATACCGTTTAAATTAAATATTCCTTTTCTTTCAACCGCCCAGCCGACCAGACTACTTTTTGTCACCGATTTTTCCCTTAGCATCCTGGCCGCTTTCGGACTAGATCTCTTCATAAACAGCAAAAACAAGAAATCAATTCTAACAATTTTAAGTTTTTTTGCCCTAATTTTTGCCGGACTTTGGTCATTTGTTATATTTTTCCACAAACAAATTTTAACGACAGAGAATTTGCTCGTCGCCAAACAAAACCTGATCCTCCCGACGGGAATATTTATAATAGCGGCAGTAATCATAATAGTTCTAATTTTTAATTCAGGTAAAAAATTATCGAAACTATTAGTCGGACTACTATTATTAATAACCGTTTTTGATCTTTTCCGTTTCGGCTGGAAATTCGAGCCTTTTACAAAAAAGGAATACCTTTATCCCTCGACGACAATAACAACCTTTTTACAAAATCAAAAAGGCCAGTTCAGGATAATGGCAACCGATCCGGGAATTCTTCCGCCAAACTTTTCCGTAATGTATAGCATACAAACGCTTGATGGTTATGATCCGTTATATCTTCAAAGATACGGTGAGCTGATGGTCGCCTCAGGCAGAAGCATGCCGGATATATCTACACCCTTTGGCTTCAATAGGATTATTACGCCCGAGGATGCCTTGTCCAGAACGACAGATCTGTTAGGAGTCAAATATGTCTTAACTCTAACCGAAATGAAAAATTCAAAATTAAAACAGGTCTTTACCGACGGAAATCTCAGAGTTTATGAAAACACGATGGTTTTTCCGAGAGCCTTTTTTGTCAACACTACTTTTATTGCCAACTCCAAACAGGAGGCGATAAATGCCATATTTGACTTAAATTTCCCCCTTAACAAAAGAGCAGTTGTAGAAAATGTTTCTAACAGCAAATTATTCAAATCAAATTGGGATTTGGGTCAGGCAGATATTCAAAGCTATACCAGTGATAAAATTACTATCAGTATTAATAATCCGGGTGAAGGATTCTTGGTTTTAACAGACAGCTATTATCCGACATGGCAGGCAAAAATAGACGGTAAACAAACCCAAATTTATCTAACCGACTTCAATTTCAGGGGAATAATTACGCCAAAAGGAAAACACACAATTGAATTTTACGATACACTGTTTTAATAAATTATGAATATTTCCGTTGTCATTCCAAATTTTAACGGGGAAGAACTAATTAAAAAGAATTTACCAAAAGTAGTCAAGGCAGTGGAAGGCTACAAAGTAGGAGCAGTTGAAATAATTGTGGTTGATGACGGGTCTACCGACGGATCCATAAACGCTTTAAATAATTTAATTAAAGGTCAGCTATCTTCTTTTAAGGACAAAATAAAAATCTTAAAACAGGAAAAAAATCTTGGTTTTTCTTCAACCGTCAATAACGGAGTAAAAAAAGCAACCGGGGAAGTAGTAATTCTACTTAATTCCGATGTGGTGCCGGAAAGTAATTTTCTGGAACCCTTACTTAGTCATTTCAAGGACCTTCAGCTGTTTGCCGTAGGCTGCATGGATAAAAGCATTGAAGACGGGAAGATAACTTTAAGAGGCAGGGGAATAGGCAAGTGGAGAAGAGGATTTTTAGTTCACGCTAGGGGAGAAATCGACAAAACAAATACTCTCTGGGTCAGCGGAGGAAGCAGCGCTCTTCGGAAAAGTATTTGGGAAAAATTGGGAGGACTAAACGAACTGTATAATCCCTTCTACTGGGAAGATATAGATATTTCATACCGGGCTTTAAAATCAGGTTATAAACTTTTATTTGAGCCCAAAAGTATAGTTGTCCATGAACATGAGAAGGGAGCAATTAAAAATAAATATTCAAAAGATACTGTGACAGAGATTGTATATAGGAATCAGTTTATCTTTGTCTGGGAAAATGCCACCGATTATTCTTTGCAATTTACACATTTCGTTTTCCTGTCCTATCATTTTGTCAAAGCTTTGCTTCGGGGCGACTGGGCCTTTTTCTCGGGCTTTTTCAAGGCTTTAGTTTTATTGCCTAAAATATTAAAATCAAGCTTCACCTACCAAAGATCATTTATTAAAAATGACAGTGAAGTGACTAGGGAGTTTTAAGATGAAATTATCAATTATTATTCCCGTTTTTAATGAAGAGAAGACGGTGCTTGAAGTTATCAAAAGAGTCATCAAAGCAAATATTCCAAGTTTTGAAAAAGAAATAATTGTAGTTGATGACGGTTCAACAGATGGAACAAAAGATAAGCTTAAAAGTTTAGGCGGCCTGGTCAGAATTATCTATCACAAGCAAAACCAGGGAAAAGGTGCCGCAGTCAGAACGGGGATAGAGGAGGCCAAAGGAGACTATATTATTATTCAGGATGCCGACTTGGAATATAATCCGGAGTTAATCAAAAATTTAACAAAACAAATTCAGGGAGATAAATCCGTAATTTACGGAACCAGATTAAACAGGTTGCCGCATTTTAAAAAAGAAGAGAAAAGACGCTTGTTTATTCTTCATTATTTAGGCAACAGATTCTTAAGTTTGATTACCAGTCTTCTTTACGGCCAGTGGATTACCGATATGGAGACATGTTATAAACTTTTTCCCAAAAAGGCAGTTGAAGGAATGAAAATAAGAGCACGGGGATTTGAGTTTGAGCCGGAAATCACGGCAAAATTATTAAAAAAGGGTTACAAAATTATGGAAGCACCAATTAAGGTAACCCCAAGAGGTTATGAGGAAGGGAAAAAAATAAATACTGTTAGGGATGGGATAAAAGCCTTGTGGAGCATTATAAAATATAGGTTTGTTGATTGAATATGAATCCTTTAAGTTTTTCTTTCTGGTTGTTTTTCATATATTTTATTTTTGCACTTTTTGTAGCCTTCTATATACCTGGAAATATAATCTTAAAGAAAATTAATCTTGCATCTTTTCCGCGTTTTGTTTTATCCTGTCTAACAGGAATGGTTTTATGGTCGTGGCAAGGATATATTTTCGGATATCTGGGATTGAGGTGGCTGTCTTACGTTTATTTATTTGTATTTATTGTTCTCTGGATTAAGGACGGAAATCTATCCAAAAAAAATATTTTTAATTTCAAAAAAATTGATTATCTTTTATTAATTATTGTTCTGACGGGTATTTTATTTCAATTGACCTCGGTCTGGTTTACCGGAATCCAAACTAAAAGCGGAATGTTCTATTGTTGCGGGATGTGGCCGGATAATGTTTTGAATATCGCCTACACAAATCAGGTGGTAAATCATTTCCCGCCATATGAACCCGGATATTACGGTAAATTAGTCAGCAATTATCACTACTGGGACAGTCTGGTTATGGGGGAGTTGGTCAGAGTCTTCGAATTGCCGCTCGCTGCTACTGATTATCAGTATATGACAATCTTCATTTCATTATTTTTGGGTTTAGTTTCGATTGCTTTTTCTAAAATTTTGAATTTGGGAAAATGCTTTACGAGATGGCTAACGTTACTCCTTTATTTCGGCGGAGATTTGGTTTGGTTACTGGTGTTATTTTTACGGGGTAGAGATATTTTCAACATGAATCCGATGGAAAGCGGGCAGCAATTCTTGGAAAATCTTCCTCGTGCATTCTCAATAGTAGTTCTGCTTGGCGCCTTAAGTTTGTTTATGGTTTGGATTAAAAAGAAAGATTTCAAATTAGGGGTTATCTTAGCTCTGTTATTTTCTGCTTTGATTGGATTTAAAATATATGTTGGATTATTTATTCTTCCCGGGCTTGGATTATTAGCGCTTTATTATTTATTTAAAAAAGAATATAAGTATTTACTCCTCTTTATTTCGACTCTTATTTTGTCAATTATTATTTATCTTCCGGTAAATTCCGGAGCGGGAGGGTTTTTCTATACAGGTACCTGGAGGTTTGAGAATTTTATTTCGCAGGGTTTTTTTGGACTGCAAAAATTAGAGTTAGCAAGAGCAACTTATATAGCTCAAAACAATTGGAAAAGAGTGATAGAGTATGAATTGTTCTATGCAGCGTTATTTATACTTGGAACTTTTGGTACTAAACTATTAGGTCTGATTCAGAATAAAAAAACGCTATCTCTTTTGCCAAAAGACTTGCATATTCTGCTTATTCCCGGCTTCATAATCAGTTTTATTCTCGGTTCGTTTTTCTGGCAGACATCAGGTGGTCCGAACACCTTCAATTTTCTCGTGTCGATATTTATCGTTGGGTCAATTTATACAGCACTCTCCTTATCGCACTTCATCAACTTTAAAAATAAATACTTAGGAATTCTGATGGTTTCTGTTTTCTTAATTTTGACCTTACCCAGAAGTTTTGAGCAAATATACAAGAATATAATAAGTATTAGTAAGAACAATAATATTCTGATAGATAACTTACAATTGGACGGGATAAATAGGTTAAAAAACATTAAGACAAATTCTCTGGTGTTAGTGAATCTGGGATATGATGATATAGAGTCTCCCTATATTAGTTATTATTCAAATCAAAGAATGTTCTTGTCCGGACAAGGTGACGAGTTGGGATCGCATAATGTAGATTTTTCACAGAGAAAAAAAGATTGGGACTTGATTCTTAATTCAGAAAATGTATCCTCAGTCAGTGCTGCATTATCGAGAAATTCAATAGGATATTTATTCCTCCTGAAATCAATTGATCTTGCCGCAACTGATTCCGCCAATTTTTTGCAAACTATATTTGAAAATAAGGAAGTGAAAATAATAAAAGTCAGCGATAACGTTTTAAATATTAATTCAAAATGATTAAGAAAAATTATAAATTGATTCTATTTTTACTTACCTTGTCATTTGCAATTTATTCGTCATTTTTAACATTTATCTTCTGCGGTAAAATAAATCATGATAATAGCCTTGTCCTGTTGGCGCAACAGTTTCTTAGATTGCACGTAGCAATTCCCCCCTCCACTAGTTTGCCGTTAGGCGATATTGCAGACTATCATTTTAATTTTTATTTATATTTCGGTCCTTTACCTTCGCTTGTCTTGGCGCCTTTCGTAGCCTTATTTGGGAAAAATATCAGTCAGTCACTTATTGGAATTGCGTCGATGATTATTTCTTTTTTTGCAATATTTGAGATATCAAAGAAGTTTAAATTTATTGCCATCGATGCCCTATGGTTGTCGATTTTTTTTGTTTTTTCTACGGTATTAATAAGTTCAGGCATTATAAATATCACCGCCTATCAAGTCGAAGTGATGACAGTCCCATTAGTTTTGCTTTCATTACTTGAATATTTTTCGGGTAAAAGATATTTACTAATTGGAATACTTTTAGCTTTAGCTGTTTTAACTCGGTTTACGCTAATGTTGGCGGCAGTGTTTTTTATTGCGGAATTTCTGCAAAAGAGGATCTCAGTTAAGCAGCTCGCTTTGATTTTACTACCGGTAATTTTTGCCTGTTTGATTTTGGGACTTTATAATCAAAGGCGTTTCCATTCCTTTTTTGAAACGGGTTATAACTATAATATTACCCTTAAGTCTTATCCTCTGTCTCAAAATCTCCAATACGGTCAAACAAGTTTTGCCCACGTTCCGGGAAATTTATATAGTTTTCTCATCATGCCTCCGAAGCCACTATTGAAAGATAAAGCCGGCGGATTCTTTCTT
>Ga0182027_10006091_pt1 | contig 18167 bp, 19 predicted proteins | sample 712E1DmetaG_FD_121300 | JGI IMG/M metagenome (GOLD analysis project Ga0182027, IMG submission 121300) | Permafrost microbial communities from Stordalen Mire, Sweden - 712E1D metaG (Illumina Assembly) | ecosystem: Environmental > Terrestrial > Soil > Wetlands > Permafrost | place: Sweden... | reverse complement strand
TAATGATTTAATTTCTTTTAAATTGAAGTTGAAATTAGCCATATCATAAGTATTAGTTAACCTACAACAAAGATAGTTAAAAAATAGCATGGTGTCGGATATGGTGTCGTTTTTCTTTAATTTAGCTTACTTTTTCTTTACTTTGCTTAATCATTGAATTTATAGAAACCTTTATTTATAGTAGGTTTAAGATAACAAATGACATTTACTAATATTATAGGTTACAGTCCGCTTGAGACCTCTACAGGTGTTTAAAGAATGAAAGAAAAAGTTTCAATTCTTTCATTCTTAAGCACTTTTGACTTTCCCCGGACAAGGATTGAAATCAAAAATTTCATTGTTTTTGGCAATTTGTTGTACATATGTTGTACATAAAAATGTCAAAAATGGGTTTCACATTCAAAGTTTTATTAAGAAAAAATATTAATAATAATTGCGATAAAATGTACATCGCTTGTAGAATTATTATTAACCGAAATGTAAAGTTTTATTTTCTTAAACTTATTGTTAAAGAAAAAGATTGGAATGATTCAAAATTCAAAGTAAATTGTTCTGACCTCAATTCAATTTTAAAAAATCAAGTCATTGACAATTGGTTGGAAAGGCTCAATAAGCTTTATTTTGAATATAAAAAGCCGGAATTTTCTAAAAATATTGATTTTAAGCAATTCGAACAAGACTTCTTTAATACTAAATTACCATCAAAGTCATTTTACAACTTTATTGAAGATGAAATAGTTACATTGAGAACTCTTCGAGCTGAAGGGACAGTTGATAATTATCAAAAACTTCTTGTAAAACTAAAAGGTTTTAGAGAACAATTAAAATTCGATGAAGTTGATCAGACCATTGTTGAAAAGTTTCATATTTACTTATATGGTTTAAAAAAAGCTAACCATGAACCACTTGACCTATCCACAATATATAAATTCCATAAGGATTTTCGTATGTTCACTTTAAGGTATACCATTATTCATTTCAGCATTCAGGTTTTATTATTATGGAATAAATTATACACGATTTGTTAATCAATTCAACATTATTTTTATCCTAATATTTTTTGTTGTTCCAATTCTTTGATTTGATTTTCAATTTTTGCTTTTTAATTTCTTCATATTGCTTAACCAATGCTGCTTTAACCTGTAGGTCATCTTTTACATCGGCTATTCTATCAGCAAGTTTATCCAAAGCATCATTTAAAACAGTAAATTGGATATTTAATCCAAACAGATTTGACATATTTTTTAGATTTTAAAGGGTATGGTAAATTTACTAATTTTAATTGTTAGAGGTAATTTAGAAAATGAAAATAGTTACCATAGAATCAAACTTCATTATTTGTAGATAAGAATTATTAAATTTACCTAAACCAAAAAAATACAACTATGAATATAGCAGTTTGGATTATTCAAGGCTTACTTGCAATTATGTTTGCAATGGCAGGTATAATGAAATCTACTCAACCAAAAGAAAAATTGTTGAAAACCCTACCTTGGGTTGCAGATTGTTCATTAACAACAGTTCGATTTATTGGGATTTCGGAATTGCTCGGTGCAATTGGTATAATTATTCCTCAACTTGTTAATATTTTACCAAGAACAACTGTGATAGCGGCATTTGGATTGGCAGCAATTATGGTTTTGGCTTCTTCATATCACATACGAAAGAAAGAATATAAAAACTTAGGGTTTACTGTCATACTTTTTATTCTTACTGCTATTGTTGCAAATTATAGAATGTAATAAATAAAATAATGAAATCAATTTTATCATTACTAATTATTTCACTGGTAAATGTGTTTACCATTAATTCTCAAGTTGCAGAAAAAGCAGAAGATGCCAGACCCATTTTGATTGGTGCAACTTTACCCAATGCAGAATTAAAAGATGAAAATGGAACAGTTGTGAATCTTCATGATGTGATTAACGATAAACCCACTGTTCTGGTTTTTTATCGTGGTAGTTGGTGCCCATTTTGCAATAAACATCTGGAAGCATTGGCTAAATCACAGGATGAAATCATTAAGTTAGGTTATCAGATTGTGGCAATAAGTCCAGATGATTACCAGAACCTAAAACCTATGGTTAAAACAGATACATTAAATTACAAATTGTATTCAGACCCTGATGGTAAATTAATCAAACAAATTGGTTTGGCATTTAAAGCAAGTGATAAAACCAAATCATATATTTCCATAAAGACAATTGGAAAAACAACTGAAATTTTACCAGTTCCAACATTAATGGTAATTAATGGTAAATCAGAAGTTTTATTTGAATATGTTAATCCAGATGTTAAGAATAGGATTACCCAAAAATTATTGTTGGCAGTATTGAAAAATATAAATTGATTGGTTATTGAAATTTAATTTACCATACATTTTTGTGATAAATGATAAAAAACAATCTAACTTTTAGATAATTATTTATTTAATGCTGAAAACTAATTAATAATGTATTGATATGCATAAAAATATAAGACTATATCTCAATACCTTCTTGGGAGTGGGGATTACTGTATTTTTTATTGGCTATTTCGGTATTAATTTATCTTTAAAATACATTCAACGACACTATATACAACTTCAATTAGATGTTAATAAACGACAGGCTGAACGAATGGTCAATTATATTAAAAGTGAAATAAACAGAGAAGTACCCTTCGAATCAATAAAAAATGAATTCCAATCTTCAATTGTTGGGACTCAATATGATAAAGGTTTTTTATGTATGTATGATACAAAACTAATGCAATTAGTATGTCACCCTGATGCTAAGGCAATTGGGGTTAGATTTACTAACGAATTTGTTTTTCAAAACATAAATTCAAATACTGATAATTATATAAGTGATGTATATAGCAAACACAAGCCAGCAGGTGGAATATTTATTCAAGGTAAATCCAGAACTGATATAGTTTATACAATTCCTATTGAAGGCACTGATTGGTTTGTAAATGCCCATGAAAATATCGATTCTATTTCTAAAGAGATTAAAGAATTGAGGTTTCGCTATATTTTAGGTTCTTTACTTTTAGGCTTAATTATTGCTTTTGCTGCATCCATAACTGCTCGAAGGATAAGTCGGATGTACGAAAGAAAAATTGAACAAAAAAATGAAGAATTACAGGTGTTGAATGATAAAGTTAACCAGCAAAATGAGGAAATTTCAATACAACTTGATGTTATTGCAAAAAAGAATAAAGAAATAACTGATAGCATTCATTACGCTGAAAAAATACAATCTGCTGTTTTATCACCAATCGAGATTTTGAATTCAAATTTCCCTGATAGTTTTATATTATACAGACCTAAAGATATTATAAGTGGTGATTTCTATTGGTTTAATGAATTACAAAATAGTTTTGTCATTGTAGCTGCCGATTGTACTGGTCATGGTGTACCAGGTGCATTCATGAGTATGCTTGGCATAACACTACTTAATGAAATTATTATCCATCATAAAATATTGCAAGCGGATACTATTTTAAATGAATTACGCCATCATGTAAAGGCTTCGTTGGGTCAAACAGGTGTCATAAGTGAACAAAAGGATGGGATGGACATTGCTGTTTGTATTATCAATAAAGAAAATAGAATTTTGCAGTTTTCAGGGGCTTTTAACTCACTTTATCTGATAAGTGAAAATGAAATAACAAAAATGTTTGAATTAAAAGAGGTAAAGGCTGATCATATGCCTATTGGAGTTTATCCAAAAGACCATGAGCCATTTCATAATAATATAGTTCAACTTAACACAAATGATCGTATCTATATTTTTTCAGATGGTTATACATCTCAATTCGGTGGGGAAAACAATGAAACATTTAAATCAAAAAGATTTCAAAACTTGTTGATTTCTCTTCAAAACGAAACTATGGAAAACCAGCAAAAAAAATTGGAATCTACACTAATAAATTGGCAAGGTAAAAATCAACAAGTTGACGATATTCTTGTGATTGGAGTAAAAATATAAGAAATATGTTACATTCCGCTTGAGGCCTCAAATAAAGGGTTTAGTTCATCTTTTTTTATTTTTTTGAAGGTTTATTTTGCAACGATGCCTGTAGTTGTTCTATTAATATTTTATTATCTTCTATCCTTTTCTCTAAAACTTCAATATATTTTTCACTTGCCGGATTATTAAATAAAAGAAACGATTTTGCAGCCCATTCAATTGCAATATTTAATTCGTCTTTTGTTTCATAAGCAATTGCAATGTTGAAAGCTGCTTTCGATGCTATGTTTTTATTTTCCGAGCTAACACAACTTTCCCAACAACTAATTGCTTTATCCCAATTATTTTGTTTAATATTTGCAATTGCATAATTAAAATTATCATTGTTTAAGCAATACAAATACCTGTCTTCAGAATACCATTCGGGGGCGATCCTTTGGGCATAGTTTATTGCGACACTGTTAGCCGATGCAAGGGTTTTATCCAGTATGTTTACAGATCTCCTAAAACCCCAGTAAGGTGAAAAATTATAAACATTTGTCGAATCCCTGATTACATATTTGTCAATAATTTTACGGGTTCTTACATCATAAATTTTCCAAAATACGATACTACCTAATGAAGTAGTATTTCGTGAATAATAGAAATCTACATTTTCAGAAGACCTGACATTATCGATCAAATATTTTTCAAGAATAATTGCCGCATCAACACTGTCTTTTTTACAAATGCTATCGGCAAGTTTTAATTCCAGGTCTTTTCCTCTTGATCTGAAAGATTTTGGTGCATTATAAATTTTCTTTACCTCAAACCTCGGAGAATTTGCTAATAGCGAATTCAATGTAGTAATATATTGCCAGGAGAAAGTACTGTCGAAACCAATTATTGCTTTTCCCTCTTCATCTTTAAAAGATGCATAGTTGGGAATGTAGCTATGATTGATGATATCAATTTTTTGAATCCGTTGGGGTAAATTGGTCCCAGCCGGTTTAAGGACAGACAACTTGAAATGATATAATGATGAGCAGGAAAATGAAATCATTGATATTGCCCCAAGCACTATCGTTTTTTTTATCAAATGTGTTTTCATAACCTTAGTGATTTATATTCTATACATTTAGTGCAAAGATTATGCCTGCTATTCTTAAAATTTCTTTAATCTTCATTAATTTATATTTTACCTAAAATCCGCAAGTCACGGGGTGACTTATTAAAGTTCAATAATTTAAATGAACTAAAATGTTTTTAGTCTCCCTGTAACTTTCAGCAAATTAACTTCAATCATATGGATTTAAGGTTTTAATGAAGTGAATCTATAACCTCTCATAATTTTTTTCTTTAAATTAACAATACTGATTTTTAAATTATAATTCTATCTTTGCAGACCAAAATAAAAGTAGGTCTAATTATTAAATGCGTTAAGTTATGCCCGTAAAAATCAGATTATCCCGTCAGGGACGTAAAAAAATTCCTTTCTACCACGTTGTGGTAGCTGATAGCAGGGCGCCACGAGATGGCAGATACATCGAAAGATTGGGTAAATATTACCCTAAAACAAATCCTGCTACTATTGAAATTGATTTTGATAGAGCATTGTATTGGCTGCAAACTGGCGCTCAACCTACAGACACATGCCGTAGCCTCCTTTCTGAAAAAGGAGTACTTTACAAAAACCATCTTCTAAATGGCGTAAAGAAAAATGCGCTTACTTTAGAACAGGTCGACTCTAAGTTTCAGGCATGGGTAAATGAAAAGGACTCTAAACTGCAACAGCAAATTGAAGCTTCAAAAAACAGCAAGGAAACTGTTAAAAAGCAGCAATTGGTAGCCGAAAATAAGGCACGCGAAACCAAAGCTGCAGCAATAGCAAAGAAAAATGCAGAAGCTAATGCCAAGCCTGCTGAAACTGCAGAAGAAGCTGTAAATTGATTTTCTGTAAATGGTAGCTAAATACTACCGGCCAATAGGCAAGCTAACGAGGTTACATGGCTTTGAAGGCGGAGCATTGCTTGTGGCCGATGAAAATTTGAAAAAAAAATTTGAAAAAACGGAATGGCTGTTCTTTCTTATCGAAGGGCTTCCTGTTCCGTTTTTTGTTTCCAATATTAAATTGCGCACTGAAACCAGTGCAATTGTCAAATTGGCCGATATTAATTCTTCAGAAGAGGTGCAGAAGTTAATTGGCATCGAAGTATTGATAGAATCTTCAAATAGCAATAAAAAAACAAAACCTTTTGAACAATTCAATATTGATGGATATATTATTAATGACTTAAAACATGGTAAAATTGGTATAGCAAAAACTATCCTAAATTACCAGGAGAATTATTTACTTCAGGTTTTCAACTATAAACGTGAAATTCTAATTCCAGTTAATGAATTTAATATTGTTGAAATAAATGATGCCCAAAAAACAATACTGGTCAATATACCAAATGAACTTCTAAAATTAAACGATTAATGCTTTCTGGTTTTCGATGTTGACCTTTTAAATATCATATACCCGGAATAAGCAACCATCAGAAATCCAACCAAAGAGACAATCATGGACCTTATGATATAACCGGCATCTACAAAGACTGGGTTTGATTTCCATTGGCTCCATATACCCAAGATACAACCAACTATTACGATACTTCCTAAAATTAAACCGGCAATCTGCAACGAATAATCCATTTTTAAAGATGCACGATATGCTTCAGATTTTTTGAAATTCCGATATTTCATATCAGCATATTTTTTTGCCCTGGCACGCACTCGTTCACGTTCTCCGGCAAGCCATGCATCGATAATGTCCTGGGCAGTTTCTTCATTTTCGTTGTTATAATGTACCTTTAAAGCCTGCTCCAGCTTAAGTTTGTTTGTAAGATATTCGTAAGCTTCATTTATTTCTATAAAACGTTCGCGTGCATCGGGCAACCTGCTAACATCCGGGTGAAATTCATGAGCCAGCCTCCGATAAGCTTTCTTAATATCTTCGAGGCCTGAATTAGCAGGTATTCCAAGTATCACATAATATTTATTCAAAGAAGTTCTTATTAATATTGAATGTATCGGCTATTCTTTTCTTCAGTACTGAAGATGTCTTTAGCAAGCGCTTTTTCAGTAAAATATGAAACAGCAAATCCTGTCAGAATTCCAATTAAAGCCCCACAAAGAACATCTCCAGGATAATGTACACCTAAATAAATCCTACTGAAAGACACAACAGAAGCCCAAATTAAAATACAAATTGTGAATATACGATTTCGAAAAATCTGCATTAATAAAACAGCTACTGCAAAAGTATTGGCGGCATGAGAAGAAACAAAACCGAACAAACCGCCTGAATAATCATGTACCTGATGCAACATGCCGGCAAGTGAAGGTTCGTGCGAAGGGCGCAGCCTTCCGACGAGTGGTTTGATTATGCCCGACGAAACCTGATCTGCAATAAAAATCGCCAATGCAATACCTATCAAAACAATCCAGAATTTTAAACGATATTTATAAATTATAGCCGCAAGCAAAGCCAGGTAAAGCGGAACCCAAATCAAATTGCCGGAAATGTACCACATTGCCGTATCAAGCCAATCGTAATGATGACCATTTATTGCTAATAAAAGATTGGTATCAATGCTTTTTAATTTTTCTATCATTAAAAAAAGATTTAAAAATCAATAACCAAGAGTTAGGGCCAAATACAGAATAATATTTTTTTTGATATCCGGAAAACACACTAATTAATATTTTTCTAAAACAATAATCAAGAATTTAATTCAGACCAAAGCAAATTTTTTAATTTAATTATTCCAATATTGGTTTTGGATGAAATTAACATATATGGAAGGTCAGGAAGATTTTTTACTAATTTCTTTTGCATCTCAGCATTAATCAAATCACACTTTGTAATTGCAAGCACGCGTTTTTTGTCAAGCAATTCAGAATTATATTTTTCTAACTCAGCCAATAAAATTTCATATTCTTTCCTTATGTTTTCTGAATCTGAAGGAACCATAAAAAGGAGCATGGAATTTCTTTCGATATGCTTCAGGAACCTGAGCCCTAAACCGCGGCCTTCGCTTGCACCTTCAATAATACCTGGTATATCGGCCATTATAAACGATCTGTTATCATGATATTTGACAATGCCAAGATTAGGTACTAAAGTGGTAAAAGGGTAATCGGCAATCTTAGGTTTCGCAGATGATAACACTGAGAGCAATGTAGATTTTCCAGCATTGGGAAATCCAACCAGGCCAACATCGGCGAGTATCTTCAGTTCCAGGATGAACCAACCTTCGATTCCTGGTTCGCCGGGTTGAGCAAAACGTGGTGTTTGGTTTGTAGCAGATTTAAAATGAGTATTGCCCTGGCCTCCTCGACCACCTTTGGCTATAATAAATTCCTGGTTTTCTTCAGTTATTTCACATAGTATTTTACCTGATTCGGTATTCTTTGCCACTGTTCCAAGAGGCACATGAAGAATAATATCTTCTCCATCAGCGCCGGTTTTTTGTGCAGAACTTCCAGCAACCCCATCTTTTGCATGAACATGTTTACGGAACTTAAGATGAAGCAATGTCCAAAGTTGTTTATCGCCTTTGAGGATTATATGGCCTCCGCGTCCTCCATCCCCACCATCCGGGCCACCTTTTGCAATAAATTTTTCACGGTGCAAGTGTGTACTTCCTGCCCCACCTTTTCCGGATCGAAAAAAAATTTTTACGTAATCGATGAAATTATCGTTCATTAAGCTTTTTCAATTGCTGTGTTTATCCTGTCGAATATTTCTTCGATGGTGCCTATGCCATTAATCCCCTTGAATTTTCCCTGTAATTCATAGAATTTAATGACCGGTGCAGTTTTGCTATTGTATTCCTTTATACGGTTTTCAATAATTTCAGGATTTTGATCATCGGCCCTTCCGCTTGTTAAACCACGACCTAACAAACGCTTCACGAGCTCTTCTTTTTCTACTTCGAGCGAAATCATACAATTAATAGGTATTTTGCGTTCGCTAAGCATTTTGTCCAACTCTTCTGCCTGTGCAGTTGTTCGTGGAAACCCATCGAAAATAAAACCTTTGGCATTTTTATTGGAATCAATTTTAGAAGCAATCATTCCTATCACAACTTCGTCTGGCACCAATGCGCCTTTGTCCATAAAAGTTTTGGCTTCAGTGCCAAGTTTTGTCTTGTTTGCAATTTCAGCACGTAATATATCACCTGTTGAAAGATGCACCAATTGGTATTTGGCAATTAACTTCTCGCTTTGTGTGCCTTTGCCACAGCCAGGAGGCCCGAATAATACAATGTTCAGCATAATATAAGTTTATTTAAAGTGTTTAAAACTAAATTTCGATATACAAATCTTTATAATTTCTTCCCAAACCATCGAAATCCAATCCATACCCAACCACAAATTTATTTTCAATATTCATCCCGAGGTAATCAATATGTATTGAGTGCAAACTGGCTTCTGGTTTATGAAACATTGCTGCAATCCTGATACTTGCAGGCTTGCGTTCCTTCAATGCATTTAAAAAAAAATTTAATGTAGTGCCGGAATCTACAATATCTTCGACTAATACAACATGCCTGTTTTCAATAACTGTATCAAGTCCTAATATTTTGGTCACTTTGCCTTTGCTTTGAGTTCCTTTATAAGACGATAATTTTACAAATGCTATATTACAATCGAAATCAATATTTTTAATCAAATCGGAAGCAAACATAAATGCACCCGTAAGCAAACAAATAAAGACTGGTGACTTTCCTGATAAATCATTGGTAATTGCTTTGGACATTTTATTCACCTCATTTTCAATAAGATTATAATCTTTGTAAAGTTTGAATTTTTTATTATGTAGCAATAACTCATCCAAAGTAATTATTCATTAGGAATTAGAAATACCCTATAATCAAATTTATTTTTAAAAACGGTGCAAATATAATGATAATTCAAAAGGGTGTACTTAGTTAAAATAAATGAAATAAATAATTATTTCAGCTTCACTGATGACTATTTTCTAAATTTTCCCTTAATTTGGTGTTTCGAATATTTTGTATTTCAAACTGCAAATAACTTAAATTTATATTTAATGAAACATCCATTCACGATAGCTCACAACAAGGAAATGATTATTTAATGGATGTTTTATAAGAATCTACTATAAGATTATTAATGTTTAACTAAAATTATATACGAGTGAAACAATTTAAAATCCTAAACAGTATTTTCGGCTGGATTTCGTTTGCTATAGCCGCTATTGTTTACCTTTCGACAATGGAACCGACCGTAAGTTTCTGGGACTGCGGTGAATTTATTGCAACAGCATTTAAATTACAGGTAAACCATCCTCCGGGAAACTCATTTTTCGAACTTATGGGCCATTTTTTTACAATGTTCGCAGGCAATAACCTTGCTAAAGTACCTGTTGCAATGAATGTTATGTCGTCGCTGGCAAGTGCATTTACTATTTTACTGCTTTTCTTCAGTATAACACACATGGCACGTAAAATAATTATCAAGAATAATGAATATACAATTGGCAATACATTAGCAATAATAGGTTCGGGTTTAGTAGGTGCGCTCGCATTTACATTTTCCGATTCTTTTTGGTTCTCGGCTGTTGAAGGAATTGTCTGGTCGTCGTCATCACTTTTCACTGCAGTTGTATTCTGGGCAATACTGAAATGGGAAGAACATGCCGATGAAAAACATGCAAACAGGTGGCTGATTTTAATTGCTTATATTGTCGGGCTTTCTATAGGTGTACATTTATTAAATTTACTGGCTATCCCGGCTATAGTATTTATTTATTATTTTAAAAAATATCCTTTTAGCAGAAAAGGCATAATCTACGCTTCGATTATAACCATTGTTCTTATCGGTACAATAATGTTTGGAGTGGTGCGTGGTTTGATTTATGGCGCAGCTTATATGGATTTAATGTTTGTAAACGGGTTTGGCCTTCCATTTTATTCAGGAGTATTATTTTACTTAATTGCAATAGTTGCATTTGTGGTTTGGGGCTTGTATTATACTTATAAAAACAGGAAAGTACTTGCAAATACAATTTTGTTAGTGTTTGCTGTCCTTTTATTAGGGTATTCTTCGGTTACATTAATCGTAATACGTTCAATCGCCCATACACCTTTAGATGAAAATGATCCGGAGAATATGTTTAGCCTGCTTTATTATCTTAGCCGCGAACAATATGGCGACCATCCCCTGATGTATGGGGCGGTTTATAATGCACCAGTAAAAGAAGTTAAAGAAGATGGGAGCCCAACTTATACCCCAATCAACGGAAAATACGAAATTACAAACCATAAACCTGAATATTTTTATGATGACCGTTTCGAAATGTTTTTCCCCAGAATGTGGAGCCCTGAAGCAGATCATATAAAAATGTACCAATATTGGGGAAGAATTAAAGGTATTCCGATTGAAACTACCAATAACAAAGGTGAACCTCAAACTTTATACAAACCCACATTTGGTGAAAACCTTCTTTTCTTTTTAAGGTACCAAATCAACCATATGTATATCCGGTATTTCATGTGGAATTTTGCAGGGCGGCAGAACGATATACAGGGACATGGCGAAATAACCAAAGGAAACTGGCTGACAGGAATAAAATTTTTCGACGAATGGCGCCTTGGCACACAAGATAAATTGCCTGAGTCGATGTCCAAAAATAAAGGATTGCATAAATACTATATGCTTCCATTTATACTTGGATTGATTGGCTTAATTTATCATTACAGAAGAGAAAAGAAAGATTTCACTGTACTGACACTATTTTTCTTTTTTACCGGGCTTGCAATTATATTGTACCTTAACCAATACCCATATCAGCCGAGGGAAAGAGATTATTCTTATGTTTCCTCATTTTATGTTTTTTCAATGTGGATAGGGCTTGGTGTTTTGGGACTTTACGAGAAAGTTTTAAAAAAAGTCCCTGCTCCGGCAAAAGCTGTTGCATTGACAGTTATTTGTTTGGGGTTGGTACCTGCAATTATGGCAAAAGAAAACTGGGCCGATCACGACCGTTCTTACCGGTATACAGCAAGGGATTTTGCATATAATTATCTAATGTCGTGCGATAAAAATGGGATTATTTTTACAAACGGCGATAACGATACTTTCCCGTTATGGTATATCCAGGAAGTTGAAGGTGTGCGAACAGATGTGCGCGTGGTGAACTTAAGTTACCTCAGCGCTGACTGGTACATTGAGCAGATGGAACGCAAATGCTATGAATCCGATCCGGTACCATTCTCACTCAAGAAAGAACAAGTGTTGGCAGGAAAACGGGATATCGTATATTTGATTGACCGGATTAATAATTATGTAGACCTGAAAGAAGCCATTGACTTTGTTGGAAGCGATAACCCTCAGACCAAATCGCTACAAAATTATAGTGAACGCATTGATTATATTCCTTCTAAGAAATTCAAAATCGATGTCGATACAGCAGCTGTTTTTGGATCAGGATATCTTCCCCGTAGTTTGGCAAAGAAAGTTGTGCCTCGCATGGAATGGAGCATTAATAGAAACTATATTACCAAAGCTGACTTGATGATACTTGACCTATTGGCCAACAACAATTGGAAGCGGCCGGTTTATTTTGCAATAACAGTTTCTCATGAAAATTATGTAAACCTCGATCAGTACTTGCAAATTTGCGGCCTCACTTATAAGGTTGTACCAGTCAAAACAGAAGCCCCGATGGGGGACGTAAACAACATAGATACAAAAACTGTGTACAATAACATGATGCATGTATTCAAATGGGGCGGAATCAACAATCCCAAAGTCTATCTCGATGAAAATAATATGCGCATGTTGTCGAATTTCAGGAATGGATTTGCAAAATTAGCTGAAACGCTCATTAATGAAGGACAACCTGATTCGGCACTTTTAGTACTTGATAAGTGTATGGATATTTTGCCTGATAATTGTATCCCGTATAATTATTTTAGTCTACCAATTATTGACCTTTATTACAGGTTGAATAAAAATGAAAAAGCTTTAGGAATTGCCAAAAGGCTTGCTGATCTTACCGAACAGGAATTGGATTATTATTTCAGGCTAAAAGCTGACCAACGCGAATTAATCGATAACGATATCAGGATTAATTTGCGGATTATGCAGCAGTTATCAATGATTGCTAAAGAATACAAGCAAAACGATATAGCCCAAAAATGGGACGATTCCTTTAAACGCTTTTACACTTTGTATAGCAGTGGATCATAAGCCATGAGGTTTATATCAGTTCCATGGTTGACAGGAATAATTTATCCTCAGGTTATAAAGAGCTTTCCCAAGGCAAAGGGAAAGCTCTTTTTTACTTTCGATGACGGCCCGGATGCGGAAGTCACGTCAATTGTACTGGATATTTTAAACCAATACAATGCAAAAGCAACTTTTTTCTGTCTTGGCGAAAATATTGAGAGGAATATTGATTTATATAAAAGAACAGTTACGGAGAACCATGCTACGGGCAATCATGGGTTCAGCCATTTGAACGGATTTAAAATAAAAACTGATTTATATATTGAAAATATAATCAGGGCTGAAAAGCTAATTGATTCGAATCTAATAAGGCCACCATACGGGAAACTCAGGCCGGATCAATATAAATTTCTTAAAGAAGAATATAAAATTGTTTTTTGGGATGTAATGTCCTATGATTTCGACCATTCGCTAACTGGAAAAGACTGCATAGAAATCGTAATTAAAAATGCAAAGGATGGTTCAATTATTGTTTTTCATGATACACAAAAAGCTAAAAGAAGGCTTCTTGAAGCATTGCCAACTCTGTTAGAATATTATTCGGCAAAAGGATTTGAATTTGATAAGATCAAAATTTGATCTACCTTTTTACATATTGGGTTTCGTAATACTTTTCATATTCACCCGAAACAATATTTTTCATCCATTTTTCATTCGCAAGGTACCAGTCAACTGTTTTCGCCAATCCTTCTTCAAATTGTAAAGATGGCAGCCAGCCTAATTCACGCATGATCTTTGAAGAATCGATGGCGTACCGTAAATCGTGCCCGGCACGGTCTTTCACATAAGTAATCAATTCAGCAGATGCCCCGGGTTTACGATTAAGTTTTTGGTCTATAATCGAACAAAGTAGTTTTATAAGATCGATATTAGTCCACTCGTTATGCCCGCCAATATTATAAGTTTCACCGACTTTCCCATTGTGAAAAATTAAATCAATTGCCCTGGCATGATCTACAACATATAACCAATCCCTTATATTTTCACCTTTCCCATAAATCGGAATTGGCTTATTGTTCCTGATATTGTTAATGGAAAGCGGTATAAGCTTTTCAGGAAACTGGTTAGGCCCATAATTATTTGAACAATTTGAAACGACAACAGGTAATTTATAAGTGTGGTGATAAGCCATTACCAAATGATCGGAACTGGCTTTTGAGGCAGAATAAGGGCTTCGCGGATCGTATGAAGTAGTTTCGGTAAATATTCCTTCCTTGCCTAACGAACCATAAACTTCATCGGTAGAAATGTGGTAAAACATTTTACCTTCAAAATTATCTTTCCAACTGTTCCGGGCTGAATTTAAAAGTATTACTGTTCCCAAAATGTTAGTATTAATAAATGCCATCGGATCAGCAATTGACCTGTCGACATGCGATTCTGCAGCCAAATGGATAATTCCATCAAAATGATATTTTGCAAAAAGTTTCTCTATCTGAAGTGCATTTGTAATATCAGCCCTCTCAAAAAAATAATTGGGTTTTGAATCAATATCATTTAAATTTTCAAGATTACCGGCATAAGTAAGTTTATCAAGGTTTACAATTTTGTAACCAGGATATTTATTTACAAACATACGTACTACGTGCGAACCAATAAAGCCTGCACCTCCAGTAATTAAAATTGTCTTGTCCATTTTTTCAGAATTTTATTATTCTCAACTCCAGTCTTCACATATTCACTCTCCACAACTACTTCTTCCTGATATTTTTTTCCCAATTCCAGGCAGAAAGAATTGTATTTTCAATTGTTTCTTTAGCTTTCCAACCAAGTTCATTATTTGCAGAAGTTGTATCTGCCCAAACTTTCTCAATATCGCCAGCCCTGCGTCCAACAACTTTATAATTTAACTTTTCTCCTGTCACTTTTTCGAAAGTATTAATTATTTCAAAAACCGACAAACCCTTTCCAGTCCCAATATTAAATACCTCAAACGGGTTTTTATTTTTATTTTCAATTAGTCTTTCAATGGCGACAACATGGGCTTTTGCCAAATCGACAACATTAATATAATCACGTATACATGAACCATCGGCTGTGTTGTAATCATTCCCGTAAACACTTAACTCTTTGCGAAGGCCAATTGCTGTTTGTGTGATAAATGGAACAAGGTTGGCAGGCACACCGAGTGGCAATTCACCAATTAATGCTGAATTGTGCGCGCCAATAGGATTAAAGTATCTTAGCGATATTGCTTTTAAACTTTTGTTTGGCAACAATGCATCCTGGATTATCTCTTCGCAAATTTGTTTCGTGTTCCCATAAGGCGACATTGCTTTTTTAATTGGAGCATTCTCGGTAACCGGCAAAATATCAGGTTGCCCATACACAGTACATGATGACGAAAATACAAAGTTTATAACATTATATTTTACCATGCAATCGATCAGGTTAAGCAACGTTAATATGTTATTGCGATAATATTTAACAGGCAGATTTACAGATTCGCCTACAGCTTTATATGCAGCAAAATGGATAATTGCTTCTATCTTGTTATATTTTTCAAAAAATAAATTCGCTTTTTCTGAGTCACAAAGATCAAACTCTTCAAGTACAGGATTTGTTCCTGTAATTTTTTTTATTCCTTCAAGAACTTCAATATTTGAATTTGAGAGGTTGTCAATTATAACTACTTCAAAACCTGAATTAATAAGTTCTACAACAGTATGCGAACCAATGTATCCTGTACCACCTGTTACCAATATTTGTTTTTTCATTCAATGAAATTTTGGCAAAGAAACAACGATTATACCAAACGTACAAATTATTGCATATCTTGTCTTAGCAAAAATTATTACATTTGTTCGTTTAAACTTTATATTTATTCATGGATATTGCCAGAATAATACAAGATTTATTATATAGAGATAGTTCAATTTCAATTCCGGGCATAGGAACCCTTTCAATAATTTATATACCATCTGAAATATTAAAATTTTCAAATCGTATTACACCTCCTTCATATCGGATAGATTTTAAAGAAAATTTCGATGCATCGAACAATTCACTTGTATATGTTTTGTCGGAAGTATATGATTTGTCTTTCGAAAATGCACAGGAAATTGTCGAAAAATGGGTTAAAGATGTAAAAGAAATTTTAAACGAAGGCAAATCTTTTTCTTTAACAAATGTCGGAACTTTAAAAGATATTTCAGGGATTTTAATTTTTGAAGCTGATCCAAACAGTCCTCTGATAGCCGGAAGTTATGGGCTTGAAAGCGCGAAAATACCTTTAATTGAAATTGAAACTGAAAAGCCTGAAACACATACTTCAGTTGATTTATCCTTAAAACCTAAATCCCCAAATAAAAAATTAAGATGGATAGCTGCTTTGGTTGTTTTATTTATTTTGATTTCAGGTAGTTTAATAGTTATTAATTTGGGCTATTTGGACACTACCTTCAGTAAAATATTTGTTCTATTAGGCCTTAATGAAGCTCCCGAAAAGCAACAATTCGCAACTAACGATACACTTTCAGGAAAAATTGATGCAAATAAACTGAAGAGAAATGCCTTATGGTATAAAGAAATTCAAAAATCGAAGAATGCAACTTCAAATGAAAAACAACAAATATTACAAAGACAAAATAACATAAAATATTATATAATCGCCGGAAGTTTTAAATCATATAAAAGTGCAAACAGTTTCAAAACGGAATTGGTTATGAAAGGCTTTACACCAGAAATTTTAAACATAGGGGATACGACTTTCAGGGTTTCATTGAACTCATTTAATGACCGTCATAAAGCTATCGAAGAATATATAATGCTTACCACTCAGGATTCAAGCCGTAAAATATGGCTTTATAGTCAGTTGATAGTAGAATAGTTTCCTATATTATTTTAGTCCAGAAGTGCATTTTTGGCTCTGTATCTTTAAACCCCAAACTTTGGTATAATAATTTAGCATTCTCATTGTCGTCACGAACTTCCAAAGTTATCTTGCAATAACCCCTCTCCCGGCCTTTTTCAATGATATACGAAAGTAATTTCTTTCCAACTCCTTTACCTCTGTATTCTTTAAGGACAGCAATATCGTGAACATTAAAATATGGCCTGGCTTTAAAGGTTGAAAAGTTTATAAAGTTTGTTGCTATACCAATGTATTCACCTTTATTTACAGCAAAAACAACAAAACAGGCTGGATGGTTGGCGAGCCCTTCAGCTAAGTTTTTTTTAGTTTCCTCAGGCATAATTTCTTCACCTCCCATAGGATCGCGCATATATGCAACAGTAATTTCAATTAATTTATTCCTGTGCAGAGGGTTGTTAAAATCACATTCTATTATCTGTAAGTCCATCAATCGTCCTTTTTTGAACCCAAAAATGTAACGGCCACAGAACCGTAAAAGAGAATAAATAGCAGAAAATTATAGCTGCCTATTTAAACACATCTTTAATACTTATTCGTTCATTATCACGGTAAATTGAGATAAATGCACCTCTAATATTGATGTTCTTTAGTAATTCGCAAGCTTCATTATAATTATTACCGCAATTGATTGAATACTTAAACCATCCTTCTTCATTTATTTTGTCAAGTTGTTGGGGGTCATTAAAAATTTTCTTCAGATACTCAAAAGAAGCTTCGCTGCGACTTGCAGCAATCTGAACTTTAAAACTGATATTTTTTGGAATGGTGAAGTTTACCAGATTATTTGAACTATTCATTGGTTCAACAAATGATTCTTTACCAATTACTTTTTTACCATTTACAAATTCAATAATAAATGCATCTTTAACACCACATATTTCCAAAAACTTGTGGGCAATAAAAAATGAATTGAACTGGCCGATAGTATATTTATACCAATCGTCCTCGATGTTTTCATTTGCTTTTTCCGGGCCACCATAAATTTTCTTCAGCATATTTTCGTTCATTGATACCCTGCTGGCTGCAATTTGCACCACATAATAAAACCCATT
>Ga0182027_10006089_pt1 | contig 18172 bp, 16 predicted proteins | sample 712E1DmetaG_FD_121300 | JGI IMG/M metagenome (GOLD analysis project Ga0182027, IMG submission 121300) | Permafrost microbial communities from Stordalen Mire, Sweden - 712E1D metaG (Illumina Assembly) | ecosystem: Environmental > Terrestrial > Soil > Wetlands > Permafrost | place: Sweden... | reverse complement strand
TATTAATTTCTTCGTACAACTCTTCAATATTGTTTTTCACAACATTATATATCGGCACTGATTTTACATTAGCGCCTAATTCCGTTAATCCGGTACGTAATTCATCACGTGATATCATGGAACCCGGGATCAAAATACTTTTTCCTGTCAGATTAATCAGTGATAATTTTCTTAATAGACCTTTAGCATTAAATTCATCCGGTAAAATATTTACATTAATCCCGGTTGTTTTGCAAAATTCAAAGGTACTTCTGCCAACAACGGCAACTTTCAATTTTGACAGGTTGAGATTGTTTTGCACTGCGAATTTATTAAATATACCGGCAGAGTTAACGGATGTAAGTATTAAAAAATCAAAGTTGTCAAAATTATTCCGCATGTCTATTAGTTCAGGGGAATTAAAAATCGGCATAATCTTTATTGTAGGAAAGTATATTAACTTTGCCCCGGCATCAATTAAAAGTTGAACTGATTTTTCAGATTCAATTTTACTTTTAGTAATTAGTATTTCTTTGTTTATAATTAATGAGCTCAAATTATCCGTATGTTTTGATAAATATCATTTAAAATCTCCTTGGCGCCGGCTTTTAATAAAGACCTGGCAAGTTTTTCACCCAATCTTTCCGGATTTAATTTAGACCCCCGTATCCTTTCCCTAAATGTAATTGAGCCGTCAATAGCGCCGACAAGCCCGTCAATATACAAACCATTAGGAGTACATTGCGCAAAGGCGCCTATGGGCACCTGGCACCCGCCTTCAAGAACTTTAAGCAATGAACGTTCAGCTCTTACCGCAATAGAAGTATTTTCATGATGTATTTTTTGAACCGTCTCAAATGCGAATAGATTATCCTTTCTTACTTCAATCCCGAGCGCTCCCTGACCAACAGCTGAAAGAATTTGAGAAAGAGGTATGATTGAAGAAATATATTTGCCAAGATTAAGACGTTCTATGCCCGCTCGTGCGAGGATTATCGCATCCCATTTTGATTCTAAAAATTTCTTAATTCTGGATGGAACATTGCCTCTAAGTTCTTCAATTCTAATGTCGGGACGAATATGAAGAAGTTGCGACTTTCTCCGTAATGAACCTGTTGCAACAGTCGAATTCTCTTTCAGGTCATTGATTCGAACACCTTTTTTTCTACCGATCAAAACATCTTCAACAGCGTGGCGTTTAGTTATTGCGGCTAAATTTATTCCCTCCGGAATAACTGTCTGTAAATCCTTTAAACTATGAACTGCAATATCTATTGTTCCTTTCAACAATTCATTTTCGAGTTCCTTTGTAAATAAACCTTTGTCGCCGATCTTTGAAAGGGCAACATCTAATATTTTATCGCCTTTGGTATTAATAATTTTTACTTCTACGGAAAGATTTTTGTTTTTCCTTTCGAGTTCTTTCTTTATGAAAGATGCCTGCCAAAGTGCAAGTTCACTTCCCCGGGTACCGATCACAAGATTATTTATTTTCAATTCTTTCCTCTTTATTTGAATCTTCTCCGTTCACCGGTGAATCGCTAAGATTAAACAGCTCTTTTAATATAATAGTATTGCTCATTGTTTCATTTGAATTAATGCCGGATTCTGCAAACTGCCTTAATTTTACAATTGGATTATGCAGAAGTCTTCCCATCATTCTCCTTGACATGTCTTCTATTTTTAAGAAATCTTCTTCATTGATTTTGTTTCTAATTTTTTCAAGCTCGTCAAGCCGAATATTTTCAAAGAATGATTTCATAGATTTAATGGTTGGTATGATATCAAGGGCATTATACCAGCTGAAAAAGTTAACCATTTCTTCCAAAATTAATTTTTCCACTTGAGGAATCTGGTCCCGCCTTTTCTGCACGTTTTGATCTATGATTATCTTAAGGGAATCCATATCATACAAATAAACATTATCCAGTTCTTTAACTTTAGGATCAATATCACGCGGGACGGCAATATCCATTAAAACAACAGGAGATCCTCTCCTCTTTTTCATTGCTGATTTGAATTGGTCGACTGTTATAATTAAATGTACAGCGCTTGTGGCGCCGACAATAATATCAAATTTATGCAGATGTTCTTTCAAAAATTGAAAAGGTACAATTTCGCCATGGACTTTTTCGGCGAGTTCTTCTGCACGTGTAATTGTGCGATTTGAAATAGTAATTTTACCAATTCCTTTATCTCTTAAATTTATTGCCGCAAGCTCACCGGTCTCGCCGGCGCCGATAACAAGAGCTGATTTTTTTTCAAGATTTGCAAATACTTTTTCAACAACCTGTACCGCGGCATAACTAACGGTTACAGCCCCTTCACCAAGTCCGGTTTCTTTAATTGAGCGTTTACCGACTCTTACAGCGGTATCAAATATTCTGCGTAAAATTATACCCGCAAATTCCAAATCCTCGGAAATATCGATAGCCTCTTTTACCTGTCCTAAAATCTGGCTGTCGCCGATTACCATTGAATCAATTCCGGAAGCAACCTTGAATAAATGTTTAACAGCTCCGCATGAAAAGTATTTTGAAAAATTCTCAGGTTTAATCCCATGCACAGGTTTGAAATCAATGAGTGTGTTAATTAAAGGCGAGAGATCAAATCCAAATTGATGTGGAAATCCAAATATCTCAGTTCGATTACACGTAGATAAAACAAGACCTTCGGAAAAATAACGCTCCTTTAAAAGCGGAATTAATTGAACAATTTCATCCCGTTCCAAATGAAGCGATTCCCGAAGTTCGAGAGGAGAAGTTGTATGATTTATTGAAATACCAATAAAGTTCATTTATTTACTTTCAATAAAAAGAATGAAACGTCTTTGCCAGTGAGTTAGTCACAATTAATGAAATAATAGCAACAGAAAATCCAATCAAGGAAAATATAATTGCCTTCTTTCCGTACAATCTCCCTAAAAGTTTACTTGATATTCCGGTCCCATAAACGACCCAAACTATAAAAGTGCCGACTAATTTCGGGTCAAAGTAACTAAATTTCGGAAACGCGCCGGGTAACCAGATAATTCCAATTGCCATTGCTGCAGTTATTAAAATAAATCCGATTATTGCCGAATAAAAATTGAGTTTCTCTAAAATTTCAAGACTGGGCAGCCTATTGAATACCAAACCGAATTTGTTCTCTTTCAAATTGTTATTAAGCAACAGAAATAATATGCCATAAACTGCAGAAATAGTAATTCCTGAATAACCTAGTAAGGCATTTACCACATGCAGCCCCAGCAGTCTATTCCTTAACACTTCAGGCACTATATAATTATGTTCAATGAATAATGAAGATATGACTTGAAAAACAAGTGAGAAAAAAAGTATAAATGCTCCTGTACCTCTTATGTCGGTTAACAATTCAAGAATAAAGTAGGAAAACCCGATTGAAAAAGCAATGATAGTAAATATTTCAAATTTACTGGTAATTGGAGGATGATCAAATACCATTGTTCTGGTAAATAAATATATTCCATGAAGCAATAATGTTAGAAAAAGAATCAATCTTTTAACGTTGCTTAGGATTTTATTCTCATTAAAGAAATCATAAAGATAAACGGCTACGTTTATTAAGTAAAAAACAGGTAAAAGAATGTTAATTACTGAAATAGTTGATAACATAGTTTTCTCGGTTAAATATCAATTATTATGATTCAATACGAAAATTATGAAAATAATACTCTAAATGCAGTTGTAAAAGCCATTGCATTGTATTAAGAACAAAGTAACTATTCATATACTAAACTGAAGAATGGTTTAAAAAGGTCAAATTGGGAGAAATAAAAAAATAAGTTCTTTGTTAAATATAATAGTCGTTCACAAAATACAATTCTATCAACTTAAGAAACTCATTTAGAAATAATCATATTTTTGCTCGTCATGCATTTCCGCCAGTGTCTTTGGCGGGAATGGGTTCTTCAATATTTTTCAGGTTAACAAACTTTGAACTAATATTCTATTCCAAACACATTAACTTTTCCATTCATATGTTTGGTCTTGTCAATAATTTTACCGGATTCGTCAACTACTCCGTCATGACATATATAGCAATCAGTCGGTTTTGAGAATTCATGCCCGGTAGGCGGTAAACCATGACAGGTACCGCATGCTGCTTGCGTCGAATCAACTTTATTCCAAATCGGCTGAAAGTTATTGCCTGTGATTTGAAGAGCTCCGGCAGCAAATCCCACATCTGCAAATTGAGATTTTAATTTGTCGAATGAGAAATTTCCATGACAATATGTATTAGAACATTTATTTGTGGAAAAACTATAAGATGCCGGGGAGGTTCCCGAATTAGCGATCGAACCAAAAGTAATTGAAGCCTTCCCCGATTGATTGATATGCCCGGCATCACTGAAGTTTTTAGGCAAGATATGACATTCATTACATGAAACATTTTGACCAATTGTAATACCGGTCAAATGTATAGAATGAGCTCCAACCCCGGCGAATTTTGTATCGGTATTTCCTTTTGTATCTCTTGGAGGCGATATTTGCGTTGTATTAGTTAAATTACCGTGACAGGTATTGCAAGCTTCCGGACCGCCGGGATTTTTATGGCATGTATTGCAGGATGGACTTGCAATTCCGCCTGAATATGAAACGCCATGACATTGTGAACATTGGGCAAGATTCCAGTTAGATGTTGATATATAAATACCGTGAAAATCCGGAGAATGAGGATCTGCTTCCGTATCCCCGGTTTTATGAACAGTAATTCCGGTATGGCAGCTAATGCAGCTTACAGCTGAAGTACCGCCGCTAAAATTGACTCCATGACATACCTCGCAGCTACTGAATCCGTTTTGTGCTACTTTTAATCCATGAAAATCTGCTGAACCTTTTTGCAATACGCCAGAACCGTGAACACTTACTATTGTTTCGGGCGGACTAATATTGTCCTGAAGTTTACTGCAAGAACTAATAATAAATCCAATTAAAATAAAAAGAGAAAAATAAAATTTTATATATCTCATAAATATTATCTGGTTATTAAAAGTGAAAGAAACCATTTTATTTATAATCTTAATCGTACTCGTTATTTATGACAGTAACCGCAAAAACCAATTCCTTTAATTCCACCCGGATGAGCATTTGCATCAGTATGACACTCAAAACAAACAGCGCCGCGATCATTATGCCAGTCACCGTGAGTGTCTTTCATAAAGCCAACCACATGGGTTTTAGGATTTGTACCTTTAACTCCGTCATAATCCATATGGCATCTAAGACAAACAGGATCACCGCCTTCAACATCATGACACGCACTGCAGCTTTCGATATCACGTTTTGCGAGAGTTGCGTGCTGACCCCCGCCGCTCCCTATATTTGGAATTATAAAGTCTGCTGCTTTATGTGAAACAGGCATAGTTCCTTCGAGAGCGAAATCTCCGCCTTTCGATTCATGACAATCCGCGCAGAATGTATCAGTTTGATGACAGGTTTGGCATTCTGTTGATTTTCCTTTTGCGTCAATCCCATGAGTATAACGGTAATTCAAATCATGAACTCTCGATAATTGCTGCTGCTTTGTATTATCAATAAATTTTTGAGGTCCATAAGGGACGTAAAAATCACGCGCGCTGTTCTTTTCAGTTATCATTGTAGTTCCGGCATGACATGATTCACAAAAAGAATTGTCATGGCACATAGCGCAATTGGCATTTTCAGAAGTAGCATGAAATTTATGTGATTTTACGAATGATACTTCTTTATGACTTTCAGGAATGAGATTCACAGTTGAAATATGACATGATTCACAATTGTTTATAACCGCAGTTGATTTTCCATTATGACATTCATAACAAGTTTCCATTACCGGTTTAGACCCTGTTGATTCGAAACTATAAGCAACATCACTCAATCCTTTATGACATTTTTCACAAACTAATTTTTGATCTTCAAGATGATATTTGTGATTGAAAATCATCTTAGATTCCGGTTGGATTAACTGTTCATATATATTCTCATAATGGCATTGAGTACAGTTTTTCTCATCTTTAACGTCATGACATGTTGCGCAGACAGACATTTCCGGTAAAAGCTTGTCTTTCATTGAAGTACTTCCAGCCGCCGTTGTATGACATGATGCGCAGTCTGTAATATCTTTATGAACGGAATGAGAAAATTTGATTATATCTTTATTTGTCTTTTTAATCCCGCTGCTGCCGTCTGAGTTAATTGCTGCGATTGTCAATAGAGAAATCAGACATAATACAAATACAGCATAAAAATATTTTATTTTCATAATTATCTAGAGATTTGTATTGAACCAGTGATTTACTTTAAGAAGCAATCTGAAATCGTTTTTATAAATTTTGTTGTCGAAATATTGAGCTTGCAAATCGAATGAATAGCTATTCCAGGGTTTTATATTAACTCCTCCCAATAGGGAAGTAAGATTATTTACGCCTGCATCTTCGGAAATTTTATAGTTAGTAAAAGAAATGCCAATTGAGGGAGTTATAAACCCGCCGGCAAAAGTGTGTGCCGTATAAATCGAAACACCGTCCAATTCTCCGGAATAGCCAAGATTTTTCCGGTAACTTAAACTGCCATACTCTGTATTAACTCCTACTGAAAGTCGTTCGGAATTATCGCCGTCATATTGCACATATCCTAATTTACCGTAAGCCGTAATGCTTTTATCGAATTTATAATCAACTCCGCCTTCGATTTCCTGTGTATTACCAAAATTAAAAACCGAGAATATTGAATTGTACGCAATCTTTGGCTGACGATAATTATAATAAAGATCAAACCCCAGTTTGCCCGTCGCTTGCAGGCGGCTATCGAGTTCAAACTTTGAAGTTGTTTCATAATTCATATCATATTCATAGCGGGAATTAATATCCACTAATCCGTTTAAGAAATATGATGCATTGGCAGAAATATATTTATACTGATTTGAATTCTGTTGAATAAGAACATTTATAGGGTTGGAATTTTCATCCAATCGAATGGCATAATAATCTTCCGGTTTGAAATTCTTGTTTATATATCCAAGACCGAAATTGAAATGTTCCCAAAAATTAATATCAAATTTCCCGCCGATAACATAATTATCTTTCCAGTCATCAGTCACTGCAAATTTCTGATATGTAGGGACATTACCACCGTAATATCCGGAGACAGAAACGTTTTGAAATTTGAATTTTAGATTAACACCATCAAATAAACCGCCTGCAACCGAAGCGAACAATGGCTGCCTCCCAAGTTTCAAACTAAAATAGTCAAGTACATTGCGGGCTTCAAGATATAAATCGTAGAATCTTAATCGAGGGTCGCTTACTAAAGCGTTTCCGATATTAGTTTCAAAATTTGTTCTGGTTCTTAAAGAATAATCTTTATAATTGAAATTAAGAGCAAGGGTTTCATAATTTCTTATAAAAGTATCGGACGTTTTAGAAGTGTCAATTCTTTCAAATGTATAAAATGATGAGGAAATACTGCCGTTAATATTTTGCGCATAAATTTTCAACGGCAGTATTAAAATCAATAAAACAAATATATGTTTTTTCATTTATTGCCCGGTCTATAGTATTATCCTTTCGGTGTTGGATGTGCAATTTTCTTCCACATTTCATCATACTTAAAACCTTTAAAAAACGGGCTTTCTGAATTATGGCATGTTGTGCAGAATTTAGCTGTTTCAGCATGAACCATCAATCCCTTTTTCTGTGCGTCGGCTTTGTTTTTCATAACAGCCATATTCTTATATGCCGAACCGGGGCCATGACATGTTTCGCATTGAACTCCATCTTCCATCTTAAATTTAGCTCCAACCAAAGCTTTATCAATACCATAACCGGAAACGTGGCATTTCAAACATTCTTTAGTTTCAGCAGCTTTAGTCTTAAATCCTTTACCTGCAGCAACTTTATCGGCGGCGGCAGTCTGTAATGCTTTATATGCCTGTGCATGTTTGCTATCCTGCCATACTTTTAATTGATTGCCGGATTTTTCTGTTCTATGACACATGCCGCAAACCTGTGTTCCTTCATAACCATATGGTTGAGAGAACAATTGAGATGGAAGTACAAGATAAGCCGCCAAAATAAATAGCGAACTAACTAATATTCGTTTGAACATAATTCCTCCAAGGTTAAGTGTATTGTTTTTTTAGATATTTCCTTTCTAAAGAATATAAATAACTTTTTAATCCTATTTAATATATGCCAATTATAGGAAATTGGCAAACCGGATTTTATTCAATTTATTATAGCACTTTTACTGCGCTTTTAGTTCCATAAGAAAAAATTTGAATCCGCCTGCCTTGCTCGCCTCGCTAACGCTATAAGGCGAAGCGGGTCGGCCTGCTTCGCCTCTAGGCTTTAGCGAGACGAGTAGGCATGGTCAATTCCTCGCTGCTGCTTTAGATCAATTTGTGGCGATTCAAATATAAATTGAAAGTCTAATCCCTAACCCCTGATCCCTAATCCCTACTATCCAAATTGTGTCAAATAAAAGATTATTATTGCAACGTTAACCATATTAACATATTAACTGAGCTGAAAAAATTATTATATTTCGAATATAAAACTGAAATTATAACGGATGATGATGAAAGAACCTGAAGTTAACTTAAACCTTGCTAAAGAACACGGCTTAACCGAAGAAGAATACGGCTGGATTTGCCAACGGCTTGGAAGAATACCTACTTTTACCGAACTTGGAATTTTCAGCGTGATGTGGAGTGAACATTGCAGTTATAAAAATTCAATAGCTCTTCTTAAAACTTTACCTCGAAGCGGAGGAAAACTGCTTGTCGGCGCAGGAGAAGAAAATGCAGGTCTCGTTGATATTGGCGATGGTTTGGCAATAGCATTTAAGATTGAAAGCCATAATCATCCGTCTGCAGTGGAACCTTATCAGGGAGCCGCAACAGGTGTAGGCGGAATTATGCGTGATATATTTACAATGGGAGCCCGTCCAATCGCTAGTCTAAATTCACTCAGGTTTGGTTCATTAGAAGATGCCCGTACCAGATTTCTATTTGAAGGGATTGTGAAAGGAATTGGCGATTACGGTAATTGTTTTGGAGTCCCAACAGTTGCCGGTGAAGTTTATTTTGACAATTCATATAAAGGCAATCCTTTAGTAAATGCAATGGCAATAGGTATTGTTGACACAAAACATGTTGCTTCCGCTACCGCAAAGGGGGAAGGCAACCCGGTTATGATAGTTGGTTCATCAACCGGACGGGATGGAATCCATGGAGCTACATTTGCATCCGAAGAAATATCCGCTAAATCAGAAGCAAAACGTCCCTCGGTTCAAGTCGGTGATCCGTTTACAGAGAAATTGTTACTAGAAGCAACTCTTGAAATCATCAAGCAGGACTTGATTATCGGTATTCAGGATATGGGCGCTGCGGGAATTGCCTGTTCGACTTCCGAGATGAGCGCAAAAGGTGAGTCCGGAATGAAGATCGATTTAACTAAAGTGCCGCTTCGGGAAAAAGGAATGAGCGCTTATGAAATAATGCTCTCCGAAAGTCAGGAAAGAATGCTCGTAGTTGCAAAGAAAGGGAAGGAAGATAAAGTCAGAGAAATATTTGAAAAGTGGGATCTTCATTGTGAAATAATCGGTACAGTTACAGACGAACAAAAATTATACATTGATTATGAAGGAGAAAGGAAAGCTGAAATTCCTCCAATTGAATTAGCGCTTGGAGGAAATGTGCCTGTCTATTATAGAGAATCGAAAGAACCCGGATATCTGAAAGAAATTCAGAATTTTAATACAAAGACATTGGCAAAACCTGATAGTATAAAGGATGCTTTTGAGAAAGTTTTTTCTTCACCTAATATCGCTTCGAAACGCTGGGTTTATGAACAATACGATTCAATGGTACGGACAAATACAGTTGTTGGTCCCGGTTCCGACGCAGCGGTGATTTTTATTAAAGGAACCGACAAAGCAATTGCTTCAAAAACAGACTGTAACGGAAGATATGTTTATATCAATCCTAAAGAAGGGACTAAAATTGCAGTTGCAGAATCAGCACGAAATGTGGTTTGCAGCGGCGGAGTTCCTCTTGCCATTACAAACTGTTTAAATTTCGGTAATCCTTATAAACCTGAAGTTTATTGGATGTTCAAGAAAGCAATTGAAGGAATGGGAGAAGCTTGCAGATTTTTTAATACTCCGGTTACCGGAGGGAATGTAAGTTTTTATAATGAAAGTCCCGACACGGCAGTTTTCCCGACTCCGGTTATCGGAATGGTAGGCCTTGTAGAGAGTTTGAAACATATTACTACCGCCGAATTCAAAAATGAAGGTGATTTAATTTATCTTCTCGGCGAAGATTATGAAGAAATCGGCGGCAGCGAATATCTGAATGTTATTTACGGCAAAGTTGCTGGTGATATACCACGAATTGATTTACAAACTGAAAAGGATCTCCATACTCTTTTGCTTAATATTATTGGGGAAGGTTTAATTAATTCGGCACATGATGTTTCCGAGGGTGGAATTATTTGTGCTCTTGCGGAATGCTGCATTTTAAATGATGAAAAACCAATAGGGGCAAATGTTAAAATTCCCGTAAAGATAAGAGAGGACTTTTCATTATTCTCTGAAAGTCAATCAAGAGTAATAGTATCTGTTTCTCCCGATAAAAAAGATAAGTTTTTGGAAATAATATCAAAAAGCTTCACTCCATATAAATCTTTAGGTGAGACAGGCATACAGAGTCTGAATATAAATGATCAATATAATTTTCCTTTAGATCGACTTATTGATCTATATTACAATGCTATTCCAAAGAGGATGAATGTTACGGTTTAAGATTCTGAAAAAAATCGGGGCTTTCTTTTCTATCCCGATTCTTAGAAGAATAACAAGTTTTTTAAACCATTACGTGCTGGGTTTATTCAAGAGAATGGATCAGCATGAAATATTCTTTGCGGGAGCCGGAATTTCTTTTTCATTATTGGTAGGAATAATTCCTCTTATCCTGCTGGTGTTTTCTTTCCTTGGAAATATATTTAATCAGGTAACTATAGAACTTCAGTTTAATAATCTTATCGATCAATTAATCCCTTATCCGGATTACGCAAAATATATAAAGCATTTAATCAGTTCACGTCTTCCGGAAATAATAGAATATAAAACTGCGGCCGGATTTATCGGGATTTCCGGTTTATTGTTAACTTCATCATGGATATTTACTACAATTAGAACAATACTGAATCGGATTTTTAGTGTAAATGTTCACAAGGGATTATTATATGGTTTGATTCGTGATCTTATAATGGTAATCCTACTTCTAATGTTTATTACAATTTCCATATTTATACTTCCGACAATTAATATTATCAATCAATTGGCGCAAGACTCTGGGTTCGTCCAGTCATATTATTACAACCCACTTTGGAATTTTGCATCAAATGGGTTTTCATTAATATTAATATTCATTTTGTTTTTCGCCTTGTATTATTTAATTCCATACGAATTGATTGGGAGATCGGCTGCTGCGGTTTGTGCATTTTGGGCAACTCTTCTTTGGGAACTGGCTAGAGGCATTTTTGGTTATTATATCAATTATGTATTAAAAACGAATCCATTTTACGGGGCATTTGTTTTAATGATTGCAATAATGTTCTGGATATTTTATTCGGCATGCCTTTTTATTGTTGCCGCTGAAATTGGTCAATTGTTCCGTGAACGAAGATTAATGATTGCAAAACTGAAAAATGAAAAGGAACACATAACATCGTTTGTTATTTAGTTATTATAAAGATTACGAGTACGATTAAGATTAAGATTACGATTATGAGTAAGATTGATGAAATAAGTTTATTATAGTTCTTCATATGTTGAAACTGTTTATTATGTATAATTATTTAGGATGATAAGATTTTTACCCCTTGGCGGTGCTGATGAAATCGGCGCCAGTTCTTTTTACTTAAATATTTCCGGAACTGGAATTCTTCTTGATTGCGGTATTCATCCCCGGAATAAAGGTATTGAGTCACTCCCTAAATTCGAATTATTAAATAACGAACCGCTTGATTTTGTTTTTATCAGCCATGCTCATCAGGATCATATAGGTTCACTGCCTTTTCTTATTCAACGAATCCCGCATGCAATTATTTATTCAACTCCACAAACAAAAGAAATTGCGGAACTAACTCTGCATAATGCAGCAAATATTTTGCATGCCGGTCAGAATTCTTCAGATGAATTTAAGATATACACACATGATGAAATTGATCTGCTGGTTAGAAGTATCCGTACTATTGCTTATACAGAAACAATTTCATTAAAGGGATTAAGACACAATTCTGTAAATTCTATCAATATTACTTTTTATGATTCGGGGCATATACTCGGTGCTGCCGGAATTAAAATTGAATTCGAGAATGAAATAATATTCTATACCGGAGACATTAATCTTTCCAGTCAGTCAATTATGATTGGTGCGGATTTATCACACGTAAAGAATATTAATACTCTAATTCTTGAATCAACCTATGGAGCTACTGAATCTTCAAATTTAGGGATATTGGAAACAGAACAGAAAAGACTAGCCGGGTCAGCAAATCAATTAATCCATAACGGCGGTTCGATACTAATACCGGTATTTGCGCTCGGGAAAACACAGGAAATTCTTGCAACGATTCATTTATTAATGAAAAAGAAAATTCTGACAGAGGTGCCGATTTATACCGGTGGGATTGGAAGAGAGATATCAAGTCTCTATGATAAAAACAGATATCTTGTAAGAAGAAATAATATAAAACTGGAATTGAAAGAAATTCCTCAGTTAAATCTGCATGATATAGAGGACTATAACATTTTCAAAAAAAATCCGGGTATTGTACTTGCGTCAAGCGGAATGATGCTTGAAGGAACTGCTTCATTCAGACTGATGAATTATTGGCTCGCCATGGAAACATTCGGGATTTTCGGAGTGGGGTATATGGATAAGGAGACACCCGGTTATAAAGTTCTTTCGGCTAAGCAGGGAGATAAAATTAATCTGGCTGAATTCGGGGCAACTTATAAAGTAAGATGCAGAATTGAAAGGTTTTATTTTCCCTCTCATTCAAAAAGGGAAGAGCTGTTAACAATTGTAAGGCAAACTAAAGCTGAAAAAGTTATTTTAGTTCATGGCGATAATCAAGCCAAAGATTGGCTTGGAAATAATATTTTGAACAAATTCAAAAATGTAAAATTACATTCCGCCGAAACAGGAAAGCAGTTAGTCCTAACGCAATAATAGGAAATCTTTTTCAGACGAATATGATGAGTTAATGAAAAATTATGGAATATAAATTCCGAATAGATAAATGCAGTCTGTTTAATTAAAGAAAAATAAGAAGCATTATTTAGTAATGATAAAAGAACCCGACCCCGTATGCAGTGCAAGCCTTCAAGGGGTAGGGTTTATATAAAATAAAAACTATTCAAAGACAGAATTATAGCTTCCAGTCAACTCCGAATTCCAATGCGCTGTAGCTTAAAGTTCCAATACCTAATCTTCCCGTAACTGCGAAACTATTTGAAACCCAATATCTAACGCCGCCTTGCAGACTTAACCAAAGTCCTCCGCTTGTTGGATTGGGATAATTACCGTTCCCGATATTTTTAGTATCCTTATATTTTACAGATCCGCCATCATAAGCTAATACTACTCCTGCAAAAATATCCCATTTAGGATTATCAATTTTAAAATGATAGTTACCCTGTGCGCCAATTAAAAAATTTGAGTAACTCCATTGGCCGAATGCAAAGTCATTTGAATATGACCAATAACGCATAATACCGCCTATTCCGACATTGCCGAAATTTTTCACTTCCATGCCGTACTCATAGTTTAATCCAAACTGAGGAGTGGAACCTAAAAAAGATAAACCAAGGGAAGGTCCAAGATAGTTTTTACCGGTTTCGAATTGAGCCATTGAAACGGCCGGTACCATTAATATAATTGAGAATAAATAAATTTTTAGTAACCGAATGGACATAACAGTTCTCCTTATATATTCAGATGTTTTTATAATATTTAAAATCTCACAAAATTTATGTAATAAAATAAATAGTTTGCACTATTCTATTTATGAGATCTAAGTTTATTCGCGATTTGAAGTAAAGTCTTTAAAAATTTTCACTGCTTTACTTGCAGATACGACTAAAAAAAGAAACATGGCGGCTGTCAGTAAAAACCATCCTTCCATTGTATTCCTTTCTATTTGTGAGTTTTTACATATCTATAACATATGTGATCCTTAAAAAGTGCTGTAAATTATTACATCTATATTTATATTAATGAATATTATCAGAAAGAAATTATCTAAAATAAGCAGTTATAATTAACCCCTAATAAAACAGTCGTCCCCGGCATTGGATAACCGTCAATTACTTCATATCTTTTATCAAAAAGATTTTCTGATTTTAAGTAAATATTAATTGACTTATAAGCTTTATACCATAATGAAGCATTAGCTAAAAGGAAGCTCTGTTTTTTATCGGAAGTAGTTGCTGATTGAACCGATGTGTATAGATTTGTAATAGATTTGAGATTAACATTAAGATAAAAAGCGCCCAAACTGTAATTTGCTTCTATATAAGCCTGTTGTTCGGGTGATCCGATAATTTTAGCTGCCATATCACAATAGCTGTAATTAGCGTTCAAAGATAAATTATTCTGAATAAAATATTTTGCCTCAAATTCAACACCGCGGTTTCTAAGGTCGCCTACATTTTGATTTTGAAAGTTTGGAGGTCCGACAATTATAAAGTCGCTTCCTTCTATAAGATATCCTGTAAGTCCAAGTAATAAATGTTCGGATAACAATTTCTGATTCAAACCAATTTCATAATCCCATATTTTTTCCGGCTGCAGATTATCATTTTTTATCGGATATAAATATAATTCAACTATAGTTGGATTTCGGAATCCTTTTGATGCAGAAAAATTCAATTCAGTTGAGCCGGATGCTTTATATCGGAAATTAAACTGAGGTATGAGTTCAGTGCCATATACAGAATGATCATTCAATCTAAATCCGCCGTCAAAATAAAATTGATCAAACAGTTTTTGATTCAGAGCAACAAAAAGTGCGCTTTCGGTTACCGTCTTATCGAAAGCCGGCGCATTAACCGATCCTCCATAACTTTTTATTTCACCGCCGAATGTTGTAATATTATTACTGAATAATGAAAAACCTTCATGGACGGAAAATCCAAATAAATTATCGTTGGAATGAAATCCGCCATAATCTTCAACTGAAAAATCATGAACACCATTATTAAAATAGACCTGAGCCGTCCCCTCATAGTCCGCTGATTTATTTATAAGAGATAAAGAAGTGTTTACACGGGTCATTTTTGACCAGACAGAATTGTTCAAATAAGAAATATTTGCTGTAACCGTATCCGGACCGGGATTATAAGATTTAGTAGTGTTTACATAGCTGTTAAAATTTAGAGACCAGATTGGATCGATCATATACGAAGCGTAAAATGTGCCGGTTTCAGATTTGAACCCGGAGGATGGGCGTGAACCGTCCGAATAATCATCATTAATTGAAAAACCTGCAGAAAATTTATTATTTTTATATCCGAGTCCGGCATTAATTTTCCCGGTTTGAAATGATCCGTAATCTATATCGGCAGTTGCAGAGAAACCCTCATTATGAAATCTTTTAGTTGTTATATTTATTACTCCTGCCATAGCGCCTGATCCATAGATTACTGATGCAGGTCCTCTGATTACATCAACAGCTTCAATGTCGGAAGAAGGATAGCTATCGGATAACGGATGTCCGAATAATCCGGCAAAATCAGGCTTCCCGTCAACAACAATAAGAATTTCCTGAATACCCGAAATACCTCTTATGGAAATTTTACCTGCTGCATCGCTTCCAATGCCGAATCCGGCAGAATTTCGTTCGGAGATAAAAAAACCTGGGACAGTTCCTTCGAGTGAAGAAAATAATTCGGATTTTATATTTTTTGAAATATCATCCTCTGAGACAAAAGAAAGAGAGGGTGATAAGGTTCTGATTCCTTCTTCAAATTTTGAGGCGGTAACTGTAATTTGTTTAAGCTGAAATATCTTGGATGTATCTGTTTGGGCTGATAAAATAATATATCCTAGTGCTGCGAATAAAAAAATAGAGTAAACCTTCATGTATAGATATTCCTTTCCATAAGATTAATTTTTGAAGGGGGAAAATAATGAATTACACGTAATATTATGATCTATTTAATAATGCTTGAATTCAATTTAGTCTGAATTTAATTCTTCCCTTTGTTCTGGAATAGCTTTAGGAATTCATCTTTCTGTTTTTCTAACTGCTTGATCTTCTCCGACTCATCATTTTTCTCTAAGCTTTTTTCTATCATACCGGAAAACTGAGTTGAAGAAAGTATCGTACATCCGCAAACTCTTCCGAAATCCATAAGATTATGGTCGGAAGTTACAAGTATTATCAGACGAGGGTTATTTGAATTCTCAATTTCTTTTTTAATTAAATTATCCGACGGCTGTTTAAGCGAGTAATATATACTTCCTTTTGAAAAGGGCAGAGCAATATTAGGATGACCGTCAAAATGAAGTGAAATTTTTACTTTCTTACCGGAAAAATAACGGTTTAAGATATTTGTTAATTTTTCCCTTGAAGTCTGCTTTTCTTTTTTCTGTATTGATGAAAGGGATTTAATCTTCCCAATCAAATTATTGCCGTCAATTATATAGGTATTCATACTGATTTTAATTTTGCGTATTTGTAATGTTAATAAACCTTCGATCACCGCGTTTTTTTCTTAATACCATCCATTGTTCAGGATTATCAATTAACTTAAATCCTGCTTTTTCATAAACACCGTGCGCGTCTCTGGTCCTTAAGACCCACGAGTAAACATATTTCATTTCTTCTTTTTCAACTACAGATTTCACTAGTTTCTGTCCAATTCCCATTTTTCTGAATTCTGGATCTACAACCACCTCCATTATATAGGCAAATCTGACTTTATCCGATACAACCCTTAAAAATCCAACTTGTCTTCCTTCAGGTAAAAAAGCTCCGGCAGTAATTGTGGAATTTTCGGAAGCTGTTTTAACTTCCTCAATTGTAATGCCCGGAGACCAGTATACTTCCGATAATAGTTTAGTAACAATATTAAAATCCATATTGTTATTTCCGTATTTAATTTCAATATCCAATTCAGTTGACTCCTATTATTAGTATATATATTTATTTCTATTTATCCGTATTACTGCAACTCATTTACAATATAAACCACAGATTTATCTTCCGCTCTTTAAAAAGTAAGGAATAATTTGCCATAAAAACATATTAATCCGCCAAAGACGGTTTTAAGAGCCTGTCTCGATTCAAGCGGGATCAATTCCTCGCTGCTTGCGGCGTATAAATTGAAATTATTCCCGCCTTGCCTTCTCGCCTCGCTAAAGCCGAGAGGCGAAGCGGGGCGTCAACGCGAGGCAGGTTTCAGATACCTCGTTGCTCAGCGGCAAGGTGATTCATTTGGCCGAATTCATTTCGACTGCGGACTATAAAATATTTACCGGAACTAATTTGTATATTTGAACAAAATATATATTGTATATATACAAAATCTAAAGGAATAGATTCTTATCAAATACTTAAGGACAAAGTAACTGATGAAGGAATTCCATACAAGCAAAAATCAAAAATTTTTCAGTAATCTTTTACCTGACGAACCTATTACAATCTCATTCTCAAATATCCGTATTTTTATTCTCGGAGTAATATTTATTTTGGGAATTGCAGTTCTATATATACGGTTGACAAATAGAAATGAAATTAAGTTACTCGAATCAAAACATAAAGAAATACAAGCGATGGTTGATAGATATCTGATGAATATGTCGCAAGTCAATATTACTGAAAATGATCAATTGGAATTTGACAGAAGAATTAATGAGTACAAAAAGCAGTTGAAAACAATTGAGCAAAACATGAAAGATCTTAAGGAAAGCTGGTTGCCCTAAATCAGGAGCTATTTGTTAAAATAATCATTAGCTTGCGAAAGCCTGCCAATATACATTAATTTTAGTATTACAATACATAAAGAAGGAATATTAATGAAAAAAGTACTCTTCCTAATAATGATAGTAATAGTAACAGTTTCTCTTTCGGCAAAAAATAAAAAAGACGTTAAAATTTCTGAAAAAGTTAAGTCGG
>Ga0182027_10006088_pt1 | contig 18174 bp, 12 predicted proteins | sample 712E1DmetaG_FD_121300 | JGI IMG/M metagenome (GOLD analysis project Ga0182027, IMG submission 121300) | Permafrost microbial communities from Stordalen Mire, Sweden - 712E1D metaG (Illumina Assembly) | ecosystem: Environmental > Terrestrial > Soil > Wetlands > Permafrost | place: Sweden... | reverse complement strand
GTCAGCGCCAACTGCGTGGCCCCGTTTGTCCCGTCTCCCACCGCGGCTGTGCCTCCCGCGCTGAACCCGCCGGTTCCGTTGTTGAGGAGAAAGGCAACCTGGTTCCCCCCATTCGCCACTACGATATCCGGCAGACCGTCGCCATTCACATCGCCCACGGCAACCTCCGCCGCCGCGCCGAAATTGGGGTAGCTGACCTCCGGCGCCGTGAACTTGCCGGTAGTGTCGTTCCGCAGAATGCCGACGCCCACCGCCGCATCGTTGTGCGCAATCACAATATCCAGGAAGCCCTGGCCGTTGAGGTCCGCGGCAACGGCTTGGACCGGTGCGTTGGAGACGGAAACCATGGGTTGCCCCGAAAACTGGAGAGGGTCTCCCCATCCCGTAGTCATGGAATTCTGTATGCTCAGGTTTTGCAGGAACGGTGGGTTGGGAGCGATGGGCGCGAGCAGGACTTTATTCCGGGTGGGGTACAGCGCCACCAAGCCGGGCGTGCCCGTATTGGCGAAATCGGCCAGGAAGAAGGAGCCTATGCCGGGGGAGAGGTCGCTCAACTGCCCTGCGAAGAACGGCGCGTAGGGAATCGGGTTGCTGTAATATGGGCTCTCGGGAATGGGGGTTCCGGTGGTCGAGTCGGTGAGGGTCACCGTGCCGGAGGGCACCTGCGGCCCGTAGCCCGCCACCTCCCCCAGGATCTGCGCGGGGTTGGTTTCACAGTAGCCGTAAGAGTAAGTGAAATAAAGGGTTGCAGGCAGCGTGTGGGAGTCCGTGAGGACCACGGGCGTAGGGTTGGAAGAAGGCAACCACGGGCCGATGCCGGCCGAGGTTGCGGCGGTCGTGCCGAGATAGCTGGCGGTCAGGCTGTGGGATCCCGGCCCGAAGGTGTAGTACAGAACGGCCCGCCCGTTGGAGCCTGCGGGCAAGCTTTGTCCGGGGTAGTAGTGTTGAATGTTGCTCACGCCGATCACGTTCGTGACCGCCATGGCTGCGTTTGTCGTGGTGTCGGAGAACGTCACCGTCCCGCCCAGCACCGGATTGCCCGACAGGTCCGTCACGGTGGCCGTCAGCACTTCCGGCGTGGCCCAAAGTGAGGCCGGCACCGAGGGGGATTGGTTGGGCGCCACGGTCAGAGCGGTCTGGGTGGCCACCTGGGCCGCCAGCGGCAGAGCGCCGGCCAGAATCGCCAGTAGGGCGACGCATGAGTAGGTGGTCAGTCTCATCGGTGTACCTCCGCGATTTCAAGGTCTGATTCTCCCGGAAAGTGTTCTATAATTCCAATGACCCCTACTGACGAGTTCTGACAAGTTCTGAATTGTGTCTATGCCCATGAAAACACTGAGCCTATTCAGGTTCGGAGAGTTTGAAGTGGACCCCCTCTCGCGCGCCCTGCGGCGGCAGGGCAAGGCCCTCACCCTCAACCGGCGGGCCTTCGATGTGCTGCTGTACTTCGTCCGGAACCCCGCCCGGCCTCTCTCTAAGGACGAGTTGATGAAGAGCGTCTGGCCCGATACCGCGGTAGACGAAAACAGCCTCATGCAGAGCATCTCGGTGCTCCGCAAGGCGCTCGATGAGAAGCCCAGCGAGAGCCGCTACATCGTCACCCTCCAGGGGCGCGGATACCAGTTTGTCTCCCCCGTGCAGACTATTGCCACGGACTGTGCAAATTCGGAGCCGGTGGCCGTGGGGACCGGGGAGGGCACCGCGAGGGAAGCGCCGGAACCCCGGAGTTGGAGGCGCATCGCCCTGGCCGGTGCACTGGCGTTGGCTGTGTCGGCTGCGGCCGGCTACCTCGCGTGGAGACACTTCCGGCCGGCGCCGCCGCCGATGGTGGTAGTGTTGGCGGATTTCGCGGACTCGACCGGGGAGGCGGACTTCGACGGCGTACTGAACCGCGCGCTACTGATCGACCTGGAGCAGTCGCCGTTCCTAAACCTGCTTACCCGCTCGACGGTCGAGGAGACGCTCTCCGAGATGCGGCGCAAGCGCGACGAGGTGCTGACGCCGGCGCTGGCCCGCGAGGTCTGCCAGCGCAACAACGGCCAAGCCATGCTCCACGGCACGCTTTCAAAACTCGGGGCCAGCTATCTGCTGCTGCTGGACGCGGAAGGCTGTGTGAGCGGGAAGCGGCTGGGGGGGTACAAGGCTGAGGTGGCTTCCAAGGAACGGATTCTGGAAGCGCTGGACACCGCGGCCAGCCGCGTGCGCCGGGAACTGGGCGAATCCGGCGCTTCCCGCGAACGGTTCCAGACGCCCATCGCGCGCGCCACCACCCCCTCGCTCGAAGCGCTGGGCGCCTACAGCCAGGCCGCGGACAGCCTGGAGCGCGGCGATTTCGAATCCGCTCAACGCCTGCTCGAACGCGCCATCGGCATCGACCCCAACTTCGCCAGCGCCTACCGCCTCCTCGGCACTTCTTACTACAACCGCAACGATTCGGCCCATTCCACGGCCTACTACAAGAAGGCCTTCGACCTTCGCGAGTCGACCACCGAGCGCGAGCGGTTCTCCATCGAGGTGCTCTACTATGGCGGCGGAATCCGCGACCTGGAGGAGGCTATCCGCAGCATGACGCGTTTCAATCAAGTCTATCCCGGCATTGCCAAGAACTGGGGCAACTTGTGCAACGTGTACACTCAACTGGGCGAGTACCCGCAGGCGATCGGCGCCGGAGAACGCGCGGTGCTTCTGGATCCCTCGTCGTCCTACGCCGCGGAGGTGCTGGCCCGAGCCTACAAGCGGGCCGGCCGATACGGCGACGCCAAGCGGGTGGCTCAGGCCGCCATTGCCGCGGGACGCGACCGCGCGGGTCTCCACAGCATCCTGTTTCAGATTGCCTTTGGCGAGCGCGACGAGGCCCGGTTGAAGGTGGAGGGCGAGTGGGGACTCACCCATCAACACCTCAGTCCCGCCCTCGACGATCTGGGCTTCGCCGCGGCCACCAGCGGCAGACTCCGCGAGGCCCTCGACGATTTCTCCCGCGCCCGCACCGAAGCCTTGCGCAGCGGCGAAGCGGAATACGCCGACGGAGTCCTGCTCGATATCGCCCTCGTCCTGAACTTCTTCGGGGAGCCCAACCGGGCCGCCGCCAGCATCCGGCAAATGCGTGGCGACACTGGCGATCCGGAAGTCCTGGCTATCGTCCAGGCTCAGGCCGGCGACCCTGCCGCCGCGCGGCGGATTGCCGCTGCGGCCAACCCCATCGCCGATAAGGACACCATCCGCGTCTACTGCAGCCTGCCGCGGTTGCGCGCCCTGCTGGCCCTGATGGACCACCACCCCGCCGAAGCCGCGCGGTTGCTGGAGCCGGCGCGTCCCTATCAACTGCGCGACTTCCGCGTTCTCTACCTGCGGGCCGAGGCCGAAACCGAAGCTGGCCTTCCGGAGGCCGCCGCCGCGGACTACCGCCTGATCCTCGCCAACCAGGGCGTCGATCCCATCTCGCCCGAGTATCCGCTCTCCCATCTGGGCCTGGCTCGGGTTCTGGCCATGCAGAAGCAGCCCGGCCCCGCGCGCCAGGAGTACGAAGCCTTGTTTGCCGCCTGGAAGAATGCCGATGCGGACCTGCCGCCACTGGTGGCGGCGCGGCGGGAATATGCGGCGCTCCCCGCCGGCCGGATGTAAGGCCGCGCCGCCCCCTTGGCGCGCAGCCCCCCGCTTACTGCGTGACCGAAATGGCCGTTTCCAGCCGCACATCGGCGGAAGACCCGCCCACCATGATGCCAACCTTCCCGGGTTCCACCACGAAGCTCTGCTTGCCCGCGTCCCAGTAAGTCAGATCCGCGCCTTTCAGCGGCAGCTTCACCGTGCGCGTCTCACCCGCCCGCAGCGCCACACGCTCGAACCCGCGCAGTTCCTTGATCGGCCGCTCGACCGCCGAATCCAGGTGCTTGACGTACAGTTGCACCACTTCATCTCCCGCCATCGAGCCCGTGTTGCGCACGTCCACGCTGACGGCCACCTCGCCCGCGGCGCCAATCGAACCCGCCGAAACGCGCAGGTTGGAATACTCGAAGGTGGTGTAGCTCAATCCGAATCCGAAAGGATACTGCGGCTGCCCTTTGAAATACATGTAGGTGCGGCCCTTGCGAATGTCATAGTCCATCATGGGCGGCAGATCGTCCAGCGACTTCACCCAGGTAGCCGTCAACCGTCCGGCCGGGTTGTAGTCGCCGAACAGCACATCCGCCAGGGCGTTGCCTTCCTCCTGGCTGGAGTGCGCCAGGTGGAGAATGGCGGGCACGTTCTCCTGTACCCAGCCCAGGGCGTAGGGGAAGCTCGAAACCAGCACCACCACGGTCTTCGCGTTGGCCCCTTTCACTCTCCGAATCAGGTTGACCTGCGCCGGGTCCAGGTCGATCTTCTTTCGGTCCACGCCTTCCTTGCCTTCGCTCTCGTTCGCGCACCTGCCGAACTGCATGTTGCAGGTGGGATGGTTGCCCACGAACACGATGGCGGCATCGGATTCGGCGGCCAGGTTGGCGGCGTTGCCGTTATTGTCGTCGGGAGCGAACCGGACCCGCACGTTTGGCCCCACCTTGTTGCGGATTCCTTCGAGCGGCGAGACGGTATAGGGCGGCATCCCGGCGTACCAGTCGATCAGCACGTCGTTGGCGCTGGGTCCGATCACCGCAATGGAGCGGAGTCTTTTCTTGTCGAGGGGCAGCAGGCCGCCGCTGTTCTTGAGCAGCACGATGGATTCCTGCGTGACCTTCCTGGCCAGCGCCATGTTCTTCTCGCCGAACCAGGGCTCTTCCGTGCCCGCGATCTTGTCGTAGGGCGACATCCCCTCGGGATCGAACTCGCCCAGCCGCATGCGCATCCGTATATTGCCCCGGATGTTGCGTTCGATGTCGGCTTCGGTGACCAGGTTCATATCCAGGGCCGCCTTCAACGCGTCGGCGTACCGGTCCAGAAACACCGTGATACCCGCCTTCACGCACCCGGCGACGGCCGCATTGTTGTCCGGGTAGTAGTGGAACTGCCGCGTGAGATTGGGCAGCGAGCCGGCGTCGGTGCAGACCATCCCGTCGAACTTCCATTCCTTCTCCACGATGTCCCGGATGAACGGGGACACGGTGTCGGGGATCTTGTTGACCGCGTTGTAGGACGCCATGAAGGACTGGGCATTCCCCTGCTGGATGCCCATCTGGAACGGAACCAGGTAGTATTCGCGGAGGTTGCGCTCGTCGAAATCCGACGAGGACCTGGTGCGGCCATCCTCATTGCTGTTGGCCAGGAAGTGCTTCATGGTGGAGGCCGAGAGCAGGTACTTCGGGTTGTCGCCCTGCATCCCCTGGATAAAACCAACCGACATTTTCCCGACGAAGTACGGATCTTCTCCGAACACCTCTTCGGTGCGGCCCCAGCGGGGATCGCGGGCCAGGTCCACGTTGGGCGCGCGAATGGCGAGGCCCACCCGGCGGCCATCGTACTTCTTGAAATAGACCCGGGCTTCATACCCCATGACGCCCCCGACCTGGCGCATAATCTCCGGGTCCCAGGTTTCCCCCAGGCCGGACGACTGCGGGAAGGTGGTGGCCGTGACGCTTCCGCCGGCTACCCACCCCAGCCCGTGCAGTCCCTCGGTCCAATTGGTGAAAGACTTGATTCCCAGCCGCGGGATGGCGGGCTGCATCTGCCCGAGCATGGCGATCTTCTCATCCGGGGTCAGCCGGGAAACCAGGTCGTCCACTCTCCGCTCGAGCGGCAGGTTGGGATCGCGGAATGGCTCGGCGGCCGGGAGGGTCTGCGCCATCCCGGCGACGAGAAGAAGCTGAAGAACAAGCGGCTGGTGTCTCATATGAGTTTGTTCAGAATACGCATATCACATATCGCCATCTACTGCCCGCCGCGCCGGTCCTATGTACCACTACCTGTCAAATTCTTCGCGCGCCGCAACGGTCTTATGTACTACTACCTGTCAAATTCTTCGCGCGCCGCGACGGTTTTATGTGGGGCAGGCTGGCAGCCTGCGGCCGATTGTTAATCGGTCCGGCGAGCGGATCTCGCCTGCGCGCGAGACGAGCCGCCCCCCGCCAGCCCGGCACATCCCGCGCGGTTGGGTTGCGGCTCTGCTGCTCTGCGGGGCAGGTTGTCAACCACACCTGTCCAAATTAGGTTTTGGGCAAAGCTAATTTGGACGGCAAAATGCCGGCGATTCGAGCAAGCCGCCGGTGATAATGCCTTGAAAGGGCTGCCAGAGGGTCGTTCGAGCCTGTTCTGCCTGAGAAGCGGTGCGCCGATGACCCGGTCGCAATTTGGACAGCATCGGAAGGAACCAGCCAACCTGCTTTTCGAGTCTGGCAGCCGGGTACGTGGAATCAAGGGCTTAGCCTGTCCAAATGCGGTGGTTCCGCGCCAATTTGGACAGCAGCGGTTTTCAACCTGCGGCCGATTCTTAATCGGCCCGCGCGCGAGACGAGCCGCCCCCCGCCAGCCCGGCACATCCCCCGCGGTTTGATCGCGGCCCGGCTGGCGACCAGCCGGAAGCCAGGCCGTCAACCCGCCCCACATCGGTCCGGCGAAGCCACTTCCGCCCCTCGCAGCCCGCCAGACCCACGTTCCCAGGCGTAAGATAAGAGGACAAACCATGAAACTCACTTCCGCCATACTGGCCGCTTTGATGGCCGCGGGCGCCGCCGTTGCGCTCCAGGCCCAGGTTAAGGAGCGCCCGCTTCCCCGCATCGTGAAGAAGGACGGACGCTTCGCCCTCTTCGTGGACGACGCGCCTTATCTGATGTTGGGCGCGCAGACGCACAACTCCAGCGCCTGGCCGGCCATGCTCCCGAAGGTCTGGCCCGCCATGGAGTACCTGAACGTCAATACCGTCGAGACGCCGGTTTACTGGGAACAGATCGAACCGAAGCAAGGCCAGTTCGACTTCACCGTGGTCGACGCGCTCCTCGCCGGGGCCCGTCAGCATAACCTGCGCCTGGTGCTCCTGTGGTTCGGCACCTGGAAGAACGGCAGCCAGCACTACATGCCCGAGTGGATGAAACTCGATCCCGCCCGCTACCCTCACATGGTCGACAAGAACGGGCGCCCCGTGGACTCGCCGTCGCCCTACGCGGCGGCATCGCTCGCTGGCGATAAGACCGCCTTCACGGCGTTCATGCGGCATCTCAAGGAAGCCGACCCGCAACGCACCGTGATCATGGTCCAGGTGGAGAACGAACCCGGCACCTGGGGCAGCCAACGGGATTACTCGCCGGAGGCGCAGAAACTCTTCGAAGCGCCGGTGCCGCCCGAGGTCCTCGCCGCCATGGGCGTGAAGCCCGCTACGCCGCCCCAGAGCTGGCAGGAAGCCTTCGGCCCGGAAGCCGAAGTTAACTTCCACGCCTGGTCGGTTGCGAAATATGTCGGGCAGGTCGCCGCCGCGGGAAAGACCGCCTATCCGCTGCCGATGTACGCCAACGCGGCTTTGCGCGACCCGCTCAAACCGGGCGCTCCGGGCACCTATGAAAGCGGCGGCCCCACCGACAACGTGCTCTCCATCTGGAAGGTCGCGGCGCCGGCGCTGGACGTTCTGGCGCCCGACAATTGCACCAACAACCCCGAGGCGTATCTGAAGGTGCTGGATCTCTACCACCGCGACGATAACCCCCTGTTCGTGCCCGAGACCGGCGGCAATACCAACACCCGCTTCTTCTTCTCGGCACTCGGTCTCCAGACCATCGGATTCTCCCCCTTCGGGATGGACTACACCCGCGCCTCTGCCGATCCCAAGGCCCGCGAAGAGTTCCTCACTCCCTGGGCCATGAACTACCGGTTGATCGGCCCCATGATGCGCGACATCGCCCGCCTCAATTTCGAAGGCAAGTTGCAGGCCGTGGCCGAGAAGAAGGGCACGCCCACGCAGACTCTTCCGTTCGGAGCGTGGAGCGCCACCGTCTCTTACGGAGACAGGCGCAACAGTGGCGCCACCGGGAACGCCGAGCCTACCGGCCGCGCCCTGGTCGCCCAACTGAAGGACAACCAGTTCCTGGTGGCGGGATTCTCCTGCCGCGTCGATTTTCGCCCCGCCGGCACCGAGCGGCAACGCAAGTCCCAGCAGATCGTGGAAGGAACCGGACAGACGCCCTCGGCCATGATCGAGGGCATTTGGCAGCACCGCCAGTTCCTCAAAGTCGAAGAGGGAACCTACGTGAACGGCGCTTTCAAGTTCCTGCGTATCTGGAATGGAGACGAGACGGACTGGGGGCTGAGTTTCGGAACCGAGCCGCTGGTGCTGCGCGTCTCGCTGGCCGCGTATTAGCGAGCCGGCCGCCGCGCGTGTCACCGGACAACCATCCTCCTGCTACAATCGGGACACCAGGATGAGCACCGATCCGGAACGCCCGCGAGTGACAGTCGAGGAACTGGCGTCGCGCTTTCGCGGCGAGATGATTCCGATCACCGGCAAGTTTTCGTACTTCTCCACCTTGCCGGTGGCGGAAGAGGACTTGCGGCAGTACTTGAACGATCCCATCGCGGCACTCTCTCCGGCGATTCTCGCCGTGCTGCCGGGCGTGGGGATCATTCTCGCCCCCTACCTCGAGAAAGCCAACGGCAAGGGCGGCGACACGGTGACGTTCGAGCGGCCGGCGGAAGTGCGCTACATCCCGCGGTCGCGATGGGACGTGGACCAGACGGCGTTTCTGGCTCTGGCCATCAAGGAAATCGAGATGGCCGATTACCACTACCAGTTCTACAACGGGCTGTCCGGACTGGTGGCCGACCGCTGGACGCCGGAGATGCAGGAGCGTTTCTTCCGCGCCATCCGCGAGGAACTCAATGCCGAGGTGCATGGCGAAGTGGACGAGAAGAGCTGGCACCTGAAGCAGGCGCTGGTGCGCCGGCAAACCAACGTCCGCAGAGAGACGAAGATGTTCCGCGAATACGCCCGCCAGGCGTTCGAGGATACCTTGACGCTGTACCTGCACGGCACGTGCTGCGATATCGACGTCGACACCGGGCCGCGGCAGATGCCCAGCCGGTATCTGCGGCGCCGGCTGGAATTGCTGATCTCGCTGTTCCCGCCGCCCGAAGGGTACGCCGTGCTGCCGGAGCAGTTGAAGAGCCGTTAGGGCGGCAGCCGGTAGCCACCGCGTCCAGTCCCGGGCAGTCCGCCAGTCGTCTTCCCGGAGTTCGCGCGGCAAGAACGGCGGAACCCCGCGGCCTTCGCTTCCACCCCGCCGGATGCTTTCCCGTTCGGGAGGACGCGGCCAACCCGGAGCCTGCGCCGGGGGGCAACCCCGCGAAACCGCTCAACCACTCCACGCCGTCCGGCCTTCTTCTCCTGTGTACCCCACGCATCGTTTACAATAGATGGGAGAAGCTGATATCCGGGCCAGTTCCGGCAACAGATTCGTGTAAGGCAAAGGAAAGGGAAACGACTCTGCGCCGATTCCGCTCGATCCGACGATTCCGCCATCCGCGGCTCCGGGAGACCGCGTGATCCCGCAGCCGGCCCGGGATTGGACCGGATTCGCGGGCGCGCGAGCTGCGGATCGGGGCGCAACGCAGCTTGTTTCGAGCCGGTTTGACCCACTCGTCCGGATGTCTTTCTACCTGGGACTGGGTACTCTCTTCCTGGAGTTCAGTGTCCTGCCCCAGGTGTTAGCCTATGTTTTCCAAGTCAGGCTGTTCCTGTTGTACCTGATCGCCATCCCGGCCATCCTGGCCATGGTTGCCAGCGGCGGATTGCGGAGGTGCTTTCGCGCCAGGCCGGCGTACTACTGGACGGGTTTTGGCTGCTGGATAGGCTTGGCGGCTCCCTTCAGCACATGGCCCGGCGGTTCGGTCCTGGCATGTTTCGATTACTGGAGGACCACGCTGATCATACTGTTTGTCGCCGGGGCGCTGATTGTCGATTGGAGCGACGTCAGAAAGGTGATGTACATGATCGCGGCCTCGGCCGTCGTCAACATCCTCTGCGCCCGCTTCCTTCGAATGGACTTGGGCGAACGGACCGGTGTGGCGTTGGGGACGATCGGCAATCCGAACGACTATGCCGGGCACCTTCTGCTGGTGCTGCCGTTCTTGCTGTGGATTGTGCTCTCGGGCAAAGTGGTCCTGAGAATCGTTGCGCTGGGGTTCGTCGGCACCGGAGTGTACCTGATTCTCGGCACCGCCTCTCGCGGCGCCCTGCTCGGACTGGCGGCTGAGGTGGTTTTCTTTGCGATCATGGCCTCCGGACGTCAGAAGGCCGCGCTGGTGCTGGTTGGACCCATCGCCGCGATGGTTCTCCTGGCAACCGTGCCCCCCGCATCGTGGCGCCGCCTGGCGGAGATGTGGTTCAACGCGGCCAAGACCGCCGAGTCCGCCGAGGCGCTGGAATCGTCCGAGGCTCGCCAGTACTTGTTGAGAACCAGCATCCGGTACACGTTCGAACGTCCCCTGTTCGGCGTGGGATTCGAACAGTTCGCCTCTTATGAATCCGGGCGCGAGCGTGTGGTCGGAACGCATGGGTACGGGCATGAAACGCACAATTCCTTCATGCAGGCGGCGGTGGAATGCGGGATTCCGGGATTCCTTCTTTTTACCGGCGGCATTGTGTCGACGCTTCTGCTCCTGTACAAGACCTTTCGGCAGGCGCGCCGCCGGCCCGACTGTCAGGACATCCGCGTTGCGGTTTTCTGTATCATGCTCGGGATGGCCGGGTTCATCGTCGCCATCACGTTTCTGAATTTCGCGTATTTCTTCTACCTTCCGGTCATGGGCGGCCTGGCAACCGGCGTGTGGATCGCCGCGCAGCGTGAATTCCAGCTCCGCGGCGCGGCCTTGGATGCCGGCGCCGCCTGAAGTCCCGCCGCCGTCATGGCCCTCCCGGAGAGATTTGGCCGGCCTGCCGCCCGGGCGATTCGCCGTGGGCCGCCGGTTGGAGGCACGTTATAATCGGCACTAGGATGGAACCCGAAGCGATCATCGGACAAATCATGGAGCGTCATGGAGGGCAGAGCACCCTCGCGGAGTTTCATCATGCCGTGAACGTTACTTTCCATGAGTTCGAGTCCGAGGTCTACGACCGGGAACACGCCGACATGTGGGGAAGTCTTCCCCGCCAGTTCGCGCTGCTGGTGGAGGACTGGCTGGCCGCCGACCCGGCCCCGCCCGCTCGAATCCGGCTCCTGGACATCGGCTGTGGCACCGGGCTGGCGACCGACTCCCTCCTCAAAACCCGCGCCGGAGCCGCGGTCGAATCCGTCCATCTCCTCGACACTTCCCCGTCCATGCTCCGCCGCGCTTCCGAGCGCGCTTGCCAGTGGAAAGTGCCGGTGACGCGCCAGGAGGGACTTCTCGACTCCGTCTCCGGCGAGAAGCGCTTCGACCTCATCGTCACCTGCTCCGTCTTGCACCACATACCGCAACTGGAGCCGTTCTTGAACACCGTCCGCAAACTACAGGCCGATGGCGGCGTCTTCCTCCATCTGCAGGATCCGAACGCCGATTGCATCGACGATCCCGAACTGCTCCAGCGCACGTCGAAATACTCCCGGCGCCTTCTTCCGAAGTGGGCCTGCCGCTTCACTCCGCGGCGTGTCCTGGAGCGCCTGCGCCGCGAGCTGACCGGGACACAAGGGCAGGACTGCGTCTCGAAAACCAACCGCGCTCTCGTGGAGAGAGGCATCGTCAAAACTCCGCTCACCGTCCAGGAACTGTACTCGATCACCGACATTCACGTTCAGGACGGCGGCATCTCGATTGCCCGCATGAAATCCTGGCTGCCCGGCTACGACTGTCTCTCGCAAAGGTCCTATAACTTCATGGGCGAGCTGTCAAGCATGCTGCCCCCGCGTTGGCGCAAGCTGGAAGACGATCTCATTGCGGCCAAGGCGCTCAACGGACTTCACACGGGAGCCATCTGGAAACTGCGGCCCGCTGCGAAGTAGGGCCGCCTCGGCGGTTGCGCCGGACGAAGCTCCGTCCACGAACCGCCGGATAGCCGGAGCGGCGTGGAAGTAGGGCATCTCGGCGTCTGCATTACAATGGCAAATGCCCCCCCGGCACATAGGCGCCGAAACCCCTGCGGAGGATACGTGGAGACTAAGAAGCTAAAGGTCGCATTTCTCGTCGGCGGCGATACCGATTCGACCAGGCGCAGCATCGAAGCGGTGTGCCGCCTGCAGGGCGTGGAGTCGGCCGGCGTCCTGTTGGACACCGCCGGCGTCCCCTTCAAGCGGCGTCTGAGAAACCTGTTTCGGAACGTTCGCGCAAACGGCTGGTCTTATCCCCTCTTTAGAATCGGCGAAGCGATTCGCGGCCTGACTGGCGCCGCCGTGGAAAGTGCGGCCGTCTCCCGCGCCGAGGTAATGCGGGTTCTCAGAAAGGCGTTTCCGGACAAATGCTTCTCTCTGGCGGAACTTGGGGCAAGATACGGCATGACGGTTCATGCCGTGGGAAATCTGAACGGCGCCCACGCGGCTCGCGTGTTGCGCGAATGCGGAGCCAGTCTGGGTATCGTCCTTGGGACCCGGATTCTGAAGCCCGGTACCTTCGGCGTCCCGCCCATGGGATGCGTAAACCTCCACAAGGGCAGGGTGCCGGAATACCGGGGCATGCCGCCCGGGTTCTGGGAGCTGTACGATGGCGCACCGTCGGCCGGCGTCACGGTGCACTTTGTCGATAAGAACCTGGATACCGGCGACATCGTCGCCTCCGGCGAAGTTCCCATCCTCAAGACCGACACGCCCGAAACCCTGATCGAAAAGCTGCACGAGGAGGGCGCGCGGCTGATCGCTTCGGCGGTTTCGGCTATCCGCGACGGAACCGCGGCCCCGCAACCGCAGGAGAAGTTGTCGATCAAGCCCCGAACCAAACCAACCGCCAAAGACGTGGCTCTGCTTCGGCGGCGTTTGCCTCATTGGAAACGGTCGGGCGCCGTCTCGCGGATCGCCCGGGATCTGTATCTTCTGCTGGCCTACTACTCCGGACTGTACTCGCTGGTCCGCCAGTATCATCGCCTCCAGCGGCGGTCAAGAGGCGCTATCTGCCTATACCATCGGGTCAACGACTACTCGCTGGATGTCCTCACCGTGGATACCAGCACCTTTGCCGCCCAGTTGCTGGCAATCTCCAAACGCTATCCCGTCTCCTCCACAGCCGGCATCGTCGATTGCATCCGTAACGGAAAGCCGCTCCCGCCGACCAGCGTCGCTATCCACTTTGACGATTGCTACCGGGATATTCTGACCAATGGCGCGCCCATCTTGAAGACGCTGGGCGTTCCAGCGTGCGCCTTCATTACCAGCGGTTTCGTGGACACTGCCCGGTCGTTCCCTCACGATGTCGCGAAGAGCCCCTTCACTTTTGAGATGCTCCGGCGTTCCGATGTCCAGGCGTGGAGCGGTCTGGGCCTTGAAGTCGGAGCGCACACGGTCAACCACGTGGATCTGGGGAAATGCGCCGTGGAAGCCGCTACTTTCGAAGCCGTCGAGTCAGGCCGGGCTTTGCGGAACATCACGGGCAAGCCCGTCGATCTGTTCTCGTTTCCGTTCGGACGGGTGGACAACATCAGCGCTCCAACCAGGCTGGCCATCTCGGAAGCCGGCTACGTCGCGCTGTTCTCCGCCCACGGCGGCTTTATCGGGCCTGGCACTGATCCCTTCGACATTCCCAGGATGGGCTCGTCCCGCGAGTCGCCCCCGGTTTATTGTCTGCTGCAGATCGAAGGCCTTGCGTTGGGTCAGATCGCCGCGGCCTTCCGCCGCGTCGGAAAGCGCGGCTATCGAGACGGGCAGCCCCGCCACTCGGCCGTTTGACATTTCTTCCCTAGGGTTCTACCCTAGCTGACCAGGGGACTATGCGAAAATCGGATCGCCTTCCAGGCACGCTGGAACTGCTCATTCTCAAATCCCTCGATCGCCGGGCCAACCACGGATTCGGAATCGCGCTTCACGTTACTACGGTGTCCGGAGGGCTGCTCGAAGTGGAGGAAGGATCGCTCTATCCGGCGCTCCATCGCCTGGAAAAGGCGGGGGTCGTCAAGGGCGAGTGGCGCGTTACGGACAACGGCCGCAAGGCGCGGTTCTACGCGCTCACCCCGGCCGGGCGGAAGCGCCTGGCGGAGGCCCAGGACAGTTGGACGTCGGTGGCCAAGGGCGTCCGCAAATTGCTGAGGTTCGCATGACGACGCCGTGGAAGTGGTCCCGGCGCCGCTCTGGAAACCGGCTGCGCACCCTCGAAGACGTCCGCGCGGTCCACGTACGCGGATGGCTCGACGATCTTCTCCGGGACGCCCGCCTGGCGGTGCGCGGCTTCCGGAAATCGCCCGCCATGGCGGCGGCCGCGGTGGCGGCGATTGCCATCGGCGTTGGCGCGTCGACGGCCATCTTCGGCGTGGTGGATCCACTGCTCTTTCGCGGTTTGCCCTACCCCAACGGCCATCGGCTGGTGTCCGCCGGCTATCTCGGCCCGGTGGACAGCTACGAATTCAGCGCGGTCGGCAGATGCCTGGACTGGCGCCGGGCGACATCGCCCTGCTGGTCGAAGCCTACGCCGGCCTGTGGACCGGAATCGGCGTAGCCGTGGGCGTGGCGTGCTCGCTCGGTGTCACGCGGTGGTGGCGCTGAGATACGACTGACGCGGATCGCCCCGCCCCTCGTCACCCCTTGGCGAGCGCGGCACCCACGCGTTCCGGCGTCATGGGTAACTGCAACAGGCGCGCGCCCACGGCATCGTAAATGGCGTTCGCCAGCACCGCTCCCAGGGTGATGATGGGCGGCTCTCCGCCGCCCAGCGCGGCCGCCTCCGGGTCGTCCACGAAGACGATCTCCACCTTGGGCAGCCACGAAAAGCGCGCCAGCGGGTAGCCGTCGAAGTTGCGCGTGAGCACTTCCCCGTTGCGGAATTTCACTTCTTCGGTGAGCGCCGCTCCCATCCCCATCATCACGCAACCCTCGGCCTGTTGCCGCATGCCGTCGGGGTTCACCACCAGGCCTACGTCCAGCGCCATGACGATGCGCTTCACCTCGACCGCGCCCGTGCCCCTGTTCACCGCCACTTCGGCGCAACTGGCGCTGCACGCGTTCGAGTAGATGCCGCACGCCATACCCACGCCGCGTCCGCTGGGCGCGCGCGCCGCCTTCCATCCGAACCGCTTCGCGGCCATCTCCAGGACGCGCCGGACGCGCGCATGGGTGAGATTGTTCAGGCGGAATTCCAGCGGGTCCATGCCGGCCTTCGCCGCCAGCGCGTCGATGTGCGATTCGCGCGCGAAGGTGACGCTGTTCACCGTGGGCGCGCGCCACGCTCCCACCTCGAAGGGGTTCATGCCCGGAGGATTGCCGCCCATCCATCCGCCCGCCGACGTCACCCGCCGGTGCGGAATGTCGTAGAACGGAACCACCTCGCGGTCGCCCGCTCCCACAATCTGGCTATCCCACAGCACGATCTTGCCATTGGCTACGCCCGCCCGAATGGTCATCGAGGCCGCCGGACGGAAGCGGTCGTAGAAGAATTCCTCCTGGCGGTTCCACACCACTTGCACGGGCTTGCCGGCGATCCTCGCCAGGCGCGCGGCCTCCACCCCCTGGTCGGCTTCGGTCTTGCCGCCGAAGCCTCCGCCCACGTACCGGGAGACGATGCGCACCTTATCGGCGGGCAGCCCCAGAGCGCTCATCACGGCGCTACGCGCCTGAAACGGAGCCTGCGTGCTCGCCCAAACGGTGATCTTGCCGTCCTCGAACCGCGCGGTGGCCGAGTGAGTTTCCATGGCGGCGTGGGCCACGTAGCTGTTCGTGTACATGGTCTCGACGATGCCGCCGGCCGCCAGCCGCTCGCCCTCCGCCAGGTCGCCCGCGGCGCCCATCGCGCGAGGCGCCGGCGCGGTCTTCCGGATGTGTTCGAAGATGGTCACGTCGTCGGGACCGGCCGGCGGGTTTTCGAACTCCGCACGAACGAGGGCCAGCGCCGATCTCGCGACGTCGGGCCGCTCATGCAGCACCGCGACCATCCCCGAATCCCGGATCACCAGCGCCCCGGCCACCTTTTCCGCGGCTGACGTGTCGGCGGACTTCAACTTCGCGCCGTGCGCCGGCGGCCGCAAAATGGCCGCGTGCAGCAGGCCGGGGAAGATCATGTCGCCGCAGTATTTGGCCTGGCCGGTGACTTTCTCCAACCCGTCCTTGCGGTGCGGCGACTTACCAATTACTTGGAAGCCGGCCGCGGCCTTCACGGGGATATTGGCCAGATGCCGCTCGATGCGCTTTCCCTCCACGAGCTGCGCGTACGTGACCGTGGCGCCCGGCTTGCCAGGGTCCCCGATGACGCCGTTACCAACCCGCAACCGCTCCACCGGCACGCCCAGCTTCCCGGCCGCCAGTTCGAGCAGCACCGCGCGCGCTTCCGCCCCCGCGCGGCGCACGTTCGGCACCAGCAGCGGCGTGGTCATGGAGCCGTAAGTGCCCCCATCGTTGGGGCACAGGCCGGTATCGCCCACCACCACGTCGATGGAATCGAAAGACACGTCCAGTTCCTCGGCCAGCACCTGCGCCAGTTCGGTCATAACGCCCTGGCCGAGTTCCACCTTGCCGCTCATGCAGGTGACGCGCCCGTCTGCGCCGATCCTGAGATAGGCGTTGAAATCGGCCGGGCCGCTCTGGCGCGTGGGAAGGCGCGCGGGTTCCTGGGCCTCGGCCGGGCCGGAGCGGAAGAAGACGAAAAGTCCGGCGCCCGCGATTCCGAAGAAGTCGCGCCGCCTTAGTTCACCGGTGTCGATCGGCGGCTTGCTCACAGCGCACCTCCCTTCTTCGCCACGGCGGCTTCCTGGATGGCCTCGATAATGCGCCCGTGCGCGCCGCAGCGGCACAAGTTGTCCTCCATGTGCTTGACGATCTGCTCGCGCGTGGGACGCGGCGTTTTCAGCAGCAGCGCGTAGGCGGAGACGATCATGCCCGGGGTGCAGTATCCGCACTGGAACGCATGGTGGCTCAGGAAGGCCTGCTGCACGGCGTGGAGCCCGTTCTGGCCGATGCCTTCGATGGTCAGCACCTGCTTGCCTTCCACCGCACCAGCCGGGGTCACGCAGCTCCGCACGGCCTGGTTGTTCACGATCACCGTGCAAGCGCCGCACAGAGCTTCGCCGCACCCGAATTTCGTGCCGGTCATGCCGAGGTCGCTGCGCAGTACCCAGAGCAGCATGCGCTGGTCGTCGACCTTCAAGCTGGTAAGCTTGCCGTTCAATCGGAATGAAATCGTCCGTTCCATAGGAGTTTCCAACCCGACTATATCAAATTGGAAAGCCGAAGAATCCGCCGGCACCGCCAGCCCTCAGCCAAACGGCCACACCCGCTCGATAGTCTTCGCGAGCATCCAGCGCTTGTCCTCGGCGTTGAGAAACTTCATGTCGTCGCGGACCACTCGCAACGCCCGCTCGTAACTGGCCCCGGCGGTCTGCTCCACAATCGGCCAGTCGGTGGCCCACATCAGCCGCTCGGGACCGAACGCCACATGCAGGCGCTTCACCGACTCCTGCGCGTCCAAGTAGGGATAACCCTGCCGCGAGAGCGACCATGTGTGCGAGATCTTCACGAACACCTTGGGATACCGCGCCAGCGCGATCAGCTTCTCCAATTCGGCCGGCCGATCCACCGGACAATCCGCCATATGATCGATGACCACCGTCAGCAGCGGATACTTCTCGATCAACCGCCCTACCTCGGGGATGCGCGCGATGGGCGCCAGGATGGTCATCGGCACGTTCAGCCGTTCCGAGCGCTCCCACAAGGGCGGCATCAGCGGTCCGTGAATCCAGTCGCCGGCAGCGTTCGCCGCCGGGCTCAGGCGGACGCCGCGAAAGCCCTGCTCCTCCACCAGCCGCGAGAGATGGTCCGGCGCCGCCGGGTCCAGCGGATCCACGCGGCCGACGGCCTGGAAGTATTGCGGATAGCGTTTCACCACGCTGGCGGTGTAGCGGTTGTCGTAGCGGTAGTGGATCACCTGAACGAGCACCGTCTTCGAGACGCCGTTCGCCTTCATCAGCTCGATCAGCGTCTCCGGCGTGGCGTCGCGCGCGGGCGGATGGGCCTCCGGGGCGAAGGGGAATTCAGGATCGTGCTTCCAGACATGCACGTGAGGATCGATGATGCGGTACTCTTCCGCCGCCATGGCCGCCATAGTTACTGCTCCCAAAAAGCCCCTGCGGGTCACGCCGCTTTCGGAACCGCGAGCGTGAGCGAGCGGCCCGGCCGCCGCGCC
>Ga0182027_10006087_pt1 | contig 18174 bp, 16 predicted proteins | sample 712E1DmetaG_FD_121300 | JGI IMG/M metagenome (GOLD analysis project Ga0182027, IMG submission 121300) | Permafrost microbial communities from Stordalen Mire, Sweden - 712E1D metaG (Illumina Assembly) | ecosystem: Environmental > Terrestrial > Soil > Wetlands > Permafrost | place: Sweden... | reverse complement strand
CGCATATTTCATAGCCTGATAAGGCGAAGTTGCTGCTTCGCCCTAATTCAGGGCGGCGCGGCAGCGCCGCCCTACCGTACAGGATGTGGCATGTTCCCCCAGGGATATGAAATATCCGGGCTAGGGCATGGCGAAATAGCGGTCATTGATGATGGCGCGTCCATATTTCCGCAGATGATAGCGATCGGCAAAAAAAACCAGTTTCAAAGCCTTAAGTTTGCTAATCGTTCCGCCTGAATTCCGGGCGAGTACATTCAGGGCCTGGGTTGCTTTACGATGGGCGAATGCCAAACTCATAATTCAATATAGCACGAATTTGAACGCGCCGCATTATTGACCGGCTTGGCCGCTCCCTGTCAACCCCAAATTGGGCTTGGTCATTGGAGATTTGTTATTGGTTATCAGGGGGAGGCGGACGGTCACCGTCGTCAGTTGGTTGGGCTGGGAGGCGAATTGGATGGTGCCGCCGTGGGCGTGGACGATCCATTGGGCGATGCTTAAGCCCAGCCCGCAGCCTTCCACGGCGCGGTTGTGGCTGGCGTCGCCGCGAAAGAAACGCTCGAAGACGCGCGGCTGCAATTCGGCCGCCAGGCCGGGACCGGTATTGGCAATGCGCAACTCGGCCGCCGTCCCGGCGCGCGCGAGGGAAATCGCCACGGTCCCGCCGGGCTGATTATATTTGACCGCGTTGTCGTTCAAGTTCAGCAGCAACTGCCGCAGCCGGTGGCGGTCGCCCAGGATGGCGGCCGGCTGGCAGTCGGAAAGGCTGACGCGCACCCCCGACGGGTGCGCCAGGATGTTGGCATCGGCGTAGCTTTCGCGCACCAGTTCGTCCAACTGGACCGGCTCGCGGTGGAGGACGACCTGCCCGGCGTCGGCCTTGGTCAAGAGGGTCAGTCCATCCACAATTCTCGCCAGCCGGTCAATCTCGTCAATCTGGCTCAACAGGCGGGCGGCCTGGGGCGGCGCGCCGGTTTTTTCCTCGCGCAGCGCGCTTTCCAACTCGCCGCGGATGACGGTCAGCGGGGTTTTCAGTTCGTGCGAGGCGTGGAGGGTGAATTGGCGCACGCGCTGAAAAGAGCCGTCCAGGCGCGCCGTCATGCCGTTGAAGACTTCCGTCAACTGATCCAATTCGTCGCCGTTGCCGGAGCGGGGCAATTGCTGGTTGAGGCTTTGTTCGTTGATGCGCCCGGCGGCCTGGGTCAGGGCGGCGACGGGGGCAAGGGCTTTGCGGGTGAGCCACCAACCGCCGCCCAGCGCCAGCATCAGGGCGGGCGCGCCGCACCACAACACGATGTGCGTGACTTCCCGGAAATCCAGCGCCATGTCGGCCACTTCATCCGGCGACTCCCGGCCGCGCATGGCGCGGTGGGCCGGGATGGTGACAAAATGGCGGTAAGAAAGCGCGCCCATCGCCACCAACGAGGCGAACATGATGCCGGCGTACCAAAAAGTGAGTCGTGCGCGGATGGTCATGGCGAGTCCCAATGAAGGTAGGGCGAGACTCTGTCGAGCCGTGATTCGATTTCAATCCGCAATTCGCAATCCGCGGCTCGACGGCTCGACTGAGTTCGCCGAAGTCTGAGCTCGCCGAAGTCAATCCGCAATCGAGTCACGGCTCGACGGAGTCTCGCCCTACCGTTTAAGGGGTGCGGCGTCATTTCCCCTCCTTCAGCACATAGCCTTCGCCGCGCACGGTGTGCAGCAGTTTGTGCTCGAAGTCCGCGTCAATCTTCTCCCGCAGCCGCCGGACATAAACGTCAACTATATTTGTGCCCGGATCGAAGTTGTAATCCCAGACCTTCTCCAGAATCGTCGTCCGCCCGCAAACGCGCCCGGCCGAGCGCATGAGAAATTCCAGCAGCCGGTATTCCCGCGCCGCGAGGTCAATAGCCGTTTCGCCGCGCCGGGCCTCCCGCGTGAGCGTGTCCAGCGTCAGGTCCGCCACGCGCAGGAGCTGGGGCTTGGGTTCATTGCCGCGCCGGACCAGGGCGCGGAGCCGCGCGACCAATTCCGCCAGCACAAACGGCTTGGCCAGGTAATCGTCCGCCCCGATGTTCAATCCTTCCACACGGTCATTGACTTCGCCGCGCGCCGACAGCAGCAGGACCGGCGTGCGGTTGCGGCGCTGGCGCAACTGGCGCAGCACGCTCAATCCGTCCTGCCCCGGCAGCATGATGTCCAGGACGATGGCGTCGAAGGCCACGCCCATCGCGGCTGCCAGCGCATCGGGGCCGTTGTGGCAGACATCCACGGCGATATGTTCCGCTTCCAGGGCCGAGCGGATAAACGCCGCCGTTTTCCTTTCGTCTTCAACAACCAAAACGCGCATGAGCAGAGTTTAGCGCAAAGGGCCGCGCCAATGAAGCTGTTTTTCGAGTCCCTCCTAATCTTAATCTCAATCTCCAATATCGCGCCTGTAGCGGCGGTCTATGACCGCCGGTGTATTTGGGGCTTGATTAGCCCGGATATTTCATGCTTTCGGGTTCGGAGCGCCGATTTTCAATCGGCTTTCAGCGTCATCGCGATCCCCAAGCCGACTGCAAGTCGGCGCTCCGGAATGCCGGCGTTTCGTGCGCGGCATGAAATATCCGGGTGAGCGGCGGTCATAGACCGCCGCTACAGGTTTGCAGATGACAAAATTGTAATCTATTTGCCCTTGAACTCCCGCCGGGCGGACTTCATTTTCGCGCGCGGAGCAAAAATCAAAAATACCCAAAAATACCCTTATGAAAAGAAATCAATTTGTCAGTTTGTTGGCTCTGGGTCTGGCGCTGGCGGCGCGGCCCTCGTTTGGCGCGGCGGGCGGAACTTACCGTTTGTTGAAGGAGATTCCCGTCGGCGACCCGAGCAGTTGGGATTACTTGTCGGTGGATGAGGCGGGCCGCCGCCTTTACGTCAGCCACGGCACGGAAGTGGTGGTCATTGATATTGACAAGGACACCGTGGTGGGGAAAATTGACAACACCCCGCGCGTGCATGGCTTCGCAGTCGCATCGGACCTGGGACTCGGCGTCGCCAGCAACGGGGGCGAGAACAAGGCCAGCGTGGTGGATTTGAAAACGCTGAAAACCATCGTCAAGCTGGACACCGGGACGAACCCCGACGGCTTTGTCTATGACCCCAGCCAGCACGAAGTTTATTTGTTCAACGGCGGCAGCTCCTCGGCCAGCGTCATTGACCCGAAGGCCGCCAAAGTGGTGGCCACCATTCCGCTGGGCGGCAAGCCCGAATTCGCGACCGTGGATGTGGCGGCGGGACGGGTGTATAACAACCTCGAAGACAAGAGCGCGATCGCGGTGATTGACATCAAGACCCACGCCGTGGTGGCCACCTGGCCGATCACCGGCGGCACCAGCCCCTCCGGCATGGCGATTGACACCGCGCACCACCGGCTCTTTATCGGCTGCGACAACAGCAAAATGGTGGTCATGGACAGCACCTCCGGCAAAGTCGTCACCACCGTGCCGATTGGCGAGGGCGTGGATGCCAATGCCTTCGATCCCGGCACGCAACTGGCCTTCGCCTCTTGCGGCGGCTCGGGAACCGTCACCATCGCTCATGAGGATTCGCCCGACAAACTGACCGTGGTGCAGACCCTCAAGACCGCCGCCGGGGCGCGCACGATGACGATTGACCCGAAGACGCACAAGATATACCTGTCGGTCGGCCAGAGAACCGGACCGGCGAACAATTTCAAAGTGCTGGTCTTCGAAAAGCCTTAACTCTTCGGTAGGGCGGCGCTGCCGCGCCGCCCTAAAATCAGAGAGATAATTTGACGGGATTTTGAACGTAAGAATCCAAGATTTTTGTAATTTCGTGACTCCGATCACCAGCTTTTGTCTGGCTCTTCTCTCCCGCGGAAAGGCGGCGGGACGCCGGCGTGCCTGTCTGTTTGGCGCGAACCCGCCTGCCTTGCGTGGCGCAGGTTTCCAAACCTGCTGTATCGCCGGCTTCCAAGCCGGCTCGACTGCGTTGACACCAGCAGGTTTGGAAACCTGCGACACGGCAGACTTGGAAGTCTGCGCTACTCTAAACAGCAATCGGCGCGCAGCGCCGATGATACTGTTTTCCCTGGCACTGCTTGCGTGCGGACTGGCCGCCGGCTGCGTTCATTACGAGCCGCGGCCGGTTTCGCCGGAGCAAACCGCCTCCGCCCTGGAAAGCCGCACTCTGGAGGATCCCGGCCTGAAGAGTTTTCTGGAGGCGAACCTCCACAGCAATACCGCCGCCGGGACGACGCGCGTCTGGGATTTTGAAATGCTCGCCCTCGCCGCCCTCTATTATCATCCTGACTTGGAGGTCGCGCGCGCGGAGTGGGAGGTGGCCCGGGCCGGTATCATAACCGCCGGCGGCCGGCCCAACCCCACCGTGAGCGTGACGCCCGGCCTCAATTTCAGCACGGTCAACGCCGCCCCGGGACTCAGCCCCTGGTTTCCCGCGGTCAATTTCGATCTGCCCGTGGAAACAGCCGGCAAGCGGTCCAAGCGCATCGCCCAGGCCGGGCACTTGACCGAATCCGCGCGCCTGAACATCGCCGTTGCCGCCTGGCGTGTGCGGGCCGGCGTGCGCACCAGCCTGCTCGATTTCTCCGCGGCGCGGCAGCGCGAGGCGCTCCTGCAAAACGAGATGCCCATCCAGCGCCAGATCATCGCGCTCTTGGACCAACAAATCCAGGCCGGCGCGATGGCGGGGCCGGAGGCGGTTCCCTTCCGCATCGCCCTCCAAAAAACCCAGCTTGACCTCACCGACGCCAAGCGCAACAGCGCCGAGTCCCGCGCGCGCCTGGCGGAATCCATCGGCGTGCCGGTCCGCGCGCTGGACGGCGTGGAGTTGTCAACTACTTTCCCGGATGCCGCGGCCGCGGCGGACCTGACCTCCGGCGAAATGCGGCATGCCGCGATGCTGGGCCGCGCGGACATTCTGGCAGCCCTGTCCGACTACGCGGCGGCGGAGTCCGACTTGCAACTGGAAATCGCCCAACAATATCCCGACGTTCATTTCAGCCCGGGTTACCAATTCGACCAGGGCGACAATATGTGGACCCTCGGCATCAGCGTCGAACTGCCCATCCTAAACCGGAACCAGGGCCCGATTGCCGAAGCCGCCGCGCGCCGTCTGGCGGCCGCCGCCCGTTTCAATGCGCTCCAGGCCACAGTGCTCGCGGACATTGATACCGCCGTGGAGAGCTTTCGCGCCACGGAAAAGGGCCTGGCCGTGCTCCAGGAACTGGCCGGCGCCCAGGCGGCGTCCCGCGACGCCGTTGCCGCGCAGGTCAATGCCGGCGCCGCCGCCCCGCTCGATTTGTTAAGCGCCCAACTCGAACTCGCCGTGGCCGAAGAGGTGCAGTTGGATGCGCGGGTCAAAAGGCAGCAGTCCCTCGCCGCCCTCGAAGATGCCGTCCAACGTCCCATTGAGCTGATAACGCCGGCGTTGATTGAGCGGAATCCGGCGGCCGCAAAGGAGAAACAACCGTGAAGCGAGCCATTGTTCTAATCATCGTCATTGCCATCGCGGCCGGCGGCGGCTTCTGGTGGTATAAGCACCATAACGCCGCCGCCCCTGAGACGCCCGCCGCGGCGGACGAAGGCCCCCAAGTCACCCACGACGCACAGGGCAACACGGTGGTCAGCATGAGTGACGACGAGCAGGGGGATGCGGGGATCGTGTTTGGCAATCCGGCGTCCGGGCAGTGGCCCCAAGAGGGCACAGGCGCCGGACCGGCGGGCAATTCGACTCCGTTGCCAGGCGTCCTCATCCCGCGCGACGCGGTGGTGCAGGTGGAAGGCGCAAGCTGGGTTTATGTGATGAACAAGGCGAATGGCGGCGAAGCCTTCACCCGCATAAAAGCCCCGATGGACCGGCTGACCGACGCCGGATGGTTCGTGACGGGAACCATCAACACGAACGATTACATCGTCGTGACGGGCGCGCAGAAGCTCCTTGCAACAGAACTCAAACCGGCGGGGGCCGACGAAGATGCCGTACCCCCGGTGGTCAGCGTCCAGACCAACGCGCTCAAAACGGCCACGCTGCAGCGTTACGTGCGAGGTTATGGAACGGTTGAACCCGCCCCCGCCACGACCAACGCCCCGGCCGCGAGCGCCTCGCTGGCTGCGCCGTTGGCGGGCGTCGTCACCAAGGTCGCCGTGGTGGAAGGCCAGCATGTCGAGAAGGGCGATTTGGTGGTGGAATTGAATTCAGGCACATTGACCGTGGAAAATGCGGCACAGGAAGTGGCGCGGCAGAGGCAATTATACGCGCAACAGAACACGTCGCTCAGGAATTTGCAGAACGCTGAGGCCCAACTGGCCTTGTTGCGAGTCATCGCGCCATTGTCCGGTACCGTCGTAAGGGTCAACGTCAAGCCGGGTCAGTCGGTGGATTTGCCGACGGTGGTGGCGGAAGTGATGGATTTGAACCGGTTGGTGGCGGCCGCGGCAATTCCGGCCGCGCAAGCCGGCGAATTGAAAGCCGGCAATCCGGTGGAACTGCTGACCGAGCCTGTGGTGACAACGGAACTGGCGTACATCAGCCCGACGGTGGACACGAGCAGCGACACGGTTCTGGTGCGGGTGTTGCTGCCGCCGGGCGCCGGTTTGCGGCCTGGACAATTTGTTCCCTTGCGCATCGTGACGGCGGTTCACACCAACTGCCTGGTCGCGCCGGCGGAAGGGGTGTTGACGGATGAAAGCGGCCAAAGCGTCATCGTGATGGTCAAAGGCAGCGAGGCGACGCAAACGGCAGTGCAGACCGGTCTGCGGGAGAACGGATGGGTTGAAGTCGCCGCTCCGGGACTCAGAGCGGGCGATCCGGTCGTGAGCGTCGGCGCTTACGGCCTGCCGGGCACAACAAAAATCCGCGTTCCAAACGCGGCGGGCGGCGAAACGCCCGCCAATTCATCCACCAATTCGTCCAGCGCCAAATGAAGGCCGACGTCATTTCGCCTTTGGGCCGGTTCGCGACAAAACACGCGCTGTCCATCACGTTTGTCGCGGCGGCCTTGTGTCTGGCCGGAGTTTTCTCCGCCTTGCGAATGCCCTCGTCGGTTTTTCCCCAGACCAATTTCCCGCGCGTCGTCATTCTCGTGGACAACGGCATCATGCCCGCCGATGAAATGATGGCGACGGTGACGCGCCCCATAGAAGAGGCGATGAAGGACATCCCCGGAGCGCTCACGGTGCGTACGGCCACCAAGCGCGGTTCGGCCCAGATCAATGTCTTCTTCAACTGGCAGGTGGACATGTCTCAGTCCGAATTGTATGTCCTGGGGCGGCTCTCCCAAATCCGCGCCGACCTGCCCGCGACCGCCCAAACGGAGATTGAGCGCGTGACCTTCTCGGCCTTTCCCATCATCGGCATCAGCCTCACCAGTTCCAGCCGCGACATCATGTCGCTTTGGGAGACGGCCAATTATGAGTTGAAACCCCGTTTTCTCCAGATTCCCGGCGTGGCGCGCGTGGAAATCAAGGGCGGCCGCGAGCCGGAATTTCATGTGGTGGTTGACCCGCAGAAATTGCAGGCCGCCAGCCTCGCTTTGTCGGACGTGAGCGACGCGCTGACCAAGAACAATCTCATCGCGCCCGCCGGCATGATGGAGGAAAATTACCATCTTTACCTGACCACGGTGGACGGGCGCGTTCATTCGGTGGCGGACATGGAAGAACTGGTGATAGCCGTCCACGCCGGCCACCCGGTGCAAGTCAAGGACGTGGCGCGGGTCGAGCGCGGGCCAAAGCCGGTCTTTCAATCCGTCACCGCTCAAGGTCGCGAGTCCGTGCTGTTGAACATCATGAGCCAGCCGGACGGGAGCACGCTCGAAATTGCCGCGGCGTTGAAAACGAAATTGGATCAACTCCGCCAGGAATTGCCGCCGGACATGCGTCTGGCGTTCTTTTACGACCAGTCGCAATTCGTGCGCGATTCGGTGGGGAGCGTTTGGGACGCGATTATTTTCGGACTGATTCTGTCCGTGCTGATTCTTTATTTCTTCCTGAAGAGCTGGGGCAGCGTGTGGACAGCCATCCTCACCATTCCGATCACGGTCTTGATCACGCTCGTCGCCATGAAACTGGCCAACATGAGCTTCAACATGATGACGCTGGGCGGCATCGCCGCCTCCATCGGGCTGGTGATTGACGACGCCATCGTCGTGGTCGAGGCGATGTGCGTGAAGATCGCAGCGGGCCGGCCCCGGCTGGCGGGAATTGAGGAGGCCATCCACGAGATTCTTCATCCGCTGGTCGGCTCGACGCTGACGCCGGTGGTGGTGTTCATTCCGCTGGCGTTTTTGTCGGGCATTGCCGGCGTGTTCTTCCGGGCGCTGGCGTTGACGATGGTGGTCTCGCTGCTCACCTCGCTGGTTCTGGCGCTCACGCTCACGCCGTCGCTGGCGGCGTGGCTCATCCGCGAGCGCAAGAACAAGGAGGGCGGCGACACGTCCGGCGGAGTGGAGGGCGGTTTTTTGCTGAGGCGCGTCCTGCGCGTTTACGAATGGGCGTTGCGCAAGGCGCTGGCGCATCGCTGGCTCACCCTGCTGGCCTGCGGGGTGGTGGTCGTTGGCTCGGTGTTCATTTACCAGCAATTGAAATCCGATTTTCTGCCCGAGTTTGACGAAGGTGGTTTTATCATTGATTTTTTTGCGCCCCCGGGCACGAGTCTCACCGAAACCTCGCGCCAGCTTTCGGCGGCGGAGCAAATCTTGTCCGCCAATCCGGACGTGGAAAGTTATTCGCGCCGGCTCGGCACGGAAATGGGGATGTTCATCACCGAGGCATACAAGGGCGACTTCGCGGTCAAGCTGAAACGCGACCGCGAGCACTCGACCGATGAGGTCATCGCCGCATTGCGCCACACCTACACCGAGCAATTCCCGGCCTTCCGCTGGGATTTTCCAGGCATCCTGACCGATGTGATCGGCGATTTGCAGTTGACGCCCGATCCGGTTGAAATCAAATTGTTCTCGAGTGATTTGAAATGGCTGGAACAAGTCGCCCCCCGCGTGGAAGGTCAAATCAAAACGATTCCCGGTGTGGTGGACACGTTCAACGGCCTGACGGAAACCGGTCCCTCCATCAATTACCGGGTGCGCCCCGCCGACGCCGCGCGGTTCGGCTTGACTATCCAGGACATCGCCGGCGCGGTCAACACGGCGTTGCTGGGCCAGACGGTGTCGTCCGTTCTGGAAGGCGACCGGGTGGTTGACATCCGCGTCATGGCCAGTCCGGCGAGCGTCAATCGCCTGGCCGCGTTGAGCGAACTGCCGTTGCGCGCCCCCAACGGCGCCGTCGTCCGGCTGGCGCAAGTCGCTGACGTGGCCCAGGAGCCGAGCGAAGTGGAATTGGACCGCGACGATTTGCGGCAGGTCATCATCGTTTCGGCGCGGCTCGAAGGCCGCGATCTGGGCAGCGGCATGAAAGAAATCCAGGACAAGTTGAGCAAGGACACCTGGCTGCCGCCCGGCACCGTCGAGTACGGCGGCCTTTACCAGCAGCAGCAGGAATCCTTCCGCAATCTGGTGGTGGTGCTGCTCGCCGCCATCCTTCTCGTGTTCACCGTGCAACTGATTGAATTCCGCTCCTTCTACGAGCCTTTCTCCATTGTCTTTGGCGCGGTGCTGGCGTTGTTTGGAACGGTGGCGGCCCTCTGGATCACGGGCACCTCTTTGAACATCGTCTCCTTCCTGGGCGCGATCATCGGCGTGGGCATTGTCGCCAAGAACGGCATCCTCATGCTCGACTTTGTGGATCATCTCCGCATCCAAGGCGTCCCGCTCCAAGAAGCCCTCGTCCGCTCCGGCCATCGGCGTCTCCGCCCGGTCTTGATGACTTCTCTGGCGGCGGCTTTGGGGATGCTGCCGCTGGCCTGGGGCATCGGCAGCGGCGCCGAGATGCTCCGTCCGCTCGCCGTCGCCGTGATTGGCGCTCTCTGTATTTCCGTGCTGCTGTCGCTCATCGCCACGCCGGTGGTGTATTACGCCATGTTGCGCGTGCGCGAGAAATCGGCTTTTCGAGAACTGGCGCCGCAGGAGTAACCATGATAGCGTCGGGTGTGATTGAGCCGAATCCGGCGGCCAGAAAGGAGAATCAACCGTGAAGCGAGCCATTGTTCTAATCATCGTCATTGCCGTCGCTGCGGGCGGCGGCATCTGGTGGTATCATCAGCATAACCCCGCCGCTACGCCCGGCGCTGAGAAGCCGGCCGCTGACGAGAAGGCTGCCGCCGGCGAAAAACCGGCCGCGGATGAGAAACCGGCCGCCGACGAGGGCACGCATGTCACCCACGACGATCAGGGCAACTCCGTCGTCAGCATGAGCGACGACGACCAGGGGGACGCGGGGATCGTCTTTGGCAATCCGCCGGCCGGCCAGTGGAGCCAGGAGGTCAAGGGCTACGGGCGGGTGCTCGATCCCGCTCCGCTGGCCGGGCTGCTCAACGAACTGGTCCTGGCCCAAGCCGCCACCAACGCCACCGCCCGCGAATGGGAGCGGCAGAAGACATTGCTCGCCCAAACCAACACTTCCGCCCGCGCCTTGCAAGCCGCCGAAGCCGCCGCACTCCACGACCAACTCGCCCTTCAGTCCGTGCGCGACCGCCTGGCGCTGGGTTGGGGACCGGCGCTGGCCGGGCGGAGCGATTTGCCCGAGTTCGTTCAATCGCTGGCCTCGCGGCAAGCCGTCCTGGTCCGCGTTGACTTGGCGGGCGGCGAAAGCCTGGACGCCGCGCCCGCCACCGCGCGCGTCGTCACGCTGTCCGGCAGAACCACAGAGGCCAAGTTCCTCAGCCCGACGACCGACGTGGACCCGCAGTTTCAAGGCCAGGGCTTTGTTTTCACCGTCCAGCCGAATACGAACTCGCTGGCGCCAGGCCAGGCCGTCACCGTCTGGCTGCAAGTGCCCGGCGAGCCGATGTCGGGCGTCATCGTTCCCAGTGATTCGGTGCTGCGGCTGGAAGGATCGGGCTGGGTCTATGTGATGAACAAGGGCGGCGAATCCTTCACCCGCAAGAAAATCCCGCTGGACCGGCCCGCGGAAGCCGGATGGTTCGTGACGGGGACCCTCAAGCCGGACGACTACATCGTCATCAAGGGCGCGCAAACCCTCCTTTCCGAAGAACTCAAGGCGGCGCTGTCGCCCGACTAACCGCGCCCATGTTAAACTGGATTGTCACATTCTCATTGCGGTTTCGCGGCGTGGTGGTCGCGCTGGCCTGCGTGCTGACCGGCTACGGCATTTACACCGCCGCACACGCCAAGCTGGATGTGCTCCCCAATTTCGTCCCGCCGGAAGTGGAAGTGGAAACCGAGGCGCCGGGTCTCTCGCCCGAACAGGTTGAGATTCTCGTGACCCGGCCCCTGGAAAACACCATCAACGGTTCGGGCAACATGGCCGCGTTGCGCTCCGAGTCCATTGCCGGCTTGTCCACCATCATGGCGGTCTTCAACGAAGGAACCGACATCTTCATCGCCCGCAACCTGCTCAACGAGCGCCTGGGCGAGATGGCCGGCGAGTTGCCCGCCGGCGTCAAGACGCCGGTCATGTCGCCCATGACCTCCGCCACAATGGACCTGCTGAAAATCGGCCTCCTTTCCACCAACCTCTCCCCCATGGATTTGCGCTCGCTGGCCGATTGGGTTATCAAACCCAGAATGCTCTCCATCCCCGGCGTCGCCCGCTGCATTGTCTTTGGCGGCGAAGTCCGGCAGTTCCAAATTCAGGTCCAGCCCGACCGCCTCGTGGCCCACGGTCTCTCCATGTCCGACGTGTTGGAGGCGGCGAAGGCTTCCACCGGCGTGGTCGGCGCCGGCTTCATTGAGAACGCCAACCAGCGCATCCTGGTCCAGCCCGAAGCACAAACGGTCACGCCAGAAGCCCTGGGCGAGGTGGTCATTTCGCAAAGCCAGGGCCAGAGTGTCCGCCTCAAGGACGTCGCCGTCGTGGTCGAGGCCGGCGCGCCCAAGTTCGGCGACTCGCTCATCATGGGCAGGCCGGGGGTTTTTATGTCCATGGGCAGCCAATACGGCGCCAACACGATGGACGTCACTCTCGCCGTCGAAGCCGCCTTGAAGGACATGCAGCCGCTCTTCGACCGGGAAAATATCTACGTGTATCCGCGTCTCCATCGCCCGGCCACCTTCATCGAAAATTCGCTTCATAACATCAACCATTCCCTTTACCTCGGCGCGATCATGGTCGCGGTGGTGCTCTTTGTCTTTCTCGGCCATTTCCGCACCGCCTTCATCTCCCTGACCGCCATCCCCCTCTCGCTCCTCACCGCCATCATTCTGCTCGACAAGTTGGGAGTGACGCTTAACACCATCACCATCGGCGGGCTGGCCATTTCCATCGGCGCGGTCGTGGACGACGCTATTATTGACGTTGAGAACATCTTCCGGCGGCTGCGCGAGAACCAGACGCTGGGCAACCCTCATTCCACCTTCAAAGTCACCCTCGACGCCTGCATCGAAGTGTACAGCGCGGTCGGGTATGCCACTTTCATTGTGGCCCTGATCTTTTTGCCCGTGCTCACATTAACGGGGCTGGTGGGCGCTTTCTTCGCCCCGCTGGCCCTGAGTTACATTCTGGCCATCATGGCCTCGCTCGCCGTGGCGCTGACGCTGACCCCGGCCCTGTCGCTCCTCTTCTTTTCCAAGGGTGTCAAACACACCGAGGACCCGCTCGTCCAACGCTGGGTCAAAGCGATCTACGGAAAAATCCTCGGCTTTGTTTCCCTCTGGCCGCGCGCGCTCCTGGCCATCGGCGTGCTGATTTGCGTCGGCGCCTGTTTCCTCATGCCCAAACCGAGCGACGAGTATTTGCCCGATTTCCGCGAAGGCCACTTCGTCCTCCAGATTCAGGCCATCCCCGGTACTTCCCTGCCGGAAATGATGCGCGTTGGAGGCCAAATTACCAAGCTCCTCCTGGCCAAGCCGGAAATTGCCACCGCCGAGATGCAGGTCGGTCGCGCCGAACAGGGCGAGGACACCTGGGAACCCAACCGCTGCGAATTCCACGTCGAGCTCAAGGAGAACATCCCCGGCAAGGTCCAGGCCAAGCTCATGGATGATTTGCGCGACATGCTCGACGGCTTCCCCGGCATCCAGTCCGAAGTGGTCACCTTCCTGGGCGACCGCATCAGCGAAACCATTACCGGCGAATCCGCTCCGGTCGTCGTCAATGTCTATGGCGATGACCTGGACGTGATTGACGACAAGGCGCGGGATGTCGTTCGCGTCCTCCAGTCCATCCCCGGCGGCAACAATGCGCAGGTCAAGTCCCCCCCCGGCGCTCCCCGCATGGCGGTCCGCCTGCGCGCCGACCGCCTGGCGCAACTGGGCTTTCGCCCCCTGGACGTTCTCGAAGCCGTCCAAACCGCCTACCAGGGGACCATTGCGGCGCAGGTTCACCAGGGCAGCCAGGTGACGGATGTCAATGTGCTGCTGGACCCGGCCCTGCGGCGCGAACCGGAGCAGATCGGCTCGCTCCTCCTCAGGAACCCCGCCGGCCTGGTCATGCCGTTGCGCGAACTCGCCGATGTGTTCTTGACAACCGGCCGCTATACCATCCAGCACGACGGCGCCAGCCGCCGCCAGGTCGTCGCCTGCACCCCGACCGGCCGCGACATCACCTCCTTTGTCGAGGAAGCCAAAAAAGAAGTCGCGGCGAAGGTCAATTTCCCGAAGGGTGTCTATGCCGTTTTCGGCGGCAACGCGGTCGCCGCCGCGCAGGCGCAAATGGAATTGCTGATTCACTCCGCGATTGCCGGCGCGGGCATCCTTCTGCTGCTCATCGTGGTGACGCGGAACTGGCGCAACCTGCTGCTGGTTCTGGCCAACGTGCCTTTCGCCATGGTCGGCGGCGTCCTCGCGATATGGGCCACCACCAAGTTCGGCGCCCCGGGCGCCAACGCCCTGACCATCGGCTCCCTCGTCGGATTTGTCACCCTCTTTGGGATCACCATGCGCAACTCCATCATGATGGTTTCCCACTTCGAGCATCTGGTCAACGTCGAGGGCGTGACCTGGGGCCAGGCTGCGGCCATTCGCGGCGCCTCCGAACGCGTCGTTCCCATTCTCATGACCGCGCTGGTGACGGCGCTGGGCTTGTTGCCGCTGGCGATGGGCACCGGCGAAGCCGGCCAGGAAATCGAAGGCCCCATGGCGCTGGTCATTCTCGGCGGCCTGATCACCTCCACCTGCCTCAACCTCCTCATCCTGCCCACCCTCGCCCTGCGCTACGGCAAATTCGGCGCGAAGAAGGTGAGCGAGGATTGATCCCCAAACTGAAGATTTTTTGTGACTGTTCAGGTAGGGACGCCTCGCCGAGGCGTCCGCGCCGCGTCCAGCGGCGCAAGGGATCGCCGCCCGGACGCCTCGGCGAGGCGTCCCTACCTGGGTAGTTGCGAATTTTGGAACAGGAGGAAACAGAGAAAACAGAGAAAAAACTCCGTTATCTCTGTTTGCTCCTGTTCAAAATCAGTTTGCCGAACCCGAAAATGCAAGTACGATGAAGCCATGATCGAATTGTGAGCCGGGAGGGTCACGTCTTAACATTTAACAATTGACACTAGGGTCGCTTAAGCTGCCTGCAACTCGCGCACATGGGCTACATCCCGCCGGGAGACTGGCCGGAGCTTGTTGCTCTCAACGGTGGCCACTGTCAAAGTGTGCCCGTCGAGCGTGGTAAATTCCACTTCGTAAGCCACACCGGCCTTGTGGATGTGGACCACCGTGCCGACATCGCCCGTCTTGAGCTTCTCGCCGGGCAAGTCCGCCGTCAACACCACGCAATCATGTTCGTTGATCTTCATCCGTCTTGCAAAGGATACGCCGTAATCAAGCGGGGCGCAACTTCTCCATGATCCGCCCCAATCCTCGCCCGGCATCGCCTCTGCGTGTGAATGGTTCGATATGAAACGCAGATGACTCGAAAAAGCAGTCGTCGAGGGCAGCGACTGCGGCATGCGAGGGCGCATGGGCTCCCCACCAACGTGGCCCAAGTCCTCGCTATTCTTTGAATTAGGACACCACTGGAAAAAGTCACCCCTCGACAGACTTCCCCCCTTGCTTCAAGATGGAATCATGGAATCGCCTCCGCCCCAACGGCCGCCGCGAAAAGCGCCGCCCCGCAAGAAACCCGTCCTGGTCCTCGGCTTGGGCAACGACATCCTCAGCGACGATGCGGCGGGATTAAATGTCGCCCGCGAAATCAAGCGCCGCCTCTCCGGCTCCGACAGAATCGAAGTTCAGGAAACCTCCGAAATGGGGCTGGCCCTTCTGGATTTCATCGTCGGCTTCCAGAACTTGGTCCTGGTGGACGCCGTGCAGACAGGACACGCGCCCCCCGGCTTTCTCCATGAATTTGACGGCGCGGAACTTAAAGTCCTGCCGGTGGTGTCCCCGCATTTTCTTGGGGTTGGGGAAATGGTGGCGCTGGGCAGGCAATTGGGCTTGCAGGTTCCGCGCCGGGTCAAGATCTTCGCCATTGAAGTCCGGGACCCGTTCACCGTCGGAGTTTCCATGACCCCGCCGCTGCGCGATGCGCTCCCATCCATCGCCGCCCGCGTCCTGGCCGCCGCCCGCCGCCTGGCCGGCCCCCGGAACCGCCCGCGCCGCGACTGAGCCAAGCGCGGCTTGCAAGAAACCAAGAGAGAGGCGCTCTGCCGAGACCCCGCTACGCCCTGCCGAAATCAGGCTTGCATTTTTCTTCAACACGAGCTTGACAAAAATTAGATCCTATGGTTACATTGTCCGCGTGAGGCACGAAGTCACAGCCAAGGCCGCCGCCAGCAGGAGGCGTCCAGTCGGCGCGCAGAGAGTGCGCCGCAAGGAATCCTCAACCAGACCGCGGACGGAAAATGGCATCAAGTTGAGACAAAATGGGGTTATTGGTCGTGAGAGTGTTGCTGAACAATGTAATGAAAACCGACAATGCCCCAGCGAACATTGCGTTTCCGACCCTCGTGAGCCTCCATATCGTTTTTGGTTGACCCGGCAGGCAAACTTTTCCATAATGTGGCAGATGTTACCATTTTAACTCGGACTTTGGCTTATGACTCTAAACGTCTCTCTACGCGTACCTGATGGCATTGTTCTTGCTTCCGATAGCTTGGCGACACTTATGCAGATGGTCAATCAGAAGATGAATGTGCAAGCAACTTGCGCGAGTTGCGGCGCTAAAATGGAGTTAAAAGGATGTTCAAGCCCCTCCAATGAGCATTCCCAGCTCGACTTGGCCGTATGCTCAAAAGATGTACCCCATTCAAAAGCGTTTCGGGTTGGCCACGTATGGATCTGGATTCGTCAATAATAGAAGCATTTACAATCACATAATCGAATTGGCCGACCGATTCCCGGAGGATTCCGGGAAGCCTGACCATTTGGAAATAATGACGACTTTCCTTGCGGATTATTTCAAAAACCAATTGTTGATAGAATGGAAATCCACCGGAGTAGACGCAAACCTGCAACCAGATAATTGGCATCCGTTTGGATTTCATTTCGTTGGGTTCACGAAGGATGCGAATGGCGATCCTGTGCCCCATACCCACCTGATAAGAATTGGCAGAACTCCATTTATTGAACGATACACCGACATCGGTTGCACTTGGTCTGGCGACGGGTCTGTCGTTGGGCTTTTGTGGCAAAATCGCAATGTAAATTTCCCTTCGTTTTCGTTGCAAGATGCTCTTGATTATGCCGAATTTCTAATCAAAACCACAGCGGACTTTCAGAGGTTCTCAGGAATATTGCCAACGGTGGGTGGAGAGATTGACATGGCGTTAATCACAAATCGGCGCGGTTTCAAGTGGATTGCACAAAAAGAACTATATCGTATATTAGACCGAGAGGAAACATTATGAGTTATGCTTATTTTCAAGGCCAAGAGGCCCAAGCCCTGGCTTACTATAAAAAACTATTGGAAATGGAGTCGGATGCAGAGGCCCGCAAAGCAATTGGCGAGCTCTTGGTTAAGTTGCAGGAATCCCTCGATAAAGCAGGTAAAAATGCAATTCCAGTCCATGAGGGAATGCATAACGCCGTCGCCGCGTAACATCATTTCTTAGTAACCAGCAATTATTCCACCGTCCACTTGTGATCCGTCAACCGCCGCCGTTGCTGGCGTTTGATAATGCGCTGAGTGAATTCGGCAACGGTTGAAATGGACAGGCCCCCCCCGGCTTTCTCCATGAATTTGACGGCGCGGAGCTTAAAGTCCTGCCGGTGGTGTCCCCGCATTTTCTTGGGGTTGGGGAAATGGTGGCGCTGGGCAGGCAATTGGGCTTGCGAGTTCCGCGCCGGGTCAGGATCTTCGCCATTGAAGTCCAGGACCCGTTCAGCGTCGGGCTTTCCATGACCCCGCCGCTACGCGATGCGCTTCCCTCCATCATCGCCCGCGTCCTGGCCACCGCCCGCCGCCTGGCCGCTGCGCAAAAATAACTTCCGATTTTGCCGGCGCGCTTTGGAAAACCCCCGTCTCGGAACGCATGAGCATTCGGAAGCGTTGATTGAGAATTGGTCATTGAAAATGGGTCATCGGCAATTGAGTTTTCCTTCCCCGCAGGCTCAATTGCCATTTTCAAATTTTCAATGACCCATTGTCATTCGCCTTCAAAAATGCGATTCGATGGAAATGTGCGATACGCAAGTTATTGAGGCCCAGGCCTTTACAAAAATTCGCGTTGCTTCGCGCTTTTCCGTTGACAATGAGGGCCTTAAGAACTAATCTAACCTAAGTGAGGACGGCAGGTCATTTGGACTGCGGGAGACGGCTTCCGCTTTTGGAACGGGAACGGTTCGCGAAGAGCAAACCGGCGGGGGGCCGTCCTGCGCCCAAACTGCGGCGGCTCGCGGCCGGGCGGATGAGCGCCCCCGGCTGTCACCCGGAAGCTTGCATCGGAAGCGTGGCGGCGCCCGGCAGAGCGCCGCATTATTCGCGTTCCACTCGCCCTGCCCGGCAGCGGAAGGGTCAATGGCGGCGCTCTGCCGGGCGCTGCTGCGGGGCATCAATCCAACCCAAAAAGCGAAGGTTAATTAAGGCTAAAATTAAGCTCAATTAAGGTTAATTAGTGTCCGGCAGAAAACTCTTGTTTTTGTAGAAAAGTAGCATGGTACATCAATCAAGATGAAGTCATTTGTTAATGAAACTGATCGTTTTTTCCTTTTTCCCCGGTTTG
>Ga0182027_10006086_pt1 | contig 18176 bp, 15 predicted proteins | sample 712E1DmetaG_FD_121300 | JGI IMG/M metagenome (GOLD analysis project Ga0182027, IMG submission 121300) | Permafrost microbial communities from Stordalen Mire, Sweden - 712E1D metaG (Illumina Assembly) | ecosystem: Environmental > Terrestrial > Soil > Wetlands > Permafrost | place: Sweden... | reverse complement strand
TCTACCAAGTAGGAAGCTTCGCAGTAGGCAACCGTTTGCTCGAGACTGACCAGCGCACCGTGCAGTCCGACATGACCCGAAACAACACGATCACCTCGGGCCACCGCGCCTGTCAGGGATGCGGTGAGGCTCTCGGTGCACGGTACGTGCTCGACGCCGCAATGCGCGCAACAGGCGGAAAGCTCGTGGCTGTGAACGCCACTGGTTGTCTGGAGGTGTTCACGACCCCCTATCCCGAGACGTCGTGGCAGCTTCCCTGGCTGCATTCACTGTTCGGCAATGCAGCAGCGGTGGCAACCGGTGTCGCTGCCGGCCTCCGAGCCCAGAATCGGAGCGACATAAGGGTGATCGCCCAAGCTGGCGACGGCGGAACGGTGGACATCGGTTTCGGCTGCCTGTCAGGCATGTTCGAGCGCAACGACGACGTCCTTTTCGTCTGCTACGACAACCAGGCCTACATGAACACCGGCGTCCAGCGCTCGGGCGCGACCCCTGCCGCAGCCCGCACCGCCACAACCGAGGCCGTCGGCCCTGAGCCTGGCAATGCCTTCGGGCAGGGCAAGGACATGGCCACCTTGGCGATGGCGCACGGGATCGGCTATGTGGCGACCGCCACGGTGTCGGACCTGCACGATCTCGAAGCCAAGGTGGAGCGGGCCATGGAATTCCGCGGAGCACGCTACCTGCATGTGCTCGTGCCGTGCCCACTCGGATGGGGGAGCGACTCGGCAGATACCATCCGGGTCGCTCGGCTAGCCAAGGAAACAGGCCTGTTCCCGGTCTACGAGGCCGAATACGGCACTGTCACTGCGACCTCTTCCATACGCCACCGCGTTCCGGTTGAGGATTACCTCCGCCTGCAGCGCCGATTCCGCCATTTGTTCGACAGCTCGGGAGTGGTGCGAAGGCCCGAGGTCGTGGAGCGGCTCCAGGCGCTCGCCGACCGCAACATCGATCGCTTCGGCCTTGTCAAAGAAGAGGTGGCGTGATGGACAAGCCGTTTGCAATCACCTTGGACGTTGGCACCAGCCTTGCCAACAAGACTGGCTCTTGGCGCGTTGATCGCCCCGTATACCTCGACAGGCTGCCGATGTGCAACGACGCCTGCCCCGCTGGGGAGAACATTCAGGGCTGGCTCTACTACGTCGAGGAGGGCGACTACGAACAGGCATGGCGCCGGCTCGTCGAAGACAACCCAATGCCGGCGATCATGGGCCGCGTCTGCTACCACCCTTGCGAGACCGCCTGCAACCGGGCCAAGCTCGACGAAGCGGTCGGGATCAACGCGGTCGAGCGCTTCCTCGGAGACCAGGCCATCGAACACGGCTGGTCCTTCGAGCTGGATGCACCGCCAGCTCCGGGTCGAGTGCTGGTCATCGGATCTGGTCCGGCCGGGCTGTCTGCCGCCTACCACCTTCGCCGGCTAGGTCACGAAGTTTCGATATACGAGGCCGGATGGGCGACCGGCGGCATGATGCGTTTCGGCATCCCGAAATACAGGCTCCCGCGTGAGATCCTCGACGCCGAGATAGACCGGATCGTTGACCTCGGCATAGACCTTCGGCTGGGTCAAAGGGTGACCGACGTGCCCGAAGCGATGCGGGCCGGTGGCTTCGACGCGGTCTTCCTGGCCGTAGGAGCACAGCTCGGCAAGCGCGCTTACCTGCCCGCGGGCGACTCGGCGCATGTAATCGACGCCGTATCCCTGCTGCACTCCATGGAGGGGGCCGAACCCCCGAGCCTCGGGCGACGCGTCGCCATCTACGGCGGAGGCGACACTGCCATGGATGCAGCACGCACGGCCAAGCGCCTCGGGGCTACTGACGCCGTGGTCGTCTACCGGCGGACCCGCGAGAGGATGCCCGCCCACGACATCGAGGTCGAGGAAGCCGTTGAGGAAGGTGTCCTCATGAAGTGGCTTTCGACGATCACCGACGTCGACTTCGACCAAGGCCACATCGTCATCGAGAAGATGGCACTCGACGAGCACGGGTTCCCCCAGCCCACGGGCGAGTTCGAGGAGCTCGACGCGGACTGCGTTGTCCTCGCCCTCGGCCAGGAGTCTGATCTCGCGCTGCTCGCCAGCATGCCTGAGGTTGTCGTCGTCGACGGATCAGTCCAAGTGGGCCAGGATTTGATGACGGGCCGCCCCGGAGTGTTCGCCGGAGGCGATGTGCTGCCATTCGATAGGACAGTCACCACCGCTGTCGGCAATGGCAAGAAGGCAGCTCGCGCTATTGACGCCTGGCTGCGCGGAGAGTCGTTGGCGACGCCGGTTCGCCATGAGCTGGCCGGCTTTGAGCTGCTCAACACCTGGTACTACGCAGACGCGCCGCGCACAGAACGGCCTCGCCTAGAAGTCGCTCGACGTACCTCGACCTTCGACGAGGTGGTACAGGGCCTTGACGAGTCCAACGCCTTGTTCGAAGCCCGCCGCTGCTTGTCGTGCGGGAACTGCTTCGAGTGCGATAACTGCTTCGGCGTCTGTCCTGACAACGCCGTTGTGAACCTCGGCTACGGCAACCGGTATCGGTTCGACTACGACTACTGCAAGGGCTGCGGAATCTGTGTTTCGGAGTGCCCCTGCGGTGCAATCGTCATGGAGCCTGAACTGGCCTGACAAAGAACCTTCCAAGCCAGCAGTTCAGCCGGTCTCCTCGAGGCGAGCACGGAAGGACTCGGCGTTGCTACGAAGCGATCCTCGATGGAGATCGCCGCCAATGAGGATCGCAACGTCGTTACCGTAGAACTCTGCGACCTCTCGTACCCGCTCGAGGGTCATGCCGCCGCCCGCTGCAGGCATGATCTCCGCCGAGGATCCCAAGTCGGCACGACAGTGCTCCGCGATCGTCGAGCAGTCCTTCTCCGAGAAACTGAATCTGCCTCCGGCGTGGGGAAACGCCGACAGGTCGGCGCCTGCGAGTCTTGGAAGAGTCCCGAAGACGAGACCGGGGGCCATACCCTGCCGTTCCTCGACCACGAGCGATCCCAGCATCGAGGGGTGCGCCATGATCGGAACCCGACCTTCGGTGCGCAGGGAAAGGTAGCGGATGGTGTCGTAGCCGACGATACCCGGCAGCACAAGCAATCCGCCCGCACCAGCCTTGAGTGCTATCTCGACTCTTGAGTCGAGCTGCTCAAGCGGAGCATTGACGCAAGGCATGTAGAGAGCGCGAGTTCCGTAGCGGTCATTTGCAGCGCGAACCGCCTCTCCACAGCGCTTCACCCTGTCCGCGAAGTCGGCATATGGCTGGTTTGCGAGACCGTGGTCATCCTTGATGAGGTCTATGCCTCCTGCCGCGCAGTCAAATACCATCTCCGCGAACCCTTGGGCCGAAGTGCCCATCGGCTTTATCGCCGTCGCAAGCAAGGGCCTCTCATATGCACCCAGCAGGTCCCTAACCCCCGCGGTGCCAAAGCGCGGGCCTGCAAAGTGCCGAAGGAACGATTCCGGAAGGTCCACGTCCTCGAGACGAACTCCCGGCCACATCGAGCAATTGCCGAAGAGGACGTTGATGAGCTGCGGTAACTCCCAGCCCGTAACCTCGACCGAGTAGCTGATCACTACCTCAGAGCAGGACTCGCCCGAGGACTCGACGTCCTCGACCCGGCCGACGACGTTATTCGCGATGTCGGAATCGGTAACAAGCTCCAGGGGAAACTCTATGGTCTCCTCGACCGCGAGCGCTCGAGAAACCAGATCGATCTGTTCAGTCGAACCATGGAGCCGATAGTGCGCGTATATCCGCCCGTGGCTTGAGTCAACCTGGTCAACATGCACGTTCATTGTGCCTAGATCCCTTCTGGGTGTCACCAGCCAGAGTGACGAAGGCGGAGCCGCCCCGCGCCGGCAGCCCATAGCGCCATCACGGCCGGTGTTGCTCGTATTCGTTGTAGAGAGCAACTGCTTCCTCGAAGTAGGAGACCCCTCCGACGAGTGCGACGCTTGCATATGCAGTGCACTCGCCTGTGCAGACATAACCGAGAGCAGTCCGCTCAAGTTCCGCGGCAAAGGCCACGTGAGGAAGGCGCCGGACATCTAGTGGGGACAGGCGGTCCATGACAGCTCGTTCCAGATCCACATTCCAGCTAGACATCTCTTCGGCCACGATGGCGCTCTCGACTACGAACTCGCGAACGACAGCGTCGAGAACCTCGATCATTGAAGGGATACCACTTGTGAGGCCAAGCTCGATGCGCAGGCCACCACGTGGAATCTTCAGCCCAGCGTCTGCGAGCACTATCACGTCGCCATGCCCTGCGCCGGTGAGCAGCTCCACCAAACCGGGGTGCAGGATTCCATTCGGCCTCACAGCGCTTCCGCCCGCTCGGCCACAGGCCCGCGCTCGTCGCCGCTGACCGGTGTGAGCTCGATGCCAAAGTGCTCACCGGTCAGCTGTTCAACCGTACTGACGACATGCCTTGCAGCCAGCCCGTAGAAGTCGAGGAGGTAGGGGAGGCTCCCCCCATGCGCGTAGGTGTCGCGAAGGCCCATCCGTATCAGTCGTGTGCCGATGGCTTGTTCCGCCATGAGTTCCGCGACCGACGAACCGAGACCTCCCGTGACGAGGTGGTTCTCGAGGGTAATCACGCCCCGTCGTGCTGCTCCGACAGCTTCAAGAAGGGCCTCATCGGTGAAGGGCTTGATCGTCGACACGTGCACGTGGCCTAGCGAGACTCCCTTCGCGCGAAGCGCAGCAACAGCGGGCATTGCCTCGCCGGTGCAGATGCCCGCGCTAATCAGGCATATGTCATTGCCGACCTCTAGCACCCGGGCTCGACCAAGTTCAAGTGGTTCACGAAAGAGACGTGGGACGCTCCCGCGAAGGATGCGACAGTAGACCGGTCCGTCCACATCAGCCGTCGCCTCAAGAACGGTTTCGACTTCGGTTGCGTCTCCACAGTCCACGACGGTCATGTTCGGAAGGATCCGCATCAATGCGACATCATCGATGGCCTGATGCGTAACACCGCCAGGAGTCGTAAGGCCGGGGAGGAAACCCATCAAGCGGACCCGAAGATTCGGATATGCGATCGACATCGCTATCTGGTCATAGGGCCTGCGCGTGACAAACACGGCGAAGGTGTGCACCAAGGGCAGCAGGCCTTCTCGGGCAAGTCCGCCGGCGACGCTCATCATGCTCTGCTCGCTCAAACCGCAGGAAATGAATCGATCTGGAAAGGTCGCCTTGAAGTGATCGATCTCGACAGAGTTTGTGAGATCGGCCGAGAGGCAATACACTTCGGGTCTGTTGCGAGCGAACTCCACCAAGCTCGCGGCGTATGGACGGCTTACGCGTTCGATCGTGGTCATGATCGAGCCTCCTCCGGGCTGAGGTCGAGATCCTTCAGAGCCAGTTCGTCCTCCCCTGGGCGGAAACGTACGTAGTGCTTGTTCGCTCGCGATGCCAGGCTCGGGATGCCTCGCCAAGAGCAGGTTCTCGCTACCACGAAGAGTGGCTTGTCAGGAACTGGCTCGAGCGCAGGTGCTGCGAGGGCGTCCGTATCATGACCGTCAACCTCGTGAACGTCCCATCCAAAAGAACGGACGCGCTCGACGATCGGTTCGATCTCGTGGACATCGCGAATCGGCCCGTCGCATTGACCCCCGTTCGCGTCAAGGTAGACACCGAGGTGGTCGAGGCCATGGTGCGCGGCCAAAGAGAGAGCCTCCCAAGTCTGGCCTTCTTGAAGTTCTCCGTCGGACATGTAGACCCAGACGCGGCCGCGGTCACCACGCTCCCGACGAGCGAAAGCAATCCCAAGACCGATAGAGAGTGCCTGCGCCAGCGAGCCAGTTGTCACTTCAACCCCCGGCGAATGCTCGGCTCCGATCTGTTCAACCGTTGAGCCGTCGCGGTCGTAATGATCGAGCGCGTGCTCGTCGAGACGGCCGACCTCAATCAAGGTCGCGTAGAGCCCGAGTGAATAGTGCGTGCACGAGAGTAAGAATCGGTCATTATCCGGGTCTCGCGCCCCGTTGTATGCCGAGCCGCTACCCGCCGGTCGCCCGCTGTTGGGAACGCCGTCGAACTCGCGCGGAATGAGCGGACCAACCGATGGTCCCAAATGCATCACCCTCAGGTACAGCGTCGCCAGCGTCTCGGCGGAACTACACGCCTGACAGAGGTAACCCCCCTTGTTCTCAATCGTGTGGAGAAGCACCCGGTTTCGGACCGCTGCAGCAACCCGATCAACCTCGGCCTTAGTCGCCTGTTCAGTCACCGATCCGTTCCTCCTCCTGCCAAGTCGAAGTTCTCCCATTTGTCGCGGCCCATACCTGTGACAAGACGGCCGAGTGGGCTTGCCGAAAACCAATGAGTAGACGACTGCTTCATACTCGGACCTCCTCGAGCACCCTTGCGATGCTTTCGACAAAAGGCGGCCGGAGAATCCCACGGTCGGTGATGAAGGCTGTGATGAGATCCGCTGGCGTCACGTCGAATGCAGGGTTCCACACGGGCACGCTGGCCGCAGTCCGATAGCCGCCACAGGAGAGAACCTCGCTGGCGGGTCGCTGTTCGATGACAATCTCCGCACCGGAGTTGATGTCCGGATCGAATGTCGTAAGTGGCCCGGCAACGTAGAAGGGTATTCCGTGAGCCCGCGCCAGGACGGCATGGGTGTAGGTGCCGATCTTGTTCGCCGTATCTCCGTTTCGCGTGACCCGATCGCATCCGACCACGACTGCCTCGACTCGGCCCGCCGCCATAGCGGCACCTGACATGCTGTCGGTAATCAGCGTCACAGGAATTCCCGCGGCAGAAAGTTCCCAAGCTGTAAGGCGCGCGCCTTGGAGAAGAGGACGGGTCTCGCTCACGAGGACCTCGATCGGCTCTCCCGCCGTCGCCTTCGCGTAGACCACACCGAGCGCCGTTCCCCAGCCACTGGTCGCCAGGCGTCCGGTATTGCAATGGGTGAGAATCTTTGTCACTCCGGCAAGCTCGCCACGACCGTATTCACCGATCAGTCGGCAAGATTCGCGACCCTCCGCCTGAATCGCGAGTGCCTCCTTCTCTGCCCGGGCGGCCATTTCCTTGCCAGAAGCCGCACTTCTGGCCGCGGCGGCAGTCCGCCGAACCGCCCAAGGAAGGTCGACGGCCGTGGGGCGCGCGGCCACAATTGTGTCTGCGACTATTTCGAGGCTCGCAATCGCGGAGGGTAGGTCACTCGAGACCGTGTGCTGCAAACCAAGGACGACCCCGAAGGCGCCACAAGCGCCGATCGTCGGTGCACCGCGGACAACCATTCGCCGGATCGCGTCGACAACTCCGTCGACGGTGTCAATCCTCCGGTACTGCTGCTGCTCGGGCAGCAGCGTCTGATCTATGACCTCGATATGGTCGCCCAACCACTCGACCGAGCAACGAAGCGCTGGCTCTTGTGTCATATCCCGTGTCCGATGAACTCGTCCGCGAGCTCTACGAGCTCAGACGGAGAACCGACCCCGGCGCGTTCAGGTGCGATCTTTCGCGCGAGACCCAGTAGAGCGCGAACCACAACCTCCCTCTGATCCTCCGGAAGTGTCTCGACATCAGAGACGTGAGCAAGACCTACCGTGCGCCTGCAGAGCTCTGCTGCCGTCATTCCGATCGCGTCACGATGAACCTTCTTCAGCCATCCCTCAAGAAAGTCTTCGCTAAAGACCCGCGGGTCAACCCGGTCTGGCCACAGCGCTCGCATCTCTCCGACGAAACCGTTCCAAGTCTCTCCCGGTAGCGCCCGGACAAAGTTCGCGAGGTCCTCATCCCCATGAACACGTGCCCGCGCAAGAGCGAACAGGTAGTTCCCGAACAGGCAGCTCAGGTCGAACCCAACAGGTCCGTAGAACGCAAATTCGCAGTCAAACGCGCGGGTGCTGCCGTCGGAGCGAACCATGACGCTTCCGGTGTGCAGGTCCCCGTGAATCAGAGACTCCGCCTCGGTCATGAATGTGTATTTCATCTCGCCCATCGCTGTGCAAAACGGCTCGTCGCCACGAAGCGAAGCGACTTCCCCTTCGAGTTCAGGTTGAAACCAATTACGGTCCTCGGCGATATAGGGCTCTGTGAAAACAAGGTCCTCGGTGATCTCACACAGCGCGGGGTTGATCGACCCTGCGACTCGATATTTCAGCTCGTTCGCGTCGACTCCGAAAAGTGAGGTACCAAATGCGACTCTGGCGACGTAGCGACCCATTGCGTCTGCCGCGCCAACGTGCCGCTCGCCGTTGTTGAGCGCCGTGCGCCACACTTTGAAACTGCTCAGGTCCTCCATTGCAAGCACATACCGCTCGTGGCAGAAGTCGAAGAACTTCGGCACCAGCTCCGGTGCCAGCTGTCCGTGTATTTCTAGAACCCGGGCCTCTGCAGTCGTGCGTTCCGGCGTCAGCGGCCAGCTCGGACCGGTCATTCGTACGTACGGGAGTGCTTGTTTTAGGACCAAACTCCTGTCGCTGCTGTCGCGAACGATGAAGATGAGATTCAAATTGCCATCACCAACCTCGCATACGGTCAGCTCCGTGCCCGTGTCCAGCAGGCCGCACAATGAAGGCCGCGACTCGATGTACTCGGCGACAGACCCCGGCGTTAGCAGTTCGTACATGGACTCTTCCTTCATCATCACTCGACACGTCCCGAAACCCTGTCATTTGCCGCCGACTCAGCCACCGGCAGACCACGGCACTTGTCTGGGCCGCGACCGACGTCAACTGCAGCGGCCTGGAACCGCCTACTTCCCATCCGCACTGCCCCAGGGGTGATCGCAGCCTCAGCGAGGATCAACGTCAGCCTTCTTCATCGTCAGCTGACTGCTGCAGAATCACAGCTGGCGGGTGACTCTGCCGTCGGCGTTTGTAGGGGAAAGTGGCACGCTGCCAGGTGGCGATCTCCGAAACCCCTGAGCATCGGCTCCTCTTCAGCACAGATCTCCTGAGCGAACGAGCAGCGAGTCCGGAACCGACATCCAGAGGGGGGATCAATAGCGGAAGGCAGTTCCCCCTTTATGTGCCTTCCTCGCGTCTTCCTACCTTTACCGACGTCCGCTACCGGAATGATGTCGATCAATGCCCGAGCATACGGGTGAACAGTCTTCTCGTATAGCTGAACAGCCGGAGCTACTTCGACCAACTTTCCCAGGTACATCACACCGATCGTGTCTGATACGTATTTGACGACGGCAAGATCGTGAGAAATGAATATGTACGCAAGCCCCCGACGTGCCTGTAGGTCCTTGAGCAAGTTGAGGATCTGTGCCTGAATAGAGACATCAAGAGCAGAGACGGGCTCGTCGGCCACGATGAGCCTGGGGTTGAGGGTGAGGGCACGCGCCAGTCCTATCCGCTGACGTTGTCCGCCCGAGAATTCGTGGGGGTACAGATCCATGGCCCGCTTCGACATCCCCACCTCGTCCAGCAGCTCCTCGACACGCCTGTTGCGGTCTTTCGAGTCGCCGATGCTCTGCACCACCAGCGGCTCGCGAAGGATGGTGCCGACCCGCATCCGCGGGTCGAGCGAAGCGTAAGGATCTTGGAACATGATCTGTAGGTCGCGGCGGTAGCCGCGCAGGGGTCCGCCCTTCATCCGCGTAATTTCCTGACCCTCGAAGCGAATCGATCCGCTGTTCACGGGTTCGAGCGCCACCACCATGCGTCCGATAGTCGTCTTTCCGCATCCGGACTCGCCTACGAGGCCGAACGTCTCACCGTTGCGCACGGTGAACGAGACGTCCGAGACTGCCTTGACCGATCCGACTCTTCGACGAATCAACGAACCCTCTGAAACAGGGAACTCCTTCACAACGTGTTCCAGTTCTAGGAGCACACCGGTGCGCTCCAAGTCCTGGACACGGTCCTTTTGGCGAATAGAAGTCCCGGGGTCGACCTTCGCCGACACATCTGAACCATCACCGAGACTTCCCGACACCAGCTTGCCGGTCTTCTCATCTGTACCTACCTGGTGGTAACACGCCACGACATGGTCAGGCCCGCTATCAGCTGCTTGCACCAAGGGAGGTTCCGACTGCTTGCAGACCGGCTGTACGTAGCGGCAGCGCGGACTGAACCGACAGTCGCAGATCGCTCCGGACAATTCGGGAGGCTTTCCGGGAATGCTCAGCAACCGGACAGACGAATCCTGGTCAAGCTTCGGCACCGAAGCCAGGAGCGCCTCCGAATACGGGTGCCGCATCCGCGTGAAGACATCCTCCGTCGAGGCCCCCTCGATCAGCTTGCCGGCGTACATCACGAGCATCTGATCGGTACGACCGGCGATAACCCCCATGTCATGTGTGATGAGGACCACGGCCATGTGAAGCTCCTCGCGCAATCGGTCGAGAAGATCGAGTATCTGTGCCTGGATCGTGACGTCGAGGGCTGTGGTGGGTTCGTCAGCGATGAGCAGCTTCGGCTCGCAAGCAAGCGCCATCGCGATCATGACCCGCTGTCGGAGGCCTCCCGAGAGCTCATGAGGATACGCATTCAACCGCTCCATGGGCCGCGGCACGTCCACGAGGTCAAGCACCTCAAGGGCCCTGAGACGAGCTACTCGTCGGGAAGCGCCTCGGTGCAGCCGCACCGACTCTGAAATCTGGTGACCAATGGTCATGGTCGGATTCAGTGATGTAAGGGGATCCTGAAAGATCATGCCGACGTAGTTGCCGCGAACCTTGCACATGGCTCGCTGGGACATCGGTACAATGTCCCTACCGAGAAGCCGGACCGCTCCAGCCGTCACGTGCCCGACATTCGGTAGAAGCTTCATTATCGACAATCCGATTGTGGTCTTCCCACACCCGGACTCCCCGACCAGACCTACGCATTCTCCTTCCTCCACATGGAACGAGACGTCGTCTACTGCAGTCACGGTCGAGTGCCGTAATCTGAATTCTGTCCGCAAGGCCTCAACTTCAAGAACTACGCTCAACGCGAACACCTTGAACCGTTCGAGGTCAACGCGACATACATTGACCTTAATGTTAGCCGCGCGTCCCGGGAATAGCTAGCCGTGCATACCCCTCAGTTGGCACTACTGACAGCAAACACCGTGCCCAGTGCCAGTTCTCGTTTGATCCAGACACGGGTGGCCGATGCTTCGCCCACCGGCAGGAATTGCGAGAGGCGGCGCGGTATGCTCTCGCTATGCATATCTTCAACGGCGCAACACAGCCATGACAAAAAGATTTCCGCGCTTCGAACTTGAGGATTACTTCCGGCGATTCGCCTTCAAACAAGACATGGTGAACCTTTCACCCAGCAATCCCATTTCTCCAACTGTCGGCGAGATTCTTCAGATGGCCGGCAGGCCGCCGACGGCGCTACAAGGGCTCTCGTTAGACTATTCAGAGACCGCAGGGGCTCGGCCGCTCCGGGAGGCCATCGCCGGACTCTATGTGGATCTCGAGCCTGAGCAGGTCATCGTCACCTCCGGGGGGGTGGAGGCGATAATGCTCACCTTGGAGGCGCTCATTCAGCCTGGTACCGGCGTCGTGCTGGAGACCCCGATCTACGGATCCTACGAGCCTCTCTTGCGGCTTCTCGGCGCGCAGATCACTTACTACGAGCTAGCAGAAGGCGACGCCTACGAGTACGACTTCGAACGGCTGGAGCGGCTGGTGCTCGACAACCGAGCTGAGCTCCTCGTTGTCAACCCGTACAACAACCCCACCGGTCGCGGAATCGCGAGTACTGCCGCGCTCAGTTCTCTCACCGAACTCAGCTCCCGTACGGGTTGCAAGGTGATCTCAGACGAGGTCTTTCGGCAAGTGACCATCAACGGAGATCCTCTCCCATCGCTTCTCGACGGCGCCCAGGACGCCATTGTGATCTCCGACATGACCAAGGCCTGGGGTCTCGGAGGACTACGAATCGGATGGATGGCTTGTCGAGACAGTTCTCTGCTCGAACGTGCACTCAACACGCGCGATTTCACGACGAACAGTAACTCGATAGTGAGTGAAGAGTTGGCCGTCTATGCTCTCTCCGCACGAGTGCCCCTCCTCGAAGCTTCGCTTGCCAAAGCCAGGGAGGCGTTGAGCGATCTAACTCGCTTCATCGCGGACTCGCACGGCGTTCTCGCTTGGCATCCCCCAATCGGAGGCTATTGCGCCTGGCTCGCGGTCAACGTCGCCGCCGGTATGTCAGTACCAGATCTGTGCACCCGCCTCGCTGAGACGCAGGGTTATCTCATTCTGCCCGGTGTCGTTTTCGGAACTCAGTGGAGTCGCTTCCTGCGCGTCGGGCTCGCAGCCGGGGGCAAGCAGCTTCTCGCCGGACTGGACGCCTTCCTTCAGGAAGCGGACGCTACTTAGCCGAGTCGCGGAGTTGTTTTCGTTTTCCTATTCAGCCTGGAGTCTTTTCAGCCAGGCGTTCATGTCGAAGCGACCAGATGCTCACTTGTCTGTGAGTATCGGACTCCGTTCCGGAGGCTCTGTGATGGTGTGGCCTTCGCTAGGAACTGTTTGCCGAATCCTTAGTGACGAGAAACCGACCACGACGACGCGACTTGAGCCACTTCTCCGGTAGTTGCGTTCGGTCACCTGTGCCGGCCTGCTACTCGCTCTTCCCCGATGCCGGTCAGGTCGACCTCGACGCGCACCGTCGAGCCGAACCCCGATCGACGGCCCGTCCTTCACACCAGCCCGGGGACCAAGAGTCCTGCTCGATACCGACGGGCCAGTTGCCGGGCTCTGGCGAGGATGCGTGGTTCCGCGGTTGCGTCCTATCGTTGCTTCAGTCGTGGTTCCACCACGTCGCGAAGCGCGTCGCCGACCAGGTTCGCCGCGAGAACAGTGGCCACGATCAGAATTGCGGCCGGCCACAACTGCCACCAGTACCCGTCAAATAGGTTGTTCACTCCATCGGTCAGAATGTTTCCCCAGTTCGTAGCCGGTGGCGGCACCCCCAGGCCGAGGAAGCTGATCGCGGCGAACAGGGAGATTGCGTCGGCGATCTTCAAGGTGCCGTTCACGACCACGATGCCGAGGAGATTCGGAGCTATGTGATGCTGGAGAATGTAGCCACGCCGGGCCCCGAATACTTTGGAAGCCGCTACGTAGTCATAGGTCCGCAGGGTGAGCGTCTCGCCTCTCGCAAGTCGTGCTGTCGGGAGCCAGCTCACTGCGGCGATGACAAGCATGATCAACCACAACGTTGGTGTCACCATCGATGCCAACAAGACGACGAAAAAGAGAAAGGGGATGGAAAGCAAGGCGTCAACGATGCGCATCATGAAGGCGTCAAGGATGCCGCCAACGTAGCCAGCTAGCGCTCCCCAAACCAGGCCAAATAATGTCGAGATGACACCGACGCCGAGCCCGATCTCCAGCGTGCTCTGTCCCCCGACCATCAGCGCACCCAGTTCATCCCGTCCCTGCGGCGTTGTGCCGAGTAAGTGCTGCATCGACGGCGCAGCATTCTCCAGCAGGAGGTTTGCCGCAAACTGGTTGGTACGGTAGATCACGGGCCCGAGGAAGCTAAACAGGACAATCGCCACCACCGCGACGAGTCCAGCCATACCCATCTTGCTCTCGGCGAACTGGGAGATGGCCTGTCGCCAGGAGGCTTCCGCGTCAGGCAGCTCCTCGTGACTGCCGGAATCCGAGACGGACCCATCCCGCTCGCGCATTGCATCCGACAGCTCTTCTGACCTCCGGACGTCGCTCACTTGAGGCGCACCCTCGGATCCAGCCACGCGTAACCAAGGTCAGCGAGCAGGTTCCCGATCACGGTCGCGAGCGTGACCACGAGAACGACGCCCAACAGCACCGGAAAGTCCCGGTTTTGCGCGGCGTTCCAAAACAGCAGACCCACTCCCGGGAAGTTGAACAACGCCTCGATGATCAGTGAACCCGAAAGCACGTACGGCAGGCTCAGCCCCAGCAGAGTGATCGTCGACGAGAACGCGTTTCGGAGAACATGGTGTACGAGCATTCTTCTCGTCGGAACACCCTTTGCCTTCGCTGTGCGAATGTAGTCGCCGAGCAACGAGTCGATTGTCGCGGAACGCATGTATCGACTGAAGTAGCTCACGTTGCCAAGGCACAAGGTAAGAACGGGCAATATAAGGTCTCGAAAATCTGTGCCGGCGCCCGCTCCGAAATTCGAGGCCGTCGAGGGCAAAACATTGAACCAGATGCTCAGCAAAACAATGAGCACGCTGCCCATCAGGAAACTTGGTGTCGTGTAGAAGACAAGCATCAGGGCCGTCATTGCCTGGTCGTCCAGGTGGTCACGACGCAGGCCCTGGATCATGCCCATCGGCACAGCGACTGCGAGAGCCAGCAACATCGAGGAGCCAACAAGCAGCAAGGTTCGCGGCACGAACTCGACAAGAAGGGACGAGACTGATTGGTTCTGCTTGTAGGAGAAGCCAAGATTCCCATGAATGGCATGCCACAGCCACAATCCAAACTGCACCGGAAGCGGTTTGTTCAAGCCCTCTTCGATTGTGATCTCGTGTACCGCGTACGGAGTCGCTCTAGACCCAAGTTGCGCGCGGACGAGTCCACCGGGTAGCGCATGCAGCAGCAGGAACACGATGACCGAAACGATCAGCATGACAACGATCGCCTGCATTAGGCGGCGAACGTAGTATCCGGTCACCGAACTCCCGATCCCAGTCGAATTGTGTCCTCTAGGAGGGTGTTCCTAACGTCGAACTCAAGGCCGCGTGCCCGTCGGCCACCACGGTTCGGGTCCTTCACTGTGCGCAGCGAAGCGCGCACGACTTCCCGGAGTGGTGCCCGATGTTCACGCGGCCAATGAGTCAAGACTACAGGTGCCATCCGGAAAATACCGGATCTCCAAAGGGTTGTTGTGGCTGCCAACCGTGCAGGCGGTTTGAAACGACAGAAATTTGGTTGTCTCCTGTGGGCCACCAGATGGCGGCCTCGTCGGCGGCAATAAAGTTCTCCAGGGCATAGACGTGACTCAGACCTGAGTTATCCTGCACGGCCTCGATCAGCTTCTGCGCCGTCGGCGAATAGTAACCGCCACCCCAGTAGTTCCCCTTGCCGAACTGCTGGTCAAGTGTCGGGAGGATCTGGAGGTCTCCGTAGTTCGTAAACCAGAGGGGATACAGCACAAGTGCGTAGTTGCACGGTCCAGGGGGGCAGACTCCGTCTTGGCTGTACATGGTCGTCGCGCTCAATGGAGCGAGGTTGATCTCGATCCCAGCGGACTTCGCAGCGGTCTGGAAGGCTTCTGCCTGAGCATCAAGCTCGACAAGCGATGTGATCGTGATGTTCATCAGCAGGGTCAAGCTCCGACCCTCCACGATCCCGGCACCACACTCGTTCGCCTTCGTGCCAACCCTCTTGCAAGCCATGACCCCGTTGGGTCCGGGCTTCCAGCCGTGCGCCAACAGCAACGATCGTGCAGCGGAGATCGAGTAGGGGTACGGGTCGTGTCGCTCGGCTGGGCTCACGTACGGCGAGTTCGGAATGTTAGGAACAGGTCCATAGGTGAGTTGGCCGATACCATCAAGGGTCGTCTTCAGATAGAGAGACTCGTTCACCACGTGTTGAAGCGCTTGTCGGACGTAGAGCTGGTCGACGAGCGGTCCGTAGACAGGGCTCGTGTACCCGACCTCTACCGACTCTTCGTAATCGGGCGCCCAAGGAGCGACCGCAAAGCCGTGGCTCTTGAAGTACCCGAACAGTCCGGAATCGGTGTACGGGACGTATCCGTAGTCAACTTGACCCGAGCGAAGAGCGTCCACCTCGGCAGCGTCCGAGGGAAAACCCTCGACGATCACGTGTTCAAGGCCGGCCTTGTACGGTCCGTCAAATGCCTTGTTCGCCGTCAGCTCCGTCCTGCTGTTCACCGAGTCGTAGCTCGTGACAGTGAACGGGCCGTCCACCACCTTCCAGAGGGGATTGCTGGCGTAGGTCGAGAGTTTCTCGGATTGCCCGTAGAGGAAATTGAAGACCTTGGTTGCACCCGCTGTCGTCATGTCAAAGCTCTTGACGGGGCCGCCGGAGGTCTCGCGATCCCAACTCGCCTGGGGCATCGGGACGATGTTGACCAGCTGGTTGTCCGTGTACCACTCCTGACTGAACGACCTGTCCAGATGAAGAACAAACGTCTTCGCGCTCTTGTAAGTGACGCTGGAGATGTTCTCGGGAAACTCACCTCGAACGTAGGTCCCGATCTTGGGCTCACCTACTTTGTAGAGGTTGAAGAAGAATTGAATGTCTCGTGTCGTCACCGGCTGTCCGTTCGACCAGTGGTAGGACTTGAGCGTGATCGTGACAGTCTTCCCGCCATCCGAGTAGACCGGCGGAGCAGCGAGACTCTTCGTGTAGTCGATCACCGGGGAGCTTCCCTTGCCCTCGAAGTACAACGGAAGCCAGAGGTTCTCGTCGATCCCGAGGGTCCACGGCTCTTCGTTCGCAGAGTTCTCCAACGGCAGCATCCAGGTGAACGCATCACCTGGCTGTAACGCGAACGTCGCCGTACCGGTGGCTGAAGTTCCACCTCTACTGGAAGCGGCTTGTGCTCGTGAGCCGATCAGAAAGCTCGGCAAGACGAGTGCCGCCAGCGCAACCGCCAGCAAGACACCGACGACTCGGCCCATTGAAGTCCCATTGTGGCGAGCTTGACTCGGAACTCTCATCGAACTAATCCTCCATCTGTGGGCGGCCGGATTCAGCTTCCGGTTAGGTCTTCTGGGCTTGTTCGGTGCGCGAAACGTCCTGAAAGTGAAACTCCCAGGAACTGACAGACTGTGACAAGGGGTGGCGGCGGAGTCGGGCGCAGACCCCCGTGGGATGCAGGTTCATCGTGGAATCACGATCCGTGCCTCCGGTTTGGGAATTGGGCATGTGTGCATCGAACCACCTGCCGCTGTCATCCATCCCCGGCGGGAGATCTGAGTGCACGAATTGGCCCTTCCCAGAATGAAACGGCATTAACCGTCCCAGTTGTCAGACGACTTACCTCTGTCATCGGACGACTCGTGAGATGTTACGGTTGTGATTAGCTAGTGTCAAGGGCTCAGAACCGCGAGGGACGCTTCACGGGAGGTACGGGAAGTGAAACAGAACACGCGAACGATGGCATCTGCGACGGAAGCTGGATCAACAGAGCAAGTTGCCCCGGCGCCACAAGTCGGCTCTCGCGGACTCACCGGTCTAGATGTTGAGAACAGAGCCAAGTTCAGCGGTCTGCAGCGTCCCGCGATCCTGGCAGAACAGCTACGGGAGCGCCTGCTCGGCCTGGAATGGTTAGCAGGGGAGCAGTTACCTTCTGAGGCCGCGCTGGCAGCTCACTACGGGGTTAGTCGTGTCACTGTCCGAACTGCCCTCAGCAGCCTGGAGAAAGCGGGCTTCATCCGCATCCGTCACGGCAAGGGGTCTTTCGTAACTCATCTGTTGCCGAGTATTAGAGCCAGTTTGCACGAACTGCGCTCAATGAGTGCAACCATTGCGAACGCAGGACGCGAGCCGGGCGTCGTCTACAGGCAGCGTCTCCTACGCTTGCCGACTGCAGAAGAGTGCAAGCGTCTCCAGATTTCAACCACCAATCCAGTTCTCTATCTTGAGCGCGCTATTCTTGCAGACTCACAGGTAGTTGCCTTCGATTACGACATTATCAATGCGGCGCTCCTGCCGAAGGAGTTCGACCCCAATGTACTTACCGGTTCGGTCTTCGAATACCTACAGACCATCAATTTGGTTCCTGAACAGGCCGTAACAGAAGTTCGCCCAGTCTTGTCGACCGATGTCGGATGGGGCAAAGGTCGGTCGTCGATCGGTCTGTACCTTCTTCTTGACCAACTTCAATTCCTTCGGGATGACCAGATTCTCAGTTGGTCTCTCATCTACTTCGTCGAGGATAGATTTCAGTTCACCATATTGCGAAGGTCCTGACTCTGTTACACCGCCAAGAGCGTATGGCGGTTGGCTGCGCCTGAGACCCACCGGCCGCTTGACAACAGTCAGGACAGTGCTTGGCGAACTGCTCGATTCAACGGTCCTAATCGAGGCTGAGCTGACGGCGGGGCGCTGTCGCACTCAGGTCTTTCCTGAAGGAGCGCTTGTTGTCAAGTAGCGCTCCTCGAAGAGGAGCACGATTCTTGCGGCTCGCGTAGCTCTCTCGACCTGATCGCGGACGCGCGCCCTCGCCGAGGCAGGGTCAAGGCCGCCGCAGCCGCCGCAGGGAAGCCTTGACGCTGCCGACGCGCGAAGGCGCATGCTGG
>Ga0182027_10006085_pt1 | contig 18177 bp, 10 predicted proteins | sample 712E1DmetaG_FD_121300 | JGI IMG/M metagenome (GOLD analysis project Ga0182027, IMG submission 121300) | Permafrost microbial communities from Stordalen Mire, Sweden - 712E1D metaG (Illumina Assembly) | ecosystem: Environmental > Terrestrial > Soil > Wetlands > Permafrost | place: Sweden... | reverse complement strand
CATTTTATTAATCCTGAGATAGGTGCTGTTGCGGGGAATGTAAAAGTTATAAACCGCGGAAAGTTTTACACTGACCTTCAGGCACTGGAATATATAGAAGGTCTGAACATGGCACGTAGCGCTCAGAGTTTTGTCAGATTAGTAAATATTATTCCGGGACCGCTTGGAATGTTCAGAAGAAAAGCTGTTGAAGAAGCTGGTTTTTATTCAAGTGATACATTTGCAGAAGATGCAGATCTTACTTTAAAGATACTTGCTAATGGCTGGAAGATTTATTATGAGCCGAATTCTATCTCGTTTACTGAAGCTCCAACAAAGCTGCATCAGTTGCTAAAACAGAGATACAGATGGACCAGAGGAATTCTTCAGTCAATAAGGAAACACAGAAATCTGATGGTTAATCCTACTATAAATTTCGGAGATACAATAACATTATGGATTATGTTCTATGAAGCACTAATATGGCCGGTAATGAATATAATGGCAAATATATTCTTCATGGTGGCGGCTCTCGCTTTTGGTTTTACATCCCTGATCTTTTTCTGGTGGGCCGGATTAGCCCTTCTTGATTTAATAACAGCTTTGTACTGCGTAGCAGTAGAAAAAGAGGAATTCAGGCTTGTTTGGTATGCAATAGTGTACAGAATGTTTTTTATTCTTATAATTGACATATGCAAAGCAATGTCAACAGTTGAAGAATTTTTAGGAATAAGAATGACCTGGGGAAAACTGGAACGTATCGGAACAGCCAAAGCATAGGAAATATTTTAATGATAATTAAAAAAATAGAAAATCAAAAGTTTAGTACTAAGAGGTTTCAATGGAATTAATACCGATACTATCAACAATTATCCTTGTCGCAACGATCAGCACATTTATACTTGCGATAGGAGCATACATCCTTTACAAAATAAGGGAATCGAAAGGACAACAAGTTTCAGCACCTGTGCCAGCAACAATAAGAGCTGAGCTGCTGACACCAGCTGAAATGCAGATGGAGATGCAACAGCCGGAGCAGAAAATAGTTCCTCAGCCAATATATGTTGAGCCACAACCTGTACAAGCATATCAGCAAAGGCCTATACGGGTTCAGCAGCCGATACAACAGATGGCACAAATGGGGCCACAGTATGCTGCGCAGCCAAAGCGGTATTCTGATGATAGTGATGTAAAGAATTATCCACACTCAAAAACAGATTCGAAATTCCTTAAGTATACATCTGACGGATATGTTTCAACATCTAAGGAAGATAAGTCTTCCGGAGAATTAAAGTGGAAATAAGCCCTTACAAACAAGGCAGGATAAACCAGGGCATTATTGTACTTATCGGACTTATAATCTTATCAGGCTCAGTTTTTACTTATTTGTTCATTCTTCACGGCGTATTTGGAAAGTTTAATACAGAATCCCTGCTTCCTAATTCAAAAGCGTTTCGTAGTGTATTGATGGGAGGAGAAACAAAAATTGGCCTTCTTTATTCAAAATATACAGAAAATATGCTACCTCAGGGAAGTTCCTGGCTTAATGACAATGTGACAACCTGGGAGAAATTCCTTGAAACCTCAAAACAAAAATATGATGTAATATCAGATGAAGACATAGAACACGGCAAACACTTCGGATATGATTTACTCGTACTTCCGGGTTCAAGGTCATTAAGTGATTTGGAAGTTATCCAATTGAAAAAATATGTTGATAATGGTGGAAGCATATTCGCTACAAGCGGTACGGCTTCATATTCAGCAAACGGTAAATGGCGTGGATGGGATTTCTTTTCCGAAGTATTTGGACTGAAATTCACAAAAGAGATTGCAAATAGCGAAAATGCACGCATTCATACTTTACGCGGAGGCTTGGCGATAACTGCAAACATTCCCACGGGTTTTCCACTTAAAGTGGCGACATGGGACCGCCCGATATCAGTTGAAGTCCTTGATCCCCGAACTATACAAGCAAGTTTTTGGTATAATTATCGTTTTGAAGCCGGGCTTGTAAGGGAGGAAATTAAAAAAAGTGCAGGGATAGTATTCGGAACCTACGGCAAAGGCCGGTTTGTCTGGATGGGATTTGAAATAAATTCAGTTATTGGAGTACAGGAAGATTATATTTATTTCGACCGGTTATTTAGAAACTGTTTGACATGGTTAGAATACAGTCCGATTGCTACAATTAAAGAATGGCCAACTGGCTATGATGCAGCAGCAGTGATTGCACCAATTATTTCCGAAAAAGCTGACGATGTTGCCAACCTGTTTAGTATTCTTGAATCCGAAAAAGTAAAAGCCACATTTTTTTGCGATGCTACAAAAGCAGAACAGAAAAAGTATCTTATACAGAATGCAGCAAAATATGGAGAAATCGCAGCATTAGTTGATCTGGGTTATCTTTCTTCTGTTGACGATACTATAAATCATTTAAATGATTATGATACCCAGGTTGAAAAATTAAGGAAAGCCAAGAGTGTACTTGAAGCAATAACTAATTCAACAGTATCAGGATGTTACCCATACTTCGGATTGTTTGATCAGAATTCAATACTCGCAATTATTAACGCTAAGTACAATTATATTCTTACGGATTCTTTGAGTGATAGGTCTGTTCCCAAAACTTTGATTAGGGGTGAGAACAGGGCATTCTCAATGACCAAAACCTCACGCGATGACTATGAAGTAATCAGAGATTTCGGTCTTACACTCCCAGAGTTTCAGTTCTATACCTATCAGGAGGATATTGACAGAATTTTATTTGAAGGCGGACTTTATATAATGAAAATTCATCCTGAATATCAATGCAAACTCGTGAATGTTAATGTGGTGAAACAGGTTATTCAGGATCTGAAAAGAAAAAATTTCTGGATAACCACAGCATCAGAAATTGCGAACTGGTATTCAAAAAAGAATTATGTCGAAATTAGAGTTGATAAGAGAGGCGTGAGAAGAGTTGCAGTTACAGTTTCCAACCCCGGAATTAAGACTGTGGATCAGCTTGTTGTTCAGGTTGACCTTAATGAAAATGTTAGCAATGTTTCCATCAGCAGCGAAATAATTGGAACTAAGACTGCCAGGATGGAACATGAAAAAGGAAGTAAAACAGTTAATCTTTATATCGATGATCTGCAATCGAGTGAATCCCGCACCTATTATTTGGACTATGATAAATCCAATGTCTAGAAATGTAAAAAATCAAAATATTCGGTATAATAAACCGGAATTAAAATGAACAAACATGCATTAATAGGTGCGTTTTTATTTCTTCTTACAACAATGTTGTTGTCGGGATGTGCTGAGGCTATAAATAGTTCGGTTGCCACGGGTATAAATATTACCGTATCTAAGCCAATGACCAATGATACTATTTATTATCAAGGCCAGGAAGTAACTTATGCTCTCACTATAGACCAGGGGATCAAGTTTATTGAACTTTATATTAATGGTAATTATTTTTCAACTTTCTTTCCGAATTCAAGTGGTGTCAAACCTGTAGTAAAAATTACACTTGATTCATCTTATGTGAATAAACGAATCACTTACCAATTGAAATATTATGATAATGATAATAAATCTATTGAAGGAACTGTTTACAGTAATATCTTGGTGCTGGATAACAGGCTAGCACCAAATACTCCATTCGGATTGACAATATTGCAAATAACCAGCACATCATACAATCTATCATGGAAAGATACATCGAAAGTAGAGGTGACTTATCAAATTTGGAGAATGGCAAGTTCAGAATCAGATTTTTCATTGTACCTTTCAGTTCCTTCAGGAACTTTCAATATTAATGATGATTATGTAGACACCAATCTGGTATATTTTTATAAGGTCCGCGGAATAAATAGTTATAGTAGTTCTGATTTCAGTAATAGCGTTAATACAATCGGAGCCGGAGGTTCGACAAATTTACTTCCTCCCAGATTACTTACGGCCATTGCAACAAATACAACAGTAGTGAAACTGATATGGCAGAGTCTTAGTACTATGCAAAATTATTTTAAGATTGAAAGAAGAAGTAATTCCGGAAGTTATGTTGCAATAGGGATAGTTTCAAAGAGTACCAATAATTATACTGACAGTTCAAACGGTTTGTTTGGAGGTGGGGTGTACTGGTACAGAATCAAGGCAATATCAGGAACTGATTCTTCCTGGTCAAATGAAATATCGGTAACTACACCAATTATGGTTATCCCTGCTCCTCAGATCATATCTATTACAAATCCATCCACCGGGAAAGTTACAATAAATTTTATTGTAAATAATGATCCCTGGGTTGATTATAGCCTAATTGAAAGGAAAACCGGAAGTGGTGGAACATGGGCCCAGATTGATCATATTGCAACATGGATTGTTTCATATGACGATGCAACAGTGCAGATAGGTAATACATATTATTTTAGGATCAGAAAATACAGTGTAAATACACAATTGTATTCAGACTATTCAAATGAAATGAGTATTTACGTTAATCTTTAATAAAATAGGAGTTTTGAAAAAGGACTGCTCTATAGCAATAGAAATCTATTTTTCTGAATAAAATAATTATGAGTTCAGATTATAAAATAAACAGTAGCCTTTTCAGTTCATTAAATGAGATAATCATAAATCCATTTTTAGTGATGGATAATGTAGGGAATATTCTATCTTATAATAAAGAAGCCGGAATTTTGCTAAACCTACAGCAGCAAAGGAATAATCTTTTTGATCAGCTTGATGATTCATCCTCTGAGTTAGTGAATGGAATGGTTGAAAAGCTGTTCTCGTCTTCGGGCTCCATTATTCAGATTGCAAATATAAAATTAAGGCATGGAAGAGAGATAAGGTGCGAAATATTGCTCAATTCTTATAAAGAAGAAAACGAATACTTTATTTTTCTATCCTTAAAAACAGATGAAATTATCACATCATCAGCAGTGAGTGATATATCGGTTTTTCACGGAGAATTGAAGGATTTTATCTTTAGCGTAAAACTAATAAAAGAAATTGAAGAAGTGAGGAAGAATTTCCCATTTTCATTGGTAGGGAAGGAATCTTTCAGAAAAAAAATTGATCAGTTAGATGAAATATTCTGGATAGAGGATACTAAAGGAAAGTACGTTATTGTAAATCAGAATCTTTCCAAATTTACTGGTGTTAAAGTAAATCAGATGGAGGGGAAACAGGTTTCTAAATTTGTGTTTCCTATGATGAGCAGCTTGTTTGATTCGATTAATAAATTTGCAAACGAGTCTGGCAATACTGTTATTATTAAAGGGGTTCCTTTTAAAAGTGAAGAGAAAAAGAATTTATATGAAACAATAAAGATTCCGTTATTTAATACTGAGCATGATCTCTTAGCTTTCGTAGGCATTACTCAGAAGGTAATTCAAAAAGTAAAGACACCATTATTTGCTGTTGATTACCTGCCTGATTCAGCTGCTTTAATAGATGAGAAAGGAGATATCCGGCAGATAAATAAAGGTCTTATATCACTGCTTGCAAAAGAGCCCGGGTTTTTGCTGAATGAAAATTATGAGAATGTCTTTCCTCAGGGACTTGTAATTGAAATTAAAAATTTTCTTTCATTAGATGAAAACGAATTAAAGTTTGCTTTTTCAGGAAAAATGTTTGAAGGCAAGAGAATTAATGATAGTTTTAATGTATATTTAAGCAAAATAATAAATGACATTAATCAACCCGAAGGTTTTTTAATTGTTTTTCAAGAGGTTTCCTCAAAAGATGATTTTGAAAATTTAATAAGTAAACGAGGAAGAATGTTTGATATTCTAATCCAAAATAACCCCGAGCCAATATTTATTTATGATACTGAGAATTTAAGATTTCTTGAGGCGAACCAGGCTGCTTTAAATCTTTATGGTTACAGGAAAGAAGAATTCCTTCAGATGGATCTTACTGATCTATACACACCCGAAGATATACAGACATTGCTTGATTCCTCAAACTCTGCAGATAAGTTCGGCAAATTTACCGGTCCGTACAGACATAAAAGAAAAAACGGCTCATCTGTTTTTGTTGAGATAAGCAAAATTCTTTTCAAGTTCCAGGAAAAAGATGCACATTTTAATATTATTAAAGATGTAACTGAGAAACTTGAAGCTGATAAAAAGAATCAGCTTTATAAATCGGTATTTGATAATTCTCAGGATCTATTATTTGTAACTGACAGCACCGGGTTTATCACCTATACTAATAAAGCAGTCTCCGATGCACTTAATTTACCCAAAACTGAATTTGAAAACAGATCGTTTGCTACTCTGGTGAAGGACGAAGACAGGGGAACAGTCACTACATCCATATTTCAGTCACATCTGCTTGATCCTGTGTCATTGAATATGGAATTAAAGAAGGCGGACGGAACTTATATTGAAAGTGAGCTTACAGCTACTCCTATAACAAATTACAAGAGTGAAGTTGATTCCTTTATTATTATAGGGAAGCTTAAACAGCAGGTTATTATTAAGGAAGTAATAAGAGAGGTTGAATCTGAGAAATCTGAATCGGGGATAACTAGTAATGCTGAGGCAGGAAGACAAATGGATGAGGGGTTCCTTTCAAATATGTTTCACGAGATACTTACTCCGATTAATGTTATAGTTGGTTTTGTTGAAGAATTAATGGACAGTTCCCAGAAATTAACTCCGGAACAGAAAGAAGCACTCGATATTATTAACCAGAATCGGAATACACTTCTTAATACAATGAATTCTATTATTGAATTCTCAAACATGAAACAGGATAAAATCGATCTTAAAACACAGGATATCAGTATTACTGAGATCATTGATTTTCTGCAGAAAGATATTGAGGAATTATCTACTACGCACGGAGTTGATTTTGCATATGGGAAGATTTCATCATCACTTAGATTTGAGACTGATAAAAAGAAATTTCAACATCTGGTTTCCCTGTTGTTAAATATAACCACTCAGCTGACAAAGGATAAAAAAATATACTTTTCAGCTTATCAGCTAGATCAGGAGAAATTTGTAATCTCTATCAGAGATAATTATTCATCAGTATCCAAGAATCTGATGGATAATCTTAAGTCTTTATTTGAAAACGGAACAGGGAAAGATTTCGGGATCTCAAAGCTCACCTTGAAACTAGTAAAACAGTTGTTTGCTTTATTAAACGGTAAATTTGAACTTATGACTGTTGGGGATAAAAATGATTATGGATTTGTTTTCCCTTTGAAATTTTCATTTGTCCCGCCGGTTGAAGAAAATATTGTTGATCATGAACCGGTAATTGAAAAGGAACCTGCTCCTGAACCTGCCCCAGTTAACAAACCTATACCGACAAAAATCCCCGAAGTTACGCAGAAACGAATAACGAAAGAAGAAGTTATGGAACTTTCTAAAGGGCAAACAAAATCTAAGAGTATTACGGAAGCTGGATTTGAAGAGGTTCCTTCATCCAAGATAATTGTAAAGAATTACGACTTTAATGATCAGGGAGTTGAAGAACCAGTTAAGTTTGAGGATGAAATACGCGAACTGGAAAAAGAGATTAAAGGGATAAAACCGACTTATCAATCGTCAGGACTAGATTTATCTAAGATGTCCTGTCTTTATATTGAGGATCAGATTGATTCACAGATTCTCTTTAAAGTTCAGATGAAAGAACTGCGTGAAATTAAATATGCAGTCAGTTTTGAAGAAGCATTACCGTTACTTGATAACGGAAAGTTTGATTTCATAGTTATGGATATAAATCTTCAGGGTGAGTATAATGGTTTGGATGCTCTTAAGATTATACACAAAATGCCGGCATATGAAAAAACACCAATCATTGCAGTTACAGCCTATGTGCTTCCCGGTGACAAAGAGAAATTTATTGTAACCGGATTTAGCGATTTTATTTCTAAACCCATATTCAGGGAAAAAATGATCGATTCGCTTGAAAGAATATTCTTAATGCAGATATGAGGGTACATGCATTAATTATTTGAAGCCGGGTTTAACCGGCTTTTTTTTCGTCCATACAAAAAGTAAATTGCAAGTCCAATCAAAAGCCAAATACAGAACCTCATCCACGTTATCCATGGCAGCCCCAGCATTAGATATAGACAGGAAAAAATACCAAGAAGGGGAATAAGAGGTACAAATGGTGTTTTGAATCCTCTTTCTCTTTCCGGGTCCTTTTTTCTTAGGATCATAATTCCCACGCAAACAAGGATAAAAGCAAATAGGGTACCAATATTTGTCAGGTCAACCATTTCATCGATACTTGTGAACATGGAAGTGATTCCAACGGCAACACCAGTTAATATTGTTGTTATATAAGGAGTTCTGTATTTAGGATGAACTTTTGAAAAACTTTTAGGTAAAAGACCATCACGTGACATTGAGAAGAATATTCTTGATTGACCCATTTGGAATACAAGTAAAACAGCAGTATGCGCAATGACTGAACCGAAAGCAATAAGCCCGATAAAGAAATTTCCCCAGGTTTTAATATTTGCATACTGTAAAGCTAGTGTTAAGGGCTCGGCCTGCGAAGTTGACAATGTTTTTACAAGATCTTTGTAAGGAATTATTCCCGTAAAAACAGCCGCTACTATTATATAAAAAATTGTACAAACAATAAGAGATCCTATAATCCCTATTGGAAGATCTCTTTTAGGGTTTTTAACTTCCTCTGCAACTGTTGATACGGCATCAAATCCAATGTATGCAAAGAAAACAATTGCTGCTCCCGCTTGTATACCTTTCCAGCCATTGGGAGCAAAGGGAGTCCAGTTTGCCGGCTTTACATATTGAAATCCTATCACAATGAAAATGGTAAGGACAATTAGTTTTATGATTACCATAACAGTCGTAGTTCTTGAGCTTTCCTTTATTCCAATGACTAACAATATTGTAATTGCAGCAACTATTCCCATTGCAAGGATGTTAAACACGATTGGAATCCCTAAGATGTGGGGAGCATGTTCAATTAGCCCGGGAATTTTAGTTGCAGTCCTGTAATCTGTTGTTATCCATTCCGGGAAATATATGCCGAAACCGGATACAAATGTTTTGAAGTAATTGGCCCAACTTATTGCTACAGCAACATTTCCAACCGCATATTCAATAATAAGATCCCAACCGATTATCCATGCCACCACTTCGCCAAGAGTTGCATAGGAGTAAGTATATGCACTTCCGGAAATAGGTACCATGGATGCAAATTCCGCGTAACATAGAGCTGCAAAGCCACATGCAATTCCAGTGATTATGAAAGAAACGATTAATGAAGGGCCTGCTCCCGGTCGTGCAAAGTCTCCTGCAGCGGCTGTGCCTATCGTTGCAAATATCCCTGCTCCGATAATTGCTCCTATTCCCAGCATTACGACATCGAATGCTCCCAGAACGCGCTTCAGTTTATCTTTGGAGTCCCTTTCTTCAGCTAAGATTGAATCAAGTCTTTTAACTCTGAATATGTTTTTTTGCACGGGGAAGTTTCCTGAAATAATATTTTTCAGGGTAAAGAATAAGGATGTTTGACTCTAAAATCAAGCATTCTGATTCATAATGGTTAAAAGGAATTAAAGCTTAGCTCGTTTTAAACGGAGGGAGTTGGAGACTACACTTACTGAACTTAAAGCCATAGCGGCAGCAGCAACCATCGGATTCAATAAACCTAACGCAGCGAAAGGAATTCCAATAATGTTATAAATAAATGCCCAGAAAAGATTTTGTTTAATGGTTCTGAGTGTTTTCCTTGAGAGGTTTATCGCCTGAGATACCCCAAAAAGGTTATTCTTAGTAAGAGTTATATCAGCCGTCTCTATTGCTATGTCAGTTCCTGTTCCGATGGCGATACCAAGATCGGCCTGCGCTAGTGCGGGGGAGTCGTTTATACCGTCACCTACCATAGCTACCTTATAGCCTTTAGACTGAAGTTCTTTAATTATGTCCGCTTTATTTTTTGGAAGTGCTTCAGCCATAACAGTTTCAATCCCAACCTGATTTGCTATTACTTTTGCAGTTTCTTTATTATCTCCAGTAATCATAAAGACATTAAGATTCATATCCTTTAATTTCTTTATTGCTGCCTCTGCATTTATTGAAATTGAATCGGATATATAGAATATACCTGCAAGTATGTTTTCCACTGAAACATAAACAGTAGTACCCGAGATAGAAAGATTAATCAGTTTTTCCGGATTGGTGTTGACTCCAGTTTCTTTCATTATCCTGGAATTACCGACAACAATTTTTTTATTATCAATTATACCTATCAAACCGAGACCGGGGATTGAATTGAAATCAGTCAAATTTGCCTGAGAAATAGTTATCCCTTTAGAATAATTGAGTATAGCTTTCGCGTTTGGATGTTCAGATTTGTTCTCAAGTGATACAGCTAGTCCCATAACTTCAGCTTTACCGAATCCGTTGAATACGCGGAAGTCAACAACTTTTGGTTTGCCAGTTGTTATTGTTCCGGTTTTATCAAGTACAACAGTGTTAATTTTGACTGCCGATTCAAGACTTTCAGCATTCCTTATAAGAATACCATTTGTTGCTCCCAAACCGGTTCCGACCATGATTGCAGTAGGAGTTGCAAGTCCCAATGCACAGGGACATGCAATAACCATTACAGCAATAAAATTAAGCATTGCTGAATTGAACGTAGCTCCATATCCTATGTACCAGACCAGAAATGTAATCAGGGCGATTGAAATAACTACCGGAACAAAAACAGAAGCTGTTTTATCAGCGAGTTTCTGTATAGGTGCTTTTGATCCCTGTGCTTCTTCAACATACCTGACTATTTGTGCAATAACAGTATCTTTCCCGACAGCCGTTGCCCTGAATGTTATGCTGCCGTTAAGATTAATTGTTCCCCCTGTGACTTTATGGTCAGGGAATTTATCTACAGGAACGCTTTCACCTGAAATCATAGATTCATCTATAGATGTAGATCCCTCTGTGATTATTCCATCTACCGGGATTCGTTCGCCGGGGCGGACAATAATAAGATCGCCTTCAATCACATTCTCAATTTTAGTATTTGTTTCAATACCGTCCCTTATTATGCTGGCAGTTTTCGGCTGCAATCCTATAAGCTTTTTTATCGCAGAAGTGGTCTTTGATTTAGCTCCTGCTTCCAGGAGTCTGCCCATAAGAATTAATGTGATTATAGTTGCCGTGGTATCGAAATAAATGTGTTCCCCGGGATGTTGAATTGATAAGAACCCGGGGAAAAGAACTGCTATTGTACTATAGATATACGCAGTTCCTGTACCTACTGCCACGAGAGTATTCATATCCGCAGTAAAATGTTTCAATAATTTCCAGGCGGAAATGAAAAATCTTTTTCCCGGAAAAAATAAAATGAGCGTAGTGGCAAGGAATAGAATTCTGTCAACTGAATCCATAGAAAGCGGAGACCATTTCATGAACCAGTTCGACATGCTGATCATATTTATAATCATAACAGGGATCGTAAGAACTAAACTAAATATGAAATCGTTCTTTAATTTCCGGTAGTGTTTGGCATGATCATTTTCAAAGGATGACTCAACGGAAACTGCTTCTGCTGCTGATACCGGCAGAAGCAATTTGTATCCTGCATCTTCAACCGCACGGGATACATTATCAAGGGTTGCTTTGGAATGGTCGATTTTAAAGGTAACTTTTTCTGTAGCAAGGTTAACATTTACATCCTGAATACCCTCAATTTTCTTAAGGGTTTTTTCAACTCTCAAAACGCAGCTAGCACAAGTCATCCCTTCCACAGGAAGCGACAATTTTTCCAATTTTTCCATTTCAGATTAGTTTACAACTTTAAAGCCAGCTTCTCCGATTGCATTCACGATTGCAGCAGCTGTAGTTTTGTTTTCGTCAAATTCCACTTTCGCACTTCCAATTTGAACGTCACTGACTTTAACGTATTTAAGCCTGGATAATTCTTTTCTTACAGCCATTACACAATGGCTGCATGACATACCTTCAATTTTAAATTCCTGTGTTTTCATATATTTATCCTGAATTTATACTCTGCAAATTTTGTTTAGTTACATCAAAAGGTGTATTTTCTAAATAAGCCTCCGGATGTAACTATTAGATGTAATTATTTGCTAAAGGATGCAAATAATTTTAGAAATACTGCCTTAATAGCATTTACAAATGTTCTGTTAGTCTTTCTTCTTTTTTACTGGTTTTTTCTTAATTACTATTAATTTTCTGTTTACCTTCCCGCGAAGTGAAGGTTTTTTTTCAAACGAAACAATAAGACTGTCAAATTTATATTCAGCACTTTCGGAAGAAGCCTTTATTTTACTATAAAACCCGTACAGAGACTTAAACTTATCTGTAAAACTTTTCTCTTTTGCCTTTATAACTTTAGAGGCAGTAACACTAACCGACTTTGATTTTTCGGAGGCAATAGCAGCAAAAGTTAAATACCAATCCATGATTATGTTAAAATTTTCTTTATTGAAATATCTTACACCCTTAAAATCATGGAGTCCAATAAGTTCAGATGTTTCCGTTTGAGAAGCAATATCTTTTAGCAGAGCGACCGGGGAATCATAGTCAGTCCTTTTAATTACCGATAATGCCTTTAAGAGGAATATTTTACTGCCTAGTTCAGGATTCTGCATACCTTTATTTTCGAGCACTTCCTGAATAATCCGGTTCATCATTATACGGTTGAAAAGACTTCCGAAACCGGGAAGATCATCAATGTCATCTTGTGCGATATTCCGCAGAATTATTAAGGGTAAAAGGAGATCTCTATTGATACTTTTTCCGTTCTCACCAAAAATTGTAACGGAAGATTTAGCGTTATTAAACCAACCTGTATTTTTCTTTTTCGTATCCAGTTTATTAAGCATGGAAATGACATTCCGCGAGGCTTTAACATCTTCCTCCGCATTTTTAACTATTTCCTTACTGTCAACCGGTATATGTTTTATATTATTAAGTTCATTAACAAAATACGTTATATCACCGGCAAGATCGGAATAGACCTGTTTGACTTCTTTACTATCAAATTTTTCAGAAGTCAAAAGAGATTCAAATCGGTCGAGGTTATAAGGTGAAACTAGTTTTCGCAGGGCAGTATGCACTTCTGAAAGATGAAGTTCATTCTTTGCGCTCTCAATAGATAAAACTCCGCGCCCGTTAAGGAAATTAGTTAATTTATAATATGCACCGGTATGATCATAAACTTCCCTGAATTCAAGGAATGCATTATACTGGTATCCGCCGAGAACTGCATATAATCCTGAATTAAAAACATCATGTGCAGATCTTATATATTCAAGATTAGTACTATAATCACGGTATATATAATAAAAATTAGGTTCTCTCCGCATTCCCAAAGCATCACTTAGTTTTTTGTTTGAGAGTTCTCCCGAAGAATTAATTTTATTAGAAGAGTAATTTATTGTCCCCTTACATGCTGTGTAGGAGTTGTTATATATGATGAGCGATCTTTCACTGTTAACATTATTTGAGTAGGCAAAGACATTATCATTTATATTGCCGAAGTCATCAATCAGGTCATACAATTCAAAATTGTGAACCTGGCTGAAAATATATCTTTTCTGTGCAAGAGGGAAGATTTCTCTTTCATGACGCCAGACCAGGTGGTCATCAGTAAATTCATCGTAATATGACCGCTTGTATTCCATACCGTATTTTTCAGAGTATCCTTCAATCTGACCGTGAGCAAACATTGGCAGGCCGGGGAGTGTGCACATCACTACTGTTACTCCGAAAAACTTATCGCCTTTGCCGAACTGGTTAACCGCAGTTTCTTCATCAGGGTTACTCATAAAGTTAACATAGCGTTTCAATATTTCCGGATTAAATTCCAATGTGTTCTTTATAAGGAGTTTATATTTCTCATTCTCCTCTTTCATAAGCATATGCATAAAGGCACTGTTGTACACACGATGCATTCCGAGAGTTCTGACGAAATAACCCTCCATTAACCAGAAAGCTTCAGCAAGTAAAAGGGTATTTGGCATCTCGGCATTTATACGGTCTACTACTTCGCGCCAGAATTCAACAGGCATCGCTTTGTCAAATTCTGCCCTGGTTAACGCATGATCAGATCTTGAAGGAACATCGCCGCCTAGTCCCGGTTCAGGGAACCAGAGTCTCTGGAAATGTTTCTTGGCAAGTGTCATTGCTGCATCAAACCTTATAATGGGTGTTTTTCTTGCGACATGCATAATTGTCTGAATCAATGATTCCCTGACTTCAGGAATAAGAAGGTTTAACTGGGCGGTATCATTCCACGGCATGTTGGTTCCATCATTGCCATGGTAAATATATCTAACATCCCCGCTCCATGTATCAACACGCTGAAAAACAACAGCAGCATCGGAGCGGGAATAATATTTATCCTCAATTCTCACATGTATTCTTTCATCATCTGAAAGATTTGGGCCGTTAAATTGGTACGAAGGATATGGCGGCTGGCTGGTCTGAATAAAATATTCAGGTTTCTCTATTACCCATTTTGAATAAATTCCGGTATGGTTTGGCACCATATCGCTTGCAAGTCTTATTCCTCTTTCCCATGCACGGTGTTTAAGGTTTAGGAAAGCTTCCTCACCTCCAAGCTCAGCAGCAATCACATAATCATAAAGTGAATAAGCCGATGCAGCAGCTTCCGGGTTGCCGGTAAAGATTTTAATTTTTTTTGATGCGCTGCTTCTTTCCCATATTCCAATAAGCCAGAGTGAATTAAAATTCCACTTTGCAAGAATATTCAGTTCTTCATCGGGTATCTGGTCAAGCCGGGTGATCGTATGCTGGTATTTTTTTGAAAGCTGGAATAACCAGACATACACATTTTTTGCAATCATAACTACTTTAGGCATCCAGTCAATGTCTTCAGTAAACTGTTCGGTTTCTGCATTGTAAAAACGGGATTCGGCATCACTAAGCTTTAAGCCTGCAGCCAATTTGGCTTTAAGCATTTCAAAATAATCCCGATCGAACTCATATGTGGGAACAGGGGGTGTTGCTTTTTCACCTCCCCCATGATGCATAAATAATTTTGAATCTTCATATATGATATCCTTTCCGGTAAGCAGTCTGTTACCGAATATATCCAAAATATAAATACCCCACTGTTTCAGAATGTAATCAAACTGCTCCAGTATGCTGTTGGGGGAAGATAAAATTGGTGATCTCAGAAAAGTGATCAAAGAGACACTGGCTAGCGGTTTCTCTTTTTCAAAGAACTTTTCTGTTTCGGTTATTAAATTCTTATAATCTGTATTATTTACAAGCTGGGAATCATCATAAAATTCTTTTAGCTGAATTGTAGCCGGATTAATGTTTTCAATTGATAAAAGAATTATTTCCTCAAGTATAATCTCCTTGTTTGACTTAGTACCGGTATTTCCCTTAAGATAATCTGTTGCAGTAATTATGTCTTTATAAACATCCAAAGGAGGGAACTGGTTCACAAATTCAATTAGCACTTTGTCTAGATTTTCGCCCAACTTTGATTTCAGGTATGCTACACCGCGATTAAATACACCGGGGTTCTCCTTTTCCTCATAATAGCGGATCATAAAGTGAAATATTTCATGAAGCAGCCCGAGTCCGTTAACCTGACCAGGAGTGACCTGTTGGTCCGATTTTCCTTCAGCTCTCCTGATAATGTTAATGCTCTCAGATAATATGCGTGCTTTGTATGGGTTAGATACAACCACTTTTCCTTCTATCGAGAAAAGTGATTCCTCAATGTCATATTTTTTACGGGTGTGGCGGCTAATGTGAAAATTGAATCTTGTCATAAATTCTTCTGTTATAGCAATTAAAGTTCATTATTGATAATGAATGAGTCTACTCTAAAAAGGGTATCATGCAAAAAATGTACTAAGGAATCCTATAAAAACGAATGGATTCCCGCCTTCGCGGGAATGACAATCAAGATTTACGGCTTTTTATAATGAACTCATGAATAAGACTGAAATATAACAATCTTCCGGGAATTATGGGATGGGAATTTACCTTAAAATCCAAAACTCCGTGAATAATGAAATATCTGCTTCGGGGAGGAAATATCACTTATAATGAGAAAATACTTCTTGTTTATATAAATTCAGACAATTAATTTGTAATGTAATTTGATGCTCACAGGTTTATTTCTAAAGAAAAACAGGTAATTAAATGGACTCTGCAGAACTTAAGACAGCTCATGAAGAATTAAAGAAACTTCACAAACCGATTAGCAATGTTAACATAAGGCACAGGGAAAGCCTTTCTGCACTGGAAAGATTTGCGGTAGTAGTTACAGACAAAGTTGGGACTATGGGATTTTTCCTGATAATATTTATATGGACTATTGTTTGGCTGGGGTATAATACTCTGGCTCCGATGAATATGAGATTTGATCCATATCCTGCTTTTGTTTTATGGCTTTTTATTTCAAATATGATTCAGATATTCTTAATGCCTTTGATTATGATCGGGCAGAATTTACAGGGACGCCACGCTGAAACAAGAGCCGAAGCTGATTTTGATGTAAATGTCCGTGCGGAAAAAGAAGTTAAGATTATACTTTCGCACCTTGAAAATCAGAGTGACCTTATTCTGAAGATCCTTTCAAAGATTGATAAAAATAATCCGGCTTAATGAATTTGACAAAAATTAAAACTGTTAAAATTATAAGGATGTGGACACATTATGAGTAACAAGGTGATTTTCATCCCGGGGGCCACTTCATGTGTCTGCCGCCAAGCAAATGCATATGAAGATGGGGCACTTCCTGTCCGCCGTCATCACCACAGTTAATTACCAGCCGGAACCCGCTCTTATCAATGCCCAGCTCTTTAGCTATTTTATTCGCAGTGTCAAACAATTCACCTAATAAAGCCGCATGCTTTTTTCCGTCTATTTCTGTAGTATAAGCAATCGCTTCTTTGGGGATTATTAAAATGTGTACCGGCGCCTGCGGATTTATGTCTTTGAACGCAAGGACAGTATCTGATTCGTAGACTATTGCCGCGGGAATTTCCTTCCTGATTATTTTTGAAAATATTGTTTCTGCCATATAATTATTCCGCTTTATCTATTCCGTATTTTTTTATTTTATTATATAAATGACTTCTCTGAATTTCAAGGACTTCTGCTGTTTTTGTCACATTCCAGTTATTTAACTCAAGCTGTTTCAGTATAAATGCCTTCTCCGCTTTTTCCTTGAATTCCTGAAATGAGTTACTCAGACTAATTAAATCGCTCATGTGCCCCTGTCCGGACGGAAATAAAAACTCTATATCCTTTTTAGATATCTCTTTTTTATCAACTATGATAATAATTCTTTCAACCGAATTTCTTAGCTCTCTCACATTACCGCTCCATTCCATTGTCTGCAGAAATTTCATTGCATCATCATTCAATTTGATCAATGGCTTTTTATGCTTCGCGGTAATTTCTGCAATAAAGTTGTTAACAAGAACAGGTATATCATCAACTCTTTCACGCAGCGGCGGAATCTGAATTGGAATTACATTTAATCTATGGTAAAGATCTTCCCTGAAAGTACCTTTTTCAATCTCTTCTATAAGATTCTTATTAGTAGCCGAAACTATTCTCACATCAACATCAATCTTTTTTCCTCCTCCCACACGTTCAATTCTTCCGTCTTCTATAGCCCTTAAAACTTTTGCCTGAGCCTGCAGACTCATATCGCCGATCTCATCAAGAAACAAAGTCCCTTTATTTGCCATCTCAAATCTGCCGATTCTTTGTTGAATTGCACCCGTGAATGATCCTTTCTCGTGCCCAAACAATTCTGATTCAATCAGTTCATTCGGAATAGCAGCACAGTTTACTTCAATAAATAATTTGTCCTTTCGTGTACTCCTATTATGAATTGCTTTTGCAACAAGCTCTTTACCGGTTCCGTTCTCACCGGTTATCAATACACGTGTATCAAGCGGCGCAACTTTATCAATCATATCAAGAATATGAGAAATCGCTCTGCTGCTTCCTAGAATTGTTTCACTTCCGGAAAGAACCTGTTTGATTTCTCTGTTTTCAATAATGAGGTTGGTTTGATCAACCGCATTCCTGACAGAGATAAGTAGTTTATCCCTGTCAACCGGTTTTTCTATAAAATCAAAGGCTCCTAATCTGGTTGCTTTTATTGCATTTTCCACGCTTCCATGAGCCGATATTATTATAACTGCCAGGGAGGGATTATTATCTTTAACTTTTT
>Ga0182027_10006084_pt1 | contig 18182 bp, 15 predicted proteins | sample 712E1DmetaG_FD_121300 | JGI IMG/M metagenome (GOLD analysis project Ga0182027, IMG submission 121300) | Permafrost microbial communities from Stordalen Mire, Sweden - 712E1D metaG (Illumina Assembly) | ecosystem: Environmental > Terrestrial > Soil > Wetlands > Permafrost | place: Sweden... | reverse complement strand
CCCAACGTGGGGAACGTGAATACGGACGGAGACGCTGACCGAAAAAAACAAAAACAGCTTTTAAGAAAAGAAAATATGAAGCCTTTTACTTAATGCTTGACCGATGAACCATCATAGGAGGCGTCATCTCACACATCACGCCGTCCTGCCACGCGAGCGGCAAATGCGCTCCGCATGACTTCTCGCTCGCTAATCAAACGGTCTGTCAACCGACAAATATCCTCAGCGATACGCCTCGGCATCGCCCCGTCCATGTCTTCGATAGCATATAAACCGCCGGCATATCGGCCTCTGGGCGGTGGACAGACTGGCCAAGTGTCCGGGTCATACTCTAAATCGTCGAACAAAATCCGTGAACCGACTTGGAATCGCCATCGCTCGGCATCGTCACGATTATACTTGCTGCAACCACGCAACCGACTAATCACACAACCACCAGGAAACTCATAGCGGAACGTATTCGCGACGAACCTGTATCCCTTGCTTTCCAGATATTCTCGGTGAATATCCTTTGCGAGTTGAATTGCGGCTGGGTGCATGATGACGCCTAACAAATAATGGACGGCTCGTTTTGCGGCCTATCCTTTTTCATTAAAACGATCTTATTCCTGTCTTAGTCGTCTGTTCAAATCACCGTTCCGTGCGGGATGATGGTTTTTTTGGGAATGATGATAATGCCGTCGCGGATGTAATAGAGTTCGTGGTCCATTTTGTCGGGCTTGCCGGCGGGCGAAATGACGACGTTGTTTCCGATGCGCGCGTTTTTATCGATGATGGCGTTCTCAATTTTGCAATGGGCGCCAATGCCGATGCGTGGTTTGCCTTCGCGTTCGTGCTCGTCCACCGATTCCTGCGGCTCGTAATAATCGCTGCCGAGAGTGATGACGCGGTTCAACTCGGAGCCGTCGCCGACGATAGTGCGCAGGCCCACGATGCTGTTCGTGAGACGCGCGCGGTTGATGATGCAACCGTCGGCGAGGAGCGCATGGTCTATGATCGCGCCATTGATTTTGGAACTGGGCAAATACCGCGGGCGGCTGAAAATCGGCGCGTCCATGTCAAAGAAATTGAACCGCGGCAGTTCGGAAGCGAGGTCGAGATTCGCCTCAAAAAACGTGCGAATCGTTCCGATGTCCTCCCAATAACCGTGAAAAATGTAGGAAAAAACGCGTTTCGAACTGATGGCTTCGGGGATGATGTTCTTGCCGAAATCAGACAGCGAATTATTGAGCAGGTCTTGAATCAAACTGCGGTTAAAAACGTAAATGCCCATCGAAGCGAGGAATGATTCGCGTCCTTCGGTGACACCGAATTTGGAATGCCACTCCGGTTGCAACCGGAGTGAATCGAGCATGGCGGGATCGGTCGGTTTTTCCGCGAAACGCTTGATGCAGCGGTCCTCGGCGATTTGCAGGATGCCGAGCGATTGTGCCTCGCGCCGCCCGACGGGGATTGTGGCCACGGTGATATCCGCGCCGGTCTCGGCATGCTGTGAGATGATGTCGCGGAAATCCATCCGATACAGCTGGTCACCGCTCAAAATAAGCAGGTAATCGAAATCGTGATTAAGGAAGTGCGTGAGATTTTTTCGCACGGCGTCAGCGGTGCCTTCATACCACGACGTGTCCGTGAGCGTCTGTTGCGCCGCCAGAATTTCCACGAAGCCGCTCGAGAACAAATCGAATTTATACGTTCCCGTGATGTGCCGGTGCAACGAGGTGGAATTGAATTGCGTCAAAACATAAATGCGCCGGAAGCCGGAGTTGATGCAGTTGGAAATGGGGATGTCCACCAGCCGGTATTTGCCCGCCAATGGCACTGCCGGTTTCGCGCGCTCCTTCGTCAACGGGAACAACCGCTTGCCCTGGCCGCCGCCCATGATGACGCAAAGGACGTTCTTGCCATAGAAAGGTCGGCGATCGATTTTTGGCATACAATTTTACTGAACTGCACAAATCATATACCGCTTCCAATGGCCAGACAAGCGGCTGTTTGCGAAAGAACATATACAGGGCGTATTTCAATTCATTTGCGACCATTTCATTAACACCCTGCTTTAGCGGGGTGTGGAGCGAAGACAAGGCCAACCAACCGCTTCAGCGGTTTCCAGTGCGGAGAAAACTGCTGAAGCAGTTGTGGCGTCAGATCAGCCATCAACACCCCGCTAAAGCAGGGTGTTAATGAGAGCCGGACAGAAATCTGCACAAAAATTGAGATGTGCCTGCCTACACATCGCGCATGATGTAAGGCGCGAATTCGTCGTGATACTGCGGTGGAATACGAACCTTGAATCGTGCGGTTTTGCCGCTGTAACGGCGCGTGATGACCTGGCCGACCTTGTGCAATCGCGCAATCACTGCCGCCTGCTCGTGCGGCACGCGCAATTCCAAAAATTCGCGCTTCGGCCGCAATTGCGTTCCGATTTCAGCGAGCAAGACCGGAATGCCTTCACCGGTCGTTGCGGAAATGGCGACCGCGTGCGGGTGGTGCGCCTGCAACCGATTCAACATTCCACCGCTGTTAAGGCGGTCCATTTTGTTGAAAACCATGATTGTCGGCTTTTCGCCCGCGCCGATTTCGGCGAGAACGGTATTCACCGCCTGAATCTGTTCCTCGACTTGCGGATGGCTGATGTCCGCAACGTGCAGCAGCAAATCGGTCTGGACGACTTCTTCAAGCGTGGCCTTGAACGCCTCGACGAGTCCGTGCGGCAATTTGCGGATAAAACCGACGGTGTCCGTCAGTAAAACATTTTGGTTTGTCGGCAGCCGCAAGCGGCGCGTCGTTGGGTCGAGCGTGGCGAACAAAATGTCCTTCACCAAAACATCCGCGCCGGTGAGCGCGTTGAGCAAAGTGGATTTGCCTGCGTTCGTGTAACCGACGATGGAAGCCAGCGGCCAGTTGTTGCGCTGGCGCACGCTGCGTTGAATGCCGCGCTGCTGCCGCACCAGTTCCAGTTCACGCGAAATTTTGGCGATTCGATCCTGCACGCGGCGCCGGTCGGTTTCCAATTGCGTTTCACCTTCACCGCTGCGCATGCCGATGCCGCCTGACTGCCGGGACAAGTGACCCCAAAACCGCGTCAGGCGCGGCAGCAGATGCTGAAGCTGCGCGAGTTCGATTTGCAGTTTGCCTTCGCGCGTGCGGGCGCGTTGCGCGAAGATGTCGAGAATGAGCGACGTGCGGTCGAGGATTTTGCAGTTGAAAATCTTTTCAAGATTACGGCTCTGCGCCGGCGAAAGTTCATCATCGAAAATCACCGTGTCCACATCCTGACGCCGGCAGAAATCCGCGAATTCAGCCGCCTTGCCCTTGCCGATGAACGTGGCGGGATTCAGCGATTCCGTTTTTTGCAGGCCATCACCGATAACTTCACCGCCGGCGGTCATCGCAAGTTCGCCGAGTTCGGCCAGCGAATCGCGCATGTCCGCACGGTTGCGTGATTTGAGTTCAACGGCGACGAGGAAGACCCGTTCAGGCCGCTTCTTTCTGGTTTCGATGAGCGCTTTCAACGTCTTGTGAACAGAGCGACCATCAAATCTAAAAATCCGTCGCGGATTTCTTTTTCGTTTTGCTTAACACGCGCATTTCGGGGGCATCGTAAATGACAATGGAATTTGGCGGGACGCTTTCCATGAGGAACACGTTGCCGCCAATGGTGCTGCCCGCGCCAATGACCGTTTCGCCGCCCAGAATTGTCGCGCCCGGATAAATCGTCACGCGATCTTCAATCGTCGGATGTCGTTTTTTGCCGCGCAGTTGTTCCACGGCGGAGGTGGATTTCGCGCCGAGCGTGACGCCGTGATACATCTTCACGTGATCGCCGATGGTGGTCGTTTCGCCCACGACCGTGCCGGTGCAATGATCCACGAAAAAGTGCGACCCGATTTGCGCGCCCGGGTGCAAATCCATGCCGGAACGGGAATGCGCCCACTCCGTCATGATGCGCGGAATCAGTGCGATATTTTTCAAATACAACTCGTGCGCCAGCCGTTGCACCGCGATGGCCTCGACAAACGGATACGACACCAGCACCTCTTCCTTGCTCTTCGCCGCCGGATCGCCGTCGTAGGCGGCTTCCATGTCCGTTTGCAGCACTTCACGCAACCGCGGCAGGCTGCCGAGGAATTCCAGTGTCAAACTATGCGCCGTTTTTGGGATGTCCTTTTTCTGCAAATCGACGGGCGGATTGTATTCGAGGCTCTTGCGGATTTCGTCCTCCAATTTACCCAGCACCAAATTCAGCAACGTCGCCGTCTCCGTTTTGATTTCCGAGGAATGCAGCGGCTTTTCGTCAAAAAATCCGGGAAACAGCAGCCGCAGCAAGTCCTGCGTGATGGCCGTTATGGCGCGCTTGGACGGCAGGTTTTTGCCATCCAGATGGTTGATGCCACCGACGCGCGCGTAAGACGCGACGAGTTCATCTGTAAGTTTGGTGACCGTTTCCACGAAGGCGAATTTACCACGAAGGCACAAAGGCAGAAAGTCTAATTAAATTCCGGGAGGGTCGCCATGCTGGCGACCCTAATTGGGGACGGCGACACGCCGTCCCTCCCAAAATCTTCGCGTCTTTGCGCCTTGGTTGTTCAACCCCTTCAACCCGATTTATCGAAAATATTTCCAATCAACGCCGGTTTTCTAGGCGCTGCGAGCATGAACCGCGGCAGGTGGTGATAATTTTCAAGATAGAGAGGACCAGTTTGCCAATACCAAAGGCTGCCATCAGCGGCTAATGCCAGGATTCCGTTCCAAAGATGCTGAACGGCGATCCAATCCGAGTGATTACCCGCCCGGACTAGTGTAGTAATGGTATTTATGATTACTTCGTTGGGATGGGTTTTTTGCAGCCAATCACTCTTTTTCAATTTCCAGAGCGAGCCATCGAACTTGAGTGCAACTGGGGTCACCGAGTCCCAGGTTACTGACATCCAATTGGTTTCTTTGCCTATTTGCCTCATTTCAAATCCCAAAAGTTCAGAATTGGAGGGGGATATCCTTTTTCGGCGCAGATTTCCGTATATCCACAAAGTTCCATCTTCACGAACACCCAGCCCAAAATCAGAATACCCTTTCGCCAAGCTGCGCCATTTGATTCGATCGAGATTGGTTTCCCAGGAATTTCGCATAACCCAAACGCCGGATGCAATTTCGTGACTATTGGTTTGTTTGTATGGAGCTCCTCTGAGCAACGTCCAAACATGTCCGTCACTTGTTCTTAAATAAATATCGTCATATGTTGAGAACATCTCCGTCCAATTTGATTCCGTGGCAAAACGATAAGGCTGAAAAGTGTGAAGTCCCGGCCATTTATCACGCCAACTGTTTTGCCAGGAGTCAAAGTGATTGGTTCCCCACAGCCATAATGTGCCGTCCTTTTTCAACAACAGTGGAAAATTCCCTTCCCGACTGACACTTTGCCAGTTGGTCTCGTTGCCGAACCGGGTCATCTCGATCGGCTTTTGGCTCTGGACCAGTGGTTTGTTCCATCCCACAACGATGAACTTTCCCTCTGTTTCGGCATACCACAAACTCCCATTTGATTGAATACCGATGATTGCCCGGTAACTCGTGGCTGCGTCCACCCAATTTGAGCCGCTGACAAAATGATTTCCAGTCAGACCAACAGGTTCCTCGGTGGAACCATCATTCTCTACTCTCCATAGCAAACGGCTCAACCAGAGCCTGCCGTCTGGAAACAAAATCGCCTGTATGCCGTCATAGCTCGTGCGCGAAATTGGAGATTGTGAGACTGTCAGACGCGCCGCGCCATGCACAGGCTCAAACGGCGTCAGAAATTCCCAGGCACGATTGTAAATTGAGGTGGTGAGCGCACCGGAAAACACAAGCGCTCCCATCAGACCGAGAATGTTCCGCCGCCAGACTCGCCAGTTTTCATGCAGCGTTTTGAAATTTTGATACGCCAGCCATAGAAATGTAATTACCAGCACCGGAATGGTGATCAAAAACACCAACGACCCTTGCCACAGTGTCATTCCGAAAAAGAAATTGGGACGATAGGCAGTAACCTCCGCTACGACCATGATGAAAAAAAACACGATGATTGTGGCGATTGCCGTGGACAGCGCTTGCAGAATGTTCCGCGACAGCGTCGAGGCAAAGAAGGCAATCATTGAAAGGGCAAGAAAGGTGGCAGAAATTCCGACGATGGTTGCCGGATCGGATAATTTTTCCGTTCCCGAGAAAAAAGCTTTCGCCCCGATCAACACGCCAAATCTTTCCGCAGTCCAGAGCAGCGCGCCGCTCAACAATCCGCCGAAAATCAGCACAAAGAAAAGTTTGATGACGAATTGAACACGGCCTGAAACTGGCAGACACAACTGGCTCTCCATTGTGCCGAGTTTGTGTTCCTCGGCCACCGCCATGCTGCCGATAATTACCGGCATGGCCAGCCACAACAACCAGAATCCTTCCAGTGCCACGTGTTCCTCAAAAGAGGGATGTTCGACAACCTTTCGGAGAACAATGACCCCAAAATGCATAACGAGTAATCCAGCGGCACAAAGCAGGCTGACTTGGTGCAGTTGCAGTTCCTTCCAAAACAAGGCCGCCCTTGGACGCCATATCTGACGGGGTGAGGCTACTGACGAGCCGATGTCAGACGCAGTCTGCGGCTCGCGAGGATCGGCCTTCGCCTGGCTTCGACCCGACAGGCGCTTGCCCCACCACTTCAGCCAGCGCATTTCCGGCAAAGTGATGGTCCCGCCCGTCCATGCCACGTCCTGCGCCCGCATAAAAAGCCGGTGCGCCAGCCAAAAAGCTGAAGCAATATAAAATCCGGCTGCGCCATAGAGAACACTGTAAACAACAACATTGGAGGCAGAGTTGAAGAACTTTGACATAACCAAAGCAATCAACGTCAATAGCGCAGCAGGGGTCAGAAAAGTAATCCAGAAAGCGGCAGTAATTTGCCGGAGCAAAAGCGTCGTCCACAATCCACCTGCCAAGGCAACCAAAACCGCTGCGCCGCCGCCGACCATCGCGTTCCAAAAGTCACTCTGAATGATTTTGGAATTAACGCTCCAAATCGGAATATGAAACGCTTGATGAAACAGAAGTGCGCAGCTTGCGAAATAAGCTGCAAAAATTAGAGTGGCAGCACAAAAAAGAATGGCGATTTTAGTTCGCCAGATTTGACGACGTTCGATTGGCTGTGAAAGCAAAGATTGAAATGTTCCCGAGCTGAATTCCCGGCCAAATGAAGCCACGGCCAAAAGAATCGTGCCGAAGAACATAAAAAAAGGTGTTCTCCCAAACGCCTCATCAGGGTTTTTCCAGAGCCACGGCAGGAGAAATACCAGCGTCAGCACCGCCAGCCAGCTCGGCAGCAGCAGGCGGATTTCCTTTTTGACGAGAGCGTTCATGCGCTGGGTTTTTTCAGAATGCCCGACACCACGAAAATTTCCTCCAGCGACAGCGATTCGCAGCGCAAATCCTCGGGCTGGAGCGCGCGGAGCTTTTCCAGCAATTGTTCGCTGTTGCCATCGGCCAGAATTTCCAGTTCGCGTCCGCTTGGTTTCATGTTCAACGTGCCGGGCAAGTCGAGCTTGGCGGGCGGTTGCGCGAACCGCGCATGGATTTTGCGGAAACGGTCGCGTGCGGCGTCGGCTTCCATCGTCAGCAGTTCACGGCCTTGCTCGATAATCGTGAATTCGTCAATCAATCCCTCAAATTCCGAGATGAGATGTGTGGAGACAAAAACCGTTCGGCGTTCTGGATCACTTGATTGGTAAGCGCCTATGACCGTCTCGATAAATTCACGACGCACGATGGGGTCGAGACCGGAAGTCGGCTCATCCAGCACGAGCAGTTCCGGTTCCGGACAAATCGCGCCGATAAGTGCGAGCTGCGTGCGCTGGCCTTTCGAGAGATTGCTGGCCTTCTGTTTCGGGTCGAGCTGAAAGCGTTTCAACAGGTCATTTTCGATGTCGCGGTTCCAATGTTTGCGGAACGAGGCGAGATATTCCAGTGTGTCGCACACGGTCATCCACGGGTAAAACGCGACCATATCCGGCACATAGGTCAGGCGGGATTTGACGGCCACTTCATTACGCTGCGGGTCGAGTCCGAACACCCGCGCCGTGCCGGAGTTGGGCCGGAGGAGGTTCAGCAGGCATTTGATGGTGGTGGTCTTGCCGGCGCCATTGCGACCAAAGAAGCCGTAGCATTTTCCGGCGCGGACGGTCAAAGTCAGGCCACTGACGGCGTCCAGCTTGCCATAGCGGCGGGTCAGGTTTTGGAGTTGGATGACGGGAGGGTTGGTTTCCATAACGTTCTCGCTTCGGTTGAATCAGCCTTTGGTTTCGCCGGATTTGCGCTCAAAGTAATCGAGCCGTTCCTTGACCAGTGCCAGGAACTTTTCCCGATCCACTCGCAGGTGATGCGCCATGACCACGGCTTCGTCAATTTCCGCCGCCAGCAGTTTCTGGCGGACTTGTTTATTGAACGGGGAATCACTTTTCTTCAGGAAGCAGCCCTTGCCGGGAATTGTTTCAATGACGCCCTGACCTTCCAATTCCGCGTAAGCCTTGGCGATGGTGTTGCGGTTGACCCGCAGTTCCTCGGCCAGCGGACGGATGGATGGCAGCGGTTCGCCGGAACGCAACGCGCCGGAAGCCGCCGCGTAACGGATCTGGTCCACCAGTTGCAGGTAAACCGGCTTGCCGCACTTGAAATCAATCTGAAAAATCATAGCAATCTTTTACTGTCATAGAACAGTATGACAGTTAGTCGGGGATGTCAACACTTTTGTGAAAAAAGGAGAAAACCCCTTTATTTCTTGGTTATTTTGTTGTTCAAACCACAGACAAAACGGCTTCCACCACGCGCTTGATGGTGATGCCGTTCATGCAGCGGAAATCAATCGGACATTCACGCAGAAAACACGGTGAGCACGGCGCGTCGAATTTGAGCAGCCGATGCCGCACGTCGCCCGGCAAACCCGGCCCAGTCAGTTCCGGCGATGTGCTGCCGAACGGCACGACGACCGGTGTTTCCAGCGCGGCGGCGACGTGCATCGGGCCGGTGTCGTTAGTCAAAAGAACGCGGCAAAGCTTCAGGAACGACATCAATTCGCGCAAAGAGGTTTGGCCAGTCAGGTTTATGGTTTTAAATTTTGAATTTTGAATTCCGGATTCAATCCGGTTCGCAACAGCGAGGTCACCCTTACCACCGAGGATCAGCCAAACGCAATTCGTGCGTTGTTGAATTTCGCGCGCGGCGGCGATGAATCGTTCGGCAGGCCAGCGTTTTGCTGGACCGTACTCCGCGCCGGCATTCAAACCGAAAATGGGTTGCGCGATTTTATTCAGTCCAAATTTTTTCCTGGCGACTTCAGTTTCATCCGGCGCCACAAACAGTTTCGGCGGCAGCGGTTCAGGGTTCGCACCCAGCGCGGCGGCGAGATGCAAATACTCGTGGATTTGATGGCTTGGAAAATTTTGAGTTTTGAGTTTTGAGTTTTGAATTCCTCCGACTGGCGAGTTGATAAGTCGTTGAATTTCGCCAATGGAACGCTTCTGCATTTTTACCGCGCCGGAGCGTAGCGCGATTGTGTTTGTCAGGAAAAAATTCCGCCAGGGACGTGCATGACCCATGCGCTGCGGGATTCCGGCAAGCCAGGTTTCAATCACCGAGCGCGGTGAGTTTGGGAATATAAGTGCGAGATCAAATTTGCCAGAGCGCAGTTTTTTGCCGATAGAAAACACATTTTCACCCGGTGCAAACGGAACGGTTTCGTTGATGGCAGGATGGTTTGCCCACAAATCCCGCAATTTTTCCGGCGTGAGCAGCGTGATGTGCGCGTCATGGAAATGTTCACGCAGGCGCAGCAGCGCGGGCGTGGTCATGACCGCGTCGCCCAGCCAGTTTACCCCCCGCACGAGGATTCGTTCGGGTTTCGGATTTCGGGTTTCGGATTTCGGATTCACGCGGCAATTTGGGATTCCTGGCTCTCGATCCTCGACTTTCGGCCATTGTCTTTCCTCGGCGCCGGTTTCCACCGTTTGTGCACCCAGAACCAATTGGCCGGGTCACGGCGGACGGCGGCTTCGTGGGCGCGGAGCACGTCGCGCATGATGTCTTCGACGCTGCGTGGCCGGCCGTTTTCGTGCGTAGGGAGCGGTTTGCCGGTTTCAATCCGCCACTTCGCCAGCCCGACGCGAAAACAGAGGGCGGTGTAAAGTTCGCAATTGTAGCGGAGCGCAAAAAGTGCGGGTGAGGGATTCGTGGAACAATCATGGCCGAGAAACGGCAGGCGCAATCCCTTGTCGCCGCCGTGCTGGTCAATTTGCAGGCTGAGCATGATTGCGGGCTGGTTCAGGGCGGCGCGCAAGGCCGCGCCGTCGGTGCGCCGCTCAAAAAACAGGCAGCCGGAATGGTTGCGCAATTTTTCCATCAAGCGATTAAGCGCCGGTTGATTCAGGGCGCGATACGTCGCGGCGCATGGATAGCCGGGCGCCAAATCCTTGACCCGGGTGTAGAGTTCAAAGTTTCCGAAATGCCCGCCGGCATTAATAATGCGGCGCAGCGGCAGCATGCGCTCCGCCCCGACGAATTCGACGTGCGGACGCAATTCCTCAAAAGTCATCGCGGAGGTTTTGATGGCGCAGGCGTAATTTTCGCCGATGCGCCGGAAATTTTCCCGGGCGAGCGCGCGGATTTCGTCCGGCGATTTTTCATTGCCAAAGCACATCGCCAGATTTTTCAACGCCACACGCCGGTGCCGCGCGTCCAGCCAATACGCCAGCCCGCCACATGCGCGACCGAGACGCGCGACGAATGTGAGCGGCAACGCTTGAATCACCGCGATGAGCGCGCAACCAAACCAATAAATCAGCGTGTTCATTTTCAGCGGAAACAGATTTTGCGGACGCAATCCTGAAAGTCGTTCGCGCCGCTGATGATTTGGATTTCGACGCGCATGAAATAAATCGGCAGGTCGCGCCGGTCGATTTTGGGAAAACGCACGGCGTCTTTTTGCGTGGTGACGATGGTGTCGGCCTGGCGTTTCTTGCTGCGGTTGATGGTGTTGAGGATTTCCTGCTGTGTGAAGCGGTGGTGATCGGCAAAGCGTTTGGAATAAACCAGTTCCGCGCCGAGCCTCACGAGGCTTTGCTCGAAACTTTCCGGCTGCGCGATGCCGCTGAGCGACGCGACTTTGTGCCCGCGCAGAAAATCCAATTCGTGGCGTTCGCCGGTGAACACATCCTCGAGATAAAGCGGATGATGCACGCATTCGATGATGGCGGCGTCGGAATTAAATTTTGCAATGCGTTGGCGAAGTTCGGCGGTCCGGCCGTCGCTTTTGGTGATGAAAATGGTTTGGGCGCAGGCGAGGTGCGATGGCGGCTCGCGCAACGTGCCGCGCGGGAGCAGATGTTCGTTGCCAAAAGGCTGCTGGCGGTCAATCAGCACCACGTCATGTCGCCGCCCGCGCAAATTCCAGTATTGAAAACCGTCGTCGAGCAGCAGGGTGTCGCAGCCGAATTTTTCAATTGCGTAACGCCCGCTTTTGACACGGTCCTTGTCCACGAGAACGACCACGTCCTTCAAGTTCGACGCGAGCATGTAAGGTTCATCACCGGCCATTTCGGAATCGAGCAACAGCGATTTGCCGTCGGACACGACGCGCGGCGGGGTCCGGTCTTCGCGCAGTAAAATTTTATTGAGCAACCACAGGTGAAACGGCGGCGGTTTGGAACGATAACCGCGCGAGAGAATGGCGACGTTGCGACCGGCATCGCGAAGTTCACGCGCGAATTTCTCCACAACCGGCGTTTTGCCCGTGCCGCCAACGGTGAGGTTGCCGATGGCGATGACTTGCACGCCGAGCGTCGTGTCGCGAAAGATGCGGACATTGTAAAGCCAGCGGCGCAGTTCAACGCCGGCTTGAAACAATTTCGACCCGCCGAACAAAAGCGCGCGCATCAACGCCGCCTTCGTGTCACGGCGTTCGCCGGAAATGACTTCAAGGGCGAGGGTTTCGAGACTTTCAATCCAGTTCCGGAATTGTTCGCGCATCGCGCATCAATGTGCCAAGCGGCGAAGCGCGCGGCAAGATGAAGGCGTGGGTAAATTAAAAACCCATCCGCGCGATTTTTTTTTCCAGCGCGGCTTGAAATTGCTGCACGTCCGCAGCGGACGGTTTGTAGCCTTGTTGCTTTGGCACAACGCCCAGCCGTCCGGTCTGGTCGAGATACCAGTCGGCTGCCTGACCGTCACTGAATGTGACCTTACCACTGACGATCGCTCCAGCCCGTGTCAGTTGATCTACAATAACGGAAACCTTGCCGGTCGCGCCCGACGGTTCGGCAGGTGGCGGAGCGTTTTTCGCATCGGCGGGTTTTGTCGCCTCGGCAACCGGCGCGGCAACTTTGGGCGGTTCGGGGTCTTTTGGCGTGAGTTTCAAATCGTCCACAAGCAGCCGCACTTCCATGTAGGTGAGCTTCAGGTTGAGTTCTGACGCGAGCCGGGTTTGGATTTCCGACAGTTTCGCGCCGTCCGCGATCCATGCGGCGACTTTTTGGCGTTGGGATTCGTCCAAGTTCATGGCTCAAGCTTTGACAGTTTCGCCTTTCGTAATCCAGTCGTAACCCTTGGCTTCAAGTTCGAGCGCGAGTCGTTTGTCGCCGGACTTCACGATGCGGCCATCGTAGAGCACGTGGACAAAATCGGGGATGATGAAATTCAACAACCGCTGATAATGCGTGATGACAAGCTGCGCGCCGTCGGGCCTCTTTAGCTTGTTGACGCCGCCGGCGACGATGCGCAGCGCGTCAATGTCTAGGCCGGAATCCGTTTCGTCGAGGATGGCCAGCTTCGGTTCGAGCACGGCCATCTGGAAAATTTCGTTACGCTTCTTTTCGCCGCCGGAGAAGCCCTCGTTGACCGAGCGCTTCAGCAGTTCGTCGCTCAATTCGAGCAGCTTCATCTTTTCTTTCACGAGCGTAAGGAACTCCATTGCGTCAAGTTCGGACTCGCCCTTGTGTCTGCGGATTTCGTTGAGTGCGGCCTTGAGGAAATAGGTGCTGTTCACACCGGGAATTTCGATCGGATACTGGAACGCGAGGAACAGGCCTTCGCGGGCGCGCTCTTCGGGGTCGAGGTCGAGCAAATTCCGGCCGTTGTAAATCACTTCGCCACTGGTCACTTCGTAACCGGCGCGACCGGCCAGCACTGCGGCCAGTGTGCTTTTGCCACTGCCGTTCGGTCCCATGACAGCGTGAACCTCGCCGGCATTGACGGTGAGGCTGACGCCCTTCAGGATTTGTTTATCCTCAACGCCCGCATTGAGATTTTTGATTTCAAGAATCGGTTTGCTCATTTTCTAAATTCCTATTTAGCCACAGATGAACACAGAATTACACAGATAAAAATCGTTTTCAGAAATAAAATCCGTGTTTCATCTGTGTGAATCTGTGGCTAAAAATCAGCCCACGCTGCCCTCGAGACTCACGCCCAAAAGTTTCTGCGCTTCCACGGCGAATTCCATCGGCAGTTCCTTGAACACTTCCTTGCAGAAGCCGTTCACGATCATATTCACGGCGTCCTGTGTCGAAAGTCCGCGCTGATTGCAATAAAAGATCTGATCCTCGCCAATCTTTGAGGTCGAGGCTTCGTGCTCGACGGCCGACGACGTGTTTTTCACCTCGATGTAGGGGAACGTGTGCGCACCGCATTTGTTGCCGATGAGCAGCGAGTCGCACTGTGAAAAATTGCGCGCGTTCGTAGCGCTCTTCAGGACCTTTACGAGGCCGCGATAGCTGTTCTGTCCGTGTCCGGCGGAGATGCCCTTGGACACGATGGTGCTGTGAGTGTTCCTGCCGATGTGAATCATCTTCGTGCCGGTGTCGGCTTGCTGGTAATTGTTCGTCACCGCGACGGAATAAAATTCGCCGATCGAATTGTCACCCTGCAAAATGCAACCCGGATATTTCCACGTGATGGCCGAGCCGGTCTCCACCTGCGTCCATGAAATTTTCGAGTTCCTGCCTTTGCACAGGCCGCGCTTGGTCACGAAATTATAAATGCCGCCCTTGCCGTTCTCGTCGCCCGGATACCAATTCTGCACGGTCGAGTATTTGATTTCCGCATTTTCAAGGGCGATGAGTTCCACGACGGCCGCATGGAGCTGGTTTTCATCACGCATCGGCGCGGTGCAGCCTTCGAGGTAACTGACATACGCGCCTTCGTCGGCCACGATGAGCGTGCGCTCGAACTGGCCGGATTTCGCGGCGTTGATGCGGAAATACGTCGAAAGCTCCATCGGACAACGCACGCCTTTGGGCACGTAGCAAAATGAGCCATCGGTGAAAACGGCGGAATTCAGTGAAGCATAGAAATTATCCGTGTAGGGCACGACCGTTCCGAGGTATTTGCGGACGAGATCGGGATGTTCCAGCACGGCCTCGCTGAACGAGCAGAAGATGATGCCCTTTTCTGCAAGTTGTTTTTTAAATGTGGTGCCAACGGATACACTGTCAAACACCGCATCCACCGCCACGCCGGCCAGTCGTTCGCGTTCCTTCAATGGAATGCCGAGTTTTTCGTAGGTTTCCAACAGCTTCGGATCCACCTCATCCAGGCTCTTCGGTCCGCCGGCTTGCGTTTTCGGCGCGGAGTAATAAGTGATGTCCTGAAAGTCTATGGGCGGATAATGCACTTTTGCCCAGTGCGGCACGGGCATGGTCAGCCAATGCCGGTATGCTTTGAGCCGCCATTCAGTCATCCATTCCGGCTCCTTTTTCTTTTTCGAAATGAGGCGGATGATGTTCTCATTCAGGCCCGGCGGCGCAGAGTCGGTTTCCACGTCGGTGTAGAAACCGTATTTATAATCCTGTTTGACCAGGCCTTCGATGGTTTCCGTGGCTGTGCTCATCTTCCAAACCGTTAAATCGCTAAAATCGTTTAATTGTCACAAACCTGCTGGCGTTACAGCGTGAGCCGAAAGCCGATCGTGCCCAGCTGTTCGATCAAGCGGTCGTTTAATTTTTTCTCGACCATGTTCATGGCGCAGCTAGAGTGAATCCGAGACTAAAGTTTATCAAGATTTAGAATAATTCTAAAATGGCTGTTTTGAGCTTGGAAATAAGTTGGAAGAAAATTTTCTATACAAATTCGTCGTGCGTGATGTCTATTTAATGGAAAGCGCGACAAAACGTAAACCTATGAAAACGACAATCGAATCTTCGGGAATGCTGATTCTCATTGCGGCATTATTCATCAGCGGCTGCGCTAAAAAGCAAACTGCGTCGTTGCGGTCGCTTAAAAATCCGGAGGTTGCGGCCCAGTTGAAATCATTCGTTTCGGAAAAGGAAGCGCAGGCGAACGCGGCGACGAACAAAGTGCCATCCGAGTTCAAAGCGTTTTTTGCCGCGGCGGAAAAAGGCGACTGGCTGACGGTTAGCAACGCGTTCATGGAATTCCGAAAACATGCGGGACAATACGAGCACTCCGGCAAAACGGATGAGCGTTTGCGCGGGACGGCGTGGGCGGCGGTAATGGAAACCTATGGCGCGATGGAGCAGTTTGCGCTCGGCGACGAAAAGTATGCGGCTGCTTTTGGCAATGACATCGTCAATTCCATTCCGCCGGGGAGCATTTACTTTGGCGGCACCGATCCGGGGCGGTTCTTGATCACGGCGATGCAAAAATCCCATGCAGACGGCGATCCGTTCTTCACTCTCACGCAAAACGCGCTGGCGGACGGAACATATCTCCAGTATTTGCGCTCGATGTATGGTGGGAAAATCTACACGCCCACGGATGAAGACTCGCAAAAATGTTTTGAGGATTATGTGGCAGATGCGAAACAGCGGTTGCAAAATCATCAGCTCAAGCCGGGCGAAGACGTGAAAGTGGATGCGGCGAGTGGTCGGGTGCAGGTCAGCGGTCAGGTTGCCGTGATGGAAATCAATGCGCGGCTAGTTAAAGTCATTTTCGACAAAAATCCAGACCGGGAATTTTATATCGAAGAGAGTTTTCCACTCGATTGGATGTATCCCTATCTCGAACCGCACGGATTGATCATGAAAATCAACCGGCAGCCACTACTGAAATTGTCCGACGAAATCATTCAGCGCGATCACGATTATTGGACAAAATATGTCACGCCGATGATTGGCAGCTGGCTGAATACGGACACGTCAGTCAGAGAAGTCGCTGCGTTCGCCGAGAAAGTTTACGTCAAAAAAGATTTCAATGGATTCACCGGCGATCCGCAATTCGTTCAAAACGATTATTCGTGCAAGATGTTTTCCAAGTTGCGCACTTCCATCGGCGGACTTTATGCGTGGCGCGCGCAACATGCCGCTGATGCTTCGGAAAGAGGACGCATGAACGACGAAGCGGATTTTGTTTTTCGGCAGGCGTTTGCGCTTTGTCCTTATTCACCCGAAGCCGTATTTCGCTACACCGCCCTTTTGACGAGTGAAAATCGCGGAGCGGATGCGCTTTTGGTTGCGGAGACGGCGGCAGGAATGCCGTCAATGCAAGGCAAGGATGGCGAGCAATTGCGCAACCTGGTCAGACAACTGCAAGAATTCCAAAAGGCAAAGTAAATTTTCACCACCCTGCGCCCGGGGATGTCGTGGGGGTTACTTCTGATAAACATTCACACGGGCGGGCGGAAGATTCAACCAGATGATGTTGGAAGCCAGCCGCTGGAAGTGCGTGGCGCTTTTGTGGTGCCCGTTGCCGAGATGATAGCTGTATTGAACCCATTTGCCGCCGTGCTCCAAAATCGCGCGGATTTTTTCGGCGAGCGTGTCGGCTTCAGCCTCCGGAAAATTCAACAACGGCAGACTGGAAATGACCGCGCCGACGGATTCAATCGGTTCGGCCTGTTCCCGCAGCAAAACGTCCAGATGCCACGCGTCGCCGGTGATGATATGGGCGCTGGGAAAACGCTGACGCAGCCGCTGCGCCATTTTCGGGTTTTTTTCAATGGCCACCAGCCGTTCCTCGCGCAGGCCGTGTTCAATGAGCGCCTGGGTGACCGCACCGGTGCCGGGGCCGAGTTCGAGCACAAAACTGTCCGGGTCGGACGGCAGCCATCGCGCCATCGCGGCGGCGAGTTTGGGCGAACTTGGCGTGACCGCGCCCGTCCGTTGCGGATTGGCGATCCATTCACGCAGAAACATGCTTGAGTCCGTCAATGTTGCGATGAGCTTCTTGGCCATGACGTTGAAAACTTTTGTTCGGCTCTAATTTCCAAATGGCAGGGTAATTCACCCGTGCGGTTGCTGCCACAGAAAATTTCAGTTTAATTCATCGGCTGCTTTTCGGCGGTTTCGCCGGCACGGCAGTTTCCTTGAGATTTTTGCGCGCAACCTCGCGCCGCGCCGACCAATCATCCCAGCTTCGTTCCCACGCTTCACCGGTAAGGTTTGTTCGCGCGGCCGGCCAGAGAATATCGAGGGTCTCCAATTCACGACTCGCGCTGGTTTGGTCATGCCATTGGAGATAAGACTCGACCAGGTTCAAATGGTTTTCCGGGTAATCTGGCGCAAGCTTTGCCGCACGCTCAAGCCATTGGCGCGCTTTGTGGCGGCTCCCAATGCTCACGGGCCAGCCCGGCGCATCGCGATACAGCAATCCGAGGCCGCGCTCCGGCCCGGCGTAATCAAAATGTTCATCCAAGTCGCCCGCTATTTTGAACTCGCGCTCCATTTCCTTCACCATTTTGAAGGCCGCCATGTTCCGTTTGGTGTCCGCCAACATGCCGAGTTCGACGGCCAGGTAATAATGTCCCGGGGCCGAATTGGATTCGCGCGCGAGCAATTGCCGGCATGCGGCGATGCCCTGATTGGCCAGTTCGGCGCGCCCGGTGTTGTTCGTGACGAAGTCATTGAACTCAAAACACGCACGGGCAAATTCCCAGGCAGTGGCTGAAACGTTTGTGTTCGATTGAAATTCAATTTGCGCGCGGTGGAATTCCACTTCAGCGCGCGCCGCAAAGATTTTGTTCAGTCCTTCATCGGCGAGAACAATCCCAAAGGCCGCCAAAATAACAATTGTTACGCCCCATTTGCGTATAAGTACGGAATTATAAGTTGCCATCGCATCAAGCTGTTTTATACTGGGCAAGTGGGATTAAACCGGAATTTTCTGTGGCTGGCAATACTGACGGTGGTTGCGCTGTGCGCCTCCGGCTGTAGCGGCAT
>Ga0182027_10006083_pt1 | contig 18183 bp, 11 predicted proteins | sample 712E1DmetaG_FD_121300 | JGI IMG/M metagenome (GOLD analysis project Ga0182027, IMG submission 121300) | Permafrost microbial communities from Stordalen Mire, Sweden - 712E1D metaG (Illumina Assembly) | ecosystem: Environmental > Terrestrial > Soil > Wetlands > Permafrost | place: Sweden... | reverse complement strand
TAAGGATTCGCACCAGCGAATCAGTCTCAGTAGTCTCTTTCCCCATAGACTAAAAACGCAATGCAAGTATGGGTGGCCTAAAGCCGCCCATACTTGCCAAAGACGCTCAGAGCGATTCGCGCGAACCGGCCCTTTACAAACGGTTCCGCATCTGATATACTATGGATGTCGCTGCGGGGTGGAGCAGTCCGGTAGCTCGTCGGGCTCATAACCCGAAGGTCGTTGGTTCAAATCCAACCCCCGCTCCCACTACATACACCAATGGCTTCGGGTATCCGAAGCCATTGTCATTTTATCTCCCCGCTCAAACCTCCAGAACCTTCGTGCATTCTTCTCCGAATTGGCTGATTACTCGGACGGCTATCTTTTGGCCGGGGTGTTTGATCTCTATGGGGTGTGATATGTGGCCGTAGACTCGGGCGAATGCTTCATCATCTATCTCGATTTTGAGAGTATCCTGAGCCTGCTTCTTTGTTCCCTGGACTGCCAGGCTGGTTAGTCCGGCTTTCCACTTCTTGAACTCTTCCTTGTCGTCACTGCCGCAGAAGAAGACTTGGCGGGTTATGAAGTTGCTGCCGTCGTAATCATCATCCACCATCCAGTAATAGATGTCGGCTACGTCACGCGGTTTTACTACGTCCTGAATCGGGTCATAAATGTCGAGACCGCGTATTTCCACGGTCGCCGTATCGCCCTTCCGTTCCAGATGGATATCCGGTTCGCCTATGGTAACGAATGAGGCCGCTTTCTTGTCACGCTTGAGGAGGCCGTCTTGCATCAAGTCATCGTGCATGCGGGCTTTCGTGACCTCGAAGCTGCCGACGCTGGTTGTAACCTCGTGGGTAGCGATGTCGCTTTCAAAGGAGAAGCCAAGAATGATGAGCCAATCCGCGTCGCCTTTTGCCCGACATTCTTTTACAGCCTCGTTGACCGCCTTCTTGCTGACAGTGCCGAACTTCGGGCCGATGTGGATGTATGCCTTCTTCTCACCCTTCGCCGATTGGTAGAATCCCTCCGCGTGCAGATAATCCCGATTCAGACGATCAACGCGAGTGAATACCGCGCACTCGCCCTTGTCGCCGTTCTTCACACCAGCGGATTTCAAGTGCTCGAATACCGTCTGCTCGAATCGCTCAAGCTCGTTAGAATCCGGCACTTCCGCGTCCAGAACCTCAGGTGCAACCGGCTCGAAGTTCTGAAGGGTCTCGACAGTAAATGGCCCGGATACTCTCATACGTTTGCCGTCTATTTCTGGCTGATCACAAAGCGTTTCTTCTTCCGCAGGCTCATCGTTTGCTATCGACTTGAGCATAATGTGCGGCACTTTCTTATAAATGAAGCCTTGGCGGATATCCCTGCCCTCTTCATCGTACAAGTTGTAGTATGGGAATACGGCAGTCATGAGCCGTGTCTTTGCAATATTAAGAGCTATGCGGGAAGTATCAATAGTTATCCACCGCCGGCCCCATTGTTCCGCGACATATGCCGATGATCCGCTTCCACAGGTTGGATCAAGTACCAGATCGCCTGGATCCGTAGTCATGAGAATGCATCGTTTAATGGCCTCTGCTGCCGTCTGAACAACATATAACTTCTCTCCAGTAAAGCCTCGTTCACCCAAGCCAACCCAAAGATTGGAGATAGGGAATACGGGAAAATCATCAAGATACCGCTTATATTCGATTCTATTGCCTATTGCTATTATCCGATTGAATGCCACTAGCCTCTGCAAGCCAGCACGAGTTGTTTTCCAATGCGAGTTGTGAGGAGGCTTATACATCTTGTTACCGAACTCAAACTGCTCAGAACCTGATTCGGTTACGCCCGCAGAAGATAAGGGAGTGCCGTCGAATATCCGTAAATGTGGGGGTATGCTGGATATGTCCTCTCGTTCTGTTTTAGTTAGGCTTCGCCAATCGCCAGTGCGCGTGTCTTCCACCAAGGTGTATCCAGTGGCGCCCTGTTCTCCCGCTTTCTTCGACTCGAACAGTTGTCTATACTTTGCTGAGTCAACATCCCTGGCATACCAGATCAGATAATCACTAACAGCACCTAGTAAATTCGAGCTTGTTCCGCCAGTCTTCGTGAACGTTATCAGACTTACGAAATTCTCACTTCCGAATATCTCATCCATCAAACATCGAACAAGGTGGACGTTTTCATCGGATATCTGGACGAAGCAGGAACCGCTGAGCGTAAGGAGTTCTTTTGCGATCACCAGTCGATCTCTTAAATAGCTAAGGTAGGAATGAATTCCCAATTCCCAGGTATCTCGATAAGCCTTAATCTGCTCAGGTTCGCCGGATAGGTCATCGTCGCTGCCATCTTTCACGTTTCGGTTGTTAAGGCGCATCTGCCAGTTTGAGCCGTACTTTATTCCGTAAGGCGGGTCCATGTAGATGCATTGAACTTTCCCGGCCATCCCCTCCCGCTCCAGGAGCGAAGTCATTACAAGTAGACTGTCTCCCTGAATCAGCCGATTCTTCCATCCGTCCTGATGAGAGTAGTACGAGCCGACCTTATCCAACTCATCCATCTCGATGGCGTTGCCGAACAGACCGGCCATATCAAGCTGCTTTACCTGAGCCTCCTTCACGCGATACAGGCGGTCGATAAGCGTCTCCGGGGCTATGTGCTCATGCCGATACAGTGAACGGATATCGACATTCAGCAGATCGTCATTGTCATCTTTTCCATACTTCTCCATCCAGAAAAGCTCGGGGTCCTGACCTCTATGCACTATGGGGTTCTTTGGATACGCGGCGGATTCCTGACCGGCCTGAACTACCGGGCTTGCGCTCTCCGTTCCCGCTTCTTCGGTTGAGGGTATCAACGCCCGCGTGTCTTTGTTATGTTTGAAAGAATCTATGCTCATAATCCAACCCTCCCGGTCTAATAGGCCCTTCGATAGGGCGCAGGACAGGCGCGATACTAGAATGTCACGCCGACTCATATTGAAAGTGAGTTACGAACACAATAAGGAGTTTTATATTGTGTTTTTAGTTTGTTAAAACATAATACAGAATCTCTTATTATGTTTTCAGGCCGCTAAAGCACAATAAGGATTTTTATATTGTGTTTTAGTCCCTGAAAACCTTGAGATAAGAACCAAACACAAAGAACCGGTTCCGTTGCCGCCCCGTAACTTCGTTGAGAATTCCACAGTCGACCAACACTTTCACCAGCTCATTTGCGGGGTAATACCGGATGCCGAGTATCTGAGTTACATCATTCACAGTTACCACCGGCTTTGCGTACAGTCGCATAATAAGCCTCCGGGCGTTCTCCGCGCGTCTTCCAAGCCTCACCACCTGATGGTCTACTTCCTCTCTCAAAACGAGCACTCGCTGGAATGTCTCCTTGCCGTTATCGGCAGTTTCCATCACGGCTTGCAGGAAGAAGCGCACCCACTGACCGATATCATTCGATTCCCTCACCCGGGTCAGCGAATCGTAATACTCACCTCGGTGCTTTTCGAAGTGCGACGAAAGATAGAGCGATGGCTTGGCGAGGAGATGGTTGCCGACCAGATAGAGTGTAATAAGCAATCGTCCAATGCGCCCATTGCCGTCTTGAAACGGATGGATGGTTTCAAACTGATAGTGGCTAAGCGCACACTTGATCAGATGAGGAACCTGTATGGTATCATTGTGCCAGAAGTGCTCCAGATCAGAAAGCAACTCAGGCATATCATCCTGATGCGGCGGAATGAAGGCCGCATCTGAGGGCGAAGACCCTCCGATCCAGTTCTGACTCCTGCGAAATTCACCCGGAGTCTTCCTCTCTCCCCGAGCGCCGCTCATGAGTGTTTTGTGAGTCATTTTCAGTAGCCTGTTCGATAACGGAAGCCGCTGGAGTTCGTCGATCGCCATATTCATCGCACGAACGTAGTTTTGTACCTCTTGCCAATCGTCCCGACGTTCCGGGAGAATCTCAGCCTCGTCGAGAATGGCTTCATCTATTTCTGTCATCGTCCCTTCGATTCGGCTGGACATGTTCGCTTCTTTGAGCACGTGCATGTGTATGAACAGATCTACGTCCGGAACGATCAGTGTAAAGGCATTCAGTTCGCCCAGTCGCTGAGTGGCCGACTCCAGGAGGACGTTGATCCGAGGATCCTCCCATGACCACTCCTGATTGATATTGGACGGCAGGAAGCTCTTGTACTGATACTGCTGACGGTAAACTCCGGATTGGAAATCTTCGAATTTCACTCTCCACCTCCAGAAAGCCCAACGGCCGCGATAATCTGGTTCTTGATGTCTCGTATATCGCCTTCGATCTCCACGAAACGCCACTCATCCCATCCGTGCTTATTACGAACGGCATTCACCGCCGGAAGCCATCTGGTTTTCACATATTCGCGCTTCTTGGCCTTATCCTGATTCATGCCGGTAATCTCAATGATTAGATTGATTGTCCTGTCTTTCGCCTTGCACCGGGCGATGAAATCCGGGAAGTATTGCCGATCCTCCCCGAAGCTATCGACATACGGAATGGCAAAGTTCAGATAAGCGTTCTTCACGTAACTGATGACCACATCAGTCATGTCATCATCATCGAGCGATTTTGCGGCGATTTGCTCCCATGACTCCGTATCAGCAACCACATAGTTTACATGGCTCTTGCGTGTTGGATAGACTGGCCTGGCGGTCGAGCCGTGGACGTGGCAGGTGCTTCCCTCAGGGTTGTAGTAGTTGAGGACAGGAAGAATGATGTCCTTTTCCGCCCCGGACTGCATGATTCCCAGGTTGATATGATCGCATATGCGCTTTTCGTCTTCGTAATACAAGAGAAGACGCGGATTTTCCAGTTTATCAAGTCGAGGGCCGATAACCCTGACCTTTGTTCCGTACCATTCTTCGACTATCCGTTTTATCTGGGCGAACCGGTGGAATTCCACGTGCCCGGAATCATCACGATACAGGTTCGCGATCAGTCTTCTGGTTATCATGTAGATAAGCTCCTGATCGCGAAGTGAAGCAAGACGGTCGCGGACTGTTAGCTTCTCTTCTTCCGGCGAAAAGGCGCTTCTCAACACGGCATCTATAGGCTTGATTGACCAATCGGCCTCGAATGGCTCGATGGCGCTGAAGTCGGCGCTGACCGAAACGTCTTTGTGTTCTACGCGGTAGCCGACAACATTCGGGAAACTAATCTCGAAAGCCTCTTCCCGTTCCGGCATGGCATAGATAGCCTTCCGGTCAACGGGAGTTGTGCCGGTGGTCTTGCCGCTTTTGTATGAGTTGAATGGAATCCCGATTATGTGTGCGTACTCCGGCGGGAACTTCCGTTCCACGATCTTTCGTTTGTCCTTAGTAGGATTGCCGTCTTTGTCGTAACTCTCAAGGTCGTAGTTTTTCCGGCGGAGCGCGCGTCCGGCAACCTGTTCGCAGAGGAGTTGAGAGCCGAAAGCGCGAAGCCCCATGATGTGCGTAACGGTGTTCGCATCCCATCCTTCGGTAAGCATGGAGACTGAGACAACGCAACGAATATGCGCTCCAAGGGTGCCGGTCTTCCCGACGGTGTTTACAACCTCCCGGAGAATATGAGCATCAGTGATCGACTCTACCGCTCCATGACCGTGGACGCGGGCGTAATCGCGCTTGAAAAGCTCGATCTCGCGTGCAAAGACTTTCTTGAAGTCCTCATTCACCTGGTTTGAATTCTCCAAGGCATCGCTGTCAATCAAAAGTGTCGGCGGCTTGGATACCGGCTGGTGAGTTGTCATATCATAGTTGCTGAAGAGATCATAGACGCCTGGAGTAGCTTGAAACTCATCGTCATCATTCATCCATTCATAACCGGCAAGATACTTGTAAACTTCCTTGGAAACAGACGTGTTGTTACAAACGACTATGAATACCGGGGGATGCTGAAAAAGCCCGCGTATGCGCTCATAGTCTTCCTTGTAGTGTTTATAGAACATTTCGAGAGACGAGCGGACTAAAGGAGGAAGATTCGGCGGCGCTTCGCGCTCGACGCGACCTTCCTTTTTCGCTTCAGCCTTCGCGGTTTTCCGACCTTTCTTCGGTAGATCATCCTTAACATACTCGTATATGTTCCGAAGTACCGGTTGAGTGAGGGATTGAGTATTATCGCTCTCCGGCAAGAATGGAATCTTAACCAAGCCGGACTCAATAGCTTCCGTAAGTCCGAAATCGGAAACCACCCAGGGAAAGAGACTATACGCATCGAAACCGGAGCCGGTCAAGTAATAAGGCGTCGCGCTCAGGTCATAAATATTGCCGACCTTGAATCTCCTCGATATTTCGACCAATCCGGTGAACCAGACAGCAGCGCGAGCATTTTCCTCTTTGGTATCCTCACCCTCGATAGCCTTGCCTTTTCCCTTTGGAAGATAGCAGTGGTGAGCTTCGTCATTTATGATAAGCAGTCGGCTATCCGCGCGGAACCCATCAAGAACACGCTTCACTACCTGCCCGAAGTCCTCTCTTGCCTCTTGCTTGTTTCCATCTGCATCGAGTTTGCCGTCGAACGGACTCCGCTTGTTCCCCTGGAGAGTACGCGGCTCGAAAGAATGGTAATTCGTTATGACGATCCGTGAGTTCAGATTGGCAAGCTCCGCTTCACGGTTTCGTGGAACAAGACGCCTGGCGTGGTAGTAATCCGACGTCTCAGGATCGCCGGAATCATTTGGAAGAAGAACTCCGAGTCTGTCCCTAATGGTGATTCCCGGCGCGATGATGAGGAAGTAGTCAGCAAAACGCGTATCTTGCCGATATTCACGCCGGTTGAAGAAATGGTAAAGGATCAGCGCCGCCATTACGACGGTTTTCCCGCTGCCGGTAGCCATTTTGAAAGCCGTTCGGGGGAGGACGCAATCCGGGCCGCCGTGTATCATGTGGCCGCTTCGTCCATCCGAAAGCACGGATAAGATGTGCTGCCCAACGTTGGATTTCCCGGCCACCTCATTCAACCAGATTGCGGTTTCAATAGCCTCTCTTTGCGCGAAGAAAAGTTGAATCTCCGGGTGTCTTTCAGGATTGTTGAACCAGAAGTCGAGGAGTTCCTTCGTAACGCGCGTGACAGTACCGGAAGGATAGCCCGCCTTCCGCCAGCTTCCGATCTCGCGCCGCAGAAGGTTGATGGGATGAGAGGCGTATTCCGCTGCATCTTCTTTCACATCCAGCATAGACCGTTGCGGCCCCTGTCGAACAGGAATCACATACAAGTCCGGCCTGAAAATGCGCCTGCCCTCTTTGACAGTGCTGTAATCCAGTTCGCCGCCGTCATTCGTGTGATAGTATCGTTTCGGTTCCTCGTAAGGATTATTCAGAATAGGATTATCGGAACTCAAGCCTTCCACCTCGCCGTCAAAACTTGACCGCTACCAGCTACAAAACAAGCTACCATGCGCCAACGCTGATGGCATTATCTTACTGCTATTTAACCTATGCCGTCAAGACGCCGAAGCGCGGAGGAATTTCTGTTTTCAATGCGGAAAAATACACAGTGAACGCGGGATTGTACCCTTTTACAGAGTTCGCAAATCACCATTAATGTCAACTTTTATCAAACAGCGGAAGTGTGCGCACTATGTCAGGTTTTTCGAGGTGTTTCCGTACGGATCGGCGCGAACGGGAAGTACTAACTTGCCTTGACATACCACCAGCGGCTACAAGGCTGCTGCTCATCGACCATCAATCAACCGATTTTCTTCAACAGTGCGTTGCTGTGGAAAACCATCTCTCCGTATGGAAATCGGCGCTGCAATTCGGCGACGCACTCTTTCGCCTTGGCCGCATCCCTGTTCGTGCTCCAGGCAATCAAAGCCAATCGATAGAGTGCCGCCTCCGCCTCCGGGTCGGTCGGTCGCCCGTTGGCGATAAGCCAGTATATTTGTGCGGCTTGATCAGGATTACCCTGACGTTCCATGAGACCCGCCAACCTGAGCAGATGGATCGATCGGTATATACCGGCATCCCCTCGCAAATCCGTTATGAAGAGAGCAACAAGCGCCGGATCGCTATCGATTAGCGCGGGGACTGCGCCTGTCATGGCAGTGCTGATTATGTTCATTTCCCCCGTCTTCATAGCCCTGTAAACGAGCGCGTGGAGTAATTCCAGATTTTCCGGTTCGGCCTTCCGCATAGCCTCAAGGGCATATAGAGGCATGTTGTTCAAATCTTTCTCCCCTGCGCACATTGCTTTAAGCTCAGAAACCTCTGACGAATCCCTGGGTATCTTCAAGACAATGCAACCCAGCACGCCCGCCGCGACGCCGCCTAGATGCGCAAAGTTCGCGACCCCGCCGCTCACGCCCGTAACGCCGCCCATTAGTCCCTCAAACAGATCGAGAAGCACGTAGATACCGATTACCCAAAACGCCTTAATCTCGGCAACTCCTCGGACAAACCAGGTGATCCAATACAAGCAGCAGATAGGACTCCATGAATACATGTACCAGTACGCGCCCACAACGCCCATAATGCAACCGGATGCGCCAATGCCGGGAAGGTTCTTCCCCCCAAGAGCAACAGACAATGCTGCCTGAAGTAGATCACCTATAAAACCGGCCGTGAAATATAATGCCAGATATTTCACTATCCCAAGTCGATTTTCCACAGACGGTCCAAATACCCACAAGAAGAGCATATTTCCGATCAGGTGCAGCGGATCCATGTGAAGAAACATCGCCGTAAAAAAGGTGTAGATCGGAGTAACGCCGACCTGACAGCCGAAGTCTTTAACGATCTGCTCTCTGATAAACAGGAAATTCTCAGTCGTGAACAGGAAAACCAGAAAATTCAACCCGATGATACACGCAGTCGCCATGGGAAATCGCAAAACTGGGTTCTTGGCTTTGTATGGAATTAACATAGAATAGGTTTACACCTCATGAACTTGCAATGCCGGGAGAGATCCTCCTGCGCGCCCGACCAACCCCCTACTCTCTCAAATCCGCAATCGTCCGCGCCCATTTCAAGCATGTCCCAGCCATAGCACAAAGCTACCGGTAACTGGAGGAAATACGAATTACCATGCCTCCCTGTAGATAGCACTGATCTCCTCAACTTGGGGCACAACCGGATTATTGGCTGGGCTTCCTGAGGCCAGTGCATCAGTCGCCATCTTGGCAAGTGATGCTTCGAAATGGGAACTGTCTATGCCGGGACAGTCTCGAAGCTTCGGCAGGTTCAGCACACCGTTCAAAGTCTCCAACCCACTTAGTAGTTTCAGACCTGCTGATTTGTCGGAGTCACTCTCGGAAGCATAGCCCATTGTGCGAGAGATAACGGCGTATCTACTCTCACACGCCGGCAGAGAGAATCGTGTGGCTGCCAACAGCAGTACACCATTGGCCAAGCCATGAGGCAGATGGAATACCGCGCCCAAAGGACGGCTCATGCCATGTATCAGGCAGACGCTGCTGTTCGCAAAAGCGATGCCTCCATGACACGCTGCCAGCATCATCGCCTCGCGAGCACCCTCGTCATTCGGGCTCTCGTAGGCCTTCAGCAGGTTTTGAGCTACAAGTTTTATGCAGGAAAGAGCGAACAAATCCGTCGTAGGGTTTGCCTTTCGTGAAACATACGCCTCGATCGCATGGATCAACGTATCGATTCCTACATACGACGTAAGCGCGCGCGGCATGGACATCGTGAGGAGATAGTCTACCAGCGCTATCCGAGGTAGCAGGCTGAAATCCAAGAGCAGCATCTTTTCCTGCCGCTCGACGTTAGTAATGACCGCGACCTTTGTGACCTCACTCCCCGTACCCGCCGTGGTCGGAATGGCAATCAATGGCAATCCCGCCTTGGGGATCTTGTGGTATCCCGCGTATTGATCAATCTTCCCAGAATTAGTCGCCATGACGGCTATAGCCTTTGCCGCATCTATCGAGCTTCCACCTCCCAACGCGATGACCACTTGTGCATCACTGCCTCGCAGAAGCATCAAACCGTCGGCCACGTTCTTGTCCGTGGGATCAGGATTCACACCGTCAAATACGGATACGCTTATTCCAAGGGCCGTTAAGGGTTGTACCACACGGTCGACAATCCCATTCTCCATCATGAACTTGTCCGTGACTACCAGGACTCGATTCGCGCCTAGACGCTTCACCTGACCGGCAAGTTCACCACTTGCTCCTCCGCCAATTACTAATGTCGATGGAACATTGAAAATTATGCTCATCTTTACCACCCCTGTCGACGTATATACTGCTTATCCCAGCGTGAAAGTATCGTCTTCTGCCTGGTATAGAACATTGCTCCCTCCATTCCCTGGACATGGAGGTCTCCATAGAATGACTCTTTCCAGCCCGAAAACGGGAACATAGACATCGGCGCGGGAACGCCTACGTTGATGCCGACCATACCACAGCTAATCTCACGGGCAAACTGGCGCGCGGCACTACCGCTAGCGGTGAAGAGGGTACTCCCGTTCCCATATGGAATGTTATTGACAAAGGCGATAGCTTCATCAAGCGTTTGAAAGCGAAGCATGGACAGCAGCGGGCCGAATATCTCATCTCGGGCGATGGACATCTCCGGTTTCACATTGTCGAACAACGTGGGGCCTACGAAGTATCCCTGATTTGGAACGCCCTGCCTTCCATCGCGAAGTAGTGAAGCTCCTTCTTCGACACCCAAACCTATGTACCTGAATACTCGATCTCTGGCACTTGCATCTATTACGGGACCGAGATCTGCCGGCAGACCACAGGAGGTGTCTCCCATCTTCAAGGCATCCATGGCTTCAAGCAGTTTGTCCACCAGCATATCCCCTGCTGCACCTACCGCAACCAGGAGAGACCCCGCCATGCATCTTTGCCCAGTACATCCAAGCGCCGAGCCGATTATGGCTCGTATCGCCGAGTCAACGTCGGCATCGGGAAGCACCACAAGCGCATTCTTGGCGCCTCCGGCGGACTGAACGCGTTTTCCATACTCGCATGATCTGGTGTATACGTGCTTGGCAACCTTGGATGACCCAACAAAACTGACTGCTGATATGAGAGGATGCGCACACAGCGCATTGACTGCATCCACCCCTCCGTGCACGATGTTGAAGACTCCGTCCGGGACACCGGCCTTCATCAACAAATCGGCCAGCATCATCGCCGTGAATGGGACTTTCTCACTTGGCTTGAGAATGAAGGTATTGCCGCATGCCAGGGCTATGGGGAACATCCACATCGGCACCATGGCGGGGAAATTGAAGGGCGTGATTCCGGCGCATACGCCAAGCGGCTCCCGAACCGTCTCTCCATCGATAAAATCAGCGACTTGTGTCAGGTTCTCTCCTTTGAGTATATGCGGCATCCCGCAGGCGAATTCGACGACCTCTATCCCTCGTTGGATATCGCCTCGTGATTCCTCCATCGTCTTGCCGTGCTCATAGGTGAGTGTCTTTGCCAGTTCATCGAAGTGGCTCTTCAGCAACTCCCTGAAGTTGAACATAATCGACGCGCGTTTCGTGGCTGGCAGGTCAGCCCAGGACGGGAAGGCCGCGCGCGCAGCCTGGGCCGCCGCGTCTACTACCGTTTCCCCGCACATCGGGACAACGCCAATGATTTTACCAGTGCAAGGATTTCTCACCTCTCCGTATGAGTTGACATCCGGCACAAACTTCTTGCCGTCAATAAGCACGGGAACTTGCAGTTTCTCGTTGATATTGCCTTGCATTTCTAAACTCCTTGATATCTTCAGTTTCTCATGGCACTACGGTGATGGCCTGCCCCCAGAATCGGATACGTCACTGGCTGGGCATTATAGCTTCAGGTGTGGGCGGCCGATAACTTAGTGAACTGTGAGGTCTGACTTCGTTATACTCTTTCGTCCAAGCATCTGTCAATACTTTCGCTCAGGCTTAATGTCGGCGGGTAAGGCTTATGGTGTAAGTGGCGGTGACGGTCGCGCTGTCTAGGCAAACCGGACTTTCGCGCCATCGCCGTTGCCGTACAGCTATGAGTGAATTAAGGACCTATGTTCACCGTGCTGCTGGAGGACCGACCGATGGAGTACATGTTGCTGGGGGAAATGGTGAAGACGGCGGTTAATACGTTTTGCATGGCTGATGAGTTGACAGGTGTCAGATGCTGGGTGCAAGTAAGCTCATTGGGTGCAAAAATCGCGAATCCCGGCATAAATGAATAGTCAAATCCCGGCCTGGATGTTCCGCTTATCCTATACTTCACAGCGGCTGGTATGGCAGCGTTCGATGTATCTCTAGTGAACTGATATACTCCTCGTTCGCCACTCGACTTTCCGGCGGTCGGGGTCAGCGCGGAGACTTTCACTGTCATGTTTGGAGGAGACGTCAGAACAGTCGTTCTTACGTTTGCACCGTGCGCCCTCGCGCCTAGAAAACTAGCGCTTTTCGTATTGCTTATCACCCACGCGTTCCCACTGACCTTTGTGCAACCCAGGCTATTCGGATCCTCTCGGGCGGCTTGCAGAAAATAGTGGTGAGTCGCATTATCCCAGAAAACACAATCCTGAAGTTGCAGATTGCCATATTCCTGGGCTGATTTAAGATCCCCGCCCTCAAGGGCAATGAGAGCATAGTACCAACTCTTGCTGGTGGTGTTGAAATTATTGAACACGCACTGCTTCAGTTTCACGACTATTCCATCTATGCCCGCATTGTTTCTCAGGTAAAGACCATTAGCCTTGTAACTTTCTATCAGACAATCGCTAAAATTCAAAACACCCGCGCAGCCGCCGCCAGGCTTCGCGCCGTCCGAACCATAGGGGATCATTATTCCCTTGGCGGATGCTCCGCTATTCTCTGTAGATAGAAAGCTGTTCTGCACACTGACTGAGACTGGAAGTGTCGTAGAGTCAAATTTGGTGAGGTTAATGCCGATGCAGGAATTGTAGTTATCTTTGATATAGCAGTTGCTCACGGTGCAATTTACAAGGCGCTCGTAATTCCAGTTCGGCTCGAAATCGATTCCTTCTTGAGGGTCATTACCGTTAGAGTTCACTAATACGCACCTATCGATCAAGACATTCTGCGCCGAAACGACGGAGATGCCGTTTCGCCTGTTGTTGTCACATAGACAGTCCCTAATAGTCACGCCATCGCAATAATACTGCCCCGGCTTACGAACAAAGTTGCCGATGTAAACCCCATCGCCGCCACTGTCCCTGAAGGTAAGCCCGGACACCTGAACATTGGTCACATCGTTCAGCGCCAGGCAATGTCGCCACTGGCCGGAAGTGTACTCGTTCTTATTCATCCTGAATGTCGCGCCGTAGCCGGTAATCGTGATGTTTTTGTAGCCGTTGCAGGAAAGCATGGACTGTGTAGTACCGTAGCCTGTCTGAGACTGCAATACCGCGCCGTCCTGGAATACTATATTGAGGTTATCCCGCCGAATGAATATCGGTTTCACAACCCAGGGCGCACCCATGTTGCGAACGATCACTGTGTTGGCGGACCTATCGTCCAATGCGGACTGGAGCGCGTCGGTAGCGTCGGTGGTATTGTAGCCGTAACTATCGGCATACACAGTCGCCGCGCAAGCCGTAGGTGAGAAGATTGCTGCTGTTATGATTAATATTGCCGCCAGAACCAATAATTTCAACATACTCTTCATTCTAAGTTCCGCCTTTTCCATCGTCAGTGACTATACCATACCCATTTCATGCTGTTATTTAGCCATAAAGCTCTAAAAATCCTCCTGTCAAGCGTGTCTGATTAATCACAACTTTGTCCTGTGGGCATAGCGACTTGCCTTGGCGAAAGCAATCGAAAAATTTATCAATCTCATGCAAGCCACCCATTGAGCAAGCGATAAGCCTATGCTATAATGATTGCGGCAACAAGCTCTTACACATATCGTATACGACTATTCGATACATCCGACGGTATAGAATCCTCAAGGAAGGAATTATCTATGAGAATATCACGAGTACATCAGCAAGCAATGGAGAAGCTCAAATGCAAAAACCTCAAATTGGAAAATAAAGAAGTCAAAACGACTGATGACGTCAAACGGGCTAATGAAGCCAAAATGCTCGAAGAACTCAAATCAGCAATGAAGCTACCTCAAAGATATAGCTTGTATTATGCTGGATTGTTCATCATATTTATGGTTGTTGCTGGCGCGTATTGTCAAGTATAATAAGTTGCGCCCTGTCTCCAACGTGGTTTAATGGTAATGAATTACTAAGCATATGGGTAATTCGTTTTGCGTTGCAATTGCTTTAACAATAGTCTCTGTACTCGTGGACGCTATTGCTAAATCCTCTATTATTACAGATGCCTACCAAACTAGTGCCTACAAATCCACTTCTAGCAACTTGGCTGTAGCCGTACTACTGTTCGCAACCCTTGGATTTGCAATTGAGGCACTTTTCAGTACAGGCGGCCCGAATTGGGCGGGTGTAATCCTCTTCCTTTGTCTCCTCGGAGCCATCATTTTTGTCTTTCTCTATTACTTCGAGCAGCGAAAGGTTGATCACGTGAAGGTGCAGATGTCGGCGAAGCTTGATAGATGCGGAAGTATCTACGAATGGCTGTTAAAAGCGCAGAATGCGGCCTTCTTACCGCTACGGTGGACAGAAATTGGACAAGAGGTCTATTTAAGAAAAACTCTCTTGGAAGCATCCGCGAGGCAGTTGGAGGAAACCGGATTTCTGGAAGGTAAAATTGATGAATCGGTCAAAGACAAGACATCCGCCAAGGCCAAACCGTTTCAGAGTGCTGAATTCACGCAAAGGCGTGCCTGTTTTAGACTTGCGGCTACTGACGTTTTTGTCGAAAAAGCACAACGACTTCTCTCCCATCGAGCCCAAATCCTTATGTTCGCCGGAACGATAACCGCTGCTATATCAGTTCTAGGTATGATTGCTGTTGCTTGGTGGATCGGAGAAAACGGTTTGATTCGTCACACACCGCCTCGTGAGCTATTGGCTATAACTATTCTTAAATCCTCATCCGCCGGCGCTCTTATAACTGCGGCATTCTATCTGTTGGTCTCTTTGACCAGAGCTTTGTTGCATGAAGGAACAACTCTCTACGCGCGGAGACACTCGTTACGCTTCGGTCGATTGTATGTATATCTTAATGATGGTGATATCAAATTCAAGGATCTGGAAGACGCCTTCCAGTGGAATGCTGAATACAAGTCAGCATTCAAGGATATAAACTCCGGTAAGGTAGGCGACTCACTTTTGAAATCACTCATAAGCTCACCAAAAGAGTTGGCTAAGTTCCTCGCGAAATCTCAAAAGAAGTATATCGACAAAGTTGTCACAGCCAATAATACGACAAAAGACAAGGCTGAGTCGGGATAGTTTCTGAGGTTCTCGTTTCAGAATAATTCCGGCACGTGAGTCTGGAGCAATCACGTGATTGCCCTAGGCTCACCTCCTATGGTATCCTAAAGTCCTGGAGGAGATTATGATCGATCTTGAACACTTGTACGCCATGATGGACAGCCTTGTTGTGCCTTATCTGTTCGCGGACACGAATCATACCATCCAATACATCAACAAACCAGGACTCGCCTGGTATGCAAAGTTCGGCGGGGCGGCGCTTATCGGGCAATCACTGCTTGCTTGTCACAACGAGAAGTCTGTTGCCACGATAGAGGAGATACTCGAAGCCTTCAAAAACGGCGAGGATGAGCGTATCTACGAGGACAGCGCAAGGCGACGCTCTTACATGACCGCCGTCCGCGCCAAAGATGGTCGCCTGCTCGGCTACTACGAACGCTTCGAGCCGCCCGCCGACTAAGAAGAACGAGCAATCCTGATACAACTAAAGCGAGAAGCCTCGAAGAGGCGGCAGATATTAGCCATGGGTGAAGCCCGAAGGGCGTAACCCGTGGAAATAGTGCCCCAAGAAATGAAAAGCCCCGACGGGGCGACAGAAGTTATCTATCCAAGATATATCATCTGCCGCCCCGTCGAGGCTTGGAAATATATTGTTTGCATGATGTCCACGGGTTGCGCTTACGCTCCACCCATGGCTAACTATCTTTCGACCCTTCGGGGCTGGGGATTCCAGACGGGGGCGGATGGAGCCTTCCCCTCCCATCTTCAAGGCGAAACATGTTGCAGAGGGGCGTTTCGGGAATCTCATTTCCCGAAACAACGCAGGTTGGCGGGCGGGCGCTGAGACCCGCCCCTACAGTTCAGCGGTGGTTTCTGTCTTTCACCAGCCCCGAATGCTTTCGGGGCTGGCAGGCTAATATTAACAACATCTCTCCGCGCCTATTTTACAACTCCCACAACCCGCACAAACTCCACATCCTCATATTCCAATATCCTAGCTGAGGCGACTTCTCCATGGGCGTTCAGGCTGAACATCACGTCCGCGACTAAAGTTCCGGCTTGGGATTCATATTTGCCGGTGAACTGGTCATAGTGGAAATGCCTGAGCCTGTATGTTTGCTTCCCAAACTCCGCGGCCAACGCGCCGTGATCCAGCTTGATGGTCAAAACCCCATAGGCCGGATGCTCATACCGGCCTGCGTATTCTTCCAGCTTCTTCGATGGCCTGGTGCCCCGCTTGCGGGTCGCTTCTTTCTGCTTGGCTCTTGCCTTCTCCGCATCTTCCGAAGCCTTGTCGATACACTTCAACTCGGTGTTCCAATTCATCGCGGGCAGGCGTATCAGATCATCTAGAATGCCGTTCGCGATAGCCATGGGGGTCGATCCCGGTGTCAGGTTGGTCAACACAATCACCCCGACGCCCGCTGACGGAATCATCGTCAAGCGACTTTGAAACCCGTCAACATAGCCACCGTGCGTGACTATTGTCTGCCCACGGTAATCGCTCTTGATCCACCCAAGGCAATAATTCGATACATTAGTAACCGTAACGCACCCATATTGCGGCCAATCTTTAGGAATCGCCATTTGGGGGCTGTGCGTCTCTTCCAATTGCGCCGCTGAAACCAAACGCTTCCCGTCAATAGTCCCGTCACCCAAATGCAGTTTCACGTAATTCGCCATGTCGCTTACGCTGGAAACAACCCCACCGGCGGCAACTATTCTGTCCAAATCCAGCCAATCGCTGGGCGCGACTTTGTTTCCGCTCAGGATGTGCGGATTCGCATGATTCGGCGATGCCTTTGCATCTACAAGAGTGTATCTGGTCTTCTTCATCCCTAAAGCGTTCAGAACTCGCTTCTGCAGGAACTCCTCGAAAGTGCATCCAGCGGCCTCACCGACCGCCAGCCCGGCGACGTAGAATCCTATGTTGGTGTATTGATAAGCGCTCCGAAACACGTTCTTCATGGGAGCGACGCTGTAGCGATGAAGCATCTCCTTCCGGCTTAACGGCAGAAAGGAGATAGGCCAATGTCCCGGAAGACCGGACCTGTTAGAGACGATATCGCGCAAAGTTACACTTGCGTCGGCAACCGGATCGGATAGGCGAAAATCAGGAACGTATTTGCGGACCGGATCGTCCCAAGCCATCTTGCCCTCGTCCACCAGCATCGCCATGGCCGTCGTGGTAAACGACTTGCTGACCGAGCATATTGCAAACAAAGTATCCGGCGTCACAACTTCCGGCTTGCCGACCTCTCTGACGCCATACCCCTGCATGTAGACATCGTTGCCACTGATTACGGCGACCCCCACCCCCGGAATTCGCCAGAACTTCATGGCATCTTGAACAAACTTGTCAACCCGCTGCGCGTCAATGCGCCTGATTCCCGTCCCCGAATCACATTTGGTCAATCTACTCACATGAATCTCCATTCTCTCTCAAATCTCGCCCTTCTCGATCCCGATCAGCACACATCGCAAGCTGCCTAGAAAAGCGGTAAGTTGTCAATAAATACCATTATCTTAAATTTCTTCTCCCTGGTCAATCCGTCCTATGTTCTTCTGGAAAAAGGAATTGTCGCCTAATCTATGTAGGAGCGGTCTCTGACCGCGAATTTATGTTTATTCTTCGCGGTCAGAGACCGCTCCTACACAAAATCGGATTACATAGAGGATTGAGGGGGATAAACAGCGATGCTATGCCTTCGGATCGTCGTCGCCTTCACCGGCGACTACTAATATATCTACATTCTTGGTCTCACGCATGATCCGGTTGATTATGGAGCCTTTCATTATCTCAACCATGCGGCTTCTCGCGGATTGCCCCATCACGATCATCGTTCCACCAAAACCGTTCACGTACCTAATGATCTCTTCGGCAGCCGAATCACCAGGCAGAACGATCAACTCACTCCCAAGATTG
>Ga0182027_10006082_pt1 | contig 18186 bp, 17 predicted proteins | sample 712E1DmetaG_FD_121300 | JGI IMG/M metagenome (GOLD analysis project Ga0182027, IMG submission 121300) | Permafrost microbial communities from Stordalen Mire, Sweden - 712E1D metaG (Illumina Assembly) | ecosystem: Environmental > Terrestrial > Soil > Wetlands > Permafrost | place: Sweden... | reverse complement strand
CTGGCGGCGATGATCAGGCACATTAATGAAACGCGCAAATGCCATATCGTCACGATCGAGGACCCGATCTAATTTCTGCACCAGGACAAACAGGCGCTCATCAACCAGCGCGAGGTCGGCTTCGATACGCTCAACTTCAACGACGCGCTGCGCCACGTCCTGCGCCAGAGCCCCGACGTGATCCTGATCGGCGAGATGCGCGACCTGGAGACGATCCAGACCGCCATCAGCGCGTCCGAAACCGGCCACCTGGTCTTATCGACCCTGCACACGACCGATGCCGTGCAGACCATCGAGCGCGTGATCAATTACTTCCCGGCCTACCTGCACAACCAGATCCGCATGGAGATGGCGCTGTGCCTGAACGGCATCATTTGCCAGCGCCTCCTGCCGCACCGCTCGGGCCAGGGGCGCCTGCCGGCGATCGAGATCATGATCAACACGCCGATGATCAAGAAACTGCTGCTCGAGGGGCGGACCCTCGAAATCGGCGAACACATCGCCCAGGGCGAATACTACGGCATGCAGTCGTTCAACCAGTCGCTGGTCGCGTTGATCCAGAGCAACATGATCACCTATCCGGTGGGACTGGAATACGCGACCAGTCCCGAGGAACTGCGCCTGGCGATGGAAGGGCTGGGCACCGGCACCCGCTCGATCTCGCTCTAAATTCAGGTTTGACACCGCCGGCCCGAATTCGCTAAGATCTGTTTCTCGCACGCCGCGCGGCTTGGCCGCGGCGACGCGCGCGACCGATGGGGATATAGCTCAGCTGGGAGAGCGCCTGACTGGCAGTCAGGAGGTCCGGGGTTCAAATCCCCGTATCTCCACCAAAAATTAAAGGCCCCGAGTCACGACGATTGCGTGACTGGGGGCCTTTTCTTTTTCGGTTGACGGCGCCTGGCTGGTTGCTTCGACCGCATCGCGTTCAAATCCCCGGCCAACCCCAAAAGTATGAAGGATCGAGGGGGGGCTTCTTAATGCGAATACTCATAGCCAGTCCCCCTCCGCGCGAGTATGATCTTTGGAGGGAAATGAAAGCGTTTTTCCCTGAAGTCATCCCAGAGGCGACGAGGATCCACCCACGTGAGCGACCGCGAACAGGAAGAACCGGAGACGCCCCCCACGCCCAGCGCGCCCGCCCCGCGAAGTGAGGCGCCGGCAGACCCCCTCGAGGTTGTCGAGCCCGAAAACCCGATCCCCGCCGTCGCCATGGCCGGCTTGCCCGCCCTCCTGCGCGAGGCCGCCAGCCGGGCGGGCTGGAGCGAGCTGACCCACGTGCAGGCGCTGGCGATCCCGTACGTGCTGGCCGGCCGCGACATGATGATCCAATCGCGCACGGGCAGCGGCAAGACCGGCGCCTTTGTGCTGCCAATCCTCGAAAAGATCAATCCCAACCTGGCGCAGTGCCAGGCCCTGGTCCTGGTCCCCACGCGCGAGTTGGCCCAGCAGGTCGCCCTGGAATCCGAAAGGCTCGCCCAGGGGAGCGGCGTGCGCACGCTATGCATTTACGGCGGCACCGGATACGGCCCGCAGCTTGCGGCGCTACGCGAAGGGGCGCACCTGGTCGTCGGCACGCCCGGCCGCATCCTCGATCACCTTCTGCGCGGGACGCTCAAGCTGCACGATGTTAAAATCCTCATCTTTGATGAAGCCGACCGCATGCTTTCGATGGGCTTTTACCCCGACATGCGCGAGGTGGCCAAATACCTGCCGCGCCGGCGCAGCGGGTTCATGTTTTCGGCCACATACCCCCTAAGCGTGCAGCGCTTGGCCGGCCAGTTCCTCACCAACCCCGGCACGCTCAGCCTGAGCCACGGCGCGATCTACGTCGCCGAGACCGAGCACGTTTACTACGAAGTCTCGGCCATGGAGAAGGACCGCGCCCTGGTGCGCATCATCGAGATCGAGAACCCCGAGTCGGCCATCATCTTCTGCAACACCAAGATGCGCGTCAACTACGTCGCCACCGTGCTCAAACGCTTCGGATACGACGCCGACCAGCTCACCGCCGACCTGGCCCAGCCCGTGCGCGACAAGGTGATGGAGCGCGTGCGCCGCCACACGCTGCGCTTCCTGGTCGCCACCGACATCGCCGGGCGCGGCATCGACATCAACGCGCTCTCGCACGTGATCAATTACGAGATCCCCGAGGAACACGAAAGCTACATCCACCGCACCGGGCGGACCGGGCGCGCCGGGGCCAGCGGCGAGGCCATCTCGCTGGTCGATTACGCCGAACGCTCCGACTTCACCCGCATCACCAAGCGCTTCGAGATCGACATGGAGAAGCGCCCGCTGCCCAGCGACGAGGACGTCCAGGCGATCGTCGGCGAGCGGCTGACGGCGATGCTCGAAGCGCGCCTGCGCACGCGCGATCGGCTGCAGGTCGAGCGCATGCAGCGCTTCGTGCCCATGGCCCGCGCGCTGGGCGAAAGCGAGGACGGGCTGGCCCTGCTGGCGATGATCCTCGACGACCACTACCAGGAGCTGATGCACGCCAAACCGGCCGTCCCCGGCGAGCAGGCGCTCCCGGCGCCGGTGCGCGAGCGCGAAGCGCCTAGGTCAAGCTTGGGGAGCGGCAGTGGCGAGGGGGGCGGCGCGCCCCGGCCCCGACGCCGGTCTGGCGGCTCCGGACGCCGGTCGTAAACGAACGTTCGTCATCCCCGAGCGTTTTGCGTCCAACGTTTCTTTTCATACATGGCCTCTGTTTGATTTGGCCCCAACGGGGCCGGAGCGAGTAGCCCTCGGCGAAGCGCAGCGTAGCGGAACCCCGGGTGGGTGAGGATTAGAATTCCGACCCTGGAGGGGTCGAACCTATCTTTATCCGTCGCAATGTGCGACCCCTCCAGGGTCGGACCGATATTGGGACCGTTAACCCCGGGTTGCGCGAATACGCTCCACCCGGGGCTATTCAAATTCGGCCCCGGCGGGGCCGCCCGATAATCGCCTATTTCGGAATTCCAGGGCGCCCGTTAAGCGAGCGTGTCGGAATTCCAGAGGTAATTTTAACCGCGGAGAACGCAGAGCAGCGGAGAACACGGAGACTATTCCGCAAGTTCTCTCCGCGTTTCTCCGCACCTCAGCGCACTCCGCGGTTAATCGATAGACGCTCAAGACACGGCGCCGTGATGATCTTATTTGTCTGCGCACGCCTGCGCGGGTACAATAACCCTTGCCATCGGGGGCGGGGAATCATCGCCGTCTCTCACCTTTAGAATTCCCCAAGAACATCCTTGGAAAAATTTATCCGGAAGCGATCTAACGATGGATTCCTTGCATCCTTCCGCCGGCGTCGGCTCGTCCAATCCGCCTGCCTTGAGCGCGCAAACATTGATCGATGAATACCAGCGCGTGCGGGCGTTCAGCGAACAGCTTTGCGAGCCGCTCGAGATCGAGGATTACACGATCCAATCGATGCCCGACGCGAGCCCGGCCAAGTGGCATCTGGCGCACGTGAGCTGGTTCTTCGAGGAATTCGAGCGGCTCGCGGCCGGTGCCGGCTTGAGCGTGCGCGCCGTCTGGACCGATCCGGACCGGCTCTTCAGCGTGCAGTACCTCGCCGTGGAAGATTATAGAGTTCTTGAAAGTTTTATCCCAATCGTCCTCGTCCTCGTTCTCGTCCTCGGAATTATGAATTTCCATCGATGACGATGACGAGCACGAGCACGAGCACGAAGAATCAGGAGATAACTTGGTAGAAACGTTCTTGGTAGAAGCGCTCTATACAAAGCAGGGGGCAATATGGCAAAATGACTAAGGTATGTTGCGAGAATTCTTGCCCGATCGAGATCACTCCTTATGCGCGCCGCAGCCGTGCGGCGCCGCGTCCCATGTCCTGCCGCCGCCCCGGCGCGCCTGGGGTCTTTTACTGGCGCCGGGCTTGGCGTTGGCGCTCTTCGCCGCGCTGGCGCCGCCGGTCGCGCGCGCCGACCTGATCCGGCTTAAAGACGGCAAAACGCTCGAAGGGGTGATCGTCGGCACCACGCCGAGGGGCGACGAGAGCAGCGGCACGCTCAGGCTGAAAGTCGGCTCGACCCAAATCGTCTTGCCCGCGCGCCAGATCGCCGGGATCCGCCAGGACACGCCCGCGCAAAACAGCCTGATCGAGGCGAAAGCGCACCTGGCGGCCCAACGCCCGGCCGAGGCGACGGCGCTGCTGGCTCAGGCCGTCACGCAGGGGATCAAGCCCGAAATCCTCGCCTCGGTCATCGAGCGGCACGGCGACGAGGTGGCCACGGCGATCCCCACCATGGACGGCGCGACGCGCTCGGCGCTGAGCCGGGTGCTGAGCGCGCTGGAAGCGGTGCAGGTCACCAAGGACGACGAACTGCTGACCCGCCGGCTCTACCTGCACCTCTGCCTGGGCGAGCGCGAAAAGGCGCGCGCCCTCTTAGAGCGCATCGGGCCGGTCGCCCTGCGCGGCAACACGGCCATGCGCGAGCAGCTCGCGCAGTGGCTGGCCAATTCGCTGGGTGCCTGGGCCGACGCGGGCGAGTACGCGCGCGGCGAGGAAACCTTGCTCGAACTGCGCCAGGTCGACCCCGTGCAGGCCCGCGCGCGCGCCACGCAGTTTTACATGCAGTGGGCCTCGCACGAGCGCGACGGCGGCCGGTTCGAGACCGCCCTGCAACTTTACGTCCAACACATCATGGACGACACGCCGGGGATCGCCCGCGACCGGATCGAAGTGACCCTGCGCGAGGCCGAGCGCCGCGCGCGCGAGCAGGATCGGCTGGGGGACGTGACGCGTCTTTACGAAACCTACGGCCTGCCGGCGCGCGCCGATTTCGCGCGCGGGAGGCTGGTCACGATCTGGCACGACCTGGGCTGGGAAGACCTCTGGCGCAGCCGCTTCGCCGAGGCGCGCGCGGCGTTCGACAAAGCCGAGCAGCTCAAACCCGGCAGCATGAAAAACGACCTGGCGCAGCTCGAATATCGCGAGCGGCGCGCCAAGCTCGCCGACGATGACCTGGTCGGCCATTACGAGCTGGGCGTCTGGTGCCTGGCGCACGAGCTTATCGACCCGGCGCTCAAGGAATTCAACCAGGCCGAACCCTCCAAGGCCGTCGGCGCCAACGCCCGCGCCAATATCGGCAAGATCAGGAACCTGCTGGCCGAGGCCGACCTCACGCGGATCATGGACCTCTACGACAAGCATGAATTGACGACGGTGCTTCAGGAGCTTCAGGAGTTCATGACCAAGGACTATCCGACCGGATACCTGACCCAGGCCAAGGAAATCCAGGACATGACCAAGGAAGCGATCCGCGTGCGCGTGGCCGAGCGCCCCCAGCAGGCGCAGTCGCTCTACGAGCAAGCCCAGCGCGCCTTCCATAAGGATGATTACGCCAAGGCCGATCAGTTGCTCCAGGACATCTTCGCGCACTACCGCGACACGCCGGCCTATGCCGCCGCGCGCACCTTCCAGGCCCTGGTCCAGGACAAGCTGGCCCTGGCCAGCCTGGAAAAGGGCCAGACGCCCAATCGCGCCGACACCCGCGCCAGCGACGCCTCCACCACGACCGGCGTGCCCGCCCGGGGCGAGATCGACCGGCTGGTCCGCACGCTCGGACCCGCCGCCACCCAGGAAGGAAAAAAAGGCTCATGACTGTCACCAACGAATCCGCCACCCCGCGCCTGCTGCTGATCGAAGACGACCCGGCCTTCGCCGCCCGGATGAGCCGCAACCTGAAAGCCAGCGGCTTCGACGTGACGGCCTGCGGCGACGTGGACAGCGCGCGCAGCCGGCTCAGCGAGCAGAGTTTCGACCTTGTCCTGACCGACATCCGCCTGCCCGGGGAAAGCGGTCTGGACCTGCTCGAAAGCCTGAGCGAACCGGTGGGCGCGGGCGAAGCCGAGGCGCCGCCGGTGGTCGTGCTGACCTCGATCAACTCCATCGACACGGCGGTCGAGGCGATGCGCAAGGGGGCGGCCGATTACCTGACCAAGGAGGCGACGCGCGACGAAATCGTGCTGCGCCTGCGCAAGGTGCTCGAGCGCGTCGCGCTGGCCAGCGAGAACCGCGAGCTGCGCCGCACGCTGCACCGCTTCGACGAGTTCAGCGACATCGTCGGCGTCTCGCAGGCCATCGGCCGGCTCAAGCAGCAGATCAAGGAGATCGCGGCCAGCGACGTCTCGGTGCTGATCACCGGGCCGACGGGGGTGGGCAAGGAGTTGGTCGCGCGCGCGCTGCACCAGGCCTCGCGCCGGGCCAAGGGGCCGTTCATCGAGGTCAACTGCGCGGCGCTGCCCGAAGAGAACTTGTTCTTATCGGAATTGTTCGGTCATGAACGGGGCGCCTTCACCGGCGCGCTCAATCGCAAGCGCGGCCACTTCGAGATGGCCGACGGCGGCACGCTCTTCCTCGATGAGATCGGCGAGCTGGGACCGCTGGCCCAAGCGCGCCTGCTGCGCTCGGTCGAGACGCTGCAGTTCACCCGCCTGGGCGGCGAACGCCCGATCCGCGTCAACAGCCGGCTCATCTTCGCCACCAACAAGGAACTGATGCGCGAGGTCAAGGAGGGGCGCTTCCGCGAGGATCTCTTTTACCGCATCAACATTTACCCGATCGACGTGCCGCCGCTGCGCGCGCGGCCCGAGGACATCGCGCCGCTGGCCCGCTTCTTCGCCGCGCAGTTCGCCGAAAAGCATCACCTGCCCGCGCCGAGCTTCAGCGAGGAGGCGCTCGATACGCTGCGCGTCAATCCCTGGCCGGGCAACATCCGCGAACTGCGCAACGTGATCGAACGCCTGGCGATCCGTTTCGCCGGCCGCGCCATCGAGCCCGCCGCCCTGCGCGACTTGAACCTGACCGGCGAGACGGCCGGCGCGGGCGCCGTCCTCCTGCCCGAATGTGGCGTGGACCTGGAGGAAGTCGAACACAACCTGGTCGTGCAGGCGTTGCAACGCACCGGCTGGAACCAGCGCCGCGCCGCGGGATTATTGGGTATTTCCGTCGATCGGATGAACGCGCGGGTCAAAAAATTCGGCATCACTCACCCCTCCTGGCGCGTCCACCGCGAAGCGGGGGCCGGCGAAGACGAACCGGCCGAGGATTAAGGGCGGCTGCGCGGTCATCCCGACAATGAGAAAACAAGGAACAAAGGGAGTGTACTCAAGTATGCGACAGTAATTTTTGAAGGTTTATCATGTTCGTCATCGTCACCGTCATCGATGAAAATTCAATCATTCAGGACTTTACCCGGGTCGTCCATTTATCACATCAAAATCGGATACTCGTTTTGATCAATATTGTTGATTTAACTATGCAGGGCGAGCGTGTGGGTCAGCAAGCCGTCTGGACCCGAGTGTTATGCTGTCATGCTCTCCGCATCCCGTGATCAGGTACATCTCGTCGATTCCCGCGCCGTTCTCCATCCTTCTTCACGCAGAAAAATATAGTGCTACAACCAAGCCGCCGGAATACGGGCAGAGAAGCCGTCATCTCTTCCACGGTGGAAAGTAGGCTGAACGCAGATCGAAGGAAAAGACACGGCGTCGGGCTGTCCAGAAGCACACTGGGAACGAGATTAGTCGCACAGTGAATCCCTTCGACACGAATGACTTGCAATCCAAGCTGGTCAAGTTGCCTTTGAAGCGTGTGGGAAGAAAACAACCATATCTTCATATCTACTTCTTCGTCATGGGTTGAGAAAGGGAAATCCGTCTTCAGGTGCTGACCGCATGCGCTACAGAGATTGCCAAAGCTTGTCGGCAGAGGTTGCTCAAAGCCGATTATGCCGCCGAGAAGGCTGTCTAATGCTGGCCATATCAAATCTACATTGTACTTGTTCTCGACCTCAAGCACGAGATATCCCCCGGGTCTCAACACACGAGCCATCTCAGATAAGGCAATCTGATAGTCCTTGATTAAACTCAACGTGCTCCCACAGCAGTTAATGAGATCGAACTGCCCGTCCTTGAATGGAATTGCCGTTGCTGAAGCTGTATGGAAATCTGTTTTCCCAACATCCGCTGTTCCTCTTATTCGTGAGGCGATTTTCCTGAGTTTGCGGTCGTAGCGTCTTACGAATCGGAATGGACTTGAGAACAGCCCAAGGTCTCCGAGGTACCGCCTTGGTTCTTTACGCCTCGCAACGCCCACAAGTTCGCGAGAGATGTCGATACCTATAGTGTCTTTTCCAGAAAGAGCCAGCAACATCGTCTGGAAGCCGGTCCCACAGCCAACATCCAGGCAGCAACGCACTGTATCCGATGGTCCCTGTATCAGATAGGTAAGGATGAGGTAATGCAGTCGCGAAAAAAGCCATGAGTACCACAGATCCTTGATGTCATCGTATTCATCAGACATCCTGTCGAAGATCGCAGCGACTTCATCTTCACGTGGGAGACCATTGCTAGTTTGAGTATTGTCAGCCATTTGGAACCTGTTGATCTATAATAAGCAGTGACAGTCCGAAATAATGCGATTTACTGCTGAAAGCAGCGGCATTGTCACATGGGAGATATCATCTCTCTGGCGAAGTGGAATGTATAAGATACCACCCAAGTCCGTCGGAATCTTGGCTCCCGCCTCCACGATCATTATTGTGTTTTTAACTCCTATCCTGGCCGCAAAAAAACCAATCTCAAAGACAACGTTATCACGAGGGGAAGGCTGTAGGTCCCCGCCGTGGTGGGACAGATTGTCGTCTTTTGTTACGAGAAAAATCGCAAGGCGACATTCCTTGCTGATCGACTCAATTTCTGCAAAAAGGTGCCGCCCGGGGAGGAAATCCCAACGCCAGTCTTTCACCTGCAGATTGGGGAGCATCTTGGAGAGGAAGTCCTTTAGTTCCAAAGCAAGGGCCTTTGAATCGCCGCTGTAGCCTACAAAACACTTGGGTCTCGCCTGGCATCGAGCCGAATCGGAAATGACTGTGCCGGAAAGTGCCATTTCAAGAGGAATGCCACTTTCGCGGATGGCTGACCCTAGCGCAAGGACTGCGAGAGATGTATCCTCTATGTCCTCAAATCCGCCATGTTGGCCTTGCCGGCGGGTGTACCATTGAACGAGATCGGCGAGTTGGAGCCGAGCGAAGTTAGGCCCCGTCGCCAATGAATACAGAATGTATGAATTGGCAAAAGTGTATCCGCTCCAGAGGGAGGCTTTAGCATTCTCGGCGATCTGCAACAGCCATCCTTCGGCCAAGTCGGCCTTTTGGCAAAACTCATCAAAAACCGCCCTATTAATCGACGCTCCTTTAGGGATTACATGGAACTCGTTGCGTAACCACACAAGAAACCCGGAATAGTGTGGACAAATGTATTCTCCGGTCGACTTTGACGGGATGGTGCAAAGCCAACTGACCGCACGTTCAAGCCATGCGAAGTCTTCATTTCGAGGGCCAACCACAAACTTCTCACGTCTGAGCAATGCGACGACCGCTAAGGTTGTCTCCCAGACCTCATGGTACCAGGAGCCGGTGAAGGGGTCGGATGTACGATGCAGCCACGCAGCGGCGAGGTCGATTCTTTCTGAAAATTTGCGGTCGGACGCCAGCGCGAGCAGCGCTAAAGAAGTATCCCAGGCTTCGGACTCCCAGCTGATACCTCCTTCTTCACGTTTGGCTTGTCCGACAAGCCACGTTCTTGAATCTTCCAGCAATGTACTGAGGTGTGTCATGTTGGAGGTGTAATCTCCAGACGAAGCAATGAGTGTCTCACTTATTGCCCAAGTGGCCAACGCAGTAGACCGTACGTCGCCCCAATGCCCTTGTTGGCTGCTGCTTGACACGAGGTGGGATAATGCTCTCGCCAGCGTATCACAAGCAGTTTTGATTTGGTGTGTTGTCATAGACTCACCTCATGGTATCGATTCGTTGTGCCTTGAGATATGTATTTCACCTCAATCATGATCCAACAATATGACACTTTCCTCTGATTTGGTATGGTGAATAGACTCCACCGCATTTTCCCCCATGTCTCTTCGCCGGATGTCTCCGACCCACCATCTGCGGGTCGAATTACCACCTTACGAGGAGGTCCTACCATGCACCTTGCAACAATGCACGAAACCCAGGCCGAAAAGGTCCATCAGGCCCATAAAAGCCTTGACGCCAATCTTAAGGAACTGGCGACTCAGATGCAACAAGGGAAGTCGGGACGGCTCATCCGAGACCTGTTCCGTCTGGGTGGCCAATGAAAAGCCTGGTGTCTTGCAGGGTATTGAAGAACCGATTGTCGCGCATCCAGACTTCTTCCGTCCCTTCGGGACTCGTACATTCTATTGGTCTTTCTTCACGCCACTGAAGTGGCGGGCTAAAGTCTGTCGTCCCTTGCGGGACTTTTTCAACGCTCTGCTTATTTATCCCGCCTCATCGGATAGGCCAGCACCTCGACGCGGCCGGGCACAACCCCCTCCTTTTTCATCCCCATCCGGCTCGCGGCGACCATGCTGAGATCCATGATCCTTCCGCGCACGCACGGCCCGCGATCCTGAATCAGCACGATGACCGACTGGCCCGAGTCGGTGCGCGTGGCGCGCACGACCGAGCCGATCGGAAGGGCCGTTTGACAATCCCCCGCCGTTATGGGATACAGACTTTATGGCGCTTCGGTGTTTTTGCGCCATTCCGCCTCAAAGAAACGGCTCATGAAGCGAATCATCCCCGCGGCGCGGCTTTGCGCAATCCTGCTCGCCATCGCCCTGGGCGCCTGCCACCCGGACAGCGGCGAGCTGGTCGTCAGCGGGCGCGTCGAGCGCGACGACATGCACGTCGGCTCGAAGATCGGCGGGCGCGTCATCCGCATCGTCCACGATGAGGGCGACACGCTCAAGGCCGGTCAGGCGGTGGTCGTGCTCGACGACAACGAGCTCCGGGCGCAGCTCGATCAGGCCCGGGCGTCGGTCGCGCAAAATCAGGCCCAACTCGACCTGCTGCTGGCCGGCACGCGCCGCGAGGACATCGCGCGCGCCCAGGCGACGGTCGCGGTCCAGCGCGCCGAGCTCGAGCTTCGCCGCAAGGGCTTTCGCGGCGAAGAAGTCCGGCAAACCGAGGCGCAGGTGCGCCAGGCGCGCTCCGACTTGGATTTCGCGCACAAGGAATTGGCCCGCTCCGAGCAGCTTGTCGCCGAAGGGATCGTCGAGCAGCGCGACCTGGATCAGAAACGCACCAACTTCCGCACCGCCCAGGCCCAGCAGAGCGTCGCCGAGCAGCGCATGCGGCTGTATCAGAGCGGCTCGCGCCCCGAGGAGATCGCCACGGCCGAGGCGCAGCTCGCCCAGGCCGCGGCGGATCTGGAAAAAATGAAGAACGGCCCGCGGCCCGAGGAAATCGCCGCGCAGCGCGCCGCCGTCGTCGCCGCGCGCGCCAACGTCGAGCGGGTCAAGACCCAGCTTGACGAAACGAGCATCACCGCCCCGCTCGACGCCTTTGTCGAGACGCTGGACTTGAAGCCCGGCGACCTGGTCAAGGCGGGCGAGACCGTGGCCGTGCTCAACATCCTCAATTCGCCCTGGGTGCGCTGCTACGTCCCCGAAAACCGGCTGGGGCTGATGCACCCCGGCCTGCTCGTCGCGGTGACGGTCGACTCGTTTCCCGATCAGCGTTTCAAGGGCCGGGTGCGGCGGATCGATACCGAAGCCGAGTTTACGCCGCGCAACGTGCAGACGACCGAAAAGCGCTCGGAGCTGGTCTTCGAGATGAAGGTGGACCTGCTCGAGGGCGGCGACCGGATTCGCGCCGGGATGTATGCCGACGTGCACATCGCCGCGCCCGAAGCGGCGCCGGGGGGGAGCGTCGCCCGGCCATGAACGGTCAAGCGCCGCCAACCATCGTGGTCACGAATCTAACCCGCAAATTCGGCGCGTTCACCGCCGTCGATCGGGTCAGTTTCGCGATCGAACGCGGCGCGATTTTCGGTTTCCTGGGACCCAACGGCTCGGGCAAATCGACAGTGATCCGTATGCTGTGCGGATTGCTCGAGCCCAGCGGCGGCACGGCGACCCTCGACGGCATCGACGTCGGCCGGCGTCCCGAGGCGATCAAGGAGCGCATCGGATACACCTCGCAGAAATTCAGTCTCTACGAAGACCTGACGGTGGACGAGAACATCCTTTTTTTCGGCCGGATTTACGGCTTGCGCGGCGAGCGGCTGCGGGCGCGGCGCGGGGCGGTCGCCGACCTGGTCGGCCTCGGCCCGTATGCCGGCCAACTCGCCGGGCGGCTCTCGGGCGGCTGGAAACAGCGCCTCGCGGTCGCTTGCGCCTTGCTGCACGAGCCGAAGATCCTCTTTTTGGATGAACCGACGGCCGGCATCGATCCGGTCGCGCGGCGCGATCTCTGGGACCTGCTGTTTCGCCTCTCCAGCGAGGGGACCACGCTGTTCGTCACCACGCACTACATGGACGAAGCCGAGCGCTGCACGGACGTCGGATACATTTACCTCTCCAAGCTGATCGTCTGCGGGCGGCCGGCGGAGCTGAAGAAAATGCCCGAGATCACGCCGCCTGGCCACCGGCGGCTGATGGTCATGTGCGAGGACTCGCGGCGCGCGCTGACCCGGCTGCGCGAGCGGCCCGGCGTCGCCGACGCCACGCTTTTCGGCCAGAGCATTCACCTGCTGGCGCGCGAGGACGTGGCGGAGGAGGCGATTAAGACCGATCTCAACGCCGAGGGGCTCGGCTGCCGCGAGGTGCGCGCGATCGAGCCCTCGCTGGAGGACGTGTTCGTAATGCTGACGCGCCGGCACGCCGAACAAACGAACGATAAGGCCGGAAAAGCAGAAAGAGATATATGAAGCCGATTCGCCTTTCATCTCATGCTTCAATGCGGGCACTGCAACGTGGAGCAAGTCCGGAAGAGATAGCCGTCTGCATCCGTGAAGAGCCAGCCACGTTGCTTGAAGGAAACCGTCGCCAATCCGCCATAACTCTTCCTTTTCACAATCAATCTCCGGTAAATCAAAAGTTTTATAGCTTCAAAAGGATCGAGGTGATATTTGTCGAGGAGGAACGGGAGATCGTGGTGGTGACGATTAAGGTCCTTTATTTCGATCGGGAGCAGTCCTCATGAAAATCAGTTACGATGCCGAAGTCGACGCCCTTTACATTCAGTTTCGCGCCATCGGGTCCGGGCAGGCGGAGAACCGCGACCTGGGACCCGGCGTGACCATGGATTTTGGCCCGGACGGACTTCCGGTCGGCCTGGAGATCCTGAACGCCAGCAAAATTCTGGACAAGGATAACGAACAAATCACTGTCCAATTGGCGCCGATGCGGCACAAAGCCGCGTAACGGATTTTGTGCTCCCTTAGGATCCGGTTGAATATGTTCCGCGGACTGTGGGCCATCATCTACAAGGAGGTTTTGCAGGTCCGGCGCGACCCTTCGACGGCCTTTGTCTTCCTCGTGCCGCTGCTCCAGACGATCATCTTCGGCTTCGCCATCGACATGGACGTCCAGCACATCGCGACGGTCGTCTTCGACATGGACCGCACGCGCGAAAGCCGCCGGCTGGTCGAGCGCTTCGCCAACACCCAGACCTTCAAGATCGTGGACGAAGTTTTCAGCGCCGAGGCCGTGCGCCGCGCGATCGTTGCCGGCCGGGCCAAGGTCGGCGTGATCGTCCCCGCCCACTATGAAGCGCGCCTGCACAGCGGCCGCCAGGCGACGGCCCAGGTGCTGATCGACGGCTCGGACAGCACGGTGGCGTCCAACGCCATGCAGTCGGCGCTGGCGATGAGCCAGCTTCAGACGCTCCAGGGTCTCGGCCTCACCTTTGAAAAGCTCCCCGTCGACGTGCGTCCGCGCGTGCTGTTCAACCCCGACCTGATCAGCGCCAATTTCTACGTCCCCGGCCTGATCGGTGTCATCCTGCAGGTGGTGACGATTTTCCTGACCGCCTTTTCCATCGTGCGCGAGCGCGAGCGCGGCACGCTCGAGCAGCTCAGCGTCACGCCCGTCTCGCGCTGGGCGATCATCGTCGGCAAGCTGATCCCCTATGCCGTGATCGGCGTCGTGCAGACCGTGGCGGTCCTGCTGTTCATGCGCTTGGTCTTCGGCATCCACATCGCCGGGGACGTTTTCTTGCTGCTCTCGCTTTCGGTCCTGTTTCTGCTGCCCGCGCTGGCGCTCGGCATCCTGATCTCGACGGTCTCGGCCAACCAGGCCCAGGCGATGCAGATCGGCCTGCTGGTCATGTTTCCTTCGGTGCTGCTGTCGGGCTTCGCCTTCCCGCGCGAGACGATGCCCTGGCCGATCTACTGGGTCAGCAACTTCATCCCGGTCACCTATTACATCCAGATTCTGCGCGGGATCATCCTGCGCGGAGCGGGGATGTGGGCGCTCTGGCCGCAGACGCTCGCCCTAGCCGGCTTCGCCGTGGTGCTGGTGACGATCAGTTCGCTGAGGTTTAAGAAACGGCTGGGGTGAGGAGAATGCGGAATGCGGAATGCGGAATGAGAGAAATGGGTACAGACGGTATTTTAAGGAGCTTTGAATCCCCCTTTTCCGTGTCTCCGTGTCTCCGCGCCTCTGCGGTTCAATCTTTTTCTTCATTTCGCGTGGTGTTCCGCTTCGCCGCGCGTCGCGGCTTGAAACGCCGCGCGCTCGGCGGGCGTGAGCTTGGGCAAATGCCGGACGAACGTGACAAGATGCCAGATATCCTCTGGGCTGCGGGTCGGCCCGAACGCCGGCATGCCCGTCATCCGAATCCCATTTTGGATGATCCAGAACATTTCGCCATCGCGGAGCGATTGCGCGTCATCGGTTTGGAGTTTGGGCGCGGGTGGATTGAGCCCTTGCGCCAGATCGGCCGGTTTGACGTCGGGCGCGCCGTGACAGACGACGCAGTTTTCACGGTAATGCCCCAGGCCAGCGGGAAGGACGGCGACGCTGTTGGCGAACGGATTCTTCGCCGCCGGCGCGTGATGCTTCATCGAGCAATCAAAGGCCCAGGGGGCCAGCGCGCTTTCAATCTTGCCCGGCTCGGGCGTGGCGGACATGTCGATGAGGCCCGACCACACGATCGCCAGGGGCACGATCGCGGCCAGCACCAGGCCCGCGATAAACCCCGCGCCGATTTTTAACGTGTTCTTGACAGAATTCTTCATCTTCGTGCTCCCCCTTTAATCAGATCGCAGATGGAGTGCGGCGGCTTGTGCCGCCGCTTTGGACTGCGCAGGTTTGCCTGCGCTCTGCGTCAACGCTCATTTCCGCCCTCGCATTCTCAAGCGGCGGCAAGATGCCGCACTCCGAATCACTGTGCGCGCCTACATCTTCTGCGTGTGCTGCTCGTCGAGGATCTCCTGAACGGTGATCAGTTTGATAATGCGCCCCGTCTTTTTGTGGAAGGCGGCGCACTCCGCCTCGGCGTCCGACGAATAGCCGAACGCCACGAAGAAGCCGCGCTGGCGGTCCTCGCGCGTCATGACCGCCTCGAACTGGTCCACGGCCGGCCGGCCGACCTTGTCCATCTGCTTGACCTGCACCGGGTACCAGTCGCCGGCGAACATGTCGTTCTGATCGCTCGGCTTGGTGCCGACGGGGTAAATCTTGCCGTCGATTCCCATGTCGCCGACTTGGACGGTGTTGGGCACGCCGCCCAGCGCGATCACGGCCCAGTTCTCGAACTCGAAGTGCGGCAGCGCGCGTAGCTTCTCGCTCGTCCACGGCAGGTCGCGGACGACGAACCCGCGCCCGCCGCGCCAGAATTTTTCATCCTCATGAATGTGGCAGATGTCGCGCATGCGCTTGGCCATCACGCGGCAGGCGGTCGGCGAGATGTCGATGCCGATCCACTGCCGCCCAAGGTTCTGCGCCGCGACCAGCGCCGTCCCGCACCCGCAAAAGGCGTCGAGAACGATGTCGTTGGGGTTGCTGCTTGTGTTGATGATGCGCTCAAGTAATGGCAGCGGTTTTTGCGTTGGGTAGCCGAGTGATTCCTTCGCCTGAGAATTGATTGGATTGATGTCATCCCAAACGCTGCCGACCGGCAAACCCTTTGACTCGTCAAGGTATCGTTTGTGGCGTGGCGTTGCGCCCTTTGGTGGGATCGCCACTCTTCCTTGCGCGATCATTTCCTTCATCCGCTCTTCGCTGAACCGCCAGTAGCCTTTGACCCCAAGAATCTCGTAGTGCGGGTTTCCTTTCGATATCGCCGCGCCGCCGGGTGCTCGAAGATCGCCCCACTGAAACCGTCTGCCATCCTTGTCAGCTTGAGTGTAATGGGACTCAACATACGATGGGTCCAGCGGAACGTACTGCTGATTCCATGTGTAATCGCCCCCGCCATTATAGAGAAAGAGGGTGTCATGTAGGCGCCCGTAATGCTTGCTTCCCTGCTTTGCGTCGTTGTGCGAAGTCTGCCGCTTCCAGACCACCTCGTTGACAAAGTTGTTCTCACCCATGATCTGGTCGAGCATGCACTTAACATAATGGCTCGCGTGCCAGTCGCAGTGAAAGTAGAAGCTGCCGGTCTTCTTGAGCACGCGCGCCAACTCCACGCAGCGCGGCCGCATGTAGTCGATGTAGGCCTGCGTGCTGGCGTGCCGATCCTCGAAGGCCCGCTTCTCCTTGGTCTCGCCCCAGAAGACCTCGTAGTTGCGGTTGGAGTTGAACGGCGGATCGATATAGATCAGGTCCACGCAAGCCGGCGGCAGCTTCGCCAACTGCTCCAGGTTGTCGCCGCAATAGATCACGCGCGTGTCAATCAGCGCCGACGGCCGGCCGACGGGGGCAGATGTGGGTTTTGTGTCAGGTTTCTTCATGGTCCTTTAATTCGTAATCAGTCACCGTGACCTACACGCGTCGGGGAAGACCCTTGCGTCTTGAAGACATTTAGTTTCGGTGCCAGTCTACCCAATGTCTTTCTTTTAACCGGCCTCTGTCCTAACCTTCAAATTCTATTTCAAGATCTTTGCCCTTCAACGGGAAGAACTTCCGAACTTCCGGGTCTCCACCAAAAACCTCGCCACCCTCGAAAGACTCATCGTCTAGATCATCATCTTCGAGATTCATGCCCGGAGGCATTTCCTCGATTGTCCCATCGATAACCTGAAAAGTGCTCTTTCGCCCCATATAGCCCTTACTTCGCCGGATCACGACAAAAAAATCGGGGGAAATCTCGTCGGCGATTTCTTCCGATTCCGCAAGGACCTCTTTTTTCAGGTCGTCCAGTGCTCTTGTGTCCACCTTGAACTCGAATCCGTCACCCATGAGCTTTGCTCCTTTTCTTGGCGAATTTCCTGCCCAATTCCCATCCCTTTTCTGTCAAGTAGTAGACGTTGCTTTTGACGCTCCGTGTGCAGCCGTGGATGTTGAGCTTTTCTGCTGCATCGACATACATGGCGCAAACGGCAGGATCCTCAAGATTACTGTAGTCCTTCCCCCCGGCTTTGACATAGGGCGAGCGGCCGCAGGTCTTTGTCATGACGACGATGCACCCCCGGATGTCAGCACAGGCCTCCACCAACAATTCCTTTTCCTTTGCAGTGATCCAGTTTTTGCGCCAGCGCCAGAGGAAGGCAGGATATGGTTGCAGCTTCCAAACAGCAGCGCCAACAGCGCCAGCGGTCAAAATTCCCGGCAAAACCAATTTCCAAGAGATCTGTAAGCTGTTCCAGTTGATGTTCACTTTACTTCTGCTTCACCTTGCAAGTTTCGTATCTCTCTCATTCCGCGCCAACATCGCGCCCTCGCGGGTTTTCCTCGTGGCAGCTTTTCGAAGAAGGTAGAATTTCGGGGACGGTTTACTTTACTCCCCTCATGGTCCTTCCTTTTAGTCTCGCACCGCCAATTGTTCATATCGGATCGGGAATGACAAGCGGAATCCGGTCGGCCGAGGGCGCCTCTCAATCCTTCACGTTATTGAGCCCCTCCAGGGCTCGGAGCGTGTGGGTATTCGCTATCCGTGGGTTCCCTTCGGTCACCCACGGCTACCCACATTCGGCCCCGTCGGGGCCGAGAACACGAACCTTCACGGGTCAAACGAAGAACGCCTCGTCCGGTCAGAAGGATCAGGGTGACGCCGACGGAGTTTCGGTTTCAGTCGACCCCAATGGGTCTCTCTTAACCGGCCAGTGCCTATTCTTTACGCTGATTTTGTCCAGTCCGCAACCTGGAAAAGAAAAAGGGGAATCCCCCGTGATCTTTCAATCCCCGCCAAGGCCGGCGGGGGGCCATCGGAAATCCGCGCGCGCGAAAAAGTTATTCACACCCCCGGCACGCTTCATCCACGGCCT
>Ga0182027_10006081_pt1 | contig 18186 bp, 13 predicted proteins | sample 712E1DmetaG_FD_121300 | JGI IMG/M metagenome (GOLD analysis project Ga0182027, IMG submission 121300) | Permafrost microbial communities from Stordalen Mire, Sweden - 712E1D metaG (Illumina Assembly) | ecosystem: Environmental > Terrestrial > Soil > Wetlands > Permafrost | place: Sweden... | reverse complement strand
TTGAGGCCCAAGCCATAAATTCTCAGCCCGTTCTCCAAGCATTTGTCTCAAGTAGCCACTCCAAGCGGAGCCAGTTACCTTTGGCCGTCTAACCACCTTATAACTCAAATGAAACGCACCCAATTCAATTCCACCCCATGGCTTCCTTAGAACTACCAGGATACTCCCAAGGGTATTATGACCGAACCCACCAATGAACTTGTGTGTCCTGCATGTGGCTCGCCTCTCCAACCTGGACTGACGGAATGTCCTATTTGCGGAACGGCGCTTGATGTGTCGCCTGCCAGGAAAGAACCGCTGTTGGCTGATGAAACTATTCAGGCTGATATCCAGGTTGCTTCCTCTCCGGATACGCAAATCGGTGTCCAAGAGGAAAAGAAACCCGTCACGAAAGGTGCCCACAAGCAGAAAAAAACGAAGAAAGGTCAAAAAAAAACTGCTCCGCTCGAGCAGGCTACCTCCCGCATAGAATCTTTACAGGAAATGCTTGCAGAGGCCCATCGGTTCGAACAGACCAATGATTTTGAATCTGCCTTACTTGCCTATCGCCGCGCGCTGGCATTGGCTGAGATAAACCAGAAAACGGATTCCTCCCTCGGGCTGACCGTAGAGACTCTGGGCCTTTTAATCCAGCGCACCGGGCAATTGTTGGAGCAATCTAAGATACCTGTGGATCTGTCTGATACGCCAGTGGTCAAACCGATTGCAGCCTCACAAGTTACTCTGCCGCAGGAACTGTCTGCTGAACCTGAAAGTAAATCTGTAAACGATGCGCCGGAGGGCATCAGAACGAAACAACCGCCTTCGGATGGAAGTACCAAAGCCGATCTACGTCCTCAGGAAGCGGTTAAACATCTTTGGATATCAACGGCAGAGCCGCCTGTACCTGTTGTGCCAGTCCGATTGAAGAAAAAACGCAGCAATAGTGTATTTATGATTGTGGGGGGCGTTATTTTACTTGGCCTAATCTGCCTGGTAGTTGGGCAGGCAATATTGGGCGGCGATCTTTCGAACATATTCATATCCAGTACTCATACCCCCATCACAACGCCCATATTGGCATCTATGGAGGTGCTTACTTTTACACCTGCTTATACGGATACTCCGCCATGGGCAATTAATATCTACGATTTGTTTGATTCGAACCAAAATTCTTGGCCAACCAGATATGATTTCCCGTCTTCTTGTGGTAATGAGAATCTTACTATTCAAAGTGGCAAATTGGTTTGGAATCTGCAAGGGGCACCCAATTGTTTCGTGTATGAATTGCCTGAAACAGGGGAATTAAGTGATTTCAGCTATTTTGTGGATGTTCAACGTATTTCCGGATCAGATAAAAGCGACTATGGGATTGTGTACCGCCAAAAGGGCGCTCTGTGTTATTTCTTCGGTGTTTTAGATAATTCTCAAGAGTACGGCTTTCTTGTTCACCGGCAGGATGGTTGGAAAAATCTGATCAATTGGCAATCGAGTACCACGATCCGACCAAATGCTGTCAATCGGATCGGTGTGGTAGCTCGGGGAGCAGAGTTCCAATTTTTTATCAACGCGACAATGGTTGCCAAATATTCTGACGATACGCTTTCAAATGGAGCAGTTGGAATTGGCGCCGAACCGCGCCTTTCTGGAACACAATTAATGCTTGCCTATGATAATTTCCAATTAAACGGGAATCGATAAGTAAAAAATAACTTGCAACGCCCATTGCCATTCTTAATACAACCAAGATAAGCTAAGATCATTATGGCCGATACCTCAAATGAATTTCTATGCCCCGCTTGTGGCTCGCCTATCCAGCCTGGACTGACTGAATGTCCTATATGCGGAACTGCGCTAGACTTACTGCCAGCCAAGAAGGCACTGAACTCGCTCTTGGAGACAATTCCTCAAGATGTCCCAGCCGCCTTGCACGTAAAAGACCACCCTTTATCACAAGCTCTTAGATCCCCATCCTCAGGCGTTATTCTGCCAGACGCCCAAGTCGCTTCTACCGGAGAAATTTCTAAGCAGGGGGCCTTACCATCTATGTCTGCGGCGGCCACTTCACCGGATGCCCTTATACATCTGCCTGCAGACATTCTTCCACAGGATGTCCCTGCCACTCCTTTACAGGTTATGCAAAGGAGTGCTCTGGAAAAGATGCCGTCTGCTAAAGTCGCCCGCATGCGGCATAATAAGAAGGAGCCTGAAAATAAAACCGTTCCTCCGGAGTTGGCTTCGCTAGGTCTCGGGAAATTACAGGAAATACTTGCAGATGCCCATCGGTTTGATCAGGCCGATGATCTCGAAGCAGCCCTGAATGCTTATCGCAGCGCGTTGGCATTGGCGAAAAAACTCCAGAAGACTGACCCTTCCCTGGAGCTGACTTTACAGACCTTGGATCTTCTGATACAGCGAACCGAGCAATTGGTAGCGCAGTCACCCATCTCCATGGACCTTCCTGTCACTTCGGCGGTCGAACAGGCTCAGATCCCGGTTTTTTTCCATCCGGTGGAAGCGACCGCAGAATCGGAAAGCAATTTGACACCAGAAGTACCGCAGCTTCTCCAACCACCCCCACCACCTTTGCATCAAAGTGGCAACGCCGAAGCAAGCCCCCGGAAACACAAAGATTTAACTGCTATGCCACCTGAGCCGGCTCGATCGAAGCGCACTCGCGGCAAAAGTTTAATAACAATTATGGGTGGCATGATTTTACTGGGCCTGTTCTGTCTGGTAATCGGACTGATGAAAACTGGTGGCGATCTTTCTAGTCTCTCTTTTTTCAGCACGCAAACACCCACTCCTACACAAACCTATACACCTACAAATATGCCCATCCCAACGCCCATTTATACATCCACTCCAGAATGGGCCATAAATATCAATGATACGTTTGATTCGAACAAGTATTCTTGGCCGATGATAGATAATGTCTCATACTCTTGTGGTATTGAGAATATGTACATGCAAGATGGTAAACTAATTTGGGACTTGGCAGCCTCAAAAAGTTGTTCCTGGAATGAAATTCCTAAGAAAACAGGGATATTTGGCGATTTTAGTTTTTTTATAGATGTTCAACGCATTTCCGGACCAACTAATAGCGACTATGGGGTTATTTTCCGCGATTTGAGCGGTCAACATTATTTTTTCACTATCACTGATTCTTTACAACAGTACTCCCTTTCTATTTATCAACAAAATAATTGGTCTTCACTGATCAACTGGACGCCCAGTTCTGCAATCCGCAATGATGCTGTCAATCGTCTTGGTGTGGTTTTCCGAGGATCACAGATACAACTTTTTATCAACGGGACGATGGTTGCCTCATATTCGAATGATGTGCTTCCATCTGGAGGTATTGGAGTTATTGCCGACACGGGTGATTCTGGTACAGAATTAAAACTTGAGTACGATAATCTCGAATTGGGCTGGAATCCTTATGTTCAAAACAACCCCTGACATCCACTTCTGCCCTACTTGTGGGCAGGCGCTCCAACCCGGGCAGACCGAATGCCCCATCTGTGGATTTGATCTGACACAGGTGCAGGTAACTGACACTCCGCATGAGAAACAGGCAGAGACTACCGGTCCGGTATTTCTGCAGACACAGCATATAAAGAAAGTTGATCAAGAGCCGGCCCCGGCGGAAAACCTTCCCTCTGGCGTCAAACTATTTCAGAAAATGCTGGACCAGGCTGGACAGTATGAACGAGCCGAAGATCTCGATGGGGCGCTGGGCGAATATCGTCGCGCGTTGGCCTTTGCAGAAGAGCATAAGGAAAGTGACCCTTCCCTTAAAATAGCGGCACAGACCCTGCCGCAATTAATCAGGAGGACAGAACAGCTATTGGCGCAGCCGACCCCGCCTTTGCCTGCACCTGGGGAGGAAAATAAAAAGTTAGTCATAAACAAATCCAGATCCATTAAACCCATTACCGTGATAGGGCTTGTGTTGCTTGTTGGTATTTTGGCCGCAGGTTCAGGGACGATTTTCCATAATATTTTTACATCCTATCCACACACCGGGATCATACCAACCGGTATTACTCTTGAAACAAAACCGGTGAACCAACTACTGGCAGCCGCGTCAACTACAACAGCTACATTAACATCAATAATCACTGCTACTCCCACCGTTTCTCCCACTCCCACAATAACTTCCACCTCCACATTAACTCCTACGATTACACCTTTGCCAAAACTGGGTTCGTCTCAAATATCCCCGATCGACAAAATGGTCATGTTTTTTGTTCCTGCAGGAATTTTTTCTATGGGAAGCGATACCGGCCCTATTGACACGCGACCAATGCACCCGGTTACCCTGGATGCCTATTGGATCGATGGGACGGAAATTACCAATTCCATGTATGCTCAATGTGTCAACGCTGGGAATTGTGCTCCGCCTTCCCAGGTGGATACAACTGGCCGGAGCATTTATTTCGGCGACCCACAATACGATGAATTCCCCGTAGTCTACGTTTCCTGGGGAGATGCGGTGGCATATTGCAAATGGGCTGGGCGCAAGTTACCTACCGAAGCTGAATGGGAAAAAGCTGCGCGCGGAACAGATGGACGTACCTATCCATGGGGGAATACCTATGTTTTAGGATTCTCCAACTCAGCTAATATAATCGGCGTAACTTCCAATGTGAATAATTTCCCATCTGACAAAAGTCCGTACGGAGCATTGGATATGGCCGGTAATGTATGGGAGTGGGTAAACGATAAATATGAAAAATATTCCGAGCTTTCACATCAAAATAACCCATCCGGGCCAACCTCGGGCGAAGGCCGTGTTATAAGAGGAGGTTCATATACTAGTAATTTATTCAATGTGCGGGCATTTATTCGCAGTAATCTAGACGAAAATAGCGTGAGTGAGAATATCGGTTTTCGTTGTGCACAAAGCCAAAACCCATGAGGATGGATTATGAAAAAAAGAGCAATCCTGGCGATTACTCGCTTTGCTCTTATCAGGGTCCGGTATCTAAAGTAAAATAATTCCAGATTATGGAGGTATATGAACGAAAAATGGTGGGAACAACCTGCTCGGTTTGTGAACGATCAATGGTGGGCATTCATTTTGGTGATTGGGCTGATCCTGGCAGCCTTCTTTACCCGCAATATGTGGTTGCCGGATATTGGAGTAAGCCCATCGGCAACTCCCATTAATGCATCAACACCTGAAACAATATCCATACCTCTGACCACTGCAATTCCTGTTACTGCCGATCCAACGGCTACAGAACAGAATTCATGGATACACTTGAATGGTGATGGCTATAGCTTGGATTATCCCCCTGACTGGTTCGCATTTCAGCCCCCAGCGACTGTTACGGATCCCTCTGGAATCCACTACGACTTGATCCTGTCAGATAGTCCCGGGAATGAAGACGCACAGAGCGCCACGCCAGACGAAAAAGCGCGTTTGACTATTTGGTATGTACCAAAAGGGCAAGATCCGATGGCGGCTTGGGTAGCGACTAATTGGGCATGGTTAAACACTGAGTTTGTTAAATCTACATTAGGTAACAAACCTGTCCTCACTGCCAGCCTGGATGCCTCTCTGGTAAGTAAGAATTATATATGGTACGAAACGGCGGATTGGTTTTATGTGATTGAAAGCTACGCTCCGGTCAATGATCTTGCCAAGCAGTCGACCCTTCAACAAATTTTAAAAAGCATTACTTTATCTGGCCAGGGAGGTTGAACATGAGTTATAAGCGATTTATCCTTCCAGTTCTACTTGCTGTAGTTATTTTGCTTGCGAGGGCAGATAGTGCCAAGGCTGCCGATCTTCCTAATCCATACTACCCAAAGTATGTTGGACAATGTACTTGGTGGGCAGCTGAGGAACGACCCGATTTAAGATTTAACGTGGGGAAAGCCTCCACTTGGGCCAGTGTATCTGCATCTCACGGGTATGTAGTGGACAACTCTCCCGAAGTGGGAGCAATTGCCGTTTGGGGGCCTGGTATTGCGGGAGCCCACCCCACTGCAGGCCATGTTGCTTATGTCTTTGCTGTACAGGATTTGACTCATTTCACAGTCTCAGAATATAACTGGAAAGCTTCCTTAGGATATGATGACCGAATTGTAACCTGGGTTAGTGGGATCCAATTCATTCATACAAAAGGGGTTTCTGCTCCATCTCCCACTCCCGATCCTGTGCTTGCTTACACCTATAATTTTAATCCATCCTCGCCTTCAAGTGTTTCACCTGTGCAGATTACCGTTGGCGCAGCCGATACAGCCGGACACCGCCAGGTTAGTTCAATCACCGTTTCGATAAGTGGGAAACAAATTGGATCCATCTCGGGCGATGGTGGTACGGTATCCTGGACAACGAATAATATGAGCGCGGGAACCTACACTATCCGATTGCAGGCAAATCTAGCAAACTGGAGCGGGAGTGTAAGTTACCGGGATATCAGTTACCAAATTCTGGCCCCATCAGCTTCTGTGGAGCAACCCACTCTGGCAAATCCGGGCGATAGTTCGACATTGTCTCAAAGCACGGATATTACCCTTTCTTGGAACCCAGGGGCCGGAGCCAACCAGTACAAAGTGGAATTATGGGGCGGCCCTTACAGCCTGATAGTTCCTTGTGACTGGCAGGCAGGGTTGTCCTGCCATATTGGCAAGATGAATCCTGGCACGATGTCCTGGCATGTGAAAGCGCGCAATTCTGGCGGGCAGGAAAGTGATTGGAGCGATACCTGGAATTTCACGATCCAAGGCCCGACACTTACACCCGCTTTTACCCCGACGATCACCCTTACGGCACTTCCCCAAGCACCGAGTGCTCCTTCGCTTAGTAATCCTAGAAATAATTCCAACCTGCCTCAATCCACAGATGTTCGGTTCAACTGGAATCAGGTTTCTGGCGCCTCCCAGTATTATCTGGAATACTGGGGCGGATCTTACTCCACCCTTAACAGCAATTGGATCAATGACACGACTTATCACATTGGGACGATGTGGCCTGGCACCTATTTCTGGCATGTTAAAGCGCGTAATTCTGCTGCTCTCGAAAGCAACTGGAGCGATACCTGGACGTTCACAGTATCACAATCACCTTCGCAAACTGCAACAGCTGTGGCCTGCGCGGCCCCACCGATTGTAGACCTGTCCTTTAATCCGGGTTCGCCGGCGACGGCGGGAACAACTGTGAACATTCACGCTAAAGCCACCTCGAATAGTTGCTTTCGCTCCATGCGTGTGAAGGTCGACGGCAATGTTATTTATGAATTAGGTTCGCCCGAATTCACCTATAGCTGGAACACTTCTGGGTACAGCACGGGCAATCATACCGTTCGCCTTGAAGTTGCCGCGCAGGGTGACAACAGTTGGGCTAATCCGTCTATCCAGGACTCCAGCTATACCTTGCAAGCAGGCGCAACTCCGACCGCTGCGTCCTGCGCGGCCCCGCCGATTGAAGATCTGTCATTCAATCCAGGCTCACCTGCCACAATTGGAACGACCGTAAATATTCATGCCAAGGCGACATGGAACAGTTGCTTTCGTTCCATGCGTGTGCTAATAGATGGAAATCAAGCATATGAGCAGGCTTCGGTAGAATGGACCTTTGGTTGGAATACATCCAATTTTAGCGTAGGGAACCATACCGTTCGTCTTGAGGTTGCCGCGCTTGGTGATAATAGTTGGTCATCTCCATCCAGCCAAAACGCCAGCTATAATTTGCTGTCCAGCCCTCCGCCTCAACCTTCACCTACCCCCCCACCACCTAGTGGATTAGGTAGCCCTACGTTAGTGAGTCCGTCAAACGGAGCGCTCCTGTCACCCGGTACGGATATTACATTGCAGTGGAATTCTGTTAATGACGCAACGCAATACCTGGTAGAAATCTGGGGCGGTCAATACGGGGGAACACATGCCCAGCCGTGCGGTTGGCAAAGTGGGACGAGTTGCCACATAGGAACTCTGTCACCTGGTAATGTGTTGTGGCATGTGATGGCGAAGGATGGATCCGGGAATTTTAGCTCATGGAGTGGTGATTGGAATTTTACACCTCAGTAGCTAAATTATGATAACCGCCTTATTTTCCGGCGGATGCCTACTTTGAATGCCGTGAGGATCATCCCCAGCAACGACGTTCACATTCCGGGTTAGGCAGACGGTTGCCTAAAATGTAGTGCTCTCATATGGTGGTACTGGCCATATTTGCAGTCCAGGAAATTTTCGTTCATCCTTGACAATATAAGGAGGCAGAATGTTTAAACGTAAAAAGGACCCCGATGGACTCGTCGATTTTGGCAGCTATACCTATTATGGGAATGAAGGAACAGAAGCGAAGAAAAAAAAACATTCAGGTTGTATTGTTGCCGTTATTGCATTGGTTCTTTTCGCGGGGATCTTTGTTGTCTGGCTCCTGCAAAAAAATGAATCCAAAAATACTGCAGATGTGAATAATACTGTAGATGTGAATGCTGCCCAATCGGATCTGGAAGTGAGCAGTGGTTTATCTCGGGCAATATATACTTCATCAGGTCAGCGTATCGGTCTTACCGACCTCCACGGAGGCACGGTTATAGATGCTCAGGCCGCCTCTCCAGTTAGTATCCCGGTTACTTTATCCAGCAATAGTTTGCAGGCACTTGACCAGATTGCTTATCCCGAAGGCGCCGAGATCGATCCACAAAGTGGGCAGTTGGTTGTTTTTGGAAAGCCTGCCGAAGCCGGCGCTTCGCCTTCCAGTAGTGATTTTCTGGTGGCCTTGCAATCTGTGTATAATGACGAATTTCCTGGCGTAAGTATTGATCCCACACAAAGCACGACTGTTCAAACCGTCCGGTATATTGGTCCGACCGAGGCAACTCATGCCGGCCTGGTAATGTTTGAAGCCGACCGGCTCATGAAAAATTTATCGCTTGGGCAGGATAATATCACTGGGCAGGCCATAACTTCCAACGTTCAAGGCTATGCTAACATGTTTAACCTTGAATTCCAGCTGGGCGACCAAACCTCCCAAGAGCAACGCCGGCGCTTTTGGTTCGTGGTTCCTGATGTGGAAATCGAGCAGAATCCATTAGGCGATGGCATGGTTATTACGCATCTGGAACTTGCGGTGAAAACCGAATACTTGGATGCGAACTGGAACACGTTGGCGGTCCAACCTCCGGACCCTGCTGGGAAGGCTTTTGCCGGGCAACTCAGTACACATTTTGATGATTATGCCCGGGAATTCCCGGTATTGGAAGAACTCAGGGAGTTGGCCTATTGGACAGCCCTGGCGCAGTGGGTGAAACAGTCCAATCTTCCGATCCAGCCCGGGCTCTGGCTTGCCCAGGTGCCGCAGAGGATTGAAACTCCTAAGACTACGCCTGCCATTACCCTTACCCAGACGCAAACGCAGGGAAATATCGCCCAAACCCTTAGCCTGTGGGGGGGCGTGGATCTAACCATCAACCTGGGTGAAAATAACGCCAGTTCGGCCACAAAAACGATTCTCAGCCAGGTTTTGAGCCGGTTCGTGGCGCCATTTAGCGGACCGGCTGCGCAGGTGGTAGCAGGCATCTCTACCAATTCTGCAGTTGAAGGATACACCACCAAGATCCAGCTGCCCTTGGGCAACTTGGAATTCATTTACCAGTCTGATGGTGTTGCCAATCCTTCTCTGTGGGACAATTGGTCTCTGGCACTGCCACATATGCAGGCGATACAGACAGGAACCCAAACCCAGCCCATTGCGTATATCTATTACGATCCTAACCAAGCTGCGCCCGAAGCTCTTGTCTCCGGCGGCAACAGTTCTACGACTGGCGACCCGGTTTATGTAGATATAAAGGATGGGCTGCACCTGGAAGTAAAACCCGACAGCCTGTACCTTTTGCAAGGAACATTCACCGATGGAACCAATTTTTCATATCTCCCCGATCAATTTTCCAGTTTTAATCTCACTGGTGATATAGTAACCCAGGTTCGCTCTTCAAATGACAGCACCAATTATTTACGTCAAGGAGATCAACTGGTCGGCATTGAGAGTCCTCAGGACAAGCTGGAATTCCAATATGACCAGTACGGAAAACTGCAATCCCTAAAAGGCGACAGCGCACAGTACCAATTCATTGTTACCAATGGCCTTTTGATAGAGATTCGCGATGCTCAAGGCCAGACGGTTCAAAGTTTTGAATACAAGGACAAATGCCTGAGTAAGATCATGGACGCACAAGGCCATACGGTCCAGGAAATGAGATACGACTCATCAAACCGAGTCAGCGCCGTCTTGCAGGGCGGACAGAACATGTCCGGTATCGCTTTGTACGATTGGCAGAATCCAGGCGCTCCACGGGTATATACCGGAGCAGCACTGGTACCTTGGTGGAATGGGAGCGATAAGAACCTGGAAGACCTGAAAACGGTTTTGAGCATAAAGGAGAAATCATCAATCGTCGACCAGATCATGTTTGTTCGTGTTGTCAAAGATCGTGTGCTGGTGTTATTCACAGACCAAACCTATTCATTGCCCCAATCTGAAATAGGCAACCCGGCCAAACTGCGTGCGGCTTTATCTGGAATAACAAAACAGGCTTCGGGAAGTAAGTATGTGCTCATTTCTTCCGGAGAGGCGGCAGGGGTTGGCTTTTCATATTTATTCCCGGATGCGATACCACTCTCTGCTGATGGATTGAACGAAACCCAGATCCTTGGAAATCTCGCAAGTTTGGCGGTTCCGCGTGGAATGACCCCGGAGAATAGTAATATTATTAATGGGCTGCCCCTCCCTGACCAGTTGGAAGCCATTAAGATCAAGCTGAATGACCCCAGCGTTTGGTCGGGAAAATTCGACCTTTTGGAGGGTACCAGCAAGGCTGCTGGCTTTAATCCCCTGCCCGGGAAAGCAACTTCATTTCAAGAAGCCTTGGCCAGATCATCGACTTTCATCATTTTGGAGGCGCATAGTGATGGGACATATATATACCTGCCTGATGGCAGCCAGTTTTCCCTTGATATGCTTACCCAGTCTGACCTGGAAAAACTCGGCGAGCTAAAATCCATTGTGATTGTGTTTAGTTGTTATACCGGCAAAGTGGCCCCAACCGGGAATTTTTCGTTCGCAAAAAAGCTGCTGGATACCGGACCCAGCATGGTGGTTGCGCCAACTGGCGTGCTGCCAGTGGATAAAGCAAATGAAATGGTTAGGGATCTCTTAACTGACCCGACCAGGAATAGCAATGTTTTGAAGGCGTTTTACAAAGCGTACATCAAGGCTTTTCCTGATGGTCTGATTAGCCGTTCAAGCGGTGTAAACAGCGTTGATACCTATCTAAAATTACTTATCGGGGAGTTGGTACCGCCCCATGTGGAGGCCTGATGATTAATAAAATTTTACGTTATTTCAAGTTGGATCTGATCCCTGAAGAAGCCGTGTTAGGCATGGCAGATCCTATTGAAAAGAAGAGAAGGGACCGCAAAGAACTCACTTTGACATTAGTAATGTATTGCGGGGTCTGGTTGGGTGTTTTGGCGCAGCGCCTGCTTGACCTTTGGCAAAAGGGAATCCCGGTCACTCTTGATTCTTTTGGGAAAATCTATATCGTTATCGCGCTGATTGTGGCAACAGCTATTTTCCCGGCAATATTTCCTAAAATATTCGGGAAACACCCTGGCACTGCGATTAATGCTTTTACCCCGGGACATTTTTTCGTGCAGTTTTGCCTGGCCTTTGAGCAAGGTTTTTTCTGGAACGCGTTAATTGGTTTGATCGCTCCAAAGTGACTTTAAGGATTGAATAAGTTTTTTCTACCAGTACATTTTTTAAATGTTCCTAGGAGAACCATAGTTTTGGTTACCAAATGGGTTCACTTGCAGAAACAACCATGTTCCGGTTCAAAACCATCTTCGGTGATCGCCTGTCTGCGCGCCTGCTGGAAACACAGATTACACAAGCCGCCATTTGTTGCGCAGCACTCAACCGGATGACCCATTTGGGGATGCCGGATACCTACAAAGTACCTTGCTCCGGAGAGGCTGCCTGACCTTTCCGATGATCGATGGGCGCGCACTGCCTGCTCGTCGATTTATGCACCAAAGCCTATTTACTTACAAAACAAATGTTCCCGCTTTCTGAAAAGAAAACTTACTATCAGATCCTCATGCTTTTCTGATGGGAGATCTTGATCAACGTATAATACTGCTAAACAAGGAGTCTCTTTTCAACAATCTTCCTTTTTGTAGTTCTCAATTCCATTCCTCGATATAAGGCCTAGTTAGCAAATGAAAGGCAAGAGTTCCTTCCCCTTTGAATTTTGGACTCTTATCGGTCAGTTTCCTATCCATCTGATCAGGCAAACCACTTATTACATTTTTATATCGATCAATTATTTTCCTGTTGTCAATATAGTTGTTATTGAATGCCTTTTCCAATGAAATATTCCCAGAAATAATATCCGGTATCTGTAAAATTGCATATCCTTTTGTCATTGTTTTTGAAACCAGTGTTTCACTGACAATCAGTTCATCGCAAATATCAGATTGTGGCAAATTAAAAAATAATCCCAAGCGGAAAATCTTCCTTTCTCTTTGACTAAACCCCTTTTCTAATTTTTTTGTATCTGGTGAGCTTAATACCAGGGTTTTTTCTGGAAACTTTCCCCTTCCAACTTCTTTTTCCAACATAGAACGCACTTCTGGAGTAATCACACAATATTCATTGGCAACCAGACAAACTGCAGACGCCATAGCATATAACGCTTCACCTTTAATCAGATATCCAGAAAAGCACTTATATCCCAAAACTTTTTCTATAAACTCAATATTTGGGTAAGTACAAGTACAAAGAACCTTTGGAGGATTTTCCCAGGCCGAAAGTTTTTCCAATATTTCCAAGGGTAAATCAGCAGCCCAAGGAACTTCGGTATCAAGAATCACTACATCAGTACATCCGCCAGAATCGATCCGCAGATCGAAGCTTCTATTTCTATTCTTACTTGCATCTTGCGCGCTTATTTTGCCTAAATAATCCAATAATCTCAAATCGACTTGATTGGACAGCTCTGCGACAACATGTGTTCTGTAGTCTCTGGCCAGTAACATCATCATCAAATCATTGGCATACGGATCATCTTCAATAATTATTACCTGAAAACAACGAGGGGGCATTGATCAATTTCCTTCCCATTTACAACAACTACACTATACTCAAAAAATATACAAGTTATCTGTACTAGTCAAGAATCCTCCAGGGAATTATAAATCAAAATAACGATATAAAGCCAACTGGTCTCAGCCAGCCCCGTTATAGCAACAGAAACCATTGGTTTGCTGGCAGGTTACAATGAAAGGAGGCAGGAAGAATACATGAAATGTGATTTGCACCATCTCAAGCTGACAGAAGTTCGCGATTTGTTTCCTGTAAAAGTAGTATCTTATGAACCGCTCGATCTTGAAAAATATTCTTCCCACTCATGAAAAGGAGGAAAAATGATAAAAAACAAGTTTGTTTACCCGTTTGCCGCGTTACTGCTGGTTATTGTGTTGGCGACCAGCTTATTTGCCTTCCAAACCGCGAACGCAGCCGGCGCGTGCTCTTGCTTGGTATATTTCCAGAATAGCCACTCACTGCCACCAACCGGACAATCGAATTTTGCCGCATATCGATATGGAGACTGGCTCTCAACCTATAAAGGTTCTTACTCCAGTAAAGGCTACAATGTCTCTTATGTAACCCCATCGACAAGTGGGTTCGGGCAATTGTTATTAAACGGAACAGCAATTGTCTTTAATCCAGGCGCTTTCTATGCGGACGGTACCTATGGCCATATAGGATATGTAACATCAGCCAGCTACAGCTCATCCACAAAACTTTGGACAATCCAATATAGAGATGGAAATGGCTGGACCACCAAAAATGGCGCCATTTCCCTTATCCAAGGCCTTTTCACTGATAGCGGTTGTAGCAACGTAGCTGTTCGAAAGCTGGTTACATCCAGCCTAAGTGGTGTCCGCTTCTTTAACTGGTCCAAAAAATAAAAACTGAAATTTAAAGAGGAGAATCCAATGAAAACCACAATTAGCTTTACCAAGTTTGTTGTTATGATCACAGTGCTAGCTGCCTTAGTTTTGCCCCCAGCAAGCGTTGCGTTGGCTGGAAGCAATGGCCAACAAATTCAAGTCTATGCCTGCAACGCCAGTAGAGTGGTCATTAAAGGCCCGAATCAAAGCGGGAATACCGTTTCATATACTCTGAGTACAAGCACTTCCGGTTGCGGTACCTTTGCCATCTCGGGCTGGTATTGGAAAGGTTCCGTCTCAATCACCCCCTATTACTCTGTTTCGTCTGAGTATCCTTATTATGGTGGACAAGGGTTTTCAGTGAATGTCCCGATATCCCAATCATCGAATTGGTATACCGTGAACGTCCCGACACCATCCGCGCGGCAATGGGTTCTTTGGCGGGCTCAGACATGGGTCAATGACCATGTATCCTATAACACAGGATCAAAACACGATGGATATAGGACAGATTGCTCAGGATACGTAAGTTTTGCATGGCAGTTGCCGGCACCCGGTCCTTCCACAAGTGGAATTAACACATCCAGTTACTCATTCAAAATTTCGTATGACAGCCTTCAGCCTGGGGATGCCTTGGATAATCCCAGCAGTCATATCGTACTATTCCTGGGATGGGTTAATCAAAGCAAAGGCACGTTCAATGGTTATGAGGAAAATCCATTTTATAGCGGAGCTCACCTGACTCAAACCATCACCTTGAACAAATCCACGGGCACAATGTCTGTGCCAGGTTTTCCATATCCCGGCACCTATATAGCCATACGTAAGAATGGGCTTTAGAAACCCAATGTAATGAATACTGGCTGGGAGATCTTTTCCAGCCAGTATTTACGGCTTGAATTCAAAGAAGGAGTAGAAAATGAAGAAAATGAGAACTTTGTTTTTAGTACTGGCTATGGTTGTTGTGCTTGCAATGGCCATTTCACCTGTATCGGCTTCGCCATCTGCTCAGCCAGGGCTTTCCCCCTCCATGCTTAATTCTCGGCCGCCGAATTGGGTTGGGCCATGTACTGTAAGGGCATTTCCAGGAAGCAATGGAAATTTGCTCTTGGAGCATACCAAGTACCTGGATGTATATGGCGTACCTACTGGTGGATACTTCATATACTATTACGGTTCAGCAAGCGGTTCCATGATGCTATCCCCTTGGGGTATCTATGGAAGCGCGTTACGCTTTGGCGTACCAACCTCATGGTATGTTTTTCACATGAATTGGAAATCATATAATTGGTACTATACCAACTGGTCAGGGTGCAGCTTGAGCCGAGGATATTAATACCAAGAGAATCAAGTAATTAAAAAAGAGGAACGGTTATACCGTTCCTCTTTTTTAATTACTTGACCGCCCGATTCTCCACCCTTTCCAGCATACGATAATTCCATAAATGCACCACCCGGACAGAACAGCGCTGACGAGCGAATAATGAACGGCTGTATCCTTACCGCCTTCCTTCGCTACGAGCAACCTGAGCATCTTTCCATCTGGTAGTGTTGCGAACATGGTAGGGGACATCTGGGCGGGATTTGAGGGCAGCGTTAATTTTTTCACTCTACAACCGGTCGTACCGGGCGGTTGTGATCCCCGAGCTGTGACCGGCGATCTTTTGCGCCTCGACCAAGCCGCCCTGTTTAGAATCGGCAATGATGTCACTGATCACGGTTCTCCGGAAATCGTGCCAGGTCAGCGGCTTGATCACCTCGGCGGAGCGGTTCGCCCCGGCCAGGCGGTTCTTCAGGATCAGGTGCAGTGCTCTGGGCGATAAATGACTCTCCAGCCGGCGCAGGTGATCTCCACGGGTGATATAGCAGAACAGGGCGCCCGGGGCGCTGCCGCGTAGCTCCAGCCATTCTCTCAAATAGATCGCCTCATTCTGATCCAGGATGAGTTTGGCAGGACGCTGCTTGTTGCCCTTCCCGATGATCATGATCTCGTATGCAGGTTCCGGGCTGATGGGAAGGGGGGTGATGCTTTTCAGGCTGAGGCCGGCGATCTCCGAAACCCGTGGCCCGAGCCTCCATCCAATTGCGAGCATGGCCCGGTCGCGGCAGCCGGCCTTTGTTTCATCCATGCTGAAGGATTCCATCAACAGGTTGATCTCTGCTAGGGGAATGTATCTCCCGGCTGCAATGCCCTCTCTGCGGCTGCCTTTCGGTTTCTTTGCATGCAGGCAGCGTTTTGCCAGTTCAAGCAGCTCTTCCCGTTTTTTGGAGGGAATGTTGTCCTCCAGCAGATCGATCACGCCGCGCACGTACCAGCGCAGGCTGGCCAGGCTGCGCTCGATGGTTGCGGGGGCGTAGCCTTTTCCGAGCATGGTTTTCAGATATTCCTCAATGAGCGTTTTGTCGATCTTCTGCCCTTCAAGCGGTCGCCCGAGGCGCCAGCGGTTGAAGCGGACCAGATCCATGCGGTAGGAGGCTTCGGAGTCTTTCGATCCCAGCGCGCTGGATGTGGTCAACTGGTGCTCCAGCAGCGCAGAGAAATCCGGAACCAGGTCTCCCAAGAAACCGTCATTCCCTTCGATCACTACGATGCTATTGGCTTGTTTGTCAGTCATAATGCTCTCTCCAATGGGGAAATCCGTAACATTTGCACAGTCTGGGCGATCCTGCGGGCAGTTTTGGGGGTTTCCGCCCGATCGATCTCTTTTGTACCAACCGAGTTTCCACTGGATGGCTGCCCGTCGATTTTAGTTGTCTGACAACTTGGCCGGCTCCCTGCGATGGGTGGGGGAGGGGGGTGGGTGGAGAACCCCGAAGCTTCTTCCTGCCCATACCTTCTGCCTGGCAGCCTGTGGGCGACGTCAAGGCATATCGCGCCAAAGATCCTTTGCATGCGCGGGTACCGGAGATACTGGTGACAACCGCCGCAAATTTTCATTGACGTTTGGGGCGGGAGTTCTACTGCCAGCTCCCCTAAAATGCTGGTAAAAATACCCTGATTCTGTCTATTAATAGCTTCGTATAAGAGGCATTTGAGGAACTTACTAGTAGATTAGTAAGAAATTCGCATAGCCAATATATAACTCTGTCTTCAACGCCAAACACTATTACAAAGCAAGAAAAATCACTTAATCTCAGATTGAGTCGACCAAAGCTGAATGAATACTGAATATGGCCTCCAATCATCGCTTCTTCATTAAAAAGAACATTGATATTATCTTCAGCCCATGCGATAGCCCCTCGGACTACTAATTATCTGACAGCCCTGCTTTAGGGTCGGGCATGCCTTGAGCAAGTTTATCGTTCCTGCCCGGGCAGTTTCCATCAATGGAACTCATCTTGGTTATCTAATCGTGCTCTACATGGATTAGGCTAATTGAGAAAGATCAGTTTTATAAAACATTTTGCCATAAAACATTTTGCCATTGACAGGCCATCAAAAACGCTTACAATAACTATTGATAACAACCGTTTACAATAGTTATTACAAAAACAGACCAAAATCGCTGCAAAATCGCATGCGTTCTGCCACCGTAAAGCTGGAATGAAAAAATACAACTAAAGCTCTGGGAATCGTACGATCATAGAAATATGATCAACCCATAATTATAAAGACCACATAACAGCAGATGAAATCAACCAGCGCCATTACCATTATTCCTGCCACCGATGGCTTCATCGATGATCTTGTTCCCAACGCCGGCGCGGTCGTCGCGGACCGGCTGGCGAACGCGGTTGGACTCGGATCAAATCACTCCAAACGCGCCTACCTGGAGGACGTCCGGCGCTTCACTGGGTGGCGTGCTGGCCGCCCGATCACCAAGTCGCTGGTGGAAGAATATCTTCAAGCCCTGGCCAATGCAAAGACATCCCCAGCCTATATATCCCGCAGCCTGGCCGGGATCCGCTGGTACATCCGCAACGTACTGGACCTCTTGCAAGACAACGATGAGATAAAACAGCTCCTATCCGGTGATCAGCGGGAAGAGATCTCGTCACGCGCGGAACGGGCGCTCCTGGCCAAGAAGCCGCGCGGGGAACGGGCTGCCGGCATTGAAACTGGGCGCTACATTCCTGAGCCCGAGTTCAACTCATTGATCGATGTCTGCCTGGCCGATGACACATACGCCGGCCTCCGCGACCGGGCGATGTTCGCCCTGGCCTATTCGATGGGTCCGCGCGTCCACGAAGTGGCCGGCCTGAAGGTCAAGGATGTTACTTTAGTGAAGG
>Ga0182027_10006079_pt1 | contig 18189 bp, 22 predicted proteins | sample 712E1DmetaG_FD_121300 | JGI IMG/M metagenome (GOLD analysis project Ga0182027, IMG submission 121300) | Permafrost microbial communities from Stordalen Mire, Sweden - 712E1D metaG (Illumina Assembly) | ecosystem: Environmental > Terrestrial > Soil > Wetlands > Permafrost | place: Sweden... | reverse complement strand
CTCGGTGGTGGAAGCCTTAATGGCCTCCAGAAAGGCGCTACGCGCGCTCCAGACCGATTGCTGCCGTTCCTCGGTATCGACAATGAAGACGTCTTTAGCGCCCTCCGCCAGGCAAAGGTCGGCAACTGTCTTAAAATCGCTTTGTATGGTTTCCTGACTCGTACCGTCGAAGGTCAATAACAGATAAGCCGGCGCCGAGGTATCCGGGAAGCGCTTGCCGAGATATTCTTCCGCAAACAGAATGGTCTGGCGTTCCATGAATTCGATGGCGGTCGGTGTGACTTTGGATTTGATGATTTTGGGCACGGTTTTAATCGCGGTTGTCATGTCCGCAAAGGGGACTAATGCGCTCAGTTTGCGCGGCGGCAGAGGCAGGAGTTTGAGAATGGCTTGGGTGATGATGCACAGCGTGCCTTCCGAGCCGATGATGAGGTCTTTCAACGCGTAGCCGGAACTGTTCTTGACGACTTTCCCGCCGACTTTCATGATGGCGCTGGTCGGCAGCACGACGGTCAAGCCGCGGACGTAATCGCGCGTCACGCCGTATTTGACGGCGCGCATCCCGCCGGCATTAGTGCTGATATTCCCGCCGATCGTGGCCGACTTTTCCCCCGGGTCGGGCGGATAGAAGAGGTCGTGGTCTTCCACAAATTTGGACAATTCCATCAGCAGGACGCCCGGCTCGACGGTAACGGTCAGGTTGTCCGTATCGAGTTCGAGGATGTGGTTCATGAGGGTGGTTTCGAGCATGATGCCGCCGCAGACCGCGACCGCCGCCCCCACGAGTCCGGTGCCCGAACCCCTTACCACGACGGGAATGGTCTTAGCATATGCGTAGGTCATAATAGCGGCAATTTCTTCAGTATTCTGGACTTTGATCAACAAATCGGGAGCCGAGGTGACGCCGCCCAGTTCATCATGACTGTAATCCGGGCTGATGTCCGGGCCGCAAAAAACACGCTCGGCCGGAACCATCGTTTTGATTTTCGCGATGTCTGTGTGGGTGATTTTATGGTAGACGGTAGATTTATTCTGATGTTCCATATTTACCTCTTGTTTTAACGAGGTGGGCTGCACCCACCCTACAGTGATGGCGGGCGGGTTCCAAAACACGCCCCTACAGCTCTACGGGAGTGGCAATCTCCGGGGGAGGAGCCTCTTCTCCCTGGGATTGCTTCGGATATACCTCGCAACGACCATGCGGGTTCCTTTTTGTTCAATTGGTGGGTTACACCCACCCTACGACTAACCTTTAACCTTAGTTCCCTCTCCCTTGATGGGAGAGCCGATTTGGATGCAATTGATACAAATGCTCTCTCGGAGCCCTTACGCCTTACTTTGAGGAGACCTCTACCGATAAAGGCCAAGCGTTCAACCGGTTCAATAGAATAATAGCGAAGAATGACGTGCCTTAGCAAACTCTATTGATCTAAACAACTGCGCAAACTTTTGGAAGTTTGCAGAGAAAAGGAAATTGGCATAGATTAATAATGAGGATTACATGGCATTATCACAGCTTAGCTGGGAACAAGCGCAACACAACTTGGTGCAGGAGTTCCTTGATCTCCTACTTCCGCCGAGATATACCTTTGTTGTCGAAAAGGACTATCCCAAAAGTGCGGCCATGGAAGCCCTCATTAAGAGCCACGTCAATGCCATTGAGTTACCCGAACGTAAATTGCTGCAGTTTGAGACGCTGTTGGAGGAATCGAGTCTAGAAGACTTTCCCAGTAAAGAGGCCGATTGGGCAACTATTTTTACGTATGAAATTCTTCGAGGCGTCGGCACTCAACTAACTCCCGGCATTGACGCGAATACATTCGAAGGGCTAAAGCGATTGGCAAATACGTGGGGTTCGTATTTGGCCAGGGAACTCTCGCGTTTCTTCAGAGAGTGGCAGCTTTTCACGGTTTTTTCTGATTCCATATTTGACTTATTTGCTGCATCGTTTTGCCAGCTTCCAGCGAAACAACTGGGAGAGGCAATTCGGGAATCAGTAACTCCGGCTTACCTTAGGTCAGGAGAAGAAGTTTCCTATGAATTTGCCGTCTTCAACGGTCATCGAGCCAGAATGGAGGAGAGTCGCAAGATTTTGCTAGCCTCAGACACCGAACTAGAGCGAGAGATCCGCGATATGTTCAGCCATTACTCCACAAAGCAAATCGGCGTGCAGATGCAACGAATGGTGGCTGAGGTGACTTCGCAACTCAAAGAAGGTTTCTCCAGTAGCGAGTTCAAAGAGAAGTTTGGTGAAATACTTCCTACCGCAGTGCTAATTTTAAGCAGAAACATGTCTTGGTCCATAGGCTATCGTTTAAGACAGAATTTGCATAACGACCCACAGAGGATGCACAGGTTACTCGAAGCAATCGGCCGCCACAGGGAAGTTGCTGCTGTTATGGAGCAATATCGGTTTAGACATGACTGGGGCGGAGACAGGGATCTAGCAATTGATCTTGGTTGGCAGGCATTGGCACCGAAGTACTTTGGCATGAGTGAAAAATTGAAAGGTATTAAAAAGGATGAGGATGAAGAGAAACTAATTGGGGTAGCTCAAGGACTTGAAAACTACACTAAAAAGAATCGAGCAATAGATGCCCTGGAGGATAGCTTCTTAGGCAAACTTGGGGCGTATTTGAAAAAAGCTGCTCAGAATCAGGAAACAGATTATTACAGAAAACAAACGACCGATGGCAACAGAGTATTGACCGAAGCAGTTAGCGCTGAAGACCTCCGCCATCCAGATAACGACGAGGATGAAGAGTTGTCAGACGATGAAATACTGAGTCGAGAAAAAGAGAAACGTTACTCTTCACGTAACTCGATAGTCGAGTGGATAGAATTCAAGGAGACGATTAAAGAATGGTATGCGTCGTTGACGAAAAGGGAAAAGACAGCTATAGACTTGAAGTCTGCTGACTATACAGAAACAGAGATTGCTGACAAGATGGGTATCGGCCACCAGCGAGTTTCACAACTTCTTCATCAATCTATGAGGAAATATCAAAAAATAAAAAAACTTGATTGACCCCTAGCAAAACCGAAAATTCTTGCGCTTTACCGGATGAGAGTATAAATCTCACCCGGTATTTTTTTATAAAAAATCAGCCCGCCATCTTAACAGCGGACTGAGCGCAAGCAGGGGAGAATGGCAAGAAAGGATAAACTAAGCCTCAGACGTTTAACAGTAACCTTGCGTCATGTAAGTTCACCCGACGCTGAGATGCGGCTGTCGCGCGCCATTGACATTCTGCTCGAAAGTGCGACCAGAAAACAAAATCCGCCAGTAGCAGGCAGTCAAAAATATCATAAAGAAAAACCACGTGCGCAGATTTCCAACCGCGATGGTTCTGGAGTTCGGAAATGAAGGCATACTTGGAAGCTGATGAGATCGCTCGCCTCGAGAAGAACGCCGCCAATCTCAGGGACCGTCTACTCATCCGGATCTTGTTTCACTTGGGATGCCGCATTAGCGAAGCACTTGGTATTACCGCCGAAGATATTAGCTTTACCAAAGGCACCGTTAGTATCCAGCATTTGAAAACTCGGCTGAAGCTATCTTGCCCGGATTGCCATACCCAACTCGGGAAAAACCATAGATTTTGCCCAAGCTGCGGAGCTAAAGTGGAAACGGCGGTAGCTGAAGCCCGAGAGCATCGCCGCATGAGGACACTGCCCATCGATAAAACAACCCTCCAGATGCTCCAGGAGTATATCCAACGGGGTGGCCCTGTAGTGCGGGATGGCAAAAGATTAATTTTCGGTATTAACAGGCACAGAAGCTACCAAATCATCACTGAGTGCGCCGAGAAGGCCGGATTGCCAAAGCTGACGAATCCTGAAACCGGCAGATTGCATAACGTTTCACCGCATCGCCTCAGGGATTCCTTCGCTACCCATGCTATCAAAACCAATGACACCGGCGATGGCTTGAGGCTATTGCAGGTCCATCTCGGTCATGCAAGCTTTAACACCACAGCGAAATACCGGAAGGTTTCTGGTCAAGAGCATGCCGATTGGTACAACCAACTCTGGGAGGAAAAGACTAGTGGCTGAGTCATTGCGACCTACCAGAGGAGGCTTCCTGCGTCCCTTCGGCTGCGGGCAATTTATTCGCGAATTTTTATCGGGTTACGGTCCACATGGTTCCATGGTAATTGACTCCAAGATCGGTGCGCCGCAAGCGGTCATCTTCCATGAGTATAAGGTGGCATTGATAAAGGCTACGGCCTTAGATCGAGCCACGCGAACAGAGGAGAAAGTGGCACGTAAAGAAAAACGCTATATAGATCCTGATAATATCACCAAGCTTACTGACAGGTATCTGGCTAGAATGCCCTACAAGGCGCAAGGTTGCCGTTTCCATTCCTTCGTAGTTTATTTCTCGGGTTTAAGGCGGTTGGGCTGGGTCGAAGCAACCGGCAAAGAAGAGCCATCCGAATTTCAGGACCATTACCCGTCTGGACCGCCCAGGCGTTACTACCGCTTGACTGCCGCCGGCAGGCAGGCTGCTGATATCTCCTGGGCCAATCCTCAATCAGCTCTCTACGGATGAGAACTAACCCGGCATTTTGTTTATTCAAACATCCACGTGATACAGGCTCTAAGCCTTAAAGATATAAAAAACCTATCAGGGAGTATTTTTAATTAATCCTTCGTTCAAATAGTTTAAGTGTTGTCCAAATTACAGTCCAAATAGGCGGTCAAATGTTCATCAAGTCGTACAAATAAGGCCACAGGTTCCGGTTCAGCAAGGAGGTTACCATGGAGAAGTTAACAACCCAGAAAAAAGTCAGTATCATAAGGCTATATTTCACCGGTCTCTCTTATGATGAAATCGCCGCCAAAACCGGTATCAGCAAAGGGTCCATCAGTAACATTATCACTGAGCTGAAGGCTGGGGAAATCCCTGAGGCATCTGGTATCGGTGAACAGATTGAGTTGCTTCGTGAACTGTCCACCGACCTCAAACAGTCAAAGTTAACCACAGGACAGTGCATTATAGGATCCGTTGTTCTGAACCGGATTAACGAGTGTGGACTTGACCCAGCCGACATCGACCGCTGGCCACTCATACTTAAATCTGTGGGGAATGCAGAACAGGTACCGGAATTCATCAAATTAGTCTACGACATCCAGGCAGTCATGAAGAAAACAAGCGTAAGCCTCGAAGAACTCCACGACAATGTCCTCGAACTGGAGAAAAAAGCCTCCAAATTGGAACCGATAGCCAAACAGTGCGATGACAGTAAAAAGCAGGTCAACGAACTGACTGATCAACGGAACAAGCTTACCGATTTAGTGGGCGGTCTTGAACAGAAATACAAACTTCTGAACCCACGGGTAAACGACATGGAAAAGCATGAGCAGACTCTGTCACATCGAATTAAAGATCTGGAAGCGCGGGTTGAACAAGCCGAAGCATCGATTATTGATTTAAATAAAGAAAAACAGAAACTGCTGGGAATTGGACTTTCTATTGAAGAACTTGGCGAGTTTAACGAGAAAGCACGGTCTGTTGCTTTGCGTCACCACATCAAAGCCACTGACATCAGAAATAGATTATTGCAAGAACTCGAAAAGCTCGATGAGGGGCTCACTCTGGAAGCAGTGATACAAGCACGACAGTGCCAATTGGAAGAACTGGAAAATGCAATTACTTCCGCTAACCAGGAAAAGAGAGCGCTATTGTCCGTCATAAGTGACCTCAAGCAAGAAAAAATAAACCTTGACGCCGGTATCAAAAATACGAGAGAAATAATCATTGGGGAAATGATGAAAATTATTCCTATCACGAAGGAAACAGTCAATGGATTCTTGGTTGAGTTGAGGCAAGATCGCGGAAAGGCACTGGAGGAAATGTCTCGTCTCCGGGATGAGACATTAGAGGTGGGCAAAGAAATGGGGAAGTACGAGGCAACGCTTCAACTCAACCAATGGCTTCAAGAGCTTTTGGCTCTCGTAAAAGGGGACGAGATTGTCGAAGGCAAACGAGTCAGAGTTCTTGCCCTATTGGTACTGCGGGGCATTGCTGCCTATTTAAAACATAATAAGGCAAATAATCTAACAATATCGAGCCTTTTATATAGTACCGAGAATCTGATAAAGGAGTTTGAACGATGGCAGGTCTAAGTTCATTTCATACCCAATTGAAGAACATTTACGACCAATCCCAGATGTTGACATCGGCGGTGATTTCTTTAGATAAGTCTTTCGAAACGGAGTCAGACCGGCTAAACCGTCAGGAAGCAGTACACCACCTCATGATGATTAGAACCACCATTACAGGAGATTTGGAGAGGATAAGGAATTCGGAAAGTACAGCAAAATATGGGCATACTAAAGCCGATGCGGTTTTCTCACTGACAGGCGGTGCTATCAAACTCCTTACGCGAGCACTAACAGATAACCAGCAGACACGCAACTTTGTGAATAACGTTTTTAGTACGGATACCCAAGACAAACCTACATTCGGCACGATAAGGGTCTGCATTGGCCCAAAGGGACTGCCCAATGACGTCCGGGCTATCTCTGTATCGGAGTTGGCTCGCAAATCAAACCGATTAGAGTCTGAAATCATCCGTGAATTGAGAGAAAAGGGCGATCTTATATTAAGTGAAGAGGCTTTCTGTTCTTTGGTTGATAAACTCACCGGATTTATTCAAGAAGGACACCTGGTCTTACCCATCCCAATAGAGAAAGTGACTGAACTTATAACTACCAGCCGTCCTGAATGGCGGGCAGTTAAGCCGAGTCAGACACAGCTTAACATGCCGTGACAATAGCCTCGCTCTTCCATCCTTCGTTCCTGTCTATTCCAATTACTACGATTTTGTAATCCGAATTTCCGCCCTATGTGCCTGTGAAAAAAACTTCATGAAAATATAGGTTCATTTCGTTAGTGACCAATCGCTCCTTTTGTTCAATAATGAAGCTACAAATTGAATAAACGGAGTAAACCAAAAGCCAAAACATACATTATATGAGTCTCGCAAACTCAAATCTAATTCCTGAAGCTATAACTGATTGAAAGCTAAACTGCTTCAGGAGTCCTGATAGAAGCACTCTAACAATAGAACTCTCCATTATACCGCTTGCCGTGAATAGGTACATTGTACCGAAAGCCTATCAAGTGAGTGTAATAGCCTGAAATAATACAGTCAATTCGTGGTGAGTGGTGCTAGGTAAGGAGTACGATGAGCAAAAGCAACACACCCGATTATATCAAATCACTCTTAGCACCCAGAACAAAACAACCACAAGGACGGAAAGTCTGGAGTATAGACCTTGAAACTGTTTGGCTTCCATTCTTCACCGCAACAAACACGATGGGCGATTCTGCCATTCCTTCCGCTTCCTTAGGTTGTCCTATGCGCCTTGCTTATGACAAGGCGGGACAAGTGCGCTTTTCTGCGAATGGGAAACCCGTTATCAGAGTGGACAAGGTTATTTCCGATAACGTGAGAATGGTTAGGGATAACTTCACAGCTAACCTAATCAATTACGCTGGTGAAGTGATGACACAACAATCTGAAGAGTATGGTACACAGCTTGAACTTGCCAAGAAAGCTGGTGAACCCATCGCACAACACGACACCGCAGAGTTAAGCAAGGCACTTGAACTCAAAGCGGAAGCGGAGACGGAAGCACTCAAGGCGGAAGCAGAAGCCAATACACCCGAAAGGGAATTACAAGCTGTTGGCTAACAGCTAAACTAACCACGACTAGCACCACTCACCACGAATTGACAAAGGAGTAAAATGACAAAACAAAACAAGATACCACGATGGGTTAAACCCGATAGACAAGGGTATCTAGTAGAATTGTTTGTCAGAGATGGTCTGAAATGTCAACAAGGACATATAAACTGCCCTATCGTTGAACATTATCTGCATACACGTTACAAGGTGTCAAGTGTGTCTCAAGCTGTATATGTACCTTGTAGTGAAGAAGATGGGACACCAATCAAAGACAAACAAGGCAATCAGCTTTATATCACAATCTATAAACCGATACCAGTCATTGAAGCCAAGTTATCGCTTAAGACATTATATGAGAGTGAAAGCGATTCAGTTATACATAACTGGCGAATAGATGACAAAGAAGCTATACAGTCTCAATGGTTAGCAGAGCAGAAAGCAATTCACTCACTCGGTGAGAGACAAACAAGTCACTTGCGTGGTAAGTTTAGCACCGTTTCAAGCGATATTTGGCATAGTACACAACCTCTATTTTACCTTGAAGCTATCGGGATTGATGGTTTGAGACTCAAACCCTTTGCAAAGGTGAAATTAGCTGGAAGTTATACCCGATTGTATGTAAACCTTGAAGATAGCTTGAAAACTGTATCTAAGAACCGCAGACGCAAGGCAATTAGATACAATAAGCCATTACCGCAGTCTATCAATGACAAAGTCAATGCTAAGATATACGAATCTGTAAACCATTACTTTAATAGCTAAAAACTGAATACTAAAAAGACGCTTCTAGTATCGCTAGAGGCGTTTTTGTATTTTTTTAAGGTGAAAGTTTCCGCCTTGCTGGGCGGTCTTTTTGTGCCTTTCAACTTGTAAATTCTGGGCGGTACTGCTTGTACTGCCCTCTTTTTTATGTACTGCGAATCAAAGACAGGAGGTCTGAAATAATAATGGATTCTGAAAAGTATGCCTATGTCAACATTGTCGGCGAGAAGCCAATTTACGTCCGGATAAGAAAGGCATTCATGCCCATGCCGGAAGCGGACAAAGTCAAGCTAATTGACTGGGCAAACCGGAAAGGGTTTACAGCCTCCCGTAGACAAAGAATATTGCACGCCGAGTAAGGAGGTGAAAGCGTGACAGAAGAAGCGAAAATACAGCCGGTCGAGGGATAATGCGGCACTTGTAAATTCGCCGCCGCCTTCCATTTTGCCGGCAGTCCCTCCGGACCTGAGGACGGGGTACATTGCACGAGTGAAGCCCAAGCTAAGATGCTGGACGAACAGAGCGGAGTCGACTGGTATACGCAGGAATATAAAGAATATGGATTCCTTTCCCTCTGGCGACTTGAGGACATCGCGGAGCCATCATACAGATGTGCCAACTGACAGCAACGCGAAGATCCCAAAAAATAAAACAAGGAGATGCGATGTGGAACTATTGACGAAAGAGATCCGTGGGGCGTTCAAAAAGACAGGCAGTCAGGACGGAAAAGGTGCAGAGGCAATCTGCATCGTGAAGTTCTTCGACCCGACCGGGAGTTGGACATGGTATGCCACCGAGTTCGATGGGAAGGATGCCTTCTTCGGCCTGGTGGATGGGTTCGAACTGGAGTGGGGCGACTTCTCGCTATCTGAACTGCAGTCTGTTAGAGGAAGATTTGGCCTCGGCATTGAGCGCGACAGATATTTCGGCATGCCGAAACTGAAAGATGTTGAGAGACTAAAAGGCAGGCTGTAATTAAAAGACAAAGCAAATAAAAAGAAAGGAGGACTAACGTGGTAAGAAAATTTATCGTCGATGGTACAGAGTATCCAGACCCTGGCCCCGAAGTAACCCCGGAACAGTTCAAGCAGATGATGGCCGGTTTTTTGCCGGAACTGGCCACTGCCGAGATGACTGAAGAAAAACAGGGTGAGGACACCGTCTACAGATTCCGAAAGCGCGTGGGCGTAAAAGGCTAAATATGTGCGACATTGCTGAAATCCTGAAAAGCGTCCCGGAGATAAAACTCAAGATCATTCCGATGACATGGAAACTGCTGGGTGAAAACGGCCGTGTCGACATCAGGAAGGTATCCTACGACACCACCGAGATCGATGCTGCCCTGGAAGAGGCTGAAGATTACGCACGACAAACAGGGAGCGCCGTAATGCACCTGAAGAATCTCCTACGGGATAAAAGGTAGGGAGATGTGGGACCTGAATACGATACATCTTATGGAAGACCGTGCGCACCGGGAATATCTGCGACAAAAGGCCATGACTCCTCTGGCGGCACTCCGTGAAAAAATGCACGGCGTTCATCCCCCTTCTATCTCTCTAATCCTGAGCCTGTTCCAGAATGTCGAGACTTACAACGACTTCGTGAAACTGGTCAGGGACTTCTTACCGGGAAGGGAGCAAGAGATACTAGGGAAAACATCCCCATCAGCACAGATGGCCGCCTTTGCCTCATATTTTGAAGACAGGTACCTCCCGTTACATCCCGCCTTCAAAGATGGTGAAGTAGAAGACGACTATTATGAACTCCTGCGCGATATTCCGGTCATGGTGAGGGGCTTCGGCTGGGAAGATTACCACGAACTGAACAATGACCGTCTGGGTCTTCAGCTAATGTGTTACCTTTTCGAGCCACCGACTGGAAATGATAGTGACATGGCCGGGGAGAGAGCCGCCCTGGCTGACGGATTCCCGCCGGAATACCAGCGCGAGGCCCGGAGAGTCCCCGCAGGAGGCATCAGCCTTGACGACGCCAGGCTGATATTCAAGGGCAAGAAATGGATAGGTTTGCGTAATTGCGCTGAATATATTAACCAGTCCACGGATAACTGGTTCCTCGATACCGACGAGGAGATGAGGGGCAACATGCAGAATGAGGAATGGGACAAGGAAACCGTCGCGTCAATGAGCCAAGAATGGCTGAAAGCCGATGCTTATTACGACAAGATCATCAAGTTTGCCGAGTGGCTGGAGGATAAGAAAGAAGGGGTGGCGCATTTCAAAGAAACGCTGGATTTTCTTCTGGCCCCTTACAAACGAGGAGGTGTGGATGGTTCAGGAACTGACTAAAGAACCGGCCGGTTACCAATGGGCATTGCCTGAGAACCTGGATATCCCGCGTGACGAACTGAAGGTACGGCTGGACTTCTACGGTCAAAGCGTAGTGATGTACGTCGTGGAAGGGCGGATTGTTACCACCAAAATGGTGAGCGCCGAGGACATTGCGCTGGCGCTGCTCAGGGACATACCGCTCGGGTCGGGAGTACTGCCCGAAAACAGTCTGTGGTGGCAGCACAGACAGGATGGAGTGCCGGTAGTAGCAATATGGCGCTCTCCCCAGATCTGGCCTGTAGCCTTGCAATTGGAGCCTTTCAAACCACCGCGGCGCTTTCGGTTACCCATGCCCGGACTTATCTTCATGTGCCGTCCGGGAACGTCTCCCCGAGTAGTTGCCGTAAAAAGACGACCGACGACACCCGAGGAGCCGGTCTACCGCGTTCCGCTCTACAACGTGTATGCAGATGGCAATACCTGCCCCGGCAGCCATAAGTATTCGGACAACATCGCCAAGATTCCGGAGGAGTTTTTTACCGCCTTCTTCACTCAATCTCTTGGCGGTGAAGTGTCCCAGTCATACGGTCACGACCTGCTCAAATTGTGGGAGAGCATCGACGGCAAAAAGAGATACCCGTTGCGGGACCTGCTGCCGTGCGGCAAGGTGGCAGACCTTCTCCGGTAGAGGACAATGACCAAACCAGTAGGATTTTTGACTAATTCCTTGCTCGGTCTCGAAGGAGAACCTGGTGTCTTCTATAACTACATCATGGCTGCCGAGGGACTGTATATTAAGGCTAAGAACTCTAAACTCGCGGTTACCGTTTGCATTGCTTCCCAGGAGATTAGAGGACTGGCGCCGCTTAAAGAGGACATACAGCTACTGCATGGCAAAATACCTTTGTATTTCCTCAACCTGGCGTTGTCGATACTCTGTATTAAGCCGGACATCGAGCAGTATTTAGCGGTTACATGGCAAGGGAACTACAGTCTGAATGTTCCATTTCAAATACAGACTGCTGGGTCGGTGACCTATGAAACCTTACCGGGCACAGTGCTGGATATCCACAGTCACGTCGGCGGTGTGCCGGCTCATTTTAGCAGTATCGATAACCGTGATGAACAGGGGCTTGGTCTTTATGCTGTCGTCGGAGACCTCCGCAACCTTTGCCCCACGATAGAACTCCGGTTGGGAATCTACGGTTACTTCATGCCACTCAGGAAGGAGGACATCTTTGTATAGGATTGCCTTAGCCTGGAATGACAAATTCGAGGTCTCAAACTCCTCGCGCATCCCGGCTATTATCGTCGTAGGTTGCGGCGGCACCGGTGGGTTCGTTGCCGACGGGCTTGCCCGGATGCTCCCGTCAAACATAAACCTGATACTCATCGATATGGACAGGGTGGAGGAACACAACCTGAACCGGCAGAGTTTTACCCTGGCTGACGTGGGGTTATTTAAAAGTGAGGCACTGGCAAAACGGCTGGCGGGTAAATACCAGCGCCCGGTGCAGTACAGTGTTTTGCCGGTCGGGGCTGCCGATTTACTCAAAGGAATCGTGGTCGGGTGTGTCGATAACGGACTGGCACGGCAGACGATCGCTGAGCGTATTCATGACAGTCAGTGGTGGGTTGACTCCGGGAATGGCCATAATTACGGCCAGGTGTTAATCGGTAATTCAAATATTGAGAAACTACGCCCGTCTTTTACCGCTGATCTCTGTGTCAGGCTGCCGTTTCCCACGATTCAGCAACCGGCGCTTCTCACCCAGGTACCCAGACAGAGAAGTTGTGTCGAAGCTGTTGCCGCTAACGATCAAAGCCAGACTATTAATCAAGCCATGGGCGCCCTGGTACTCGAAGTAGTGAGGCGCATCATTGCAGGCACTTGTCCATGGATGCAGCTGTATCTTGACTTAAATGCCGGCACACTGACCCCAACCATGGCCACACCGGAAGTGGTGTCCCGGCTAACGGGAATAAGAATTAGTAAATTAATCGAGAAATAAGGAGGCAAAATAATGTCAAGGGAAGAGTTAAAGGTAGCGATCATCATCAAAGATAACCGCGTCTTCTTGGGTGCTCTGGCGACCGGCTGCGACCCGAAGATGACGACACTGCAGGGTAATCTTCAAGCCGCTCTTGAGCGGGTACCCTCATTTGTCGAGGAAGCTAACCGGGAGTGGGATGCATCTCCCCACAACCCCAGGTCTACCATTCCAGAGCCAGTGCCAGTAGCTCCAGTGAGGACAGCGACTGTAGCAGCAGGCAAACTGGCTGCCGTAAAGCCCGACCAACCTGCACAACAGGGATTTTTCTAACTTGAGCAAACACGCAAACTGCTTTGAATACACGCCTCCGGCCTGGTATCCGGAGGCGTAAATTTGTCACCAAGAGGAGGTGAAACAATTGGAAATTAAAGTTATCAAACTGAAAGAAGTCATGGAACTGGTAAAACCAGCGATCCCGAAGAAAGCCACGGTAAAATCTATTGCTTGCCTATGTCTGGGGAATGGGAAAGCGGTGGCAACCGACATGGAAACAATGATCATCGCCAACCTGCCCGAAGCCAAAGAGCTGATGCTGCTCCCTTATTCTCAGATTGCCGAAATGTTAAAGTATGTTCCCGGCACTGAGAAACTCAAAATAGAGCTGACGGGCAAAGTACTTTCCCTTTCTTGGAGAGGTGGCAACGCGAGCTATCCCACCGAGGACTTCCGGGACTTCCCCATTATGCCGGAAATGGCAGCCAGAGCCGAGGGATTAGTCGACGGCGATGTCCTGATAGTGGCTATGATGGCTGCTCTACCATACACCGCCACAGATACCGCCCGGCCTGTGCTGAGTGGAGTGACAATGGTGTTGGGGATGCCCATCGAGGTTGCGGCTGGTGATGGCTTCCGGATGTCTCACCAGGTACTGGGACTTTCCTTCCCTCTCGAGGAGAAGGTTATCATTCCGGCGCATGCTGTAGCCATTCTGGACCATGTCTTTAAGAAGACACCCCGGACTCCTCCTTCAACTGCTGAATCCCTGATTAAAGTGGTTACCGCCAAGCGGCAACTCCGCATGTCTGTCATCGGTGAGAACAAACTCAGGCTGGACTTCGGGACGAACGCATCGGTGGCCATCAACCTGATCACGGGGAAGCCGCCGGAATGGTTGGCCCTGATCCCGAAGGGCGATCCCATTCTGCAGAGCCAGATCTTTGCCCCGCAACTGGAAGCGGCCGTCAAACGGGTCCGCACTGTTGCCAGGGATGGCAGCGGTATTGTCCGCCTGGAGTTTGCCGACGGCAAGCTGAAAGTGTCTGCCAAGGGGGGTGACCAGGAAATCAGTTCGGTCATCGACACCATCCTCACACAGGGGGAACCGGGAAGAGCCGCTCTCAACCAGCGTTATCTTCTCGACTTCGTCTCCGGCAAACAGGGTATCGTCACGTTCTCCAAGTATACCGACACCGGCCCTGTTGTCTTCGAGTACCAGAAATCTCCCAGGGTGCTCATCATGCCCATGTCCGTCCAGTGGGGCGACGAGAAGCCAGCTGAACAACCTGCGGCAGTAGCAGAAACACCTGCAGAGGCGACGGATGAAACGTCAGACGCTGATTCGGACGAAGAATCCGAATCCTCTGTGGAAGAGGAGAACGCAGAACCAGAGACCGTTGAAGAACCAACGGTAACCGAGTAGACCAGTTCTTGGGGAATTGGTCTGGGGTGCTGGGGCGGAAAGGCTCCAGCACCCCTCTTTGTTTGTAAATATAAGAAAAGGAGGATTTATGAAAGAACTAACCTTAAACGATCTGGCTCAATCGAGAGGACCAGGGCAGTTCCATGACGCTAAGTTCATGTCAGCAGCCGAAAAAAGCAAAGTATTGCGACACTGGGAGATGTTTTTGAGAAGCAACCTTGAGAAGGATAAATTTACCCAGGCGCTTTATCATCATTTGACCCAGCATTGCTCCTTCATCGCGCATTACGACATTCACGGCTTCTATGCCACCTATTTTGAGAACGGTGAAACAACATTGGCTTTTCTCTCACAGTTCGACACCCGCAACGGTATCCCGAAGTCAATCGAGTACGGCATGACCTACTGGCTGACCGATGAGGATTACTACGACATCAACACTGAGATGTGCCGGATTGCCTGGAGATACATGCCGGTCCTGGAGTTGAAAGCCAGGAACGACCAGCGGCACAGCGATTTGACTCACGCTGAATTCTTATTGAGGAAGCTTGGGATGAACCTTCCTGGGGGCAGCACATGACAACAGAGAGAAAAATTGATGGTTGGTTAGACAACATCGTCGGGGCTCTTTGCGACCCTATCATTGTCATGCCGGGTGGCTGGGGAGACGACCTGCCCGACTGGCTGAGGAAAAGAGTCACTCTTGAACGCCTTTGTGAAAATATGCTGGCGCTAAAGGAAGGCAGGGATCCAACCGCAACTGATGCCGAGGCCACCTGCTACCTGTTTACCGCTTCCCTCAGTGTGCCGATCGGAAGCGACTGGACCCAGATCTACCTGTATATTGCCAGCGGAGAAATGAAGGACGAAGCCAAGACCGAAATGCCGGCAGACATTAAGGTGGAAGCCTTGACTGAGTACCAGTGGCGTGAGTTAAAGCAATTAAAGAACTGGATATATCAGCAGCGGGTGAAACACCGCAAAGACAAAAAGCGGGGACAACGCCAAGAGGAACAGCAGGTCAAGGAAGAGAAGTCAGAAGAATTGAAAACTGAGGCCGTACAGCAATCATTCTTTTAGGTGACTTAAGCAAACCAAAGTGACCATTATTGAACAATATTGAATATGAAGGAGAAATATGGAAAAGAAATATCTAAGCTGTGCAGAAACAGCAAAGTATGTGCGAACCGCCCTGAAAAAGAAATTCCCCGGAGTTAAGTTTTCGGTGCGGTCCAGTGTTTACAGTGGGGGAGCTTCGATTGATGTATCCTGGGTTCTTGGCCCTACGACCAGAGAAGTCGACGCGGTTGCAGGCCAATATGAATCAGCTGACTTTGACGGTAGTATCGATATGGAAACCCATTATGACCACTGGTTGTTGCCTGATGGTTCCGCTATTGTTAAATCGGGCCCTGGTACTCAGGGTTCAATGGGCTATATTCCAGCGGTGAAAAATCCGATGCCAGCCGGTGCTATACCTGTTTCATTCGGCGCTCATTATGTACAATGCCAGCGCCGTTATGCAGATAAATGGGAAGGCGAAGCAATTCTAATCAACCAGGTTGCTCAGGATATGTGTGAACTTCAAGGTGTCGCGTGGAATGGTCCAAACCTGACAACAGGGCTATTCGGTTCCGGTGACACGGAACAGGTCACCCAACACGCATGGAGGCTTTTAAACGCCACTTCTTTCGCTCCCGACGAAGGATACAGCGGCGTGCGCTTTGAAAAAGAGGGAGAAGATAACGGGCTGAATCTTCCGATTATAATCATCAAGCGAGCAGTTTGCCAACAACTGGCATCAGTAGTGGAAAACAAATCTTAACTACTACAGTGGCATCATCCTTATATGTTTACAGACGCGAGTAACTGATTTAAACATGATACTGGTGACAAGTAACTGTTTCTTAAGAAATAGCAGATAACTATTATTATTTAAATTGAACATTATATCTTTGAAACCAAAAATCAAGAAATATATTTCCCTCTACCCATGGAAATCATTTTTTTCTTGACGACTGGGTAGCACGCAGGGCTTACGAGGCAGTTGAAGCTCCTCAACCTGCAATTACTTAACATCTCCCGGAAACCATTTTAATTAAGAATAGCTCGAAGGTCAAAAAACAAATAAAGCTCTTGACAACTATTAGGATATCTTTTGTTGTAGGGTATCTCTCCAAAGTATCCATTACTATGGGATTTCAGCGTCAAGTCGAGCTCTAGTCACATACCGGCTTTTGTCAGTAATATAGCCGTTCCACCAAACTTGTTGTGGGTTTCCCAAATACAGTGGTTTAGAAGCGGACGCAAATAGATGGTCAAGTAGGGAATCAAAGATAGCGAGTTTTTCCACTCCAAGTTTTATGTAACTCTTTCTGGTTAAAGAATTTGGGGAGATGACCGGCTGCTCGTGTTGCAGGTTTATTCTCGAGAGCCAAAGTGCGTCTCGAGCTTTTCCGTTGATGATTTGTATATCACGTAACCAGACAATATAAGGCCACCTTGAAATATGTTCGTAGTCTCGGTCTGATATGTCTTGTCCTTTTCTCAGCCAATTCGGGATTTCATCAACCCCTTGTCTATGGGCGATGTCTACGATACCCCGGCCGTAAATGCAGTAGTCGTTGAAGCCACCGTCTGTTGTTGCCAAATAAGATAGGATGACTTTTTCACCAGTTTGCCATTTAGGCCTACCCTTTTTGCTTACCGTTTGTGCACCTTCGTAGATCAATAGATCCCGCATGTCGTAGTCAGATTGGATGCGGTCATGACTGCTTTCACCGTTAACTTTGAACCACCCTGTGCCTGTAGCATTTGAAGTGATGATTCTAGCCGTATCTTGCATTGATGAAACACCGAAATCTTTTAGTTCCCTCATTCGGGCGATTGTTCTGATACGTTCGTGTGCTGTGCTAACAGCAAGGGAATCATACATACTACGTAAATCGGCCGGAGACTTTTCAGTCGTTCGGAGCCGACTCCAGATTGTTGAAAACCATTCATCTGGGGAAACTTGAAGAGACTCGTAGTTTGAAACAGCTGCCATGAACTCAACGTTATCATTCAGGCCCGCACCTGTTAAATTAGCTGACCCCACGAAAACGTCATCGTCAGCAATCCATATCTTTGCATGAAGGGATCTATCATGAAAGCGTGCTTTGCCTCCAGCCTCAATGAAACCGGCTATAGCACGTGGATCAATTAATCCATTAAGGATGTCTTCTTCGTTGAGTCTTGAAATCAGCCTGAAGTCAATACCCGCTTTTAGGTATCGTTTTATAACATTAAGACCATTTGCCATCACAAACGGTGAACAACACCAGAAGCGGTAGGTGACTTTGTTCAGTACCTCATTAAGTATGTCTTCTATGTCACCGGTTTGAATAGTGGGTATCAAACGTATCGTGGTCATTCGTTATTCCCCTTATTAAACTTTATTGGGTGTTAAATTCACCGTTATATTTGATATCTATTATCTGGTACACAATCTTTTCGGACGAGTCTCCAAGTACATTTTGTATTTACGATATTAACATAGACAATTATAATACTAGGGTCTTTTGAGTAATGTCAAGGGGATTGTGTGAAATTACCCTCGATTAAGTTACGAAGGGAAGGGAGACTGTAGTGCACTTTCCCTACAGGGTTCGACCGCCAGTACATTTCCATCTTGATGCTGATAAAAGCTAACAGGGTATAACAGGCATTTTCTCCGGCAACGATCTCCATCGGTTTGGTCCGCCGCT
>Ga0182027_10006078_pt1 | contig 18192 bp, 9 predicted proteins | sample 712E1DmetaG_FD_121300 | JGI IMG/M metagenome (GOLD analysis project Ga0182027, IMG submission 121300) | Permafrost microbial communities from Stordalen Mire, Sweden - 712E1D metaG (Illumina Assembly) | ecosystem: Environmental > Terrestrial > Soil > Wetlands > Permafrost | place: Sweden... | reverse complement strand
GGCACTTCAATTGCTTTACGCAGTTGGGGATTGCCGCCGGATTACTATTTTCCGGAGCGAAAAGAATTCCTAACCCCGCTGGATAGTCGGCATAGGCGGGCGTATTGTAAGTGGCCGGCATGGATAAGGAAGGCCTGGCCGCACGCCGAGCTCTGGACTGGCTGGACCGAGGTACATATCAAGGGATTGGATGCGACCCCGGATGCATTGGTATGGGGCCGGCTGGATGGTAAGGAAACACTGTTTTGGCTGGAAGCTGAACGCGGTCATTCTTCACGCTAGAAGATACAAAAGGAAATGTCTTGCAGATTATTCCTGGCCACTGCTTATGCTGAGAGCCTGAAAGTCCGGTTGGTGTTCGTGCTGCTTGCGATGCCCTGGGTACAAGAGGCAGCGCGTACAGCTCTAGCGGGAATACCAGATCATGTTGCGGTTGTTACTTCTGACTGGAATTAGTTTGGGAGCTGCCGGTTGTGGAGTGGGGGGAAGGTGCGATTGGGGGATGAATAAGTCGGCAAAAAAATACTGCTCTTGGCAACACGGCGTAAATACCGCTGATCTTATGCGTAAGGCCGATATTGCTTACGCCACTGCGTATAGGTTATCCAAAGGGCAACGGACCGCTATCTCTTTTGATGTGCTGAGTTCACTTTGTGATTTTTTCGAAGCGCCAGTGGAAGAGATATTGGAATATGAGGCGGAAAAGTAACTGTAGGTTTGACAAATGCATGTATCTACAGTATTCTTAATCCAGCAAAAGCAATACCTCGCTCGGCTGGAACTTGGCGAGGTATTCAATGAACTACGCGATGCGCGCGTAGCGTCTTTATTTGTGTATCTATATTAGCACATAAAGGCCGCCCGTGCAAATTGCATAGGGCGGTCTTATTATAGAGGTGGCCAGTTGTAAAGTTGATACTGATCTGGGATTGTCAAGAATGTTTGTAAATAAATTCAAATTATCTTTCACTGCGGCAAGTCTTTCCATCAACGAATCGGTCAAAATCGCTGAGGTCTATTTAAATTGCAGAGATTGGAAGCAGACAAAACTTTCAATAACAGAAAATAACCTGCTTCAATCCAGAACCAAAAGCCGGACGATCCGGGTAACGCGCGAGCTGATCCAGCGCCTGGAACGGTTGACAGACAGCCAAATTGAAATGTTGGTGCAGGGAAATCCAACTGAGCAAAAATACATGCTTTGGCTGGCGGCTTGTAAAACATACGAATTTATTCGGGAATTCGCCGTCGAGGTTCTGCACGAAAAATTCATGAGCAGAAGTATGATCCTGACCGACCTGGATTATGATGCATTCTTCAACCGGAAAGCCGATTGGAATGAATACCTTGGCCGGATCACTCCTTCCACCCGCAAAAAGATCAGGCAGGTATTGTTATTGATGGTAAAAGAAGCTGGGCTGGTGTCAGATGGCAACATGATCCTGCGTGCCATGCTTTCCAAGAGATTGTTGGAAGCAATAGTATCTGCTGAGAGACTGGATCTTCTGGTCTTCCCGGTTGAGCCTGTGTAACCCAAGGATAGTCTCATGCCTTCAAGAGCAGATAGTCAAATTCCAGAAATCTATGCACATTTGCTGGCGGTCATCAGCAGCGATAAGTTCCTGAAGATGCAGGGACTTGGGAACGAGATCCCATTTTTTATCTGTCCCTTCGATTCTGCAAAGGCCGAAAAAATGAATAGAGAAGTGATCCAGCCACTCATCAACCAACTGGCTCATATGGGTATCCGGGTGCTGCGTGTGGATCTGTATGACCTTTCCATTGAGATCTTAAAAAAGAGGGGCATTTGGGAACAAATCCTGGCAGCAGAAGCGGACCTTTCCAAATCAGAACTCAAGGACCTTTTGCAGGGCGTTCTGGATCCTGAATATCATTTGATTCCTGCCATTGCTGAAAAAATGCAAAAGGACGATTTTGATGTATTGTTCGTCACTGGTGTGGGGGAAGTGTTTCCTTATATCCGGTCCCACACCGTCTTGAACAACCTACAAAGCGCGGCGAAGGAAAAACCAACCATCATGTTTTTTCCAGGGGAATACAGCCAGTCGGTTGAAAAAGGCAGCTCGCTCAACCTTTTCGGCAAACTGCTGGATGATAACTACTACCGAGCATTTAATATCTATAAACGCTTCTAACCTGCAAAAGGAGGGATAGCTCCCATGAAACTAAACAGTATTTTCCTGAAGTCCATTGATCGTACGATTGAAGGCGTCATCAAGGCAGACGATTTAGCCAGCCTCCAGCTCGAAGTAGAGGAGTATGTTATTACCAACGAAGTTTCCAAGAGCCTAGAGACTTTCTTCGATGCTTACAATAACTACAATAAAGCCAACGGAGTCTGGATCTCGGGGTTCTTTGGCTCCGGTAAGTCGCACCTGTTGAAGATGCTTTCTCTGTTATTGGAAAACAAAATGATAAACGGCAATGCCACGTTGGAGTATTTCCTCCCGAAATGTGGGGAGAATGCCATGCTCAAGGCGGAAATGAAACGCGCCGCGAGTATCCCCTCCCGCAGTATTCTTTTCAACATTGACCAGAAAGCGGACACCATCAGCAAGAAAGAAGTGGATGCCGTCCTGGCCGTTTTCGTGAAAGTATTCAATGAAATGTGCGGATATTACGGGAAACAAGGGTATGTGGCCCAGTTCGAGCGCGATCTCGATAATCGCAGACTCTACGAAGAGTTCAAAAAAGCGTACGAGAAAATTGCCAGTAAATCGTGGGAAAAAGGGCGCGAGGAAATCATCCTTGAAAAAAGCAATATCGCCAAAGCTTATTCCCTGGTCTCAGCAACACAAGAAGATACGAACAAAAATATCATCGATGCGTATCGCAATGATTACAAGTTATCCATCGAGGATTTTGCGGACCAGGTGCATGACTATGTCAAAAAACAGGCACCTGGCTTCCGGTTGAACTTCTTTGTGGATGAAGTGGGGCAGTACATTGCAGATAACGTCAAGTTGATGACCAACCTGCAGACCATTGCTGAAAGCCTGGCCACCAAGTGCAAGGAACAGGCCTGGCTGATTGTGACCGCACAATCGGATATGGATCTGGTACTCGGCGAAATGGGGAAGCAGATGACGACCGATTTCTCCAAGATCCAGGATCGCTTCAAGATCCGTCTGAAATTGACCAGCCAGAATGTAGATGAGGTGATCCAAAAGCGCCTGCTCAAGAAAAACGCAGAAGGCGAAGCATACTCAGAAAGAATTTACGATAAGGAAAAGAATAATTTTGGCACGCTGTTCGATTTTACGGATGGCGCCCAAACTTATAAAAACTTTACGAGCAAACAGCACTTTGCAGATTGCTATCCGTTCCCGCAATACCAGTTCACTTTGTTCCAACGATCGATCGAGTCGCTTTCGGCGCATGCAGCGTTTGAAGGCCGGCATAGTTCGGTTGGCGAGCGTTCGATGCTGGGTGTGTTCCAGCATGTAGTGAAGATCATCGGCGACAGGGAAACCGGGCAGTTGGCCACCTTTGACCTGATGTTCGAAGGCATTGAAGCCACCCTCAAGCCATTTATTACCAGTTCGCTATACAAAGCCGCCAACAATCTCGGCGATCCATTTGCAATTCGGATCTTGAAAGCCCTGCTGTTGGTGAAATACATCAAGGGTTTTAACGCCACGCCCAAAAATCTGCGTGTGCTGATGCTGGAGACATTCGATCAAAATGCAGGGAAACTACTACAGCAGATCGAAGATGCGCTCAATCTGCTTGAATTACAGACCTACATTCAGCGCAATGGCGACGTATACGAATACCTGACAGACGAAGAAAAGGATGTTGAGGAAGAAATCAAAACCACCGATGTGGACTCTGCTGAAGTGGCTAAAGCGCTGGAAGAAATCCTTTTCTCCGGGATCATCAAGGATAACAAGATCCGCCATGATGCCACCGGGCAGGATTACCCCTTCACGAAAAAACTGGATGACAAAGTCACAAATCGCGAACAGGAGTTGACCATACACTTTGTGACGCCGTTCAGCGAGTATGTGGATGATATCAATGCGCTCAAATCCCATTCGTTGGGCCGCCCGGAATTGCTGATCGTCATGCCGAATGACGCGCGCTTTTACACAGACTTGAAGTTATATAAACAAACTGAGAAATATATCCGTGTGTCGCGTTCATCCAAACAAAACGATTCGATCCTCAGCATCCTCGACAGCAAGGGGCGGCAGAACGATGAACGTTTTGCTATTGTGCAAGATCGTGCCCGGGAGTTGGTTGGCAAAGCCAGGTTCTTCGTTGCAGGAGAAGCGGTGGATATAGCCGGCGAAGATCCGAAGATGCGCATCGTCAAGGGCTTCAACGAGTTGGTTGTAAGAACATATCCCAACCTGTGCATGTTGCCAGGAACAAAATTTGATGAGAGCGATGTGCGGAAATATCTTGATATTTTAAAGGACTCGCTTATCAGCGATTCGTTAACTGAGCCCGAGAGTGAGGTGCTGGCTTTCGTTCAGAGCAACAAGCGTGTGGGGACGCGCACGACGATGAAGAGCGTGGATGAGAATTTTAGCAAGAAGCCCTACGGGTGGTATTTGGCAGCCAATCAATGCGTAGTCGCCATGCTGTTGGGACGCGGCAAATTGGAAGCGCGGGTGGATTCCAATATCCTGGAAAGCGCGGACCTGGAACGGGCCCTGAAAAACACCTATGGGTTTGGCAATGTCATCCTCGATCCCCAGGCAGATGTAAAGGCTTCGGATCTGCGGCATGTCAAAGATTTCTACAGCGGTTTCTTCGATAAGCCGGCCAGCGCCAATGAAGCCAAGGCGCTGGGAGTGGAAATTCGGGCTGCGTTTCAAGAGATGCTGGCGAGTTTACGGGAACTGCATGCCCAGGCGCGCGAATATCCCTTCCTGATCGCGCTGGGAAAGCCCATCCAGGCAATTCAGGAACTGACCGGCAAAGATTATGCCTTTTATTTCGAGGAATTACCAAAACGTGAAAATGAACTGCTGGACATGAAAGAAGATGGGATCGACCCCATCCGCCAGTTCATGAATGGGCAGAACCGGAATATCTACGATGAAGCGAGAAGATTCCTGCAAACACAAAGCCCGAATTTCTCTGCCATGGAGAGCGAAAAACCGGGGCAACTCAAAGCGATCCTGGAAGCGGCCGACTGCTTCAGGGGCAATAAGATCAGGGATGCCAAAGCCCTGATGGATGAATTGAAGAAGGATGTGGAAAGCCATGTTCGAGAGGTCAGGGAAGATGCTCTTGTACATGTGAATACATTGCAACAGCGAGTGCAGTCGATGCAGGAGTATTCTGCTTTGAAAGAAGAGCAGAAACAAGAGATTGAGCAATCCTTCGATGCGATTCAGGTTTACATCCGAAACGAGAACCTGATTTCTTCGATTCGCGATCGGGCCGGGCGGTATGTGACTGGCGATTACAACGGCCTTTTGACGCGGATTACGGAATGGACGCAGGAGCCAACCGAGAAGCCGGTGGAGTATGTTTCGCAGAGTGAGCTGGGCGTGAAGTTTGAGAAAGCTTATCTTGCCAGCGAGGAAGATGTGGAAAGTTACTTGGATATCTTGAAGAAAGCGCTTTTGAAAGCAATAAAGAATAATAAGAGAATTCGGCTTTAGCAATACTACAGGAGTTCTGTTGACTATGCAGGCATATAACCCTGAATGGCATGATATGTCCGATTATGTTGTTCATTTCACTAGCGCTGCTAACCACAGGACTGCATATGAGAACATGTTAAGTATCTTGGGAGATCAGGCGTTGCGTGCAGGTAACCCATTTGGGATAGCGCGTCCCCATGCTCCTAATATTGCAACCCAGAGGGCAGTATGCTTCAGTGAGATTCCCCTTCACTTGTTAGGAAGAATTGCTGATCGGAGGGGGGAATATGGAATTGGCTTTACAAAACAATTTATTATGGCAAGGGGTGGCGGCCCGATTTGGTATGTTGAGCACAATAGTGTTACCGACAATGCTATTCGAACCTTGATGCAGCAAGCAGTAGCGGAACCGACTCCGGTGAATAACACTATATGGGCTTTAACGCCGTTTATAGATTCAACAGGCGACCACCCTAATGGGAGGTATCGATTTGAATGGGAAAGAGAATGGAGGCATGTTGGAGACTTGAATTTTACTGTTCAAGACGTTGCCTTCCTCATTATTCCTGAGAACTTACATCAAAATGCAAGAAGTTTTTTTGAAGATGCACTGCAAGAAAATACGGGTCCAGCATATCTTTGTCCATATATACATGCAAGGTGGGATCAAGATAGAGTGAGACAAGCATTAGCACAGCAGGGATAAGCAAAAGGAGTAGAAAACGTGGCAATCAAAAATACCGAACTCAAAAAATTCGCGCAGGGCGCACGTAGACAATTACTGGAGCAGGTAGCCACGCGCATGGAGCAGGTACTGCGCTCGGATAGCATCGAGATCCGCGAGAAGGCGAAGGTGGTGGCGGAGCTGCGGCTGCAGATCCTGGCGCATGGGAAAGAGACAATCATCGATCGCGTGGCATATACGTGGTTCAATCGGTTTTGCGCGCTGCGCTTCATGGATGTGAATCACTACACCCGCATCGGGGCAGTCAGTCCTGCGGAAGGTGGCACCCAGCCTGAGGTTCTGTTGGAGGCAAAGCAGGGGCATGTGGATGAGGAGTTGGCGCGCTTCGTCGATCCGAAGGCCATCTTCGGCCTACTGAATGGTCAGCGCCCTGCGAGTGATCCGCAAGGGGAAGCCTATCGGCTGTTGTTGGTGGGGGTGTGCAATTCGTACAGCGAGGTGATGCCGTTCCTGTTCGAGAAGATCGAGGATTATACGGAACTGTTGATGCCACTGGATCTGCTTTCGGAGAATTCGGTGCTGCATGATCTGCGCGATGCGTTGACGCCCGAAGCCTGCCAGGATGTGGAGGTCATTGGCTGGCTGTATCAGTATTACATTTCGGAGCGCAAGGATAAGGTCTTCGAGGCGTTGAAGCAGAATCAGAAGATCGAGGCAGGGGATATTCCCGCGGCGACGCAGTTGTTCACGCCGCATTGGATCGTGCGCTACCTGGTGGAGAATTCGCTCGGGCGGTTGTGGATGCTCAACCACCCGGCCTCTAAACTCGTTGAGAAGATGGAGTATTACATCGCGCCTGCGCAGGAGGAGCCCGACTATTTGCGAATCGCGAGCCCCGAGGAGTTGCGCCTGCTGGATCCCGCCTGCGGTTCGGGTCATATCCTGACGTATGCCTTTGATCTGCTGGCGGCGATCTATGAGGAGGAAGGCTACGCTTCATCTGACATCGCGAAGTTGATCCTGGAAAAGAATATTTTCGGCGTGGAGATTGACCCGCGTGCGGGCGCGTTGGCGGCGTTCGCGTTGGTGATGAAGGCGCGCGCCAAAGATCGGCGATTTTTCACGCGGGACATGAGCCCGAACATCTGCGTGCTGGAGAATGTGACCTTTAACGAGGCGGAGTTGAAGCAGTATATGACCGCGGTGGGGCATGACCTGTTCACGGAGCCGCTGATGGAGACCCTGCGCCAGTTTGAGCAGGCGGATAACTTCGGTTCGCTCATCCGCCCGATGCTGACCGACGCTGGCTATATGCGCGGGTTGCTGGAAGGCAAAAATTTAGGCGGGGATTTATTCCTATTCGGCGTGCATGAGCGCGTGTTGAAGGTGTTGAATCAGGCAGAGTACCTTGCCCCGCGTTACCATGTGGTAGTTGCAAATCCGCCATATATGGGTAGCAAGGGCATGAATGCTGAATTAAAAAGTTTTATTAATGATGCTTACTCTGATGTGAAATCCGATTTGTTTTCGGCATTTATCATCAGAAATCTAGAGTTGTCATTGCCCAAGGGTCAGATCGGTCTTATGACCCCATTTGTTTGGATGTTTATTTCATCGTATGAAGAATTACGCAATTTCATCATTAACCAAAAAACAATTACCTCATTAATTCAACTTGAATATTCTGGTTTTGAGGGAGCAACAGTTCCGATTTGTACTTTTACTTTGGAGAATGCTCACGATTATTCATTTATGGGCAGTTATGTAAAATTATCAAGTTTTAGAGGTGCAGAGCAACAGTCACCAAAAACCTTAGAAGCCATCCAGAACCCCAATTGTGGTTGGTTTTATAGATGTATTGCTGCTGAATATAAAAAAATTCTAGGATCACCGATCGCATATTGGATTAGTGAGCGCGCAAGAAGAATATTTATTGATGGGACAAAGTTGAGTTCGCTTTTGGATATTAAACAAGGAATGGCAACTAGTGACAATGTCAGATTCTTGCGTTTATGGAGCGAAGTATCATTAAACAATGTAGCGTTCGATTGCAAAGACTTGGAAGAATCAGAAACTAGATCAGAAAAATGGTATCCCTATAACAAGGGTGGCGACTTTAGAAGGTGGTATGGAAATAACACACTTTTAGTTAATTGGTGGAAAAACGGCAAGGAATTAAAGGATTTTCAATCAACTTTAAATCAAGGATGGCACGTCAGATTGAAGAGCAGAGAGTATTATTTCCAACAATCGATTACGTGGTCATTTATAAGTTCTGCATATTTTGGAGTTCGGTACTCGGATCCAGGATTTATTTTTGATGTTGCAGGATCAAGTGTGTTCCCTGAAGAAAAAGAAATACCCTATTATTTAGGTTACTTGTGTTCAAAACTTGCAAGTTATTTTTTGCAAATCCTAAATCCTACTTTGAATTTTCAGGTAGAAAATATAGCAAAGTTACCAATCATACAAATAGATGGCTCAGATAAAGAAAAGATAACATCACTGATAAAAGAATGTATCTCCCTATCTCGATCTGATTGGGATGCAAGTGAAACCTCTTGGAATTTTAATGAGTTGCCTATTCTTAACAAGACTTTCCGAAAAGGAAAACAGGCAGATACTTATTCAGCATTGCGAAATCACTGGCAAGAAGTAACGAATAAGATGAAATATCTTGAAGAACAGAGCAATCGTATTTTTATTAAAGCATATGGTCTGCAAAATGAAATGACTCCCGATGTGCCAAACGAACAAATTACATTAACAAGTAATCCCTATTATCGTTATAGTGGTAACAACAGTGAAGATGAACTTGAAGGTCTTTTACGCGCCGACACGATGAAAGAATTCATCAGTTATGCCGTAGGCTGTATGTTCGGGCGCTACTCGCTCGATAAACCAGGTCTGGTGCTGGCAAATCAGGGCGAAACGCTGAAGGACTACTTGAAGCAAGTCCCCAAGCCCATCTTCCTGCCCGATGAAGACAACGTCATCCCAGTGCTGGAAGGCGAATGGTTCGAAGATGATATCGCCGAACGCTTCAAGAAGTTCCTGCGCGTCACCTTCGGCGAAGAGCATTACGATGAAAACCTGGCGTTCATCGAAGAAGCCATCGGGCGCGATGTTCGCAGTTATTTCGTCAAGGAATTCTACAAAGACCACGTCCAGACCTACAAGAAACGTCCCATTTACTGGATGTTCTCCAGTCCCAAGGGCAGTTTCAACGCTCTGATCTACATGCACCGCTACCAGCCCGATACCGTGTCCATTGTGCTGAATGGTTACCTGCGCGAATACATCAAGAAACTCACCGCGCACAAGTCCCAACTCGAGCGGACGTCGGTCAGCGGAAGCGCGAGTCAAAGCCAGAAGACGAAGGCGCTGAAAGAGATCACCCAGGTCAACAAGATCCTGTCTGAGCTGAAGGAATACGAGGACGATGTCCTCTATCCGCTGGCGACGGAACAGGTCAAGATTGATCTGGATGACGGGGTCAAGATCAATTATCCCAAGTTTGGGGATGCACTCGCGAAAGTCGCAGGGCTATAGGATCGTTCATGGACACATCAACATTGAAGAAATTTTCCCAGAAAGCCCGCCGCCAGTTACTGGAACAGGTCTCTGCGCGTATGGAGCAAGTGCTGCGTTCGGATAGTGTAGAGATTCGCGAGAAGGCGAAGGTGGTGGCGGAGTTGAAGGCGCAGATTGAGAAGGATGGGAAAGCTGTTGTGATTGATCGCGTAGCGTACACCTGGTTCAATCGGTTTTGTGCGCTGCGGTTCATGGATGTGAATCACTACACCCGCATCGGGGCAGTGAGTCCTGCTGAAAATGGGACCCAGCCTGAAATCCTGCTGGAGGCGAAGCAGGGGTATGTGGATGGTGAGTTGGGAAAGTATGTCAACCAGCAGATGGTATTTGATCTGTTAGGTGGCAGGCATCCATCCAGTGATGCACAGGGAGAAGCATATCGCCTGTTGTTGGTGGGAATCTGCAATTACTATGGCGAATTTATGCCACTTATGTTCGAAAAGATCGAGGATTACACCGAACTCCTCATGCCGCTGGATTTGCTGTCTGAGAATTCTGTCTTCCATTACCTGCGCGAGGCGTTGACGCCCGATGTGTGCGAGGATGTGGAGGTGATCGGCTGGCTGTATCAGTATTACATCTCGGAGCGCAAGGATGAAGTCTTTGAAGCGCTGAAGAATAACCAAAAGATCGAGGCGGAAGACATCCCTGCAGCAACCCAGCTGTTCACCCCGCATTGGATTGTGCGCTACCTGGTCGAAAATTCACTGGGACGATTATGGATGCTAAATTATCCTGACTCTAAACTCGCCCAATACATGGAGTATTACATCTCCCCCGCTCAGAAAGAGACTGAATTTTTGAAGGTTGCCAGCCCCGAGGAATTGCGCCTGTTGGACCCTGCTTGTGGATCGGGGCACATCCTAACGTATGCGTTTGATTTGCTATATTTGATCTATGAAGAAACGGGGTATCAGGCTTCAGATATCTCACACTTGATCTTGGAACGCAACCTCTACGGCATCGAAATTGACTTGCGCGCAGGTGCGTTGGCAGCCTTTGCGCTAACGATGAAGGCTCGCTCCAAGGATCGGCGTTTCCTGACACGAGATGTTCAGCCAAATATCTGTGTGCTGGAGAATGTGATCTTCAACGACGCGGAGTTGAAACAGTACATGAACGCGGTGGGACGTAACCTGTTCACCGAGCCATTGATGAAAACTCTGCGCCAGTTCGAGCAAGCCAAGAACCTCGGTTCGCTCATCCGCCCGATGCTAACCGACGCTGGCTATGTGCGCAGCTTGTTGGAAGAGAAGAATTTGGGCGGGGATCTGTTCCTGTTCGGCGTGCATGAGCGCGTGATGAAGGTACTGAAGCAGGCAGAGTTCCTTGCGCCACTTTACCATGTGGTGGTGGCAAATCCACCGTACATGGGCGACATAGGTATGAATGATGATTTAAGGAAATTTTTAAAGAATGGATATTTGGAATTCAAGTCAGACCTTTTTTCTTCTTTTGCCATTCGTTGTTCAGAATTAGGAATAAAGGATGCTGGAATTGGAATAATGTGTCCCAATGTTTGGTTGTATTTGCCCACTTATGAAAAACTAAGAAGTGTTATTCTGAAACAGAAAACCCTTGTAACATTAGTAGAACTCCCATTGACTGGATTCAAAGGTGCCACTGTTCAAATATGCGCTTATGTGTTTCTAAACCGCCAAAGTACAGAAGATTATGGTTCATTCATTCGCCTAGTTGATTTCAAGGGCGGTGATAAAGAAATGGCAACCTACACACTGGATGCCATACATAACCCTGATTGCAATTATTTTTACCGAACATCAATTTCCGTATTTAATCAAATTCCAGGTTCCCCAATTGCATATTGGGCAAAAAACAAAATTATTAAATGCTTTGAGTTTTTCCCGCCAGTTGAAACAAAAGTGCAATTGAAAGCGGGAATTTCTACAGGCGACAATACAGTATTTCTGAGGGAATGGTATGAAATTGTTTGGAATAATTTCAGTATAACCACAAGAAGTAATGAAGAAACCTTGTCCAATAACATTTCATGGTATCCATGTAATAGCGGTGGTCAATTTCGAAAGTGGTACGGCAACCACGATACTGTTATTAACTGGCGTAACAATGGCAAGTCAATTAGAAATTATGGCAAAGAAACAGGAAAAATTCGATCTGCCGTCAGAAATGAATCATACTATTTCAAAAAAGGAATCACTTGGACCAAAATTAGCACTGGCTATTTTGCCGCTCGCTGGCGTCCAGAAGGTTTTTTATTTGATGACACTGGGCGTTGCGGCTTTGCTGAAGACCAAACTATCGAATTAGTATTAGGGCTATTTTGTTCTTGCGTGGCAAAAGAATTTCTTAAGATGCTTTCCCCCACAATGAGTTTTACCAGCGGAGAATTAGCAAAGATTCCTATTCCATCAAACGTAAACCCAAAAATTTCCGAATTGGTTAATAGTTGTGTGTCGTTGGGAAAACAAGACTGGGACTCTTCTGAAATGTCTTGGGATTTTACTAAACTCCCATTGTTCGAGTATGAACATAAAACGACCACTCTGTCATCAACTTATTCATCTGTACGCGCTCAATGGAAAGAAAATACATTTAGGATGAAGCAACAGGAAGAAGAAGTAAATCACATCTTTATTGAAGCCTGCGGTTTGCAAAGTGAATTGTCCCCGAATTTATCTTTGAAAGAAATCACATTGACTTGCAATCCCTATTATCGCTACGGTAGTAAAAGAAGTGAAGAAGAATTGGAAGAACTCCTGCGTGCCGATGCGATGAAAGAATTCATCAGTTACGCGGTGGGTTGTATGTTCGGGCGTTACTCGCTTGATAAACCAAGTCTGGTACTGGCAAATCAGGGCGAAGCGCTCAAAGACTATTTGAAGCAAGTCACCAAACCAACATTCACGCCCGATGAAGATAACGTTATCCCTGTGCTGGAAGGCGAATGGTTCGAGGATGACATCGCTGAACGCTTCAAGAAGTTCCTGCGCGTCACCTTCGGCGAAGAGCATTACGATGAAAACCTGGCGTTCATCGAAGAAGCCATCGGGCGCGATGTCCGCAGTTACTTCGTCAAGGAATTTTACAAAGACCACGTCCAGACCTACAAGAAACGTCCCATTTACTGGATGTTCTCCAGTCCCAAAGGCAGTTTCAACGCCCTGATCTACATGCACCGCTACCAGCCCGATACCGTGTCGATTGTGCTGAATGGCTACCTGCGCGAATACATCAAGAAACTCAGCGCGCACAAGTCCCAACTAGAGCGGACGTCCGTCAGCGGAAGCGCGAGTCAAAGCCAGAAGACCAAGGCGTTGAAAGAGGTCACCCAGGTCAACAAGGTTCTGTCCGAGCTGAAGGAATACGAGGATGACGTGCTTTATCCGCTGGCGACGGAACAGGTCAAGATTGATTTGGATGACGGGGTCAAGGTCAACTATGTGAAGTTTGGCGAGGCGTTGAGTCCGATTAAGGGGCTGTAAATATGAGCGATGTACCTGAACATGTAAAATGGTTGACTGACACAAAAGAACGCCTCACTACAGCAGATGGAAAAACCGTGGAGGTGTGGGAGTTCTGTCATCAGCCAGATGAGAAGGTTTTGTCCGCATGGGCAAGGCGTTTTCGAAATCATTATTGTTCAGATGATGATATTGACATTGAGCGCCACCCAAGATCTCGATCAGATTATCTTCGTGAAGTGATTTTTCCAGATGAAAAAGAGGGCTTTGGGCCTTCCACCCGTGCAGGTGATTTTGGGGAAATCCTTGTATCAGATTTTTTTGAGTATCTACTCGGGTACTGGATTCCCCGTGTTCGCTATAAGGATAGATTGAAAAGGAACATGTCTACCCAAGGATCAGACATGATGGGCTTTTTATTTGCAGATAAAACAGAGTCACCTAAAGATACGCTTATTGTTACAGAAGTAAAAGCCCAATTTACAGGCACGCCTTTTGCTCCCAAGCTACAAGAAGCGGTTGATCATTCAAAGAAAGATCAAGTTCGAAAAGGGGATTCCTTAAATTGGATAAAGCGACGCACCTTAAGAGATGCTTGCCCAGAAGAGAGAGATGTTCTTAGGCTACGCTTTGAGCGTTTTCAAAGTCCAGTTGATAAGCCTTATAAAGAACTTTCTGGTGCAGTTGCTGTTATTTCGAATAACATATATGACCCTGCAATTGCGACCACTGCCAATGCATCCACCCATCCAAACAAAGATAATCTCATCTTGATCATTATTCGAGGTGAATCAATGATGGATTTGGTTGGTAAGTTATACAGGAGAGCAGCTGATGAAGCCTGAATCAAAATCGCGAACTGCTCTTAGCGTGACACAATCCAAGGCCAAGATGTATGAATATAGCGTGCCTTTGGAAGATCATATCGAGCTCAAGGCTGATCCCTCTAGGCTTTTCCCACTTACAATTGGTATATTGGGTGATCTTGCCGCCAGAATCAACGATGGAGATGCAGCCGAAGAAGAAATCCTTGAATTACGTAGTAGTCTCCCATTTTCTGCACGTTTTTTTGACGCCTTTATAGAGTCACGGTTGAGTCCTGAAAACAATTTGTATATTCTCGTATTAGGATCTGCTGCCTATTACTTATGCGATTTGCCAGGTAGTTCAAACATCCTTGCGGAGCAGATGAATAATCAGACCCTGAACTTGGGTATATTTGGTTTGGAAAATTTGTTAACTTGGTTGCTGCTGATAAAGAATTCTCCTACCCCGTTTCCCAATATCCCTGATAGTTTGTATAGGGATGGAATCGTTAGAATTCACGAGATGTACTTAGGGTTCATGTCGACTGGATACCTAAAAGATGAAATGATCGCTCTTGCTAATCAGATAAGGGTTTTGGCATATGATTTTGGTTTGCCTAGGGAACTGCTTTTAACAGATTTAATTGGTGCTGTAATTCGTAAAAGAATTGAGAATTCAACTTGGGTTTGTTTGCCAAAGTATACTGGCATCCCGGCAACTGAGTGGGCAGACACTATTGCAAAAGATACGTTCATTAAGGAGTTTTGGCCAGCTCAACATTTGCTTGGAACGCATGGGGTTTTTCAGGGAAAATCTGCTCTTGTGCAAATGCCAACGAGTGCGGGGAAAACAAAGGCAACTGAAATCATTATTCGTAGTGCATTTTTAGCGAAGCGCATATCGCTGGCTGTAATAATTGCCCCGTTTCGAGCTCTATGCCATGAAATTCGACAAAGTTTGCTGCAAGCTTTTCAGGGCGAATCTATTTATATCGATGAGTTATCTGATGTATTACAACAAGACTATTCGGTTGAAAGAATTTTGCGCGATCGGAATGTATTAGTATCCACCCCTGAAAAATTTAATTATGTTCTTCGGCATGACCCAGATTTAGCTCAAAAAATTGGGCTTATCATTTATGATGAAGGTCATCAATTTGATAATGGCAACAGAGGAATTACATATGAACTTTTACTCACATCACTGAAATCTCATATTCTGAAATCGGCTCAGGTTCTGCTAATTTCGGCAGTTATTGGTAACGCTGAAAAAATCGGTCAATGGTTAGTTGGAGATGATGTTGAGATTGTAAAAGGTATAAATCTTATTCCCACTTTTCGAAGTGTTGGATTTTCAACAAATCGAGAACCCGGAAGAGATATATATTTCGTAAATTCACAAAACCCAGACCAACAGGAATATTATGTTCCAAAAATATTCAACCAGTACAAACTTAAGCGAAATGTAATTTTTCCTCATTTTGATGACGGTAAAGAAGTTGCTTTGCTATTGGGTTTAAGATTAGCTAAAAAAGGTAGCAGCATTGCAATATTTAGTGGGACAAAAGATTCTGTTGGGACAATGTGCGAAACGATATCAAAGATTTTCAGAAATGGGTTAGATTTACCGAAACCTTCGGAAACAGCTGACGATAACGAGCTTCCAAAATTGGTGCATCTCCATACCGTAAATTTCGGCGACAATGCAGTTGCGACAAAGGCAGCCGCGCTTGGAGTGTTTTCTCACCATAATAACATTCCACATGGAATACGCCTCGCTGTCGAATATGCAATGAAAGAGGGGTTAATAAACTTCGTTATTTGCACATCTACTTTAGCGCAAGGCGTCAATCTTCCGATCAGGTATTTGATAGTAACCAGTGTTTATCAAGGAGAAGAACGAATAAAAGTCAGAGATTTCCAGAACCTAGTTGGGCGATCCGGGCGGTCTGGGATGCATACAGAGGGAAGTATATTGTTCGCTGATCCCGAAGTTTACGACAAGAAATATCATTGGGATGAGGTTAAGAATTTATTAGATCCGGAAAAATCTGAAGAATGTGACAGTAAACTTCTTTCTCTTTTTGATCCTTTATATAATAAATTTAAGGATGTTCAACTAAGCATCAACGTTTTAGACTTTGTAGAGATCTATCTGCAGGGTAGAAATTACTTGTCCGATTGGGCGCAAAGAATTCTCAACCAATATCCCAACGAAAACTTCACTATCAGTGGGCTTCAATACCAAATAGATCAAAAAGCCAATATCATATCTGCAATCGAAAGTTATCTTATGTCGAATTGGGATATCGCCAAGGAAAACATCGAAAGAGATGTAGTAATATCCTTGGCAAAAGGCACGCTGGCGTATTTCTTGGCAAACGAAGATCAAAAAAAACAAATTGAGGATTTATTTGTTTTCCTTGCGCAGACAATTGAAACACAAATCCCCGATATTTCCAAAAGAATCATATTTGGAAAAACTACATTCGGCGTTCCAGATAGTCTTACTATCCTGAATTGGTTAGATGAACATATTGCTGAATTGGATACAGAAAAATCTGATTCAGAGTTATTCAGCACTCTATGGTCTCTCATGGCGATAAATATTCATAATAAAAATTTCACAAAATGCAACCTACCAGAGTCCATGAAAGAGATGTTGATATCATGGATCGATGGCGAAACGTTTCAAAAATTGTTTCAGGATTTAGAAGAATCAGGTGCCCAACGAATTGCAGGTTCCGAATTATGGAATTACAAGATTGAACATACTGTGGACGTCTGCGAAAACGGATTTGCTTATGAGGGCATTCTGGTGTTAGGAGCAATAATTGAGTTGATTCCAACCATGCCAACTGAAGAAGCTGATTTACTAGTGGAAAGACTCAAATATATGCAGAAAAGACTAAAGTACGGCTTACCTAGTGAAACGGCTATTGTTTTCTACGAAATTGGCTTTGCAGACCGAGTTGTAGCCATTGATTTAAGTTCAATGTTTGAAGTTGTAATTTCCAACAAAGATTTGGCGATTCAAGCGTTAAAAGCTCGAAGCGATGATGTTCTATCAAAATTAAGAAATTATCCCTCCTATTTTTCAGAAGTATATCAAAATAGGGTAGCCCTCGCTCGGTAATTAACACTTACCAATTTTCAATGACAGGTAAAATTACCTAATGGATAAAATCTCCCAAGCCATCACTCGTCTCTTCGATAAACACCGCATCGTTTTCTGGTATGATACAAAAAAGGAATTGCGCCAGGAATACGAGTCCCTGTGGCTGCCTGGGATCGAGAAGGTCGAACTCAGCAATAATGAATACAGAGTCAAGTATCTGATCTTGCGCGAGAAACCTTCCCAGAAGTTCCTGCTCTATCATGAAGGTCAGCTGCCGGATGAGCTGAATAACTGGCTTTTGGATATCCAATTGGCGCAGGGGGTTTTCAGCGCCGATCAGGAAGCGCTTTGGGCGAATGAAGTGGGATTGCCTCACAACTTATCCGATCTGGTTACGCTCCACCCCGAATTCTTCAAAGACGAACAACGCCGGCTGGCGCTCAAAACAAGTCTTAAGGCAGAGGATACTCACGATATTGTTCGTGTCAAAATGATGTCGATCTGCGCTCGTGCGGAGGTTGAAAATCGTTTTGAGGGCGTGGTCGAGTCCCTTCTGGCTGAACTGGCGAACGAGGAACAGGAGAAGTTTAACCTGGTTCAGGATTGCAATCTGGATTCCTTCCTGTGGGAACAACTCAAAAAGCAATTCGGATACCAGTCCCAGGCCCTGGGCATCAAAGACTTCGCCATCAGTCTCTTCAAGGCGTGTTATAAGCTCGGCTTCGAGGATGCCGCAGCCCTTAATCACGATGCGCTCGTCTTCCTGAAACGCTGGCGCGACAATGTACGCTACCGGGATTCTTTTCGTGAACTCTCTGGCGCGTATGCCAGCATTTTAGGCATCGAGAAGGATCTGCAGCAGCGCGACATCCGTACGCTGATCGATATGGATCTTTTCCAGTTGATCGATCTGAGAATACTC
>Ga0182027_10006077_pt1 | contig 18193 bp, 17 predicted proteins | sample 712E1DmetaG_FD_121300 | JGI IMG/M metagenome (GOLD analysis project Ga0182027, IMG submission 121300) | Permafrost microbial communities from Stordalen Mire, Sweden - 712E1D metaG (Illumina Assembly) | ecosystem: Environmental > Terrestrial > Soil > Wetlands > Permafrost | place: Sweden... | reverse complement strand
CTACGTCGACAACTGGCCCAAGAACCCGTTCCTCGCCGCAACCTATATGTCGCCCGGCTCCGCGTCGGGTTACTACACCTACACCGGCGGCGGTACGAGCACCACCTTCCAGCTTGTTGGCCACCTGTCCAACACCGTCGGCAACCCGACCGGCGACTTCACGGTTCCTTGATCGTAGTCTGATCGAGCGCAAGACCAGGCGCGGGAGGCGGCTCCGCAAGGAGCCGCCTCCCCTCCCGGTCTCGGACCGCGCGAAAGACCGCGCCGGCCCAACCCGGACGAGCGGCTCCGCAGGCAGGCTCTCCGCAGACGGCCTTTGGGAGGTGGACAGATTGCCCCAGAAGGCTCCTCACTCGACGGTGACACGAGAGGAAGTGACGACGACGATGACGATGGGCGCCGACCGACGCCAGCGAGGTTTCACCCTCATCGAGCTCCTGATCGTGATCATCATCATCGGCATCCTGGCGGCCATCGCCATCCCGATGTTCCTCAATCAGCGGGGCAAGGCCAAGGACGCCGCGGTCAAGATCGGCATCCACAACGTCCTGGTGGGTGTCCAGAGCTATGCCGTCGACCATAGCGACACCTATCCGGCCGCCATCGGCACCTTCGCGGTGCTGGTCGACGCCACCGGCAAGGCTTACGTCGACAACTGGCCCAAGAACCCGTTCACCAACATCCTCATGAAGGACAGCTCGGCGCAGGGCGACTACACCTACACGAACCTCGGCAGCGGCACCTTCAAGCTCGTGGGCCACACGTCCAACGGCATCGACTTCACCGTTCCCTGACCGCAGGGTAGCGGCGCACGTTGCGGCGCGGGGGCGGCTTCTCTCCACAGAGAAGCCGCCCCAGCGCCGTTCGCGTCGCCTGGGCGGCCGCCGTGCGAGACGGCGGTCGCGCTTCAGGTCTCGGCCAGCACCATCACGATCGTAGCGATCGCCAGAGCGAGACCGATCACCGTCGTGGTCACCAGGGCCCACGTGTCGAGCGGCAGCGGCCGGTCGGATTCGAGGGCGGCCCGGATGTTCCGGGCGCGCACCAGCGCGTAGCCGATGAGGAAGACCCCCAGCACCCCGTAGCCGACGCCCAATAGCGCATACGCCAGGTGCGAGCCACCGATCAGCGCCGGTACCAGACGACCGACCCCGAGAGCGACGCCGATCGCCCCCATCCCGGTACGCAGCCAGGCGAGGTACGTACGTTCGGCGGCCAGATACGTGCGCCGCGGCGCCGAGTCGCGCAGAGCGGCGCTGTCGCGAGGCGCGGGCGTGTCGTTGGGCGGCTGCTCCACGGTCGACCTCCGGAGGTTCCAGGGGCACGGACTGCGACGAGCCTACCACGCCGCCGCCGCGGCCGCCCGCGGGGCCGGGCGCGCGACCGCGATCCCAACCAGATCGCTCGGGAAGGGCCGCCCCACCGCGCCCGTGAGTATGACCGCCGCAGAACCCCAGAGTGCGAGGCGCGCGTGGCGCAGGCGGCAGCAGAGTCGGTCCCCGAACGGTACTCGCGGCAGATCCTCTTCGGGGGCATCGGCGCCGAGGGACAGCAGGCCATCATGCGGGCGCGCGTGGCCGTCGTGGGCCTGGGCGCCCTGGGCTCGCTGCAGGCTACGCTGCTGGTGCGCGCCGGCGTGGGCGCCGTGCGGCTCATCGACCGCGACTTCGTCGAGGAGAGCAACCTCCAGCGGCAGCTTCTCTACGACGAACGGGACGCTCGCACGCTCCAGCCCAAGGCCGTCGCGGCGGTGCGCCACCTGCGCGAGGTGAACTCGCTCGTCACCGTCGAGGGGCTCGTCGACGACCTGAACCCGGCGACCATCGACAGGCTGCTGGACGGCATCGACATCATCCTCGACGCGACCGACAACTTCGACGCCCGCTACCTGCTCAACGACTACGCGGTCAAGACCGGCACGCCGTGGGTCTACGGCGCCTGCGTGGGTTCGTACGGCGTCACCTTCACGATCGTGCCCGGCGACACCGCCTGCCTGCGCTGCATCTTCGAGAGCGCTCCGCCGCCGGGGCTCACCCCCACCTGCGACACGGCCGGCGTGCTGGGCTCGATCGCCGGCGTCGTGGCCTCGCTGCAGGCGGTCGAGGCGCTCAAGCTCGCCGCCGGGCGGCGCGCCGCGCTCAACCGCAAGATCGTCATGGTCGACCTCTGGCAGAACACCTGGGACGAGCTCGGCGCGCCCGGTGCCGACCCGCAGTGCCCCTGGCGCCCGGCGCCGCTTCGACTACCTCGAAGGACGCGAAGGCGCGGAGACCTCGTCGCTGTGCGGACGCGACGCCGTGCAGGTCCGCGGGCGCGCCGGCACGACCCTCGACCTGGATGCGCTCGCCGGGCGGCTCGCGCCTCTGGGCCGGGTCGAGCACACCCCCTTCCTGCTGCGCGCCGACATCGACGCCTGGCGCCTGACCGTCTTCGCCGACGGCCGGGCCATCATCGGCGGCACCGAAGATCCGGCGCTCGCCAAGTCCGTCTATGTGCGCTACGTCGGCGGCTAGGCTGGCCGCGCTCACGGCCCCTGCAGCAGGCCCAGGGTGCGCGCCTCTTCGACCGCCTCGGCCCGCGAGCTCACGCCGAGCTTGCGATACAGCGCCTTGCTGTGCGTCTTGACGGTGTTGGTCGACACACAGAGCCGCTCGGCCATCTGGGCGAGCGACAGGTGGGTGGGCAGCAGCTCCAGGACGCGCAGCTCGGCCGGCGAGACCGGCTCCGACCGCGAGCGGCCCTTGAGCCCCAGCCGCAGGCGCTGCAGCCTGGCTTCGAGGATGCCGACATCGGAACCGGTCTTCAGCACGGCGAGGCCCCGAGCGCTCCAGGCCTCGGCGGCCGCGAGCTCGCCCACCTCCAGAAAGCACTCGCCGACGACCACGCCGGCGAGCACGGTCATCCAGGGCACCGGCACCATGTCGTCGGCGATCGCGGCGATCTTCTGGGCCCACTCGCCGAGCGCCGCGTCGCCGGCCCGCGCCAGGAGCCGCGCCTGGGCGAGCAGCAACGGCAGCGTGCGGCGATGGCTGCCGAAGCCCAGCTCGGCCAGGCGCTCGTCGGCCTGCCTTGCGTACCCTTGGGCGTACTCCCACTGCCCCTGGTCGCCCGAGATCAGCGACAGCAGCCCGAGGGCCGCGATCTCGATGACCTGGTTGCCGGCCGCGCCCTCCTTTGCCGCGACCTGCAAGTGGCGTGCGCCGCGGGTCTCGACGCCGGTCAGCCAGAGGGCGGTGCCGAGGTGACACTGGGCTTCGGCATACCAGCCCGATCCGCGTTGGCTTTCGAGCCGGGCGGCCAGTTCCGCGTCTTTTCGCATGGCCAGCACGCCGTCGGGCGCCAGCGTGGCGCGCAGCAGGGCCTGCGACGAGCGCAGCGAGACGGCGCCGTCGGGCGAGGGACTGTCGTCGAGGCGAGCACGGCAGGCGGCCGGCATCCAGCGCCGCGCCGCCCGCTGGTCGCCGATCGCCGAATACACCCAGCCGGCGGTGAGCGTCAGCGCCGGATGGGCGAGGATCTGCTCGTCGTCGAACGACTGCAGCATGCGGCGCACGGTCTCGCCCTGGCCACGCGACCAGTAGCGCATCCAGCTTGCCGCCACGACAGCGGCGGCCCGGTCGTGGTCGCCGGCCTGCTGCAGGTAGACGACGCCCGTCGGCACGTCGCCCTTGTCGAGGCACCACTCGCCCGCCTTGCGGCACAGCCCGGCGACGGCGGCGGGCTGGCGCCGCTCGAGCTCGGCCCGCAGGAGCTCGCCGAAGAGCTGATGGTAGCGATACCACTCGCCGCGATCGTCTTCGGCCGAGACGAAGAGGTTCTCGTCGGCGAGGCGCGCGAGCACCGCCTGAGCGTCGCGCCGGCCGGTGACGGCATAGCAGAGGGGCGCCGAGAGATGCTCCACCACCGAGGTCTGCAGCAGGAACTCCTGGGTGTCGGCTGCCTGGGTCGCGAACACCTCGCCGAGCAGGTAGCCGGCGATCTCGCGCCGGTCGCCGCGCACGACCGCCGGCCACTCGTCGGCCGGCCGGCCGCGGACGGCGACGCCCGCCAGGTACAGCCCGGTCGCCCAGCCCTCGGTGGCCCGCAGCAGGGCGTCGAGATCGTCGATCGCCAGCGAGACGTCGAGCAGGCCGAGGAGCTCTTCGGTCTCGGTGCGATCGAACGAGAGTTCCGGCCCGCCGAACGCCGCCAGGGCCCCCGCGGCGCGCAGGCGGGCCAGCGGCAGCGGAGGGTCGACGCGCGTGGCGACGACGATCTGGCCGCCCGTCGGCAGGCAGTCGAGCAGCGTCTCGACGACTCGCCAGCAGGCGGGATTGACGACGTGCTGGGTGTCGTCGAGCACGAGCAGGAACGGTGACGCCGTCGCCACGGCCGTCGCCAAGGCCGGCACGACGCGCTCCCACACCGGCGGCACCGCCACGTCGAGCATCTCGCCCAGAGAAGGGTCGAGAGACGCCACGTCGCCCAGCGCGGCCGCCAGGTAGACGAGCAGCAGGACGGGGTCGTTGTCGGCCGCATCGAGGCGCAGCCAGGCGACGGGCCGGCTCTCGCCGGCCGTCCACTGCAGCAAGGCCGTGGTCTTGCCCGAGCCGGCGGCCGCCGAGAGCAGCACGAGCGGAGCGTCGCAACGTCGCAGAGCGTCGAGCAGCGTGCGGCGTGGCACGAGGCCGACGTGAGTCCGCGGCGGCCCCAGCTTGGACGGCAGAGGCGAGACGACCGTCTGGGGATGGGGCTGCGCCCGCGCCGGGCGCCCGGCGGGCGTTCTCGCTGTGCTTCTCACCTTCTCGCCGTGCCCGTGCCTCATGGCTCCCCAGAAGCGCCTGCTGCGGGCCTAGCGTACCCGTCGCCGCCCGAGCTCACAACAGCGCTCCCGACGAGTCTCGCACGATTCGGCCCGTCCGTTCAGCGTTGGTCGATCGGGGCGGGAGCCGCTGCCCCGCGTCCCGCCCCGACCGGCGCGCGAATCACCCTTCGCGGGTGACGACCGGCCGCCGTGGCCGGGCTAGCCTCGTCTCGACAGACGCCGAAACACGGCGACCGGCACCGAGAGGAGAACTGCGATGACGGCCATCCAGGACATGCCCGCCAGCACCTCCCGCCCGACCGAGAAGTGGTGCGCCGATTGCCGCTTCGGGGCGGGCTATCCTCAGGGACCGCGAGGGCTGATGCGCTGCGTCAACCCGGGCCATCCGACGATCGGACAGTTCCTCCGCGGCCCGGTGGCCTGCGAGGGGTTCCAGGAGCGCGACACCCGGATCGAGCGGCCGCACGCTCCGGCGGCGCCCACCTGGGTCCGTTGCGGCGACTGCGGGCACGCCGACCTGTTCACCGTCGAGCCCGCCTGCGCCTGCGCCCTCGTCGCCCTCGGCAGCCACCACCGGGTGCGCGCCCTCGACGCGCCGGTCTGCGCCTCGTTCACGGCGCGCCTGCGTCCCGACCTCACCCTGCACGCCTCGCGCCCGCGCGCCGTCGGCGCCGCCTGAGGGCCGCGCCGACGGCGCGCGCGGCGAGCCCGCCGCAACCCCATCGCTCGTTCGCCCAGCCTACCGAGTCGAAGGAGTCAAGATGAGCACAACGACACGCATCCCGATGTCAGGCGCCACCACCGCTCCCCGAAGCGCGGCGCGCCCGGTCGCGTCACGCGGCATAGTCGCCACGCTGGCAGTGATCGTCCTGGTCTGCCTGCTCGCGGCGACCGTCGTCCTGCTCGTCGCGACGGCGACGCCGGCCGGGTCGAACGTGATGAAGGCCGCCCATAGTCGTCACACGGCGGCAGTCACCGGCGGCAGGACGATCGCCGCCCAGGCACTGGTGCCCGCCGCGGCGCTCGGCTGGCGGGGACTCGGTCCGGCGGCGGGCTGCGGCCTGGTGCTCCTCGGCGCGCTGGCCCTCGCGATGGCCTTCCCTACACCGTCCGGCGGCTCCCGCCGCGCCGCCGACGTGGCGCGGCTGACGCGCCTGGGCGCCGACACGGCCCGCCTCGGCGCCGAGCCGGCGCGCCGCGCCGCGCCGGGAACACGCCCGCGCCCGGAGACCGTCTGGCGGGAGCGCTCCGGCGCCTCGACCTCGCCGACAGAGCGCCGCGCGGCCTGACCGCCGGTCAGGCCGCGCGGCCCGGTCGCGACCCTACGAGCCCGGCGCGCCGTCCTTGAGCACGTGCAGCTCGTGGGTCATCTTGTGGATGGCGGTCGTCAGCTCGAGGATCTGGTTCGAAAGCTGAATGATCTGTTCGTTCTGGTGCTCTTCGGTCTGCACGGTCTGCCACTGGGCGTCGGCCAGCACCTGGCGGCGGGCGTCGGCACGGTTCTGGCTGATCATGACGAAGGTCGACAGGAAGATCGCCTCGAGCGAGACGATCATGGTGAGCAGACCATACGGGTAATGCTCGATGCCGATCACGATCCACAGCGTGAACCAGGCGATGTGCACGTAGACGAAGGTCATCGACCCCGCGAAGCTGGTGATCGCGTCGGCCATGCGTGACTGCGCGCTTTGCAGGCGCAGCTCGTTGTGACGCAGGAGTGCGGGGTGCTGCGGCGTCGCGGCGGATGGGCCGGCTTCCATGTGGCTCCTCTCGGTCGAGCTGTCGCCCACCAGACAGCGGCCGGTCGGCCGCGTCGAGAAGGCCTCGGCCGCGTTGTCGATCCCGCGGGGCGAGACGTCCTCGCGTGCTGTTCGACCGGGCAGGCCGATCTCCTGCGGGGCCGCGAGGCGAGGCGTCGCCGGGGATCATCGCGTCGCTTTCGGCGCGCGCCGCGATTCTCAGGAGACTCCAAGGTGATGCTCAGAGACTCCTCAGCGCGACGGGTTACAACTCTTCTGACAGTTGAAAGGCGCCGGGACTTCCGGACCTCGCAGCGATTGCGCGAGGCGGGGAACACTCCGGTGGAAGCAACGAGCATGCGGAGGCACGATGCCCGACACATCGTCGCCGGGCGGGCCCTTCGGGGGCCCGAGTCCCGACGAGACGAAAGCAATGGAGACGCGCGCGATGAACCCCCTCGAGCGCGCAGAAGCGGGTCCGCCGAACACGGCGTGGAGCGCTCCGGAGGGCGGCTGGGAATCGCCGCGTGCGGCCGGGCCGGGCTGGGGTCCGCCTCCGCCCGAAGCAGGCTGGACGGCGCTGCCCGGCGGCGGTTGGGCTCCGCCACGGCCGCCCGAGGCGACCTGGGTCTCGCCGCCCCCGCCCGAGGCGGCAGCGCAGTATCCGACCCCGTCGTGGGAAAGCGCCCCGGCCGCGCCTCGCCGGCATCGCTTCGCGCGGGTCGCCGTCAGCGGGTTGCTGCTCGGCACCGCAGTGTTCCTCGGCGTGGGGATCAGTCACGACTTCTGGCAGTCGCACGTCTCCACGGCGGCGCAGACGCAGCCCATCGCTGGCTCCGGTTCGACCGGCTCCGGCAGCTCGCAGTTCGGCAACAATGGCGACTCCGGCTCGGGTAGCTCGGGCAGTCTGCCGTTCGGTATCGGCGGCTCCGGGTCCGATGGCTCGTCGGGCTCCGGCTCCTCCGGATCCGCCGCGACGGGCGACACGTCGATCGCCTCGGCAGTCGACCCGGCCCTCGTCGACATCAACGTCACGCTGGGGTACCAGGGGAATCAGTCGGGTCAGGCGGCGGCCACCGGCATCGTCCTGAACTCCTCGGGCCTCGTGCTCACCAACAACCACGTGGTCGACGGCGCCGGCAGCATCAGCGCCACCGACGTGGGCAACGGCCAGACCTACACGGCGACCGTCGTGGGCTACGACCGCAGCCACGACATCGCCCTCATCCAGTTGAACAACGCCTCCGGTCTCAAGACGGCGCAGATCGGCGACTCGTCCAAGGTCGCGGTCGGCCAGACGGTGGTCGCCATCGGCAACGCCGGCGGCACCGGCGGCACGCCCAGCGCGGCCGGCGGATCGGTGGTGGCGCTCGGCCAGCAGATCACCGCGGGCGATGAAGGTTCAGGCAGCTCCGAGCAGTTGAGCGGCCTGCTCGAGACCGACGCCGCGATCCAGCCCGGAGACTCCGGCGGACCGCTGGTCAACAGCGCCGGACAGGTGATCGCCATCGACACCGCCGCGTCGAGCAGCAGCTCGTTCAGCTCGACGGCCAGCCAGGGCTTCGCCGTGCCGGTGAACACGGCCATGGCGATCGTCACGCAGATCCAGAACCACCAGGCCTCGACCACGGTGCACATCGGCGCCACCGCGTTCCTCGGCGTCGAGCTCGACTCCGGCGCCAGCCAGGGCGACCTGGGCAGCGGCGGGTTCGGCGGTCAGTCCGGTTCGTCGAGCTCCGGCGCGACAGTCGCGCAGGTGCTCTCGGGCACGCCTGCGGCGCAGGCCGGCCTGACGGCGGGCAGCGTGATCGTCTCGGTCGACGGCCAGACGGTCGACTCGCCGACGACCCTGAGCACGCTGCTGAGCAGCCATCACCCGGGCGACAAGGTCACGCTCGGCTGGACCGACGCCTCGGGTGCCCAGCACACGAGCACCGTCCAGCTCACCTCGGGACCGGCCGCCTGAGAACGGCCGGCCGACAACAGCCAGCGTCGCCCAAACGACGGCGCCCCGCCGCACCATGCGGCGGGGCGCCGTCAGTCTTTTCGACAGGCCACCGGCAACGGCGGCCTGAACCGCTCTAGGAGACCGTCACCAGCGTGCCGATGGGGTCGTACCTGAACACCACGGCGGCGGGACCGTAGGGCAGCTCGACGCAGCCCAGGCTCTGCGGCCAGCCGTAGGAGCCGCGCAGAAAGCCGTGGACCGCGTCGCCGCCGTTGAAGTAGGCGACGTAGGGCACGCCGGGATCGCTGTAATGGCTACCGTTCGGGTTGGTGCCGCTCATGGTCGTCGACAGGAAGCGCGCGTAGACGACGAAGGTGCCATGAGGAGTCGGGCGCGCAGCGATGCCGGTGTTGGTCGCGCTGCTGTAGATGACGCGACCGTTCCGCCAAACCCGCAGCGTCTCGGGGATCGACGTGGAGACCTCGATGTAGTCGTAAGCGCGCTTGCTGACCGAGTGCCGCGCCGTCGCCGTGAGCAGGGCGACCCAGACCTTGCGCCCGACCACGCCGTCGTCGGCGAGCTTGTGGTCGGACTCGAAAGCCATCACCGCCCCCCGGATCAGGGTCGTGGACCTGCGGGGCCGCCACAGGACGGCCAGCGTCCGCGGGATGTGGCGATAACGCCAGACGAAGATGCCCGTCCGCGGCTTGAGCGGCAGCAGGTCGAGGGTGCGCGGCTCGTGGGCGATGGCCGCCACGTACTTCGTCTTGGCCGTCGTGCCCTGCGCCTGGCTGCCGGAGGTCTTGCTGACGACCGGGATCTCGAAGCGCAGCGGCAGGTACCCCAGCTCGGCGAGAAGCTGCTGCAGACGCAGCGTCGACGAGGGGCCACCGACCGTGAACGAAAACGTCCCCCCGGCCTTCAGCCGGGCGCCGTCGACGGCCGACACCCCGTGGGCGCCGCCCGGAAACGTGACGGAGACCTTCGTGTAGATGGGCAGATGGCCCTTGGGGACGAACACGAGCAGAACGCCACCGACGATCTTCCAGGAGCCCGGCACCGTGGGGGTGAGCTTGGGGAGCGGCGTGTCGGTGGCCAGCGCCGCTGAGAAGCGGATCTTGATGGCGCTGGCAAACGAGACGTTCCTGGCCTTGGCGCGTGGCCATACCGCCACGACCGTCAAGGGAGGGGGTGGCGTCGGCGAGGCGGTCGGACTCGGCGACGTGCTCGGGCTGTTCGACGGCGAGGCGCTCGTGCTCGGCGACGTGCTCGGGCTGTCGGGCGGCGAGGCGGTGGCCGCCGGCGACGGGGTCGACGCGGAGGCGCGTGACGCGGCCCCGGCCGGGATAAGAGCGTAGGAGCCGGCCGCGACCAGGGCGACGACCACGAGCCCCATCGTCGGTAGCAGCGATCTGGCGACGATCTTCTTCACGAACGTTTCCTCCGGCTTCGGACCTCGAGGCAGGTCTCACCACGATGATCGAGCGACGACTCGCCGCTCACGATTCTTCATTGTCCACAGTGTAATCGCAAGGGCCGACGTCGAAACCGTGTCCCGCGCGCACACGTGCCACGTCCAGGACATCCATGGTGATCGCCGCGCTCCGGCAGCCGGTGGCGCAGAGCCCGCAGCCGCGGCACAGCGCGGTGTCGATGACGGGCACCACGAGCTCCCCCTTGGCCGGACCCGCGGAGCGGATGACGGCGCCGAACGGACAACGCGCCGCGCAGCGGTTGCAGCCGTCGCACGAGGCGGGCTCGATGCGGGCCACGTAGCGCGAGAGCGGCCACAGCTTGACGGCATCGAGACGTTCCCCCGCCAGTTGCGGAAAGCAGCAATCCGCACAGCAGGTGCAGATGCCCCGCATCGGCGTGCCGGGCACGCCGCCGGTGTGCATGAGGCCCTGGCGGTCGGCCTCGCGGGCGTTTTCAACCGCCCGCTGCGGCGAGATCTCCCAGCCGAGATCGTGCCAGTGACCGTGGGGACCTTCGAAGCGCAGGCAGTTGAGCGTCGGCTTGCGGCAACGTCCCATGATGGCGCGACAGTCGCACGGATAGAGATAGACGTGCTCCTGGCCGAGCAGGATTGCCTCGACTTCGTCGAGCAGCAGGTAGGTGTGGTTTTCGATGGGGTCGATGGGGCGACCGGCCTTGACTGCTTCGACATAGGGCCGGGCCTGCGCGACGTAGGACGAAAGCTCCCACTCCCGCAGGTCGTCGCGGACATCGTCCGGCACGTCGAGCCAGCCCTCGAAGAAGGCCCAGACCACGAAGCGGTCGTGGAACGAGGCCGCCGCGTAGCGCTCGCGGGGAGCGCGATCGAGCACGCTGCGCCGGAAGGCGCGCTCGAGGAAGGCGCGAAACTCGCCGCGAGCGACCGCAGGCGCGACCAGGCGCCGCAGGGCGGTGATCCCCAACGGCCCGCCGGCCAGAGCGGCGACCAGCGCCATCTCGGCCGGCTCGTAGAAGCGGTCGAGGAAGGGCAGCACGAACTCGGGGGCGCCGACCGCCTGAGCCACGAGCTGCAACGGCGCGGTCGTGCTGTCTGGGACGATCGACTCCCCGGGCGCCGGCGCCGGCCTCAGTCTGGTGTCGCCTTGTTTCATCGCCACGGGAGCATCCTTTTCATGATAGCGCGTTTGCGGCCACACTCCAGCGCGGCCCGACGGCGCGCGGCAGGGACGGCCTAGATGAGGTTCCCCGGCGGTCGCTCCTGGGACGGCGTGTCGCGCAGCCACGCCTCGAACGCGACGCGGCGGCGCGCCGCCGTCGGGGCGGCGCAAGCGCCGCCCCGCGACGTGCACAGCAGATCGGCCGGCAGGCCGCGACCCACGGTGTCGGCCACGTCGAGCGCTTCGTGAAAGGGCAGCACCGCGGCGTGACCGGCGAACGCCAGGTCGGCGAACACGTGCGCCATGCAGGTCGCCGCCATGATGCGGCTGCGGCACGGCTGGCACAGGCCACCGAGGATGGGGTCGCAGGGCACACCGGTGAACGCCTGCAGGGCCAGCGAGGCGACCTCCTCTGCCTGCCGGGGCGTGCCGCCCACCATCTCGACGATGCCCGCGGCGGCCATGGCGCCGCACACGCCGGTCTCGCCGGTGCAGCCGATGCGCTCGCCGGTGGGCTCGGTGCGGCTGAAGGCGATCGCCCCGACACCGCCCGCCACGAACAAGCCGTGCAGCAGGTCGTCACGGCTCAGTCCGCGAGCGTCGCGCACGGCGCAGAGGGCCGCGTAGAGATACCCTCCACCTCCGCCCATCGGCCCGGGCACGGTCTCGACCCCGGGAATGCCGGCGCCGGCGCCGTAGGCCAGCCCGATCGTCGCGGCCGTGACGCCGTCGCTGACGGCCCGGCCCGACTCGGCGTGCCGCGCCCAGGAGGCGCTGAAATCGGGCTTGAACGGGCTCGCCGGCGCCGCCAGGCCCTCGTCGCCGGCGGCGTGCGTCTGGCGGTGCATGAGCCGGGCCAGCCCGCTCATGGTCTCGACCACCCGCTCGCGCGACCAGCCCGAGGCGTCGATCTCGTACTGCAACACGGTCTCCCAGAGCGCTGTGCCACGCTGCTCGGCGATCTCGCGCCAGCGGGTCATGGTGTCGAAGAGCTGCGGCCGACGGTCGGAGCTGGCCAGGACCGGCAGCAGCGGTCGCAGCACGGCGAGGCGCCCGCCGGCGGCCGCCGGGAGCGCGGCGCGCAGCGCCGCCGGGTCGGGCGCTCCCGACAGCGCGAAGGCGTGCAGGCAGCCGCGGCCCTCGACCTCGACGGTGGTCGTCGAGACGAGGTCCGACAACCAGGACGGCCGTTCGGGAAGCGCCGCGTCGGCCGCCGGACGTGGGTCGAACAGCAGCACCACGAAGGCGTCGCCGATCGTGCGCAGGGCAAAGCCGTCGACCATCACCGTCTCGACCATGCCGCCGCCGGTCGAGATGCCCACCAGCGTGACCGTCCGGCCCGAGCGGCCGGTCAGCACGAACTTCATGGCGTTGGGATGGTCGCTCTCGTCGATCCGCGTGAACTCGAAGCCCACCTCTACGCCGGCCTCGGCGGCCAGCTCGAACGAGCGGAACAGGCCGACGTCGTCGGGCGTGAGCCCCAGCACGCCGGCCACCATGGCCCGGTCTTCGGACATCACGCCAAAGGTGCCGGCGAACGAGCCGCGCTCGTCGAGCACGACGCGGATGCGGGCGACCTGCTCTGCGAGAAGGTCGCCGGCCAGGTGGCCGAGCCGGCAGGGCGCCGCGGTGTGCGAGCTCGAGCCCGGCTGCATCACCGGGCCGAAGACGTCGTTGAAGAGCTCGGGGTAGGCCTCCACGACCAGGGTCACTGGCCGGCGGCGCCGGCGAAGCGGCGGCCGCCGAGGTGCGGGAGCAGCAGGGCAGCGACCTGTCGCTGATCGGCGATGAGGACCTTCATCGGTGGCCTCCGGCTCGAGAGACGTCGGTCTGGCGATCTTGCGCGGCGTGATCGCGCGCAGCGCGATCGCGCAGCGTGAAGACCGAAGTATACGTGCCGGCGCGGGACGTGCACCCCGGGGCACGACCCGGCGAACGTCGCGGGCCGGCCGCTTTGGCCGGTCGCGAGAGCGGCAGCGTGACCCGCTACGCGGGGACGGGCGTCTTCAGGCGTTCGCGCAGCCGCCGGCCGCGGTTGCTCAGCGCTTCGCGGTCGGACTTGCGCCCGCAGTCGTCGCGCGCGAAGAGCCCCAGCGAGGCGGCCCGATCGAACTCGTCCAGCGCCTCCGCGCCACGCCCCATGACCTGCAGCACCAGCGTGAGCCGGTTGAACGCCAAGGGCAGGTCGCGCCTGACGCGGCGCTCGTCGAGCGGCGCCTCGCCGCACGCCAGGAGACCATCCACGGCCTTGCGATAGAGCGCCACGGCCCGCTGCGGGCTGGACCTCTCCAGCGGGCGCGCGTCACGCAGGAGCCCCGCCACTTCCTCCAGGTGCCGGTCGATCTGCTGGCGACGCCGGCGCTGCTCGTCGTGGAAGGCGGCGACCGCCGGCGCGGTGACCTGCAGACCGTGATCGGCAGCGTAGTCGACGAACTGCTGCTGCTCGTCGGCCGCCAGGCTCTCGTGTTCGAAGAAGACCAGGCAGCGGCAGCCCGCCGGGTTGCCGCAGTGCGGGTTGGGGGCCCAGGTCGCGGCGACGGCGACGTCGGTCGTCTCCCGGCCGTCCAGGGCGCGACAGTGCTCGCACGTGTCGTCGTCGGCCAGCGCCGAGTAGATCGCGTTGGCGATGGTGAGGCGCTGCCCTGCCGGCCCGGCGTCGCTCGTGGCAAGAGTCACGGCGAGCGACTCCCTGGGCTCCGCGGCCACGAAGAGGGCGATGGCGGCCCGGCAGTCCGGGCACGCGCCGGCGGCATCGACGGCCGGCTCCTCGCGCCCGCATAGCCGGCACGCGGGTCGCTCGGACGCCGCGGACTCGGGCGTCGCCGCGTCGGCGACCGGTGCGTCGACCGGCGCGACCGCGCCACAGGTCGCGCAGAACGTCGCCGTCTCGCCGATGGAGAGCCCGCAGTCTCGGCAGAACCTCATGAGCACCTCCCGGCAGATCGGCTCGTGGCGAGCAGGCCTCGCGAATGCGCCGCGCGACCCTGCTGCAAGTCATCGGCGCGACCGGCGACTTCGAGAGGGGGTCGGGCGGTTCGCAGCCCACCCTCGCGTCGACTGATCAGGCGACATCGCGGCCGGCGGCCGGCGCCCAGGCGAGCCCACGTTGCCCCGCCCAGGCACGACTCCGGCCGTCCCGGCTCAGAGCAGCCGCGAGAACAGCCGCGAGACCGAGTTGCGCAACCTGGCCCGGCGGCCGAGCGCCCACCAGTCGGCGATCGTGAACTGACGACACTCGCGCAGGTCGTCTTCGTAGACGGCCGCGTAGTCGGCGGCGATGCCCTCGTCGTAGATCACGCAGGAGACCTCGTCGTGGAGGATGGTGCTGCGCACGTCGAAGTTGCAGGTGCCGATGATGCACCACTGGCCGTCGACGACGACCGTCTTGGCGTGCAGAAAGCCGGCCGTGTACTGGTAGACCTTCACCCCCGAGTCGAGGAGCTGCTTGTAGTAGGCGTGCGCGGCGTGGAACGGCAGCGTCCTGTCGGGCACGCCGGTCATCATCAGGCGCACGTCGGTGCCCGACAGCGCCGCCGCGCACATGGCGGTCATCAGGGGCTCGTCGGGCACGAGGTACGGCGACTGGATCCAGACCTTCTCACGCGCCCCCAGCAGGACCACGATGTAGGCGTCGCGGATGGACTTGAACGGGGTCGCGACGCTCGAGTGCAGAACCTGAACGGGCGGATCGGCGCCACCGGTCGCGGCCCGCGCCGGCGGCAGGTGGCCGGTCTCCGGGTCGCCCCGTCCTTTGTTGAGGCGCCAGATCGCCGCGAACAGCACCTCGAACACGGCCACGACGGGGCCGGTGAGTCGCAGTGACGTGTCGCGCCAGACCGCGAAGCGCGCGCCGCCGTCGATGTACTCCTGAGCCATGTTCATGCCGCCGGTGTAGACGGCCGTGCCGTCGATCACGGCGATCTTCATGTGGTTGCGGTAGTTGAGCTGGGCGAGCCGCCTGTAGCAGGGCTTGACCTCGGCACCGGCCGCGGCCAGCCGCTTGAGCTCGGCTTTCGGGTACCTCAGGCACGAAAGCCAGTCGTAGAGGATGCGCACCTTGACACCGTGGGCGAGCCGTTCGAGAAGGACCTCGGTCACGCGGGCCGTGAGCTCGTCTCTCTGCCAGATGAGGTACATGAGATGGATCTGGCGCTGCGCACCCGCCATCTCGGCGAGCAGCCGGGCGAACTTGTCGGCGCCGCGGTGGTAGACCTCGACCGAGTCGGCGGGCAGCACCGGGAAGCCGGTCACGCGGCGGCCCAGCACGGTGAGCTTGCCGGCCGGTGTGCCGGCGAGTCGCTGCTCGACCTGGGCGGTGTAGCCGGCGTTGGCCTCGTAGGTCGGGCCCAACACGGCCGCGTCGCGTCGCGCCGCCGCGGCCCGCAGCCGGTCGCGTTCGGGCGTGTCGCGCCGGTAGTTGCGGCCGATGAAGAAGTACAGGACGATGCCCAGTACCGGCACCAGGGCGATGACCAGCAGCCAGGCCAGGATGGTGGTGGGGTCACGGTCGTCGGTGACCAGGGCGACCACGACGCCGGCCACGGCCGCCAGCAGGCCGAGGAGCAACACGAGCGCGACGATCTGGGCGAGCGAGACGGCCACGGGCGCGGGCAGGGCGGCGAGCGGGCTGGTCACGGCGATCACGACCCCACTATAGCAGCGGCGCCGGGGCGCCCTTTCGGGCGCCCCGGCGCCGCTGCGCCTGACTCAGGCGCGCGAGGAGGCGGCGATAGCCGCCTCCTCGCGCGCCTCTCGGGTCACTCCTCGACCGGCATGTCGGCCGTTTGCGTGCGCCGCTTGACGAACACGTAGATCACGCCGCCCACAGCCGCGACCACCACGATCCCGACCACGACCAGCACACCGATGAGGCCGGCCGGAGTGCCGCCGCCGCTCGTCTTGGGCCGCACCGAGAGGTACGTGGCATAGCCGTAGGGGGGTTCGACCACGTTGCCGACGTTGGCCGGCATCTGCACCCAGTCGGTCCACCGGGAGGTGTTCCAGGCTTCGGTGTCGTCTGAGTAGGCCAGCGGGATGTAGGGCGACTGCTGGTAGATGATCTGCTGGCACTTGTAGACGAGCTGCACGCGCTTGGCCTGATCCATCTCGGTGGACTGCGCCGTGTAGGTGGCGTCGTAGAGCGGGTCCGACCAGGCGCAGTCGCTCTGGTTGTTGATCTGTGCCGTGGTGAAGTAGCTGAGAGAGGGGCCGGGATCGACGTCGTTGTACCAGCCCCACTCGTACAGGTCGTAGTTGGGCGTGAACGTACCCTTGACGGTGTTGTACAGATCGCTCTCGAGGGCGCCGTCGTCGAGCGTCGAGAGGGTGACCTTGAGGCCGAGCTGGCGCAGCCAGCCGGTGATGAACTCGCCGCAAGCGATGCTCTGCTGGTAGCTGCTGCGGGCGTAGAGGCGCAGCGAGATCGGCTTGCCCTGCTTGTTCAGGCGGACACCGTCGACCAGCTTGTAGCCGGCGGCCGTCAGCATCTGCGAGGCCTTGGCCAGGTCGAAGCTGTAGGCCTGGTCGGCCGGCGGCGTCCAGTGCCAGTCGGGGTTGTGGTAGTAGTTGGCGGTGATGATCGTGTCGGCCGGCTTGGCCATGCCGCCGTAGGCGACCGCGCAGAGCTTGTTCTTGTCGATCGCCCACTGCAGCGCCTGGCGGAACTTCCAGTCCTTGAGGACGGGATTGCCCAGCGAGGGGCCGCCGGTGTAGCAGTTGAAGCCGAGCTCGTCGTAGCCGTTGACGTACACCGGCCTGACCTCGACGCCCTTCACGTGCGACAGCATCGTCATCTGCGCCTGGAGCAGCCCGGTGCAGCCGTCGATGGCGCCGGACTTCATGTCCTCGCCCATGGTGTCGGCGCTGGTGTACTCCTCGAAGACGACGTCGTCGACGTGCGGTGCCCCGCCCCAGTAGCTCTTGTTGGCCTGCATGACGAGGTAGTTCGACTTCTTCCACTGGACGCACTGGAACGGCCCGCTGCCGACGATCGGCGGCGTGTTGGGAAGATTGTTGATGGCCGTCTTCGGAGGGATCTTGGCCCAGATGTGCTCCGGCAGGATGGGGACCTCGGTGACGTGGGCGAGCATCGCCGGCTGAGGCGTGGAGCAGTCGAAGCGCACGGTGTAGTCGCCGACGGCCGTCGCCTTGGCGATGCCCGTCGTGTAGCTCGTCCAGTTGGCGATGGCGTTCTTGACGATGTAGTTGTAGGTCCAGGCGACGTCGGCGGCGGTCAGCGGCACGCCGTCCTGCCACTTGGCGTTCTGGCGGATCGTGAAGGTCCAGGTCTTGCCGTCGGGGCTGGACGTCCAACCGGTCGCCAGACCCGCGGTCTTGTTCGGTGTGATGTCGGTGGTGTTCAAGCCTACGAGCGTGTCGTAGTTCATGTACCACACGGTGAACGCCGACGCGGTGGTGCCGATGAACGGATTGAGGTTGTCGGGGCCGGCGGTCCAGCCCAGCCTGAGGATGACCTTGCCGTTGATCGGTGGCGGGCTGGCGCTCGAGGCCAGCGCCGAAGTCATGCCCCAGACGAAGCCGGTCAGCAGCAACACCGTGGCCGCCAGCAGTGCCGCTCGGCTCCAGGACAAGCGTAGTCGTGTCATCGAGGCCCCCCTGATCGATCAGCGCTCGCAGGCCTTCGCCCGCGCGGTCGCGCCCTGCCCGGCCCCCGCCACTTTCGGGGCCACGACGCGATTGTATACGCAACATCGCGTTCGACAAGGCAACGCCGGCACCAGGCTTGCCAGCGTCACAGGCCTCCTATATGTTGGCGCCGAAGGGGGGAGACGAGAGCCGTGAACAAGCGCGCCTACTTCTTACGCAAGATCGCCAACGCTCTGCTGACGATCGTTCTGGTCGCCTCGTTCAACTTCTTTTTGTTTCGCATCATGCCGGGCAACCCGGCGCGGCTCCTCATGCCCAAGGGCAAGATCTCCGCCGCCGCGATCGCCCAGCAAGAAGCGGCCTTCCACCTGAACATGCCCAGGTGGGAGCAGTTCATCTACTACTGGTCCGACACGGCGCGGCTCAAGTTCGGCTACTCGTTCGCCTTCAAGGTGCCGGTGACCCAGATCATACAAGAGCGCAT
>Ga0182027_10006076_pt1 | contig 18194 bp, 22 predicted proteins | sample 712E1DmetaG_FD_121300 | JGI IMG/M metagenome (GOLD analysis project Ga0182027, IMG submission 121300) | Permafrost microbial communities from Stordalen Mire, Sweden - 712E1D metaG (Illumina Assembly) | ecosystem: Environmental > Terrestrial > Soil > Wetlands > Permafrost | place: Sweden... | reverse complement strand
GGGGACAGCATTGGATCCACACGCCCTGTGTGCACATACCCTGTGTGGTGTAGTAGTGGGCATGGCTAAATGCTTATGGCATAAGGCCATGGCCAGCGATGCGGGCAGGAAGCTTCCATGGATGAGGCGACGATTGCTGGCCTATGTGTATACAATAGTATACAAGCAGACGCTGGGATCCATGGGCTGCAGGGGCATGGGCGCATGGCCGGCGGGGATCCATGGCTACACAGCACGGGCTCACCTACGCGCCCGCCCATCCCGCCCAGCCAGGCCCCCCGCGGCCCCATGCGCCCCGCGGCCCGCCCCGCATGCCGCACCCCCAGGCGCGCGCGGGAATTGTACTAATAGGTGATATAACCCCTGTTTGACACTTTTTGTGTATGTGTCACGCCCGTATGAGTGATGCGTAAAGTGTAATGGAATGACGATTTTTACGGGGGTTATACTGGTTTTGAGGGTGAAACGGGGGATGGGGGTACGATTTGGGGTTGCGTGGTGCGGGGATAGGGTGTAGGGTTGGGGTATGAGCATGACACTTGAGCGGGAGCGGGCCGAGAAAGCCGAGGCCAAGGCGAAAGCATATCTCAACATACTTGATGATATCGTGATGGCACTCGACCTGCCGGGGAACCATTGCGAAATGAATCAGACGATTGCGCGAGCCCGTGCCGCCCTCGCCGAGAGCAGGGGGGAATATGGCCGACTATGAGGAGGCAAGACATGAACAGGAAGCTGACTATGAGGATGAGGATGAATGATTTTCTTGAAGGTTTGGCTGAGAGGTTTGAGTTCATCAGGGAATGGTGGTATTCCGGTCCACTGGAGCATGACAAGTTTTACAAGATAAAGAATAAAATCTATTTGTGGCATTTGTATGCCTATGATTCCATGACAGGGGATGATCTCCCCCCGAGGAAGTAATGGCAGGGCTGAACAAGACAGAAGCGGCGAAGAAGGGTGTACGCTCGAAGCTGGCGCACAATGAGAGGCCGAAGGAGTTGCCGGCTGGCGTGGACTGGGCGGAGCAGGAGCGGCTTGAGAGGGAATTGACGCAAGGATATATACCATCCACCCAATATCCTGGGCGGAGTGGGTACAGTCCTGGGGTTGGGGTTGATTTATGCCTGATGCGGCGAAGTGGGCTGAGTGCGCGGATGATATGTGCGGCGACGGGGATACGGGAAGATACGATACGAAAATGGTTGGACGACAACCCTGAGTTTGCGCAGGAGTGGAAAGACTGCTATCACGACTATGTTTTGAACAATGCGGAGGAGTTGGTAGCGCGGACGGAAGCGTTATTGGAGCAGAAGCGGCTAGACGGGAAGAAGCTGACGGTGAGGCAGGAGAAGCGGTATATCAAGGCGTTGGAGATACACCAAGCCGAGGTACACTGGGCGGCGGCGCGGCGGGTGCCGGAGATGTATGGGGAGGACGACACGGGGTCGGAGCTCGTTATTGTGTCGCCGATGGAGATACCGCGGCAGGTTACGCAGGCGACCGATCGGGCTGCCGAGTGGAGGAAGGAGGTCGCCGATGCCAGGGCGGATAGTGATTCGGCTTCCGATGGAGCAGACGGAAGCGGGGGCGGAGTATCTGGGGAAGGCGATAACGGAGGGGCTGCAGGGGCTGGACCTGCTGGGGTGCCGAAGGTTAAGCCTAAGCGACGTTACCCGCGAGGCAGTCGTCCTCTACTTGAACCGCGTAAACGGAAGCCGAATGCGAGCCAAAGACCTGATAGCGGTGGACAACATTCCGATTCACCTGGACAACAGTCTTAGGTTCGGGGATGTATGGGAGGAGCGATGACGGAACAGGATGCCTTTGAAATCTACGAACACTGGAAGAAGGGCCATCATATATCCTGGGATGAGCTTGAGGGGATAGCCACGACGTTCGCCTCGGTGCTTCGTGCTCTACGCGAGGAGAACGCGGCGCTTCGGACTTCGCTGGGGGAAGCCCAAGGTCTATTGGCTTCGAGGCATTTTCCGAGGCCGCTGATATGAAATACCTGATTCGTGAGGTTGTCGACGGCCAGCTGACGGCTTTGGAAGTCGAGGCCGACACGAAAGACGAGGCTTTGGCGAAGTTCAAGAACCGCCCGAAACCCGTCACTACCGTGGCTCCCGTGCTAGGGGCCGCGTTCATCTGTCCTGCTTGCGGGGCAAAATTGGAAGTCCATCATGCTTAGTCCGCCCGTAGTTCCGATGCACCAGAAACGACCTGATATTTTTGGCGCGATGATGGAAGCGCTTCACCAACATCCTTCTGGTGACGAGCAACCAGAGGATATCGGCGACCAGGCCGACCACACCGATGAACCACGCGGGCCGTAAACCGTCTCCCTGCTGGGTCAACGGGGTCAAACACCGGGACATCAAAGACGCCGCAATAACCTGCGGAGGGACGGCTGCGGGGGTCAGGCAGGCGATCTACCTTGGACTAGCCTACAAGGGATTCAGGGTATCACGGGAGCCCGATGAGCCGGTCAATGTCCACCATGAACGAGTCGGGGGTGCCCTGCTGCGATCGCCTCGAACGAACAGGAACGAATAATGGTTAGCCGAAAGGAGTACATCCCGCTTCCGACCATGGTCGGGTTTCACGCCTCGGACGCGGAAATGCGCTGTCTCGTCGGCCCCATAGGGTCGGGGAAAACAACCGCGGCGATCCAAGAGGTCGGCGTGCTTCTCCCTCGGCACTTGGCGAACACCTATGGAATAACGGAGACCAGATGGGCGATTGTGAGAAAGACCTACCGCGAGCTGATGGACGCGACCTTCGCATCTGTTCAGGACTGGCTCTCCTTCGGCGAATGGCACGCGGCGAAAATGACGATGACGCTCAATTATCCTCCGAGTCGGGGTTGCAACTACCCCCTGCACGTGGAACTCCTGTTTCGGTCCTGCAACCGGCCCGAGGACATGGAGAAGTTCAAGGGCCTTGAGATAACCGGGTACTGGATCGAGGAGTCCGTCGAGGTCAACGAGGAAGTTAAAAGGATGCTCCGGGGCCGTATTGGACGATACCCTCGCAGATCCTCGGTGCGATTCGGGATTGAGACGACAAACCCCTGCGACATCGAGCACGCGATCTACTGGGAACACAACTGGGTTCCCACCGGACCGGATTGGGAGGTGTTTCGCTGCAATCGGATCATGGAAATGATAAACGGCGGGGCTACTCCTGCCGAGGCGGAAGCGAAGTACCCCACGATCGCCGACCCTAAGTTGCTGGAAAAGGATATCACGGGGCGGTTTACCCCGTTTACCGTTCCTGGGCCGAGACCGGATAAAAAGAAAAAGCCTACGGCGAAGTATCTCGGGTGGTGGCAGCCGCCCCATGAGAACGATGCCAACCTGAAAGAAGGGTATTACGAAGCGCTCATGGAGGACTACGGGAACAATCGTGAATGGCTGCACATGTATGTCGAGGGCAAACCGGGGGTCAGAGTGTTGGGACGAGTAGTCTACGCGAACTTCAACCAGGCGCGCCATGTGTCGAGAGACCCCCTCGAGTCCAACGGAACCCCGTTATATTTGGGCTGGGACAACTCGGGGAACTCTCCGGCGTGCGTGGTGTGCCAGATGGCAGGGCCTTTGCAACTCAGGGTTTTGTGGGAGTTTTTCTCCATGCGGGAGGGGATAGTCGACTTCACCAGACAACTTCTTACCGACTTGGAACAGATGTATCCCGGCTACATCATGGGGGGCAACTGGGGCGACCCCGCGGGCGGAGCCAAGTTCTCGAGGGGCACGGGAGGGCAGACTTCCAACGCGCAACTACAGTTCGAGGAATGCGGGCTCATTATCATCCCGAGCGAACAGAATCTCTTTGTGCGTATTTCCTCGGTAGAATCGATGCTTGCCCGCGCAGACGGAGTGATTATCGACCCGAGATGTACTCGCTTGATAAATGGGTTTATCGGGGGGTATTGCTACCCGGAAAAGGTCGGTGTGGCGAACGAGTTCCTTCAAAACCCCATAAAAAACCCATTCAGCCATTTACATGACGCGTTACAGTACTTATGCGCTAAACTGTTTACGGTGCGTAAACGGCAGGACCAAGAGCTCCAAATGCGGCAAATGTACTCGCTGGACGACCTTCGGAAACAACTTGCGGAATCACATGAACAGGATTACAATGATGCAAAGCGGTATTGGGGCGGGGAGGAGTGGTAATGTGGCCATTTAGAAAGAAATCTGGCGCGGCTGATGCGCTTATCAAATCACGCGGGCTATTTGGAGGGACTATGTTCAAGTTCATCAAGACGGATGAAGAGTGGATTCAGGCGGAGGTAGACAAGGTTGTGGCAGAGATCAAGACGACCTTCGCGGCTAAGAAGAACGAGATCAAATGTCACATCACGCTGGTGTGGGACGACGCGCTGCACAACATCGAGATGGGGCTCACCGAGGCGGGCCTGCAACTTGACGACGAGGCCGAGGCCGCGTTGACGGTGCTGAAAAACAAGCTGTCCGCCTTCAAGGACACCATTGAACCCAAAGCTCCTGTCGACCCGGCTCCGCCTGCGAGCGCGTAATGCATTTCCAGCACGACCTCAATAAACTGGCTCGCATATCCTTCAATATGCGGCCCAAAGTCAACGGCATGACCAACATGCCCATTATGGGCGAGGATGGCAAGCAGCTGTACGAGGAGGACTGGCAGGAGCTCCCGTCAACGGTTTGCCGCGCGTTGGAGGACTTGCAAAACCGTATCGACGCCATCGAGAAGGGACTTCGAGACGACGTGAACCTCTTGAAGCGGACAAAGCGGGATATTCCTGACGTGGAGATACCCAAAGGCCCTCCCCCCTCGAAACTAAAGGGCAAGGGGAAACGGCTCACCTATAAATCAAAGACCCCGACGGACCCGGACCTGCTATGAGTGATTCGGTATCGTCGCTTCTAGGGTCGGCGGGCGTTGACCCTAAAATACGCAAGAAGGGGAACAAGTTCGTCGTCGAAGGCGTCGGGGAGTTTGACACTTATGAGGATGCTGTCAAGGCATTGGACGGCAAGACGGGTGACAAAATATCGGGCCAGGGTCCAACGATGGTATCGGGCGAGTCGGCCATGGATTTCGGAGATGAGCAGTCCGCGCTGGATGGTTCTGAAATACCTTCGCAACCGTCCGCAAAGGCACCCAACTCTTCGCAGACCCCCAACGACAAGTCACAGCCTCAGAAGCCCGATTGGGTTACGAAGTCAGAGAAGTCTATGGGGATCGAGTACGAGTATGATCCGTTGAAAAAGCAATGGCGACCGAAGAAGGGCGCGGGGCTGATGGACAAGACGAACGCCCCAGTGTCCTCGCCCAATACCCCATAGGAGTCGAGCAGTGAGAGTTGTGCCCAAGCAGTTTATCCTAGAGTCTACCAACCGATGTAATTTAATGTGTCGGTACTGCCCCTCGGTGGAGAATACCGGAAAGTTCCCGGTAGGCGATATGTCGATCGAGCTGTTCAAGTCCATAGTCGATAGAATCGCCGTCGAGGCTCCGGGAAGCACCGTTATCCCTTGGGCCAACGGCGAGCCCTTCCTGCATCCTCAGTATCTCGAAATGATGCAGTACCTCAACACCAAGGGCCTCCGGTTCTATATCACCACTAATCTCACGATTTGGAGAGAAGATGTTCTCAGAGAGCTCTTACGAGACGGCTCCAATATGTATCAGCTCATCGTCTCAATGGACGGCATATTCGGCAGCGGCAACATTGCAAAGGCACGTCCGGGTACGGATGAAGAAGTCCTCCGGCGCAACATTGGACGGCTCTTTGCTCTCAAGGATGAAGTCAATTCAAAGGCCGACCTTGCCTTCAAGATATGCCGAAGGGGCCAGGATTACGGGGAGATCGAGCGGTACATCCACTACTGGCTCGAAAACCCCGACCTTGACTTTGTTATCGTCGGGGATGCGCTTATCGGAGAGAACGAGGACTCAATGCGGACAGAGCCCTGCCAATACTTCGACAATAACTTCATGGTTATCCGGTGGACCGGAGACATTGTGATATGCGCCTACAACGACAAAGCCGTCAACGACCTCGCCGGTTCCTATGGCAAGGTTGGACTTGAGGGGAGCCTCCTTGAACTCTACAACAACATCGAGATCACCAGGAGAAGGGAAGCGCAGAAAGCAGGGGTATTCACGGCCCCTTGCGATACGTGCCCTATCGCGTATACCGGGATAGGTTGCAAAGGTAAAATCCAGTTCAGGGATAATCCAGGGCAGGAGTATTACTTCCAGAGGGACTACTACAATCAGTTCTTCTCGAAGAAGCTCCACTGGAAAGCCAATTCATACTACGGCGGGAAAGACCCGTCGTAAAGGAGCGATCATGGCGAAGAAGCTGGTTCAGAAGGGCAAGCCGAAACCGACCCCTAAAAAGGTCACGGTAGCCAAGTAATGACCTATTCCCCCGCTCCGCCCCAGGAGTTCAGTTTCGCCCCCGAGATGTCCAAACAGGACAATCGGACACTTGCGGAAGAAATATCCAAGCGCCAAACCCGGTTGGAGAATATCCGCAAGGACTTCGACGATCTGTACGATGATGTCGATGATTACGTGATTGGCAGGCGGTCAAACTACGATCTGGGGTCGAAGCGGGGGGACAAGGCGGGCGGCAAGGTCGGGGCCAAGATATACGACCAGACCGCCGCGATGGCCTTGCAGGACTTCGTAGACGGCTATCAGGGCAATTCCGCGGCCCCAACGATAGACTGGTGGTCGCCGATATTCAGAGGATCCACTCCTGGCGGCAAGCTCCTGAAAGGGATGCACGAAACAAGGATATGGCTGGATGATGTCAAAGAAGCTATCAATGCCGAAATCAATAATTCAAACTTCTATTCGCAACTCTCGGAAGGTACTTGGGATCGAGCTACATACGGGTACTCTGCAATATATGGACCCGAATGGTCCGCCCGTCGAAATAGGCTCATTTATTACCTTCGGCACCCCCGGGAAGTATTTTTCGCTCTTAATGCTGAGGGGGATCCCGATCTTTGGCACCGGAAGTTTATGATTTCGGGACGGCAGATTATGGATCTGTGGCCCGACGCGCCCTTCGAGGACACGTTCAGGCTCGCTTTGAAAACCGACCCCTACAAAGAATACGTCTGCATCCATGCGATTTTCCCCCGTGATGAGCGGGATATCACCAAGATCACCGCGGAGAACAAGCCGTATGCTTCTGTATACATGCTCGACGGCCAAAAGACGGTGCTAGAAGAATCCGGGATGGACCCTGGCGAGGTTCCGACTCTCGCGCGATGGCGAGCGACGAATGAGGCGTATCCTCGATCCGCCGCGATTGACGCTATTTTCACGGTGATGATGATTCAACAGATGGCTCGGTCGAGCCTTCGGGCGACACAGCTTCTTGTTGAACCGCCCCAAATAGCGACGGGTACGATGAAAGGAAAACTAAAAATCCAACCGGGCGGAGTTACGTTCCTCGATAATCCCCAAGACAAAATCGAACCTTTGAAGTTCCCTTCGGAGCTTCAGGCGGGGTTCATGGAGATAAAGGATAACCGGGAAGCGATCGCCAAAATGTTCAAGGCAGAGATATTCTCGATGATGTCGCAGATGAAAAGCAAGATCACTGCGGCCCAGGTCCAAGCCATGCAGGGCGAACAGGCGACTCTTTTGCAGCCTATTGTGACGCGGGACCAAAACGAGAACCTTATCCCGTTGCTGAAAAAGACCTTCACGACCCTCCTGAAAGCCGGCCGACTCCCGCCTCCGCCCCCTTCGATGCTAGACCCCCAGGTCAGGTACACTCCCGTGGACTTCACCTTCTCTGGACCTGTGGCGATGCTGGCCAAGAAGCATGTCTCTATGATGGGCGTCAATGCGGCGGTTCCCGAGATTTTGCAGCTCATCAAGGAGCAGCCGCAGCTTGTCTCGATGCTTGACAAGCTCGATCCCGACGCCTTGTACGACTACATAATGGACTCGTCCGGGGCTCCGACGATCATCAACCGGGATGAGAAACTGGTTGCCCAGATACGGCAGGAGCGAGCCAAGCAGCTTCAACAGCAGCAGAAACTTGAAGCGATGGACAAAGCTGCCGGGGCGTTGCAGAAAGGTGCGAAGGCTCCCGAGGAAGGTTCACCGTCAGAAGCCCTCATGGGGGATCAATGATCTTCAACCAGATGCTTCGGGAGGTCATGCGCATCCAGGATCGCCGGGGGCGTATCCCTGAAATCATCAAGATGAACCCTATAACCAAGACTCAAATGGAATCGGAAATGAGAGCCAGAACCTCGTTTTCGCTTGCCTATACGTTTAAAACAGCCCAGGATTTAGTTATAAACCGGATAGTCCAGGTGTATCCCCCCGATCACAAGTACGCGGGGCACATGGTTCCGGGGGGCTGGGAGGTACCGATTGAGGCTGACGACGCTGTTCCGATGGGTCAGTTCTGGGTTGGAGTGGATGGGTATGATATCTCCGAAGCGCATCTTGGCCACAAGTTACCGCGAAACCTTCTCAAAGGATTCTCAGTCAATTAGGGTTTTCGAGGACTTGTTGACAGATTTGTGTTTGTACGAGACAATAGAGACGGAGGAAGAGAAGTTTTTGCACAACTTCGCTATCAGACTTTTGGCGAAGATGGGCATTTACGATCCGCCTAACATGGGCGCGGTGACACGCAATCTCTTGTCTATAGAGCTTGCGGCTCCCACGATTATACCGGAGAGCGGTCCCCGCGATGTTAAGCGAGAGGAGTTAAAATGGTTGTAGAGGACACCGGGGGAAACCCGGTAGACGCGGCTCCCGTCGTTGACGGTGCCCAACCAGCAAGTGTTGGGAACGAGGCTGTGTCGGTTGAACCTCCGAAGTTGCCCGGTTGGACCGGCCAGCTTACAGCGGAGCAACAGGCCGAGATTAAGGCCAGAGTGGCGGCGGACCCGAAAGCTGTCGACGAGCTTCCAAAGGGTCTCACCGAACTGTACTCTGGGTACTCCCAGCTCAAAGCTCAATCTGTAGGTGCCATCAAAGTTCCGGCTCAGGACGCTCCGAAGGAAGCATGGGACCAGTTCTACAAAGGGCTTGGCCGTCCAGAATCCGCAGAGGGATATACCTTTGAAAAACCTTCTTTACCTAGCGGAATGCGGTACGACGAGGCTCAAGAGAAGTGGTTCCGAGGTCTTGCCCACGCGGTAGGGTTGAACACGACCCAGGCTAAAGGGATTTTCGAGGAGTGGAACAAGTACCAAATTGGCAACGTCGCCAAGGCTCAAGAGGGCCGGAAGGCGGCGGCCAAAGCGGCAACTGACGCCCTCAAGTCTGAATGGGGAGACAAGTTCGCGGATAACTGGGAAGGGGTACGGCAATCGTACCTACAGTTTATCCCCGAAGGACAGAACGGGAAACTTTTCAAGAAGATTCAGGCTTATGGCCTGGACAACGACCCGGATTTCTTAAAGATGTTCCGAAACATCTGGACGAAGATCGGGCCGCCCAAGATGGTCATACCGAGAGGGGACGGCGGCGGGCCGGGAGATAAAAAAGGCGGGTTCGTATTTGAACACGCCCCGGAGGGCCGCGCCTAATATTCCGTAGGTCATGGATTGAAACATGGCTGCCGGTGGATTCACTACTGAATATACTATGATCGAGGTTGCCAAGAGCATAGGTGCTCAAGGCAATGACCTCGCTCTGGTCGATACGCTTTCCCAGAGAACACCCTTCTTGGAGGAAGGGTACTGGATGGAAGCGGACGACTTCCAGAGTCACCACTTCATGCAGGCTTTGACAGAGCCCGTGGGCGTGGACTCCGTGATAAACGTCGGCGTCGGATGGGATGTGTACGCACAGACCCCCGTCACCGAGCTCATTCAAGGCATCGAGGATTACCTCCGTATCGACATGAGGATTCTGACCAAGCGTCGGAACCCCCAGCAGTACCTCAAACAGCAGACCGACGGATTTGTGCGCGGCCTCGTCAAGACGATCCACGACCGTATTCTGTACGGCAACTACGTGGACCTTTCGGGCGCGGGCGGCGTCGGCGTTGGCCCTTCGACTGCGATTGGCGGACGCTCCGCTGACCGCATCAACGGGCTTGCTCAGCGGTACAATACGATTGCCACAAACCCCTGGTACAACGTAACCTCGCTTTCAGGCTCAGGCGCGAACGCTCAGAGTTCCTGCTGGACGCTTGTGTGGGGTCCCCAGGGCGTGTTCTTCGTGTATCCGCACGGCGGGCAGAACTTCATCAAGGTGACGGACATGGGCGAACAGCTCGTGTACGACTCCAACAATAAGCCGTATACCGCCTACGTGGTCCACTTCCTTATCCAGTTCGGTCTCTGCGTGGCCGACCCCCGAAAGGCTCAGCGGCTCTGCAACATGACGACCACGACCGGCTGGACCGCCGCGGCCATGCTCAAGTCGATGGGGCAGCTTCCCGACGGGTTCGACGGCGCGGTGATCTACGTTCCTCGGTGGGTGTTCACGGCCATGCAGGTCGACGCTATAACGGCGTCCGCCACAGTAGGACACTTCTACACCAAAGAGGAAATCTGGGGTCACCAGCAGACTCTTTTCCAGGGCGTTCCCATACGAATGTGCGAACGCATAGCCACCAATGAAGCGATCGTCAGCTAAAGGAGGACGACATGCCGTTACGAGATAGCAAACTTACGCTTTCCGGCATTTCCACTTCTGGAACTGCCGGCGCTCAACCCATCATCTCCACCGCGTCGTGCTGGGCGAATAGCCCCTTCGACACGGGTGCGCAGTATTCAGGGCAGTACGGGCAATCCCCGTACCAGTCCACGAACAAAATGGCCGTCGCGGCGACGATTGGGCAGGCCCCGAAGAAGTTCTTCTTCCTGGTCAACGCCAACAACTTCGCCTCGGGCGGTACAGCGGCTACGGGAGTCACCATCGCGCTTACCAACTGCGCGACGGCTGCGGGCACAAGCTCGACGAACCTCGTCGTCTTGCAGACCGCCAAGATTTTGTATCCGACCCTCACGGCAGCCGCGAATCCGGGGCTGTTGTGCAAGATCGTGCTCCCCGAACCTCTGCTCAGGTACGTAAACGGGCGGTTCACGGTCGGCACGGGCGTCGTCAAGAAGCTCACGGTCATGGCGGAGCTCACGGAATACTAGAAGAAACGGGGCCGGGGGCAACTCCGGCCCTCTTTTGGAGGGGATATGCCAGTTGCCCGATGGAATCAGCCTTACGCTCCCGATCTCATGGGTGGCGGCGGCTACTACGAGATGGCCGTGAAAATCGTCTGTCCCGCGACTCTTGCGGCAGCAGCGCCTATATTCGCCCTCCAATGGAAACCAGTTGCGACCACGGGAAAGGTGTATCGATTCCAACTAAAGTGGTTGAAACTCCACGCTATCGCTACAACCGGCCTCACCGCAGCTCAAATAGTTGACTTTTACGCCTACAAAGCGAAGGCGTATCCCACAGCCTACGGTGGTGGGACACAGAATCTTCCCGCGACTCTGGACCAGAAACGGCAGGGGAAATACCAGAATTCTCAGTTCATAGCGGGAGGCGATATCCGGTACTACTCCACGGCATTTACCGGGGGCGCGGGTATAAGTCTTGAAGCGATCCCCTTCCTCGGGGTTTCGATGTGGGGCACGATCGCGGCAGGGGCGTCCTTGAACCAGCCAGCGATTGAGGAGTTCGACGAGCATCACGTCCCGATGACTCTCGATACGGGCCAGGGGATAGTCATACAGAATGGGACGCTGCTTCCGGCAGCCGGGGCGGTCACGGTGTGGCTTGACCTCGGATGGATGGAAGAAGCCTACGGCTCACAGGTGTATTAGGAGATACCATGGCATTACTAAACTGGAACCAACCATACGCCCCCAACCTGCGAACCGGGTACGGCGGATACTACGAACTTGGGGGGAAGTCGGGGCTTGTCGGGCCAACGTTCGCGTCAGGCGCGATCCTGTTCGCGTGCCAGTTTAAGCCCGTAGCTACGCTGGGCTGGACTCCCCGGATGCAGCTCAAGTGGCTAAAAATCAACGCCCTCACGACAACTGCTTTTGGCGCGGCTCAGGCCGTTGACCTTCAACTATTCAAATGTCGGGGTTTCACTGCGGCCGATTCAGCCGGAAGCGCCCTTGTCCCGGCAGCCGGGGATCAGAAGAAGCAGTCAGGATACTCTAACTCCCTTTTTGTCGGAGGCGGGGATATCCGCATTGCTGCGACGGCGACACTCACGGCGGGGACGCGCACCCCCGAAGCCGTCGCACAGGCCAATGTCATGCATTTCTGGTCAGGGGCTATCGGCGCGGCTCCGCCCTCTCCGACGTTCTTCGAGTTCGACGAACACCACGTCCCGATGACCTTTGTATCGGGCGAAGGGTTCGAGATACAGAACGGAACGGCGTTTGGCGGGACTGGCGTCGTGCAGTTCTGGATAGATATGGGGTGGATGGAAGAGAACCTTGACGGCACTCAGGGGTGGTAAATGGCTGGGAACACGCTCACCGATGTCCAGATATTCAACCGAGCGCTCCTGCGACTCGGTGAAACCAAGCCAGTAACCGCCGTCGATGGGTCGGATACAACTAAGTATGGCACTATAGCGGGTTCTGAATACTACCCAACACGGGATGAAGAGTTCCGGGCACACATGTGGAAGTTCGCCATCAAGCGTATGGCCCTCTCCCAAGCCTACGCCACCGGGATAGCCTCGTGGTCGGGGTCCGCTCTCTCGATGACCGTCCTAGGTGTCACTATCATCACGTTCACGGCGAATACCGCTTCGGCCGCCCAGATTACTGCGGGGCTCGATCTTCCCTGCAGGACTCTTTCCTCCGTCTCGATACCGCCAAACCCGGCATGGCTCGGGCAGAATATCTCTGGTACGGGGATCCCCGCTGACACAATAGTCAGGAACATCGATTATCTGCACAACACGATTCAACTTTCCAGGCCCGTTACGGTGACAGGAACAGCGATAAACTGTTTCCTCGTCCCGATGCGTGTAGGCTGGATGGTCACGTCGAGCCTCGTCCCTGGGAACGTGCTCCCTTCCTACCCTACGGGGATTGCCCAGGGGACCGTTATCACGGCGATTACCGCGGCCGGCTCGACCGTAACCCTTTCTTTAAGCATGACAACCACGGGGGCGGGGTCAAGCCAGTCGATTGCCTTCCAGGCACAGAACCAGGTCGGGTATTGGTACATGTACAACGAACCCGCCGACTCAGTGAGGGACCTCGATGTGTACGTTATTCTTCCAACGTTTGTTTACCTCTGGCCCTGGAAGGTGGTACACCAGAACAGCTTCCCCTCTCGGCACGAAGGCCAGTACATCTATACCGACCTGGACCCGAACAATGGGAACCCCTATGCCGCCTACATCGCGGAAATAACCGACTATTCGCTGTACGATCAACTTTTCGTCGATATGTTCACGATGCGACTCGCCTCTAAAATCTGCTTCTACGTCAACGGGGGCGACAAACTCAAGGCTCAGTTCGAGCAGGAATACATGAATCTTGCCACGAGGGCGCAAATTTACAACCTCGAAGAAATGGATATGCAGGAGACGGGAAACACCTGGTGGACCGATAGGGAGCTTCCCTAATGCCCAATGTCGAAGGCCAGCAGTCTCTTCTCCTCTCCGACTTTACCTACGGAGAACTGTCTCCCCGGATGCTCGGGCGAACCGAGACGGCGGTGTACCACAAAGGGGCTCAAGAGATTCAGAACTTCATCCCGATGATTCAGGGCGGGTTCAGGAAACGGACGGGGTTTACCCAGGTCGGGAACGCCTACGCGACGACCGGGTGCCGATTGGTTCGCATGGTCGTATCCGGGAACCTGTGGTATCTGCTAGAGTTTACCAACAACTACCTGCGGATTTGGAAAAACGGCGTGTCGTTAGTTACGCAGGCGAATATCGCAAACTATGGCGCGGTGACGTACGCGACGGCGGAGCTCGCGGCTATTCAGTTCGGATGGGCCTACCCGAACCTCTTTATCGCCCACGGGAATCATCCTCCCGCGATGCTCACCTACACAAGCCTCGACCACTTCGCCTTTGTATCGCCGATTCCGATGATTGGGTCGGCGGCGACATACCTCACGGCGATTACGCTGAATGCCTCGAACGCCTATTTCCCCATCACCGCTTTGCAGCTCTTGAATCTTCCCTCGACGGTCATGCAACCCTTTACGGTGACGTGTGCCGGGACGACATCTTTAACGGTGGTCTCGCCTAACCCGACGACCCTCTTTTGGTCGCTTGTTGGGAAATATATCTTCATAACGGGCGATACTGTCGCCAGGCTTGTCGATTCGGTTACGGCGACAACGATTACGCTGCACACCGCGACAAGCGTAACCGGCACGGCGATCGCCGCATACGGGGCGAACACGGGACTCCCGATTACCGGGATACTCGCGGGGGTCTCGATGTTCACGGCAGGGACATATCTCGTCTCTATCACCACGGCACAGATAAACATAAGCGCAACTCCAACGGCGGGGGCCGCGGTCACTGTGGCGATATCCCAGGACGTTATTGCGACTATCGGGGCGGCAGGGACGCCCAATCTGCCTTTCCAGTCAGCGGGGAACTACCCGTCGGCCGTCGCGTGCGCTAACCAAAGAGTTTTATGGATGTCCTCAACGAACGCTCCCGAGGACGTGTGGGCTTCGGTTGTTGGGATATTCGACCAGTATGGGAACATGGAGATGCAATTCTTTGAACTGGTTGCCTACAATTCACAGCAGATATCAACCAATGCGGCGGGACAACCTCTTGACTCATCGGGCAACATCATAACGGCGGCGGCACAAAATACGCCAGCATATATCAATGTACCGCAAACCCAGGAGATCGTCGGGGACGCCGACGGGTTCAATGGGTCGATCTATTCCGATCAAAACGACTCGATTCAGTGGTGTGTCTCCGCAACGGATATAATCATCGGAACTCTGTCGGGCCAGGTCGAGATCGACGGCGGGGCCACGGCTAACACCTACGCATTCCGCAACGTGTCTCGGACCGGCGGAGCTCCTATCCAGGGCTACTTTATGACGGGCGGCGTACTCTTCGTTGACCGGGCGGGGAAGCGTGTTTTGCTTCTCAACTGGCAGGGGATCAACATTGAAACGCCGCCGCCTCTGACGCTTTCACTCTTTTCGGAGCATCTTTTTGAACAAGACCCGATAACGCAAATCGCCTATTCATCGTCTCCTGTTATGCAGTTATGGTTCTTGCGGGCTTCGGGGACGCTTGTCTGTTGTGAGTTTGACGACCAGTACGATGTCAAGGCGTGGTGTCAAGTTTACACGGGGTACAATGGGACGGCAGACGTTATCCAGAGTATTGCTGTAGGGCCGAATACGGGCGAGGACGATCTGTACGTCGCGGTTGCGCGAAACGGCAACGTCACTATCGAAATGCTGTCGACCCCTTACTGGAACCCCGCGTACTATTCCGGAGCAAGCGGGAACCAGCCTCCAATTTTCCTTGACGCCGCTGTCCAGTATTACAACGCGACTCCCTTCACCGCCTTGACCGCGCTGAATGTGCCGTTGCTGGCGAACCTTAACGGACGGACGTGCGCATGCTGGGGCGACGGAATGTACTTAGGTACGGCCGTTCCAACGGCGGGGGCGATCACCTTGCCCATGCCAACAGGCGTCGCCTCGGTCCATTACGCCATCGTGGGACTTCCCTATACTTCAACACTTGTTACTATGCCTTTCGAGCTTGGGAACCAGATGGATTCGACCCAAGCGAGCCTGTTGTCCGTCCCGCGAGTGGGGATCACCTACCTGAATACCCTGGATTGCGGGGTAGGGACGGCCAATTCTCTGTTTGGGGCAGGAGGAGGGAACATTGAACCGGCTACCCTTAATGGTGTACAAGCGACCTTCCCAACTTTGTATACGGGGACTGAGCGCGGCCCCGTCCCGAGTGGGTTCGGCTTTGGTACCTCACTCATTATTCAGTCCTCGAAGCCTTTGCCCTGCACGATAACGGCGATTGTGCCGATGGTGGAAACCCGTGAACGAGAGTAAGATAATCGAGTTTCTGCCGGAACATTTACTCATGTTCGACGACATCGAGGGGCGGCTAGACAAGGTAGACCGCCTCAAGACGGGAGAACTTCACAAGCAGCTTGGCCCTTCATATTCTCTGGACGTTGACGGAAAAATCGTGTGGTGCGGCGGAATACATCTATTATGGCCGGGGGTTGGGGAATCGTGGGTGTGTATCCGGGCAGGATGCGAGGGGCCGCACGCGGTTAAAATGATTCGAGATATGCTCGAACGGGAAATCAGGAAGAATCACTTGGTCCGGGTTCAGGCCATTATCCCGGTAGGCCAGAAATGGGCGCGGTTTGAACGGTTTCTGGGGTTCAGCTACGAAGGGACAATGCGTAAGTTTGCTCCCGGCGGAGTCGATAAAGCTATGTGGGCGCGGGTGAACTATGGGAATTGAAACACTTCTATTTATTGGGGTTTTGGAAGCTGGTACAGTTATAACCGAGGCACTTGTCGCGCAAAAAAACGCCAATCAACAGGCGCAAGATCAAAAAGAGGCGGATCAACTCCAAGAAGCGCAACAGCTTGAGAATATAAACAAGCTCCAAACGAATCAGGCGACAAACCTTGCGAACTTTCAGGCGGACCAGGCAGCCAAAGAAACAGATCAAACCGAGAGTGAACAATCTGCGTACGCGTCTGCGGCGGAGAACATAAGCCAAGGCGAGGAGGCTATCGGCTCGAATGTCGTCTCGGCTGTCCAGGGCGGCTCGAATATCATCGCCAATGCCGCATCGCGGGGAATACGTGTCGGCGCGGGGGCGGTCCAGAGCGTCGCGTCCGAGGGGCAAGGTACACAGCTCACGATGACACCGGGAGAGAACGGAACACCCGCGGTCGCGGGGCAGGCGGAGGTCGACGCCAACACCAAGACGATGACCGATCCAACGACGGGCAACCCCGTGACGGCGACGACGGCAGGACAGACCGCGAAAGCCGTGACTCCTGCCGTAGCGGCGACCCCTGCCAGTTTGGACGTGACACAGGGGAATGTGGATATCTACGACTCCGCGGCATCTCCGTTGACTCTTCTCGCGGCACAGGAACGGAACGCTAATACCCTTATTGAGAACCAAAGAACACAGGTGGCTTCGGCGGCAAACGCTGAATTGACGGGGATCGCGGATACGTCGGCGACCTTCGAAACGGGAAAGGCGAACGCGGCACTCGACTTCACGACCCAACAGGCCGAAACGCTGAACGCGGCATATATGGGATATGACCAAAGCGTGAGCGCCTTGGGGCAACAAGAGGCGTTTACCGCGACAAACCTTGAATCCTACGACACCTCGTTGTGGCTCAACGCCTTCTCAAGTATACTGAGCACCAGTGCGGCGATGGCGGGGAAGTTGTATAATCCTATGCAGACGGCCCAGCAAGAGGCGACAACTACGGACCAGGGGTCCGGGAATGACGATGATCCTTCTGCGTGGGGCAACTATAACAACATGTACATGGGATAGGGGGATAGATGCCAGGACTATTTGCTAACGCCGGCGAACGGCTCGCCTCCTCCATCGAGAACGTCGGGAACGCGGCGGCCAAACTTGGCTTCACGATATATGACAAGCTCAACGAGGCCGAGGCCATATCTCAGTTCAACACCGGGCAATTATCGCTTCAAAATCAGCTCAACCAGGCGGACTACGCTCGAACGACCAAAGGCCAGGAAGATTTCCTGAACTGGGGGGAACAGAACGAGAAGGCGGAAAACGACGCATGGGCGACAACCGATAAACTCGTCAAGAATCCACTGGCCAAGGAACATCTTTCAGAATGGTTCCAGCAACAGAAAATAGTTCGATCGAAGCGTGTCGAGGACGAGATCATCGGAGTACGGATAGGGAACCTCAAGGGTGACTTTAAGACACTACGAAGTCAAATCATTGGCGACTCTTCTTTGCCTGCCGATCAAAAGATACAGCGATTATCCAAGCTCACGGATCAATACACGGGGATAGGTGCTATTGACCCGGCTGTTGGGCAACAAGGGCTAGAAAAAGATTCACATGAAATATATAGCGACGACCATTTATCGCGGACTCTAAAACTGATGAACACAGCGGGAAGCGAAAAAGCCATGATGGACATGGCACTTCCCGAAAATCACTACGGAATAGCTC
>Ga0182027_10006075_pt1 | contig 18197 bp, 17 predicted proteins | sample 712E1DmetaG_FD_121300 | JGI IMG/M metagenome (GOLD analysis project Ga0182027, IMG submission 121300) | Permafrost microbial communities from Stordalen Mire, Sweden - 712E1D metaG (Illumina Assembly) | ecosystem: Environmental > Terrestrial > Soil > Wetlands > Permafrost | place: Sweden... | reverse complement strand
CGCAGCCGGACTTGACCCGGAGCGGGCTCGTTGCAGCATGGGCGGCGCGCTTGCGGCGTAGTCCGCAGCGTTGCTTGAACCCCTTAACTCCCATGCACTGGAAAATCGAGATTCTGGAGAACCACAGCGGGGAAATTGGTGAAGCGGTGCCGCACGCCGACCACCTGTTCGAGTCGGAAGAATACCACTACGACCAGGGTCAGCGGCTGGAAGTCGCCGTGCACAAGACGGACGACATTCAATGGCACATCTTCACCGACCTTGACTCCGGCCACCGGTTCAAGATCCCGCCGGACAAATACCGCAAGCTCGACTGAGGTTCTGCAGAATTTCGGCCCGCCGGCCGGCCGGCTCGTCCGCAGGCGACGGGCCACGGCAAGGCAGTAAAGGTCAAACCGGCGGCGCCCGCCCGCTCATCACGCGGCCAGCAGCGGAGGCATCGGGCAACCGAGCGAATCGGCGAATGCGCGGAGCAGCTCGGCCTCCTCATCGCGGATCTGGTTGTCGTGGGTCACGGTGTGGGCCCCGGCCAGCAGCAGGCGCTGTTTGATGGGGAACGAGGCGCCCGCGAGCTTGTCGAGCGCAGCGTCGACCCGGCTAAAATCACAGGCGTCGGGATTCAGGAGCGCCAGTTGCGGCTCGATCAGTTTGAGCTGGGCGGCGCCGTCGCGGAAGGCGGCCACGGCGGCCGGGGTGTCGGCTTGGATGGAGCCGTCGGCCTGTTCCGGGCCCTGCATGGACCCGGCCCAGGCGAGCGCGGAAAGCAGCACGGCGATCTCCGGCACCACGGCGCTGAACGAATAGATCTGGATGGTGACGGCGGACGGTTCGCTGGCGACGGCGAGATGGCGGAGCACCACCTTTTGCATTGCGAATTCGAAATATGAAAGCCGCTCGTCAGCCGCGATCAGCGCCTGGCAGGTGGTGGCGAAAGCCGCCTGCCCGGCCGGGGGCATCTGGCGAAGAACCGGCAGGGCCAGCTGGGCGAGCAGGAGCCTGGCGTCCGCGGCGAGCCCGGCGAAATGCGGCAGCAACTCGCGCACCAGGCCGACCAGGTCCGCGCCCTGCTGCGCGGCGAGGATTGCAGCCTGCGCGTCGCCGACCACTTTGCGTTGTTCGAGCAGCAGCCCATAAACGAGGGCGGGCGCTTCGCGCGCGGTCCGGGCCGCGGTGCGCAGGCGCTCCGGTGTGGCATCGAGCAGCGTGCGCGCGTGGTCGACCTGTTGCGGGGTGAGGCTGCCCATCTGGGCCATGAGGGCGGCGGGCGCGAGCGGGAGGCCGCGCGGGGACAAGAGCGGAGGCAGGCCGCCGGGGGTGTTGTACGCCCGGCGCAGCGCGACCTCCGCCGGCGTCGGCGGTGGCCCGCCGGCGGCGCTCTGAAAGCTTTCCGTCCGCACGTTGACCGCCGTGGCGGGATCAAAGAACTTGCCGTCCCACTGCGGGTCGATGGTGCGGATGCGCAGGTCGAGCGGCGGATGGGTGGCCCAGAGACCTTCGAACAGCAGGTTGTTCGAGCCCTCGGCGAAAAAGAAATGGCCGATCTCGGCCGCCTTGGCGGTGGCGAGCCGCGAGCCGAGCGCATAGCCGCCAATCTTACGCAGCGCACCCACAATGCCGCCCGGATTGCGCGTGAACTGCACCGCCGACGCATCGGCGAGAAATTCGCGCTGACGGGACACGGCGGCCTGAATGAGCCGGCCGAAGAAGTAGCCGATATAGCCGATGATCATCGCGGCCAGCCCAATGGCGAGAAGCACGGCCAGGCCGCCGCCGCCCTTGCCGCGCACGCGCACCCGGCCCCGGCCGAGGCCACTGAGGATGCCACGGCCGATCAGGCCGATCACGAGAATGCCAAACACGATGGCCGCCAGCTTCACGTTCAGCCGCATGTCGCCATTCAGGATGTGGCTGAATTCGTGCGCGACCACTCCCTGCAACTCGTCGCGGCTCAGCTTCTCCATCGTGCCGCGGGTGACGGCCACCACGGCATCGCTGGGCGTGAGGCCGGCGGCGAAGGCATTGAGGCTGGGTTCATCATCGAGCACGTAGACGGCGGGGATGGGCACCCCCGCGGCGATGGCCATCTCCTCGACCACGTTGAGCAGGCGGCGCTCCTGCAGATCAACCGTGTGCGCTTCGAGGCGCCGGCCGCCGACGCCTTCGGCGATGGCCGAGCCTCCCGCGCGAAAGACGGACCATTTGTAGAGCGAGCCGCAAGCAACGACGACCAGCGTGCCGGCGGTGACTGCCAGCAGGAGCGGCGGGTCGAACCAGACCAGCTGATCCGCGGAGTAGGCAGATTGCGCACGCCGGACGTTGACCAGCGCAACGGCCGCCGCGTAGCTCAGGACGATGGTCCCGACGACGGCCAAGGCGAACAGCACGACAAGCCGAGTGGTCCGCTGGCGGGCACGTTCCTGAGCCTGGAAGAAGTCCATCGGGAGAAAGGCTGAAAACCTAAAGGGCTGAAGGTCTGAAAAAGGTGTTTCAGCTTTTCAGCGCTTCAGCCTTTCAGCCCTTTCACGAGAAGGTGACCTTCGGCGCTTCGCGCTCGGCCTGGTCCTCAATCTGGAAGAGCTGGGCCGCGGTGAAGCCGAACATGGGTGCGAAAACGACGTTGGGGAAGGTTTCGCGCGTGGTGTTATAGACCATGACCGAATCGTTGTAGGCCTGGCGGGCAAAGGAGATCTTGTTCTCGGTCGAGGTGAGCTCCTCGGTGAGCTGCATCATGTTCTGATTCGCCTTGAGATCGGGATAGGCCTCGGAGACGGCCATCAGGCGGCTGAGCGCGCCGGTTAGTCCGCTTTCAGCCCCCAGCAGGCTCTTGACCGCGGCGGCATTCGCGGGGTCGGCGGCCGCGGCTTGGGACGCGGTGTAGGCGATGTTGCGGGCCTTGATGACGTTCTCCAGCGTCTCCCGCTCGTGCTTGAGGTACCCCTTCGCGGTCTCGACGAGGTTGGGAATCAGATCATAACGGCGCTTGAGCTGGACATCGATCTGCGCAAAGGCGTTCTTGAAGCGGTTGCGGAGGGCGACGAGCCGGTTGTAGATGCCGACCACGAAGAGGGCCAGCACCACGACGAGGGCGAGGAGGAACAGCAGGAGGACGAGGACGATGCTCATGGCGGTTGGGGGATGGGAAGTGTTGAACTTTCGCGGTTGGTATAGGTCAAACGCGGCGGCTGACGCGAGCCTTAACCGGTTACAGGACCTGTGGATGTTTATAGTTTCGGGCGGGCTTGCCACGCCGCGCCACCCGCCGCAACCTTCCCAAAACGCATGCACCGCTTGATGTTCAATTCGCTGGCTGCCGCGATTGCCGCCGGGATGTGGATGAGCGCCGGGCTGCGCGGCCAGAACGTGACTCCGCCCAACATGACGGCAGCGGCCGGAAAAACCGCGGCGGCCCCGGCTGAAAACACCGCGGCGATGCCGACGGGAACCACCCCGATGGCGCCGCTCGTGGCGGTGGGAGAGGCCCGGCCGGCGCCGGGCGGCTGGATCATGCGCGATGAAGCGGCGAAGCGCGCCTTGCAGCTCGGTTTTTCACCGGCGGCGGAGGTGCTGCTCAGGGAGTTGCTCGAATCAACCGATACATCCGACCCGGTGAAAAACCGCCTGGGACTGGAACTCACCGCGGCGTTGTTCGACCAGGGGCGCCTGGCGGACGCCGAGCAGGACCTGGCCCGGATTCCCGGGGTGCGAACCGCTGCCTATCATCTGCGCGCCGGACTGATCGCGGCGTACCGGAAACAGGCGGAGCCGGCCCGGAGCGAGGCGGCCCAGGTGAAGATCGACGAACTGCCGGCCGCGGAGCGGGGCTGGTTCCGGTTTCTCGAGGGAATGATCGCGGACCAGGCGGGCGATCTTGGCCGGCGGGATCAGGCGTACGAGGAGGCGGTCAAGAGCGCGGTGTCTGATCTTCAGCGCGCGCGATTCGAGCTGGAGCAGCTTCGGGTCAAGCTGCTTTCGGGTCCGGTGACCGAGCAGGAGGCCGGCCGGCTGCGGCAGAACATGGAGCGCCTCCAGGGCCAGAAATCAGGCTACGTTTATGCGCGGTACTATGCCGTGGCCCTCGATGCCCTGGGCCGCAAGGCCGAGGCCGTGACGCTCCTGCAGCGCCAGCTCCAGTCCCTGCCGCCCGAGGAACGGCAGGAGACGGATGACATGCGGCTGCTGCTCGGCCTGATCGCCGGCGCGGACAGCGGGGTGGGGCGCAATGCGCTGTTCGGGCTGCTCGACCGGGCGGTCAGCCGGGAACCGCAGCGGGCCGCGCTGCAGCTCCTGGCCCGGGGCAGCGACACTGGCGCGGCCCGCGCGCGGTTCCGGGAGAAACTCGACCAGTTGATCGCGGCGGCGGTCCCGCATCCGATCAAGGAGGAACTGCTGATCTATCGGGCGCAGGCGGCGCTCTTCGAGAAGAACTACGGCCGCGCGGAAGAAGATGCGAAGACGCTGCTGGAGAGTTTTCCGGGGTCGCAATTGCGGACGCAGGCGCTGGGCGTGCTCACCAGCGTGGCCTGGGAGTTGCGGCGCTACCGCTCGGCCGCCGACTACGCGGCGCAGCTGCGAGCCGAACTGCCGGCGGGCGACGCCCGGGCGCAGCTCGGCGTGCTCGTGGCCGACGCCTATTTTCGCGCCGGGGACTATCGCAACGCCGCCGACGCCTACGGGTCGGCCCAGCGCGAACCCCCGGGGACCGTGGCCCCGGGCGTGCTGCTGTTCCAACGCGTGCTGGCGGAGATCAATGCGGCGGAAGCCAACCTTGAGCGGCTGGATGCCGCGCAAACACTGCTCGACGACGCGGCGGGGACGGCCGGCGTTGATCCGGTGAGCCGCTGGCAGGCCGAGTGGAACCTCGCGCGGGCGCTCCAGGTGCACGGCCGGACGGCGCCCGCGCTCAAACGGGTGACGCGGCTCCTCGGCCAGTCCGGGGCCGCCGCGCTCCCCCCGGACCTGTTCGTCCGCATGGCGTGGCTGCAGGCGCGCCTGGCCTTTGAAGCCGGCTCGCCGGCCGAGGCGATCCGGCTGGTCGATGCGCTGCTGGAGGCGCCGGCCATCGGGAAGCTCGCCACGGGACTCAAGACCGATGTGACCAGCACCAGCATCCTCCTGAAGGCGCAGGCCTTGCTGGATTCGGGCAAGACCGAGCCCGCCGCGACTCCGGCGGGGTTGGAGCTGCTGAAGAACCTGCGCACCGATTTTCCGAAAACCGACGCGGCGATCTACTCGTACATCGCGGAGGCGGACTACTACGTGGCGCGCAACGTGATTGTCGAGGCCCAGGGCCTGTTCACGAAGCTCGCCGATGCGTATCCGGACAGCAGTTACGCCCCGTTTGCCCTGTACGAGGCGGCGCTCAGCGCCGAGCGCCTCGGCCAGGATGCCGCCTACGAGGATGCCGACCGGCTGATCGAGCGGCTGGTGACCAGCTATCCGCAAAGCGACCTCGTTTTTTACGCCCGGTTGAAGCAGGGCGACCTGTGGCGGAAATTAAATCGCTTCGGCCTGGCGCAGCAGACCTACGAGGAGATCACGAACAAGTTTCCGGGGCATCAGGACGTGCTGCTGGCGCAACTGGCGCTGGCCGACTGCCATTACGCCCAGGCGGCCAGCGATCCGTCGCATTGGGAAAGCGCGGTGGCGATGTACGAGCGGCTGCAGGACCTGCCGACGGCGCCGGTCGACCTGCGGGTGGAGGCGGGGTACAAGCATGGCAATGCGCAGGCCAAGCGCGGCGCGCCCGACCGCGCGCAGGCGGCGTGGATGCTGGTGATCAATACCGTGCTGCTCGACCCCGCGCGGGCGGCCGAGCTCGGTGCAAAGGGGCGCTATTGGATGTCGCGCGTCCTGCTGGAGCTTGGGGACCTTTATGAAAAGCAGGCCCGGCTTGACCAGGCGCGCGGCGCCTACGAGCTCCTGCTCCGGCAGCAGCTGCCCGGCGGGGCGCTGGCCCAGCAGCGGCTGGAGCGTTTCAGCGCGGGAAAGGGCGGGGAAAAGACCAAGCCGGAGTAGCCCGATGAACCACGATATCGCGGGAGATGGCCGGGCAGACCGGGAGGGAGCGGCGGAGGGGAAGCCGTGGCGCCAGGACCGCTTTAGCATTTACGGTTCGGGTGGAATCAGGACAGAGTCGTCGCAACCATGACGGGTCTAGATTTCAGTCTTTTCACCAAGGGAGGGCCCATGATGTGGGTGCTGCTGGCGATGGGCCTGGCCGGCACGCTCCTGTTCATCGAGCGGCTGCTTTACCTCCACCGCGGGCAGATCCACTCCACCGCGTTCGTCGGCGGGATCAAGAACATCCTGGCCAAGCGGCGGCTGATGGAAGCGCTCACGGTTTGCGAGGAAACGCCCGGTCCGGTGGCGGCGGTGGTGAAATCAGCCCTGCTGCACGCGGACCGCGATGAGCAAACCATGCGGCTGGCAGTGCAGGAGGCGGCCCTGATCGAGATTCCCGTGCTGGAGCGCCGGCTGGGTTCGATCGCGGCCATCTCCCAGGTGGCCCCCCTGGTCGGGCTGCTGGGCACCCTGCTCGGCATGATCACGACCTTTCATGCCTTCATGCAGGGCGGGAGCTACGCCACCGCGAACGCGCTGGCGTCCGGCATGTGGCAGGCCCTCCTCAGCACCGCGGGCAGCCTGTTCGTCGCCATTCCCGGCCACCTGGCCTACCATTTTCTGAACGGCCGCGTCCGGGCGATCGTGCGGGACGTGGAATGGGCGGGCAACGAGATCATGAAGTATTTGCTCGGGGAATACCGGGCGCTGCCGCCCAACGGCGGGGCCGACCCCGGGGCGGGGGCGAAACCACCGGCCAAGCCATGATCACGCATCCCTTGGACCTCGCTGCGCAACTGCGGCCGCCGCCGCGGAGTTTCGACCTGCTGTTCCTGGTCAACGGCGCCCTGATCGTGCTGTTCTTCCTCCTGTTTGGCTCCCGGTTTGTGCTCGCGCCGGGATTGGGCGTGGATTTCAAGCTCCCGGAGATGACTGGGGCCGTCGAGGGTGCGGCGCGGGCGCTCGTGGTCATCAGCCTGCCGCGTTCGGACGTCGTGTTTGTGGAAGACGGCAAGCTGGATTATGCGCAATTGCGTGGCTGGCTGGAGAAACGGGCCCGCAACGAAAAGGGTCTGGCGCTGCTGGTGCGGGCCGACCGGCGCGTGCCCCTGGAAGACATGGGCGTCATCGCGGAGATGGCCGGGCGGGCCGGCTTCACCGGCGGCGTGCAATGGGCGATGGAGCCGACCGCCGGCGGCGGGCCGGCGGGCCGCTGAGCGAGCGCCGGGGGTACCTGCATGTCGACGGTAGTCAAACGGCGCCGGGCCGGGTGGTGGGTGGCGGGGCTGACCGTGGCTTTTGCCTTGCTTGGGCTAATGGTGCTGTTTCGACCGCTGACCGACACTGGGGCCCCAGCGCGGCCGCCCGCCGCCCCGAGGGTATCGGTTGGCCCGCTTGAGCGGGTGGGGGACTCGCTGGTGCGGGATCAAGCCACCTTTTTCGATCCGACCCCGCTGTTCCTGCCGACCGAATGGAATACGAATCAGGGACCGTTGCCCGCCGCCGTGCGGCGGCAGCCCGGGCAGGTTTTTCCTGATTTCGATTCGAAGCTCACTTACGGCCAGGCGGAACTGACCCTGCCGATCGCCTCCGCGGAAACCCTGCTGCGGGGGCCGACGGATTTGCTCAAAGGCCCCCCCCTCGATCCGTTTCTGGGCTTCGACCGGGAAGATCTGCCGTTGACTCCGCTCCCTGCGCGGCAGGGTTTGGTCGAGGTGCGGGAGGCAGGCAGCGGAAAAATGATACGCGGGTTTCCCCGCCCCATCGACGGCGAGATCCAGCTGCCGGCCGGCCGGGCTGACTGGCAGCCGGCGGAATTTCTGGTTTCCGTAACGGTCTCCGGAATGCTGGGGCGGCCGGTGGAAACGGTCAGCTCCGATCTTGAGGACGTGGATGTCTTTTTTCGCGACTATCTGGCGAAGACCTTGCACCTCGGAGAGCGCCTGCCACCCGGGAATTACCGGGTCGTGGTGGGGCCATGACGATTAATTGAGAGGAAGCTGTCCGGCGATGGAACCCTCGATCTCCTGCATGGGCGCCGCACCCGTGTTCCCGGGGGTTCGGCCCGCTGCGACTTGTCTCCAGGCGCATCCGGTGCATCTTCGAACACCATGCGCACCTTGATCGTTCTGGGGATCGGCAGTCTGTGCTTCGGATGGGCCATCGCGGCCGGCGAACTGCCGCCACCCGAAGCCACCGAACAGTGGACACCCTTGCCGCCCGTGATCGCCGTGCCCGCCGGTGGCGTGCCGTCCGATGCCGTCGTGCTTTTTAATGGCACGAATCTCGACGCCTGGGAACCCGTGCGGTCTGGAGAGCCGGGATGGAAGATCGAGGACGGCGCGATGATCATCGCGCCGAATCCCAAGCCGTGTGACCAGCGCACCAAGGCCGTGTTCAGCGACCTGCAACTCCACCTGGAATTCCGCTCGCCCGCAAAGGTCGAGGGGGCCGGCCAGGACCGGGGAAACAGTGGCATCTTTTTCATGGGACTCTACGAATTGCAGATCCTCGACTCCTGGCAGAACCCGACCTACGTGAACGGCCAGGCGGCCGCCATCTACAAGCAACACCCGCCGCTGGTGGATGCCAACCGCCGTCCGGGGGAATGGCAGGCCTACGATGTGGTGTTCATTGCACCGCGGTTCACGCCGGACGGCCGGCTGCTGGCCCCGGCACGGATGACGGCATTTCACAACGGCGTGCTCGTGCAATATGACGCGGTGCTGCGCGGCCCGACCGTGTTTCGCGGGGAACCGCATTACGCACCGCACGCCGCGAGGCTTCCGCTGGTGCTGCAGGACCACCGCAATCCCGTCGCCTTTCGCAACATCTGGGTGCGGGAACTCACTCTGCCCGAGACCACGCCATGAACGGCCCCCCGGGATCGCCGCCGGCGTCAACTCACGGCCCGGCGAATTCCGGCGGAATGGCGGTGATCGGCCGGATTTCGATGTCGCGGTAGAAGACTTCCGCACCTTCTGTCTGCAGGCTGATTCGTCCGGAGGTGAGGGGCGCTGGTGAGGCCCCGTCGAGGCGTTGGGCTTGGTGGAGACGCATCACGACTTTCCCGTTGACGATATGGATGCTGGCGCCGCCGAGGCAGATCAACTCAAGGGTGTTCCATTCGCCGTTGGGCTTTTCGGCATCCACCAGTTTCACACAGCGGTTGCCGACCGGCGGTTTTTGCACGAAGAGGGTGGGCGCACCGCTGGGATCAAAGTGCCAGAGCCGCCCTTCCAGCCGGGCCGGCACGGTGATTTGCGCACCCAAGGCGAAAAGGTCGCCCATATCGTGCTCTTGAATCTGAAACTCAATTGAGCGCGGCCACGTTTCATGGTCGTAGCCCGGCGGTCCGTGGCAGAAATAAAGCAGCCCGCTGTCCCGTGGTGAATGCAGCTTGGTGCCCCACTTTCGCTCTCCCCATTTGACCTGCAGGCGAAGGTGGAAATCTGCGAATGACTCATCAGTCATGATCACGCCGAAACCCTGGCCTGAAATGTGGATTGCCGGACGGCCTTCGGTGTTTTCAATTACAAAGACCTTTAGCGGATCGCGGTTCCTACCGATTGGTTCAAGGTAGTTGCCATCAGCATCACGCTGCAGATCCGGCACTTCCCAAGTTCGATCCGGCTTGGTCATGAACATGCTCCAACCCGCGAGATCGCGCCCGTTGAAAAGCGGCCTCCAAGCTTCAGCAGCGCGCTGTGGCACCGCCGTTGCGAGAAGAGTTATGATGTAAGATAATAATGACCAAAATGATAAGGTATTCATTAAGGAGGTTCCATCAAAGCAGCAATGCGTCGCCATTCCCAGCTTCACTTGGATGCGGAAATGCAAACCAGAGTCAGTTTCCATCCCGTTGACCCGACCGTGCGAACGATCTTGGTAGCGGCCAATTGATGTGGTTGTCAGCATGACAGACGCGAAGGAATGCGAAACGCAAGAAACTGCAAAGATTACAGTTGACGGCCCAAAACCGGTTGTCCACGTTCAACCCTTCTTTCCCTTTCTGGCCTAGGCTTGGTCTGCCCAGATAGCTCAGTTGGCAGAGCACGTCCTTGGTAAGGACGGGGTCGCCGGTTCAAATCCGGTTCTGGGCTCCAGGTCAGCGTCGGCGGGTCTTCCGACGTCAGGCCAGAGGTCAATCATCTAATTCAACTGTCTCCACCACATGGCTAAAGCAATATTCGAACGCACAAAACCGCACGTAAACGTCGGCACGATCGGCCACGTTGATCACGGCAAGACGACCCTGACGGCTGCGATTCTCGTGGTCCAGGCGAAGAAAGGGCTGGCCGAGATCAAAAGCTATGCGGACATCGCCAAGGGCGGCACGGTGCGCGATGCCACCAAGACCGTCACGATCGCGGTGGCCCACGTGGAGTACCAGACGGAGAAGCGCCACTACGCGCACGTCGATTGCCCGGGACACGCCGACTTCGTCAAGAACATGATCACCGGCGCGGCCCAGATGGACGGCGCCATTCTGGTGGTGAGCGCGGCCGACGGGCCGATGCCGCAAACCCGCGAGCATATTCTGCTGGCCGGTCAGGTCGGCGTGCCGAAGCTCGTAGTGTTCCTCAACAAGGTCGACCTGCTGCCCGACCCGGAGCTGCTCGAACTCGTCGAAATGGAGATCCGCGAGCTGCTGACCAAGTACAAGTTCGATGGCGAAAAGGCGGTCATCGTGCGTGGCTCCGCCACCGCTGCGCTTGAGGGCAAGCCGGAGGGAATCGCGGCCATCGACGCGTTGATGAATGCGATCGACACCGAGATCCCGCAGCCCGCCCGCGAGATCGACAAGCCTTTCCTCATGTCCGTCGAGGACGTGTTTTCCATCACCGGCCGCGGCACCGTCGCCACCGGGCGCATTGAGCGCGGCCAGTGCAAGGTGGGCGACGCCGTGGAGATCGTCGGTTTGCGCGATACGTCCACAACCGTGGTGACCGGCGTCGAGATGTTCCGCAAGATGCTCGACAGCGGGCAGGCGGGCGACAACGTCGGCGTGTTGCTGCGCGGCGTGGAAAAGGAAGGCATTGAGCGCGGCCAGGTCATCGCCTGGCCGAAGTCGATCACCCCGCACAAGAAAGCCCGGGCCGAGATTTACGTGCTCAGCAAGGAAGAGGGTGGCCGGCACACGCCGTTCTTTAACGGTTACCGTCCGCAGTTCTATTTCCGCACCACCGATGTCACCGGTATCATCGCCCTGCCGCAGGGCGTGGAGATGATCATGCCGGGCGACAACATCAACCTCGTGCTCGATCTGATTGTGCCCATCGCCATGGAGAAGACGCAGAAATTCGCCATCCGCGAGGGCGGCCGGACCATTGGCGCAGGTCGGATCACGGAGATCATCGAATAAGCCTTCGCCCGACGCTTTACGGCGTGCGCCGAGGCTTCGTTACAGGGGCCTCGGCGGCGTCGTCTAAGAGAAGAAAGATTACCACCACGGAGGGCAGTAGCTCAATTGGTAGAGCAACGGTCTCCAAAACCGTCGGTTAGGGGTTCGAGTCCCTTCTGCCCTGCCAGCCCACGCTTCTTATGAAAAACCCGTTTCGCGCCACCCGCATCTTTACCGGCGAGATGATCACCGAGCTGCAGAAGGCCTCCTGGCCCACGCGCCAGGAGCTGTGGGATTCGACCGTGGTTGTCATCGTGGCCTCCCTGTTGCTCGGCCTGTTCACCAGCATCGCCGATTTCTCCCTTTACCAGTTCGTGGACCTCTTCACGAAGCTGGCCAGCTGACCGCCGCACCCTCATGCCCGCCAAGACTTCCGCGCCCCCCGGCGCCCAGTGGTTCGCCTTGCACACGCTTTCGGGCCAGGAACCGAAGGTGAAGGCCTACATTGAGAAGTTCAAAGCCGCCGAGGAACTCGACGACCATATCGTCGAGGTGCTCCTGCCCACCGAGACCGTCTCCGAGGTCAAGGGCGGCAAGAAGTCCAGCAAGGTGCGCAAGCTCTACCCCGGTTACGTGTTCATCCAGATGAAGCTCTACGACGAGGAGGGCCACGTCATGAACAAACCGTGGTATTTTGTGAAGGAGGCGGCGGGCGTCATCGGGTTCGTCGGCGGCGACCGGCCCGCGGCCCTGCGCCAGTCCGAGATCGACGAGATCAAGTTCCGCATTGAGGCGGCGACCGGCAAGGAAGTGCCCAAGGTGCAGTACGAGGTGGGCGAAGAGGTCAAGATCACCGACGGACCTTTCCTGAACCTCAACGGCCGCATCGACGAGATCGATCCCACGCGCGGCAAGCTCAAGATTTCCGTCTCCATTTTCGGCCGGTTCACCCCGGTCGAGCTCGAATACTGGCAGGTGCAGCGCACCACCGACTGAACTAGCATTTTCGATTTACGATTTATGATTCTCGAGCCGTCCTCCGCAGCATGCGGATATCCATCGCGCGAGCGTCCCAATCGTAAGTCGTACATCGTAAATCGTAACTAATTTGCCATGGCCAAGAAAATCTCCGGCTACATCCGCCTCCAGCTTCCGGCCGGCGCCGCCAATCCGGCGCCTCCGGTCGGTCCCGCGCTCGGCGCGCAGGGCGTCAACATCATGGCGTTCTGCAAGGAATTCAACGCCAAGACCAAGGACCAGGCCGGCATGATTTTGCCGACGGTCATCACCGTCTACGCCGACAAGACCTTCAGCTTCATCCTGAAATCGCCACCGGCGGCCATCCTGCTCAAGAAAGCAGCCAACATCGCCAGCGGTTCCGCCAAGCCCAACCAGGACAAGGTGGGCAAGGTGACCCGCAAGCAATTGCTCGAGATCTACAAGATCAAGGCCAAGGACCTGAATGCCAAGACGGAGGAGGCCGGGATCCGCACGATCGCCGGCACCGCCCGCAACATGGGCATCGAGGTCGTCGATTGATTCACATTCGTTTCCCGTCCGATCAACCCACTCACCGCGGGAGTCCCGCCCGGGACGTTCGCACCGCAAGGAGTCATTAATGGAACACAAGAGCAAACGTTACCGCAGCGCCCTCCAGGCCGCCGACCTCACCAAGGAGTATCCACTGAAAGAAGCGGTGGAGATCCTCGCCAGGTTTCCCAAGACCAAATTCGACGAGACCGTCGAGTTTTCCTTCCGGCTCGGCGTGGACGCCTCGCAGGGCGACCAGATGGTGCGCGGGACGACCCCGCTGCCCAATGGCACCGGCAAGAAGGTGCGCGTCCTCGTTTTTACCGACAATCCGAAGGCGGCCCTCGACGCCGGCGCCGACCACGCAGGCCTGCAGGACATGATGCAGAAGATCCAGGAGGGCTGGCTCGATTTCGACGTGGCCATTGCCACGACCGAGGCGATGAAGACCGTCCGCACGATCGCGCGCGTCCTCGGCCCCAAGGGTCTCATGCCGAACCCGAAATCGGGCACCGTGACCGACGACGTTGCCGCCGGGATCAAGGCCGTGAAGGCCGGCCGCGTGGAGTTCAAGATGGACAAGTCCGCCAACGTTGGCGTGGGCATCGGCAAGCGTTCGTTCACCCCGACGCAGATTCTCGAGAACGCCGCCGTCGTCCTCGAGGCCGTGGGCAAGGCCAAGCCGGCCTCCTTCAAGGGCCGCTACATCCTCCACCTCTCGCTCTCCTCGACCATGAGCCCCTCGGTCAAGATCGCGGGCAACGAATACAGCAAATATTAAACCGGGACCCCTGCCATGAGAGTTGAGAAGAAATACCTGATCGAAGAGGTGGCCACCCACCTCAAGAAATCCGACTACGTCATCCTGGCGAACTACGACAAGCTGACCGTCGCCGACGTGGCGGAGCTCCGCCGCCGTCTCGATCCCCATCACGCCGAGTTCCATGTCGTCAAGAACAGCTCGCTGCGGGTGGCCGCCCAGGCCCTCAATCTGCCGAATGTCGACAGCGCGCTCATCGGGCCGACAGCCGTCATCGTCGGCGGCAAGAACTCGCCCGGCGTCGCCAAGGTCCTCCGCGACTTCATCAAGGAGAAGCAGAAGATCGTGCTGAAGGTCGGCATCCTCAACCAGAAGCTGATTTCAGCCAAGGACATTGAGAAGCTGGCCGAAATGCCATCACTCGACGTGATGCGCGCGCAGTTCCTCGGCCTCCTCCAGCAACCCGCCACCCTCTTTGTTCGCGTGCTCAACGCCGTCCCGCAGGGTGTCGTCAACGTCCTGCAGGCGAGAGTCCGTGCCGCGGAGGGCAGCTAAGTCCGATTTTTGCCGGGCCGCCCGCTCGCGGACGATTTCACGCCAGCCGCGAGCGGCCGTCCGGCCCGACCCGAATCCACCACCATCACTTTCCCGACATTGCGGCTTCGCCGCCGTCCACGGAAATCCAACCTCAACCGCCGCAGGCTAGGGGATACGTCCCTTAAACGCCCTTCGGGTTAGAAGACGCTAGTCCGCGGCCCGAGATCATCATGAGCAACATCACCAAGGAACAAGTCATCGAGTGGCTTTCCGGCCAGTCGGTCCTCGAAATCGCTGCGCTGGTCAAAGACCTCGAAGCCAAGTGGGGCGTCTCCGCCGCCGCGCCCGTCGCGGTCGCCGCCGCGCCCGCCGCTGCTGCCGCGGCCGCACCGGTCGAGGAGAAAACCGAGTTCAACGTCGTCCTGCTCGAGGCCGGCCCGAACAAGATTGCCGCGATCAAGGAAGTCCGCGCCATCACCGGGCTGGGCCTCAAGGAGGCCAAGGACCTCGTCGAAGGCGCGCCCAAGTCGGTCAAGGAGGGGGCTTCCAAGCAGGAAGCCGAGGAGATCAAGAAGAAGCTCGAGGCTGCCGGCGCGAAGGTCGAGCTCAAGTAACCAACGATTGGCGATTCGCACCGCACAGTATTCATTTCACCCGGGGCAGGCCGTGTTCATCCATGGCCTGTCCTTTGCCGTTGCTTTGGTCCGTTCTTTCTAGCCGCGCCGCATCACCGCGCCGGCGCGTCCGCACTCCGTCCTTTTTCATTTAACCGGGAATAATCATGGCCGACCGCACTCACACCGAACGCATCAATTTCGGTAAGCTCAAAGAAGTCATTCCGCCGCCGAATCTCATCGAGATTCAGATCAATTCCTATCTCGACTACCTGCAGAAGGGTGTGCCCGACAAGCAGCGGAAGCCCCAGGGCCTCGAGGCCGTGTTCCGCGAGGTGTTCCCGATCGAGTCCTACGACGGCCGGCTCGTTCTCGAGTACGTCTCGTATACCATCGGCGACCCGAAGCACTCCGAGATCGAGTGCATCCGCGAGGGCGTCACCTACGCCGTGCCCCTCTACGTGAAGCTGCGCCTGCGTGAGGAGGACTTCATCAAGGACGAGGAGATCTACATGGGGGACATTCCGATGGTGACCGAGCGCGGCTCGTTCATCATCAACGGCGCCGAGCGCGTCGTCGTCTCCCAGCTCCACCGTTCGCCGGGCATCTGCTTCGAGAAGGACTTCCATGCCAGTGGCAAGGAGCTGTTTGCCTTCCGCATCATCCCCGACCGCGGCACCTGGCTTGAAGTGCAGTTCGACAACAACGACCTGCTCTACGTCTACCTCGACCGCCGCCGCCGCCGCCGGAAATTCCTCATCACGACCCTGCTGCGGGCGATCGGCTATTCCAGCGATCTCGACATCCTCCACCTCTTCTACGAGATCAAGGATCTCAAGGTCGCCAAGGCCCTCGACCTGGAGAATGTGAGCACGCTCGTGCTCGTGGAGGACGCCATCGACGCCCAGAAAGGCGTCGTGCTGGCCCGCGCGTTCGAGCCGCTGACCAAGCAGATCGTCCGCACCTTTGAAAAGCACGAGATCGGCTCGATCCGGGTCATCGACACCGCGGTGGACGACGGCGCGACCATCCGCGCGCTCAAGAAGGATCCCACCCGCAACGAGGAGGAGGCGCTCAAGGAAATCTACAAGCGCCTGCGTCCCGGCGAGCCGCCGACCACCGCCAACGCCAAAGCCCTGCTCAAGCGCCTCTTTTTCGATCCCAAACGTTACGACCTCAGCCGGGTCGGCCGCTACAAGATCAACCAGAAGCTCGGGCTGAAGGCCGACCTGGAAAACCGGATCCTCACCGCCGAGGATATCATCGTCGCGACGAAATACCTCGTCCGGCTCAAGCGCGGCGACGGCGTGGTTGACGACATCGACCACCTCGGCAGCCGCCGCGTCCGCACGGTCGGCGAGCTCCTCGCTAACCAGTGCCGCGTGGGCCTGTCCCGCACCGAGCGGCTCGTGCGCGAGCGCATGACCCTTTACGACCAGAGCGTCGATTCGATCACGCCGCAGAAGCTGATCAACCCGAAGGCGCTCACGACGGTCATCCGCGACTTTTTCGCCCGCAGCCAGCTCTCGCAGTTCATGGACCAGATCAACCCCCTGGCGGAGGTCACCCACAAGCGCCGGCTGTCCGCGCTGGGGCCCGGGGGACTCAACCGCGAGCGCGCGGGCTTCGAGGTCCGCGACGTGCACCCTTCACACTACGGCCGGATCTGCCCGATCGAGACGCCGGAAGGTCCCAACATCGGCCTGATCAACTCGCTCACCGTCTATTCGCGCGTGAATGAGTTCGGCTTCATCGAGACGCCCTACCGCATCAGCAAGGATGGTCGCGCCACCGAGAAGATCGAATACCTCACCGCCGACCAGGAGGAGGGCAAGGTCATCGCGCAGGCCAACTCCGAGCTCGACGACAAGGGCCATTTTATCGGCAAGGTCACGGTGCGCCGGGACGGCGAGTTCCTCGAGGTCGACTCCAAGGAAGTCGATTACATGGACGTCTCGCCCAAGCAGATCATCTCGGTCGCCGCCGGCATGATTCCGTTTCTCGAGCACGACGATGCCAATCGCGCGCTCATGGGTTCGAACATGCAGCGCCAGGGCGTGCCGCTGCTCCAGAACGAGGCGCCGTTCGTCGGCACCGGTCTCGAGGAGCGCGTCGCGCGCGATTCCAAGATCGTCGTGGTCGCCGCGGAAGCCGGCATCGTCGCGTCCGTCGACGCCCGGCGCATCGTGGTCACCAAGGATGGCGAACTGCCGCGCAACTTCGACCGCAGTCCCCGGAGCGATCCGAAGAACGGGATCATGGTTTACGAGCTGCGCAAGTTCATGCGCTCCAACGCCGGCACCTGCTTCAACCAGAAGCCCATCGTCAAGCGGGGCCAGAAGGTGAAGGCCGACGAGGTCATTGCCGACGGCCCCTCCACCGATCATGGCGAGATGGCGCTGGGCCGCAATGTGCTCGTCGCGTTCATGCCCTGGAACGGCTACAACTTCGAGGATGCCATTCTGATCTCCGAGAAGGCCCTGAAGGACGATATCTTCACTTCGATCCACATCCAGGAGTTCGAAGTCACCGCCCGCGACACCAAGCTCGGGCCCGAGGAAATCACGCGGGACATTCCGAACGTCGGGGAAGAGGCGCTCAAGAACCTCGACCACAACGGCGTCATCCGCATCGGCGCCGAGGTGAAACCCGGGGACATCCTCGTCGGCAAGATCACGCCGAAATCCGAGACGGAACTCGCGCCCGAGGAGAAGCTGCTCCGCGCGATCTTCGGCGAAAAGGCCGCGGACGTGAAGGATACCTCGCTGGTCGTCCCCTCCGGCTCGGCCGGCATCATCATGGACATTAAGGTGTCCAGCAGCCGCATTGACGAGCAGACCCGGCTCTCGCCCTCCGACCGCCGCCGCCAGGTCAAGCAGATCCAGGAGGATTACAAGACGCAGATGGACAAGTTGCGCGAGGGCCTCACCGAGGCGCTCTCGAACATCCTCCTCGGCGAGAAGATTCCGCTCGACGTGATCAACGGCCAGACCGGCGAGATCATCATCCCGGCCAACCGCAAGATCACCAAGACACTGCTGCGCAAGCTCGCCGCCGTCTCCAAGCACGTCGAGATCGATCCCTCGCCGGTGAAGATCAAGATCATGGAGATCATTGGCTCCTACCAGGGGAAGTTTGATGAGCTGGAAGGCGACCGCGAACGCAAGATCGCCTCGATCGAATCCGGCGAGGATTCCGGTTCCGGCGTGATCAAGCAGGTCAAGGTCTACGTCGCCACCAAGCACAAGCTCGAAGTCGGCGACAAGATGGCCGGCCGCCACGGCAACAAGGGCGTGGTCGCGAAGATCGTGCCGGCGGAAGACATGCCGTTCCTGCCGGACGGCACGCCGAT